>OERD01000190.1_pt1 | contig 21134 bp, 19 predicted proteins | sample 1539941 | NCBI WGS metagenome assembly OERD01 (sample SAMEA3891242, study PRJEB23780) | metagenome | biome: terrestrial biome; feature: animal house; material: water of meat washing | place: Italy | collected 2015-05-12
GCGAGACATTGGGGGTCGGCACCCGGATGGCGTTGCCGGTCAGCTTGCCTTTTAGTTCGGGCAGCGCCTTGGCCACCGCCTTGGCGGCGCCGGTGCTGGTCATCACCATGTTGAGGGCGGCGCTGCGACCGCGGCGCTCGCCTTTGTGATAGTTGTCGATGAGGTTCTGATCGTTGGTGTAGGAGTGGACCGTCTCCACGTGGCCGTGGCGGATGCCGTACCGCTCCTGCATCACCTTGAGCACCGGGGTGATGGCGTTGGTGGTGCAGGAGGCGGCGGAGATGATCCTGTCATCCGGGCCTATCACCTCATGGTTGACCCCGAACACCACGTTCTTCATCTCCCCCTTGCCGGGGGCAGTCAGCAGCACCTTGCCGGCACCGCGCGCTTTCAGGTGCTCGGAGAGGCCTGCCTCGTCACGCCAGACGCCGGTGTTGTCGACGATCAGCGCATCGTGAATGCCGTAGGCGGTGTAGTCGATGTCGGCCGGGCTATTGGCGTAGATCACCTGAATGAAGGTGCCGTTGGCGATGATGGCGCTGCGCTCCACATCCACCTCGATGGAGCCGTTGAAGGGGCCGTGCACCGAGTCGCGGCGCAGCAGGCTGGCGCGTTTCTCCAGATCCCCGTCGCGACCACCGCGTACCACGATGGCGCGCAGGCGCAGCGGATTGGCGGCGCCGGTGCGCTCGATCAGCAGGCGGGCCAGCAGGCGGCCGATACGGCCAAAGCCGTAGAGCACCACGTCGGTCGGCTGCGGCATCTGGCTGCGGCCAAGGGCCGGTGCCAGTCGCGCTTGCAGATAGTCCTCGATCCCCGCCTCATCCTGATGATCCTGCCAGTAACCAACCGCCAGCTTGCCAAGGTCAACCTCGGCGGCGGTGGGTTTGAGGGCAACGATGGCCTGAAGCAGGGGGAAGCTTTGCTGGATGGGGAGGGGAGCGCCCTCGTGGCGGCGGACGACCCGGTGGGCCTTGAGGATATCGATGGTGGAGGCGTTTTGCAGCGGGCGGCCGTAGAGGGTGATCTCGACCCCTTGTTGTCGGTAGAGGCGACCAATCAAGGGCTGCATGGCTTCGGCGAGCTCCTGGCTCTCCTGCCACGCTTGCAAGTAGTGCTCGTGGGTCATTGACCAGATCCTTTATTTCACGTTGTTGGTGTAAATAGAAAATTCGTCGAATGCAGATCAGTGTAGGGGTGTATATTTCGTTATATTATTCTGCAATCGCGGCCTTATATGGCGCGCGCATTGTAATGGATATGTAACCGGTTTGCTAGCCGGAGGTGGCCCGTAAAGGCGCCAGTTGTTACCAACCCGCGTTACCAACAAGATGTGAACCATGGCCAATTTCCCCCTGCGACAGACCTTCATCATGCTTTCAGTCGGCCTTGCCGTGGCTGGCTGCAATGACGATCGGATCCACAATATCTGCAGCAACCATGCCGAGCTCTGTCAGGATCTGGTGGACGATGGCTGGTGTCGCTACGAGCGTACCGATGTGATCCGCAGTCGCTTCTATCTCAAGGAGGAGGGGACGGATCGGCGCAAGTACGAGCTGATGCGTAACCTTGAGCGCTATCTCAAATGTGCCGAGCGTTCCACCAGCATTGAATACAAGAATGCCCGCGAGCAGAAGAGTCCACGGGTCGAGGGCATGCTGGCGGCCGGGGATCAGTTGGCCCAGCTCGATGCGGCGACCCGCAATTCGCAAGATCCCTACCTGCTGCTCTGGCACTGGACCAACAACACCAACGAGCTGGCCCGCCAGCAGTTTATGGCGCTGGAAGGCACCAAGGCGCTGGATGAACCCGAGCTGCAACTGGCGCTCGGCGGTATCTACGCCAAGAGCGACCCCGAAAAGGCCATTGCCACCCTGCAGCACGGGCTCTCCCTCTATCAGGAGGGGGATAAGGTGAACAGCCGCATATTCACCTCCCTCAGCACCCTCTATATGGGCCAGAAACAGTATGGGCTGGCCTATCTGTGGGGCAAGGTGAGCGAGTCGTTTCAGGATAGCCCCGAGGTCTCAGCCAAGCGTTTTGGCATCTACCACACCCTGAGCAAGACAGAGCAGGATGGCTACGATGTGCGGGCTGCCGAAATTGTCGAGCAGCTCAAGCATGGCAACTACCGGCCCTGAGGCAGTGATGACGACGTTTTCTCCGGCCAGCTGCTGGCCCAATCCGTTCGATCTCTCTTTCGTTCATGGCGAGGTGATCACCGATGGCCGCACCCTGGAGCGGCTCACGGTGCGTGCCGTGGTGCCCCGTGGCGACGAGCTGCTGCTGGTTCACTCCCGGGTCAACGGCGATCTGATGTTCCCCGGGGGCGGCATTGAAGCGGGGGAGAGCCACCATGTGGCGCTCGCTCGCGAGCTGCTGGAGGAGTGCGGTGCCGAGCTGCGGGAAGTGGGGGGCCTGCTTGGCGAGACCCGTGAATATCGCGCCGCCCGCGAGCCGGGGTTCGATGCCTACTGCATCCGCTCGCTCTACTACTTGTGCCGGATTGGCGATCAGCTGGTGGCCCCGCAGCCGCAGCCCTACGAGATCCGCCTTGGCTTCGTGCCCGGCTGGTTTGCCCTCGACGAGGCGCTGCAGACCAACAAGACCCAGCTGGCGGGACCCTGTCCCCAGTGGACGGCGCGAGAGACCCGGGTGCTGGCCCAGCTGCAACGCTGGCATCAGCAGGGGATCTTCGACCACGGCTACTGAAGTAGATCAAGCCGCAACGGTCAGTGATACCAACAAAAAGAGCGCCAATAGGCGCTCTTTTTCATTGTGAGGGTGGCGGTTACTTGGCCACTCTGTCGTGCGAGATCATTTGACCTCTTCGCCCTTGGCTTGCAGATCCGCATGGTAGGAGGAGCGCACGAAAGGACCGCAGGCGGCGTGGGTAAAGCCCAGCTCCATGGCGACATCTTTCAGCTCGTCAAACTCTGCTGGCGGCACGTAGCGCTTCACCGGCAGGTGGTGGCGGCTCGGCTGCAGATACTGACCCAGGGTCAGCATGTTGACGCCGTGGGCGCGCAGATCCTTGAGTACCTCGACGATCTCTTCGTTGGTCTCGCCAAGGCCCATCATCAGACCGGATTTGGTCGGTACGTGGGGGTGCATCTCCTTGATGCGGCGCAGCAGCTCCAGCGACCACTTGTAGTCGGCACCCGGGCGGGCGACGCGATACATGCGCGGCGCGGTTTCCAGGTTGTGGTTGAAGACGTCCGGCGGGGTCTCGCGGAACACCTCCAGGGCCTGCTCCATCCGGCCACGGAAGTCCGGGGTCAGGATCTCGATGCGGGTCTGCGGGCTGTGCTCGCGGATCTCGCGGATGCAGTCGGCGAAGTGCTGGGCACCGCCGTCGCGCAGATCGTCGCGGTCCACCGAGGTGATCACCACATACTTGAGGTTCATCTCCTTGATGGTCAGCGCCAGCTTCTTCGGCTCTTCCGGATCGAGTGCCAGCGGGCGGCCGTGGGCCACGTCGCAGAAGGGGCAGCGACGGGTGCAGATGGCGCCCATGATCATGAAGGTGGCGGTGCCGTGGTTGAAGCACTCCGCCAGGTTGGGGCAGGAGGCCTCTTCACACACCGAGTGCAGCTTGTTCTTGCGCAAGGTGCTCTTGATGTGTTCGATCTTCTGGCTGGAGGGGGGCAGCTTGATCCGCATCCAGTCCGGCTTGCGAAGGAGTTCTTCGTTGGGATCCGGCATGAATTTCACCGGGATCAGGGCCATCTTGTCGCCATCGCGCAGCTTGACGCCCGGCTCCATACGAACGGGTTTGCTCATGATTCACTCTCGGTGTTTGTTATTGTCTGGTTGGTAGCCATCAGGGTCTGCTCGGAGCCCTCATGGTTGCACGGCATGGGGTTGCTCATGCTGCTTCTTCGGTATTGATGATCGTTTGATAGCCAATCAGGTTGGCCAGTTCGGCCACCAGAATGGATTGCGCCTCGGCCACGCTTTGCGGGCCGCCCAGGGCGCTGGTCTGGGTCATGGCCATGCCCGCATAGCCGCACGGATTGATGTGCAGGAAGGGGGTCATGTCCATGTTGATGTTGAGGGCCAGCCCGTGGAACGAGCACCCCTTGCGGATGCGCAGGCCGAGCGAGGCCAGTTTGGCCTCCATGCCGAGATCATTTTTCACATAGACCCCGGGGGCATCGGCCTTGGCATAGGCCTGGATATCGCTTTTGGCGAGGGTATTGATGATGGCTGTCTCCAGCGCGGTCACCAGCTCGCGAACCGAGAATTTGCAGCGGCGGACATCCACCAGTACGTAGAGCACCAGCTGGCCCGGGCCGTGATAGGTCACCTGACCGCCGCGATCGCTCTGCACCACCGGGATATTGCCCGGATTGAGCAGGTGTTCGGCCTTGCCGGCCTGACCCTGGGTGTAGACGGGATCGTGCTCGACCACCCAGAACTCGTCCGGGGTGTCGCTGGTGCGGTTGTCGGTGAAGGCTTTCATGGCGTCCCATACCGGCTGGTAGGGGCGGCGACCCAGCTGCCTGACAATCAGGCTGGACTGGGCGGGGATCTGGGATGACATGGCGTCCTCGCGGCGTGCTGCGGCCAAAAACAGTCGCCCCGCAGAACGGGGCGAGAGAGAAATTACAGTACGTATTTCACCAGCTCGATCTTGCCAAGGGCGTGGTACATCGCTTCGATGTGCTCTTTGCTCTGGGCAGTCACGGTCACGCGGACCGAGTGGTAGTTGCCCTTGGAGCTGGGCTGGACTGTCGGGCTGTAGGTGCCGGGGGCGTGCTGCTGCAGCACTTCAACCACCATTTCCGGCAGTGCCGGGTCGGCAACGCCGAGTACCTTGAACGGGAATTTGCAGGGAAACTCCAGCAGTTCATCAAACTTGGTATTCATTTACTCACCTTTTGCGTCATCACCGGGATGACTTCATCTTGGATGGCTAGTGGCCGATGGCCCGTGGAGGCCGCCATTTCAAGTCTATATGGGCACGGCTCATAACTATATGGGCGCTGCCCGGACCGGGATCAAGGCCAGGATCGGTCAGACAAGGATGGAAGTGCTGCTTTTTACCACAAATCAGGGTAAGGCGGAACCTGCAGTTTACAGGGTTATTCACTGCCTTTGCCGGTCACAGACAGCAGCGGCGCCTGTTGGCGCCGCTGTTTGGTGAGGATTGTGCGTTGGATTACTTGAACCAGCTGGTGACCAGCAGTACCAGGTAGTCCCACAGACGGCTCATCAAGCCACCTTCCTGCACCTCTTCCAGGGCAACCAGCGGCACCTGCTTGATCTCTTTGTCGCCCTGCTTCAGGAACACGGTACCGACGCGCTGACCCTTGGCCAGCGGCGCTTTCAGCTCGCTGTCGAGCTGGAAGTCAGCCTTCAGGTTGTTGCCCTGACCGCGGGTGACCAGCACGGAGACATCTTTGTCGACGCCCAGTTTCACTTCCGGTTTGTCGCCCATCCAGATCTTCTGGGTGACCAGCTCGGTGCCCGCCTTGTACGGGGTCAGGCTCTGGAAGAAGCGGAAGCCATAGGTGAGCAGTTTTTTGCTCTCGGCGGCGCGGGAGGCTTCGCTGCTGGCGCCCAGCACCACGGCGATCAGGCGCATGCCTTCGTTGTTGGTGGCAGAGGAGACCAGGTTATAGCCGACCTGGCTGACGTGGCCGGTCTTGATGCCATCCACTTGCAGGGATTGATCCCACAGCAGGCGGTTGCGGTTGTGCTGGGTGATGCCGTTGAACACGAAGGATTTCTGGGAGTAGATCTTGTACTCCTCCGGCAGGTCGCGGATCAGCGCCTGACCCAGACGGGCCATGTCGTGAGCGGTACTGTAGTGACCTTCCGCATCCAGACCGTGCGGGTTCATGAAGTGGCTGTCGTTCATGCCGAGCTTGGCGGCCCAGCTGTTCATCAGGCTGGCGAAGGAGTCGGTGCTGCCCGCCAGGAACTCGGCCATGGCGACGCAGGCGTCGTTGCCGGACTGGATGATGATGCCCTTGTTGAGATCATCGACGGAGACCTGCTTGCCCACCTCGATAAACATCTTGGAGGAGTCGGAGTAGTTCTTGGACCAGGCGTTCTGGCTGATGGTCACCATGTCGGTGCGCTTGATGTTCCCCTTCAGCAGCTCCTGGCCGATGATGTAGGAGGTCATCATCTTGGTCAGACTGGCGGGCGGCAGACGCTCTTCGGCGTTCTGCTCGGCCAGCACCTGACCGGAGTAGTAGTCGATCAGAATATGGGCCTTGGCGGAGATCTCCGGCGCGGCGGGAACCACCATGGGCATGGCATTCGGGGTCGGTGTCGGCACCGGCGTATTGGCCTGGGCGGTTACGCTGATCAGTGAGGCCAGAAGAACTGAACGGGCAAATTTGGACATCTTGAAATTCCTGCGAGCCAGATGGGGATAAAATGCGGGCCTAACTATACCAGATGCGCCCGCAGGTTATAGCCCGAGATGGCGATCAGAACTGGTTTTTTATCCATCACTCCCTGTCATCACGCCATAAAACGACGTGATGACAGTGAGTAAGCGGTTAGTCACATCCGCGGCAAAAGGGGGCGATCAGGGCACGATAAAGGCCTGTTCCAGCCCGCCCTGACGTACTTTTTCCAGCACACTTGCCTGCTGGTCGGCGGCGACCGGGCCAATCAGCACCCGGAAAATGGCGCCATGGGCATCGATCCGGTAGGGCACGCCGTAACGCTGGGTCATCACCTTGCCCATCGCCTCGGCCCGATCCCGGGAGCCGCTGGCCAGTACCTGGATCATCTTGCCATCCCCACTGCTGGCAGGCGCTGCAGCCTTGGCTGGCGCTGGTTTGACCGGTGCCGCTTTGACAGGTGCCGCTTGGGCGGGCTTGGCCGTTGGCGCCTTGACGGGCACAGGCGCAGGGTCGGCGGCGGGAGTGGCCATCGCCAGCGCGGTCGGTTCACCCAGGAAGCCATCTTGCGACAGCGTGTTGGAGGCCGCAGCCGGAGTGGTCGGAGTCATTTCGATGGGCTTCATCGGCTCCATGATCACCATCTGATCCGGGGTGTCGTTGATCAGCTCCAGCCGTACTCGCGCTTCACCGCTATCGACCATCTCCAGCTGCTTGGCGGCCGCGTAGGAGAGATCGATCAGGTTAGGGCTGTTGAACGGGCCGCGATCGTTGACCCGCACTATGGTCTCCAGCCCGTTGTCCAGATTGGTGACCCGCACATAGCTCGGGATGGGCAGGTTGCGGTGGGCGGCGCTGAACAGCTTGCTGTCCAGCACATCGCCGTTGGCGGTCTTCTGGCCGTCCAGATCCGGCGACAGCCAGCTGGCGGTGCCCTCTTCGCTGTAGTGTTTGATGTCGCGCCACACCTCGTGCTTCTGCTTGCCGATCCAGTAGTCCCGGTTGCCGCTGGCACTCAGGGGCTCGGGGCGCGGAATGGCGCCGGTGGCTTGCGGGATCTCGATAACGGGTGGCTTGCTGACCGGTGCTTGCGGCTCGACGGGGGCGCTCTGTTCCGGCTGGCTGCTACAGGCGGCCAGCAACAAGCTCAGGCTGAGCGGGAGGAGTTTGTGACGAAGATGCATACGCTTCCTGAATGGCTTGGCTAAGTTGATACACCGCCATCGCATAGAGTGGGCTGCGATTGTAACGGGTGATCACATAAAAGTTATGCCGTGCGACCCAGTATTCCGGTCCATCGGCTTGGGCAAACGCCAGCAACTTGACCGGCGTCTGTGGGGCCAGCGGCGTGGCGAGCTCAATCCCTGCCGCCGCCAGTTCTGACCACTGTTGTGTTAACTCGGGCTCAGGCCTGAGTAGAGGTTCGACTGCCATCAACCCGATCTGGGCCGGTTCCACCACGGATTCGCCCCAGCGCCACTGGTGGCTGGCAAAATAGTTGGCCACGCTGCCGATGGCATCGACCGGGTTGGCAAACAGATCCCGCTTGCCATCCCCGTCAAAATCGACGGCGTAGTGGCGATAGCTGGAGGGCATGAACTGCCCCATCCCCATGGCGCCGGCATAGGAGCCCTTGAGGGTATCGAGTTGCCACCCTTCCTCTTTGGCCAGCACCACCAGCTGGGCAAACTCCTTGGCAAAGAAGTCGGCCCGCTCGGGGTAGTGAAACCCCAGGGTGTAGAGGCTATCGAGCACCGGATGACGGCCCATCTGGCGACCATAGAAGGTTTCTACCCCTATGATGGCCACGATGAGCGAGGCGGGCACCCGATAGGTCTGCTCCGCGCGGGCCAGCGTCTCGGCATGTTGCTGCCAGAACTGCTGGCCATCACGGATGCGATCCGGGGTAACGAACAGCGGCCGGTAGCGATGCCAGGGTTTGGCCTCCCACGGCTTGCTGATGGTGTCGAGCACCTCCTGCCGTAACTGGGCTCGGGCGACGGCAGCCTGCAGCTCCGCCAGCGGCACCTGCTGCTGTTCGGCGAGCAGGGCCAACCGATCCGGCGCCACGGCGGCGGTCGCCATCGTGGTGGCGAGAGAGAGCAGCAATCCAACCCGTCTCATCAGGCGAGCAGTCTTCTATGAGTCTGGATGGACATCAGTATGCCAAAGCCGGCCATCAGGGTCACCATGGAGGTGCCGCCATAGCTCACCAGCGGCAGGGGCACCCCCACCACCGGCAGGATGCCGCTCACCATGCCCATGTTGACGAACACATAGACGAAGAAGGTGAGGGTGATGGCGCCGCCCAGCAGTCGCTCGAAGCTGTTCTGGGCCTGCATCGAGATAAACAGGCAGCGGCTGATGACGTAGAGGTAGAGCACCAGCAGCAGGGCAACCCCCACCAGACCGAACTCCTCGCTGAATACCGCGAAGATAAAGTCGGTATGTCGTTCTGGTAAAAACTCCAGCTGGGACTGGGTCCCTTGCAGCCACCCCTTGCCAAAGACGCCGCCGGAGCCGATGGCAATCTTGGACTGGATGATGTGATAGCCGCGGCCGAGCGGGTCTTTCTCCGGGTCGAGCAGCATCAGCACCCGCTGGCGCTGGTAGTCGTGCATCAGGAAGAACCAGAGCACCGGCATAAAGGCCAGCATCAGCAGGACCGCCAAGCCGATCAGCCACCAGCTGAGCCCCGCCAGGAAGATGACGAAGAAGCCGGAGGCGGCCACCAGAATGGAGGTGCCAAGGTCAGGCTGGGCGGCGATCAGCAGGGTGGGCAGCAGCACCATGATGAGGGCGATCACCACATGGCTGAACTTGGGGGGCAGCGAGTGGCGACTGAGCCAGGCGGCCACCATGATCGGCATGGAGAGCTTCATCACCTCGGAGGGCTGGAACTTCATAAAGCCCAGATCGAGCCAGCGCTGGGCCCCCTTGCCGATGTGGCCGAACACGTCCACCGCAATCAGCATCAGCACCACCACGGCGAACAGCGGCACCGACCAGCGGGCGTAGAGGGAGGGGGGCAGCTGGGCCAGGCCGATCATCAGGGCAAAGGCGAGACCGCCGCGCACCAGCTGGCGCACGATGGAGTCCATATCCTGACCGGAGGCGGAGTAGAGCACCACCATGGAGAGGGTCATCACGGCCAGCAGACCGAGCAGCAGGGGCAAGTCGATATGCAGCTTGTACCAGATGCTCTGCTGGCGGGCAGAATTACTCATTGGGAGCGACCTCACTCGGTTGGGACGGCTTTTCCGGTGCCGGTGGCAGTTGCGGATCAGGGGGCAGCAGATAGGCATCCAGCATCTGGCGTGCAATGGGCGATGCAGCTCGACCACCACCACCTCCGATGGAGTTTTCCAGTACCAGAGCTACCACCGCTTTGGGTGCCTCGAAGGGGGCATAAGCAACGAACAAAGCGTTATCGCGATGCTCCGCCTTGACCGTCTTGATGTTGTAAACCTGATTTTCCTTCAAACCGACTACCTGGGCTGTGCCCGATTTGCCGCCTGAGGAGTAAGGCGCCTTGGCAAACGAGTGACGGCCACTGCCTTCACTGCCATGGTTGACTCGCCACATCCCATCCTGCGCCACTTTCCAGAAGCTGTCGTTCTTGAGCTTGAGGGCGATATTGGGGTTGATGGGGGCATCGACCACCCCCGCCTGGGAGGCGGTGCTCTTGAGCAGGTGCGGGGTGACGTCGTGACCATTCTGGGTCAGGATGCTGATCGCCTTGGCCAGCTGGAGCGGGGTGGCGCTCCAGTAGCCCTGACCGATACCGACAGAGATGGTGTCACCCTGATACCAGGGCTGGCGCCAACGGGCCATCTTCCAGTCACGGGACGGCATGACACCCTTGGTCTCTTCATAGAGATCGACCCCGGTGTACTGACCGAAGCCGAACTTGGTCATGTAGCTGTGGATCTTGTCGATGCCGACCCGATAGGCGAGATCGTAGAAGTAGGTATCTGCCGAGACCTCGATGGCGCGATAGACGTCGAGCCAGCCATGACCCCAGCGGCGCCAGTCGCGAAACTTCTTGGTGGTACCGGGAATGGAGAAGCTCGGGCCGCCGAAATAGCGGTAGCCCGGGGTGATGGCCCCCTCGTTGAGACCCATGATGGACATCATGGGCTTGACGGTGGAGGCAGGGGCATAAATGCCCTGAGTGGTGCGGTTCACCAGCGGCCGCGCCGGATCGTTGAGCAGCGCCGAGTAGTTGGCGCTGGAGATACCGGTCACGAACAGGTTGGGGTCGTAGCTCGGGCTCGACTCCAGGGCCAGGATGGCGCCGGTTTTCGGGTCCATCATCACGATGGCACCGCGCTGGCCAGCCAGCAGTTGCTGGGCCTTGAGCTGCATCCGGACGTCGATATTGAGGTAGATATCCTTGCCCGGAATAGGTGGCTGGAACTTGAGGGTGCGGACAATCCGGCCGCGGTTGTTCACCTCGACCTCCTGATAGCCCGCCACACCGTGCAGCTCATCCTCGTAATACTTCTCCACCCCCTGCTTGCCGATATCCTTGGTGGCCGCGTAGTTGGCGAGTTTTTCTTCCTTCTCGAGGCGCTCCACGTCACGGGTGTTGATCTTGGCCACATAGCCCAGCGCATGGGTGAGGGTGTCACCAAACGGGTAGTAGCGCTTGAGGTAGGCCTCGATGCTGGCGCCCGGGTAGTTATGCTGGTTGACCGAGAAGAGGGCCACCTGATATTCGGTCAGCTTCTCGTAGAGGGCGACCGGCTTGAAGCGGCGCTGGCGCTTCACTTCGGCGAGGAACTTCTCCTTGGTGCCTTCCGGCAGACCCAGCAGGGTGATCAGCTGGTCGGCGGTTTTTTCGAGATCCTTGGTCTCTTCCGGCACAATTTCCAGACTGTAGACCGGGCGGTTTTCCGCCAGCAGCACGCCGTTGGCGTCATAGATGAGGCCCCGTGGCGGCGCCACCGGCACCACGCGGATACGGTTGGAGTTGGAGCGAGTCTGGTAGGTGTCGTAGGACTCGACCTGCAGATAATAGAGATTGCCCAGCAGCACCAGCATCAGCACGACGATGCCGATGTAGGCTACCAGGGTGCGCCGGAAGAACAGATTGCCCTCGGCACTGTGATCGCGCATTTCGATGCGTTGTTTCAGCATGCCTTTACCTCAAGACCCTTGGGGGCAATAAGAGCAGGAACTGCATTGTTCACTCTCTGTGATAGGGGTGAATATGAGAGGTGAGACTCCAGAGACGCATGGCTCACTCTCTATGATACGGATGATTGGTGGTGATGCTCCAGGCCCGATAGAGGCTCTCTGCCACCAGCACCCGCACCAGCGGATGGGGCAGGGTGAGCGGTGACAGTGACCAGCTCTGTTCGGCGGCAGCCTTGCACTCGGGGGACAAGCCTTCCGGCCCGCCTACCAGCAGCGCGACATCGCGGCCATCGAGTTTCCACGCCTCCAGCTGGGTAGCCAGCTGCTCCGTGGTCCAGGGCTTGCCCGGAATGTCGAGGGTGACGATGCGCGAGCGCCCCGCAGCCGCCAGCATGGCTTCCCCTTCCTTCTGCAGGATGCGGGGAATGTCGGCATTTTTGCCCCGTTTGCCTGCGCCGATCTCGACGAGTTCAAACGGCATGTCTTTGGGGAAGCGGCGACGATACTCTTCGAAGCCATGCTCTACCCAGGCGGGCATCTTGGTGCCCACCGCAATCAACTGGATCTTCATGGTCGTTACACTTGTGCTCTTATTGCGTATTCATTTGAGCGGCACCGCTCCACAGCTTTTCCAGTTGGTAGAAGTCACGATGTTCATCCTGCATCACATGCACGATCACCGAGCCCATATCTACCAGCACCCATTCACCGCTCAGTTGCCCTTCCACGCTCAGCAGATCCAGACCCGCGTGGCGGGCCTCGCTGGCCAGATGGTGGGCAATGGCGCTGACGTGACGACTGGAGTTGCCGGAACAGATGATCATGGTGTCAGTAATGCTGGATTTGCCGCGTACATCGAGGGTGATGATGTCGCGGCCTTTCATGTCATCGATCTTGTCGATGATAAAGGCATGCAATTCTTGGCCTTGCAATGAGTCTCTCCTGTATTCCGGCGCGCAGCGTTTGCGTCAGGGCGGCGGATTATATCATGGTCACTCCCGTTTCCCATCGGGTGGGGCGGGATTACGACAGGGGCTAGCGGCGGTTGGCGCGGTAGAGCCCCTGTTGATCAATATAGTGCGCAACCGACTCGGGCAAGAGGTAGCGGGTGTCTTGCCCCCCATCCAGCAAGGCCCGCAGTCGGGTGGCTGACAGTTCGATGGGCTGGTTGTCCGCCAGCCAGATATGACCGGCCAGACGCTGATGCAGCGCGTTGGCATCTGTGGTGTGATGGCGCGCCAGCAGCTGCGCTACTTCGGCCGGATACTCCGGTTGCCAGCCCGGCCGCACGCTCACCACCAGATGGGCATGGTCGAGCAGCTCCTGCCAGCGGTGCCAGCTTGGCAGGCTCAGCAGGGAATCCATCCCCATCAGAAAACAGAGCGGCGTATCGGGCAGTTCATGACGCAGCTCGATCAGGGTATCGATGGTGTAAGAGGGCTTGTCCCGTCTCAGCTCCCGCTCATCCACCACAAAGTGGTGGTTCTCCGCCGCCGCCAGTTTGACCATGGCGAGGCGCTGTTCGCTGGAGCAGAACGGATTGGCGCGGTGGGGCGGGATATGGTTCGGGATCAGCCGCATCTCGGCCAGCCCGAGGGCATCGCGCGCCTCGATGGCCGGGCGCAGATGGCCGATATGGATAGGATCGAACGTGCCCCCCAGCAGGCCAATGGGCGCCTTCAGCACGGGCTGCTCTCCATCACCAGCGGCAGCGGGGTGCCATCACGAAAGCCGAGGGCAATGGTCTGCAGCATCAGCCAGGCCTGTTCGGTATCGAAGCGGCGCTGGGCATCGTCCAGCTGGGCCATCAGTTGCCACAGTTGCTGCAACTTGGCAAACGGCAGTCGGGTCAGTGCTTGCTGAATGAGCTGCTGGCGGCTCTGCCAGATGCGCAGGCGGCTGAAGTGCTCCCCCAGCGGCTGGCCGTTGCGCATCGCCAGCGACAGCTCGGTCAGCTGCTCCAGCTCGCGGCAAAGGGTCCAGGCCAGCATCCCCGGCTCGGTGCCTTCGGCCCGCAGGGCGGCCAGAATGCGCTGGGCCCGGTTCACCTTGCCCTCCAGCAGGGTATCGACCAGCTGGAACGGGGTGAAGTGGGCGTGGCGGATAATGGTCTCTTGCAGATAGGTGACGCTGATGGGCTGGGGCGGCGAGAGCAGGGTCAGCTTCTCGATCTCCTGGCTGGCGGCCAGCAGGTTGCCCTCGTAGGAGTGGCACATGAAGTTGATGGCATCCGGCAGCGCCTTGAGGCCGAAACGCGCAAAGCGGGCACTCATCCAGCGCGGGAAGAACTTGGGCTCCGGATGGTTGACCGGCACATAGGTGCCAATCTGGTAGAGCTTGTCGAACCAGGCTGCCTTCATCTGGGTCTGGTTGAGGCGACCGCCACTCAGCACCAGCAGCAGGTCGGGATGAAGCTGCTTGCCAATTTCGCTGATACGGGCGGCCAGATCCTTGTCCACCTTGGCGGGCAGCTCCAGCTCGATGATCTGGCGGGCGGAGAAGAGGCTCATGGCCTGACAGGCATCGTAGACCTGATTCCAGTCCAGCCCCTGTTCCACCACGAAGGTGTGGCGCTCATCGAAACCCTGCTTGCGGGCGACCTGACGGATGGCATCGATGGCCTCCAGTCGCAACAGGGGCTCGTCGCCAAAAACGAGATAGCAGGGCCGAAGCCCTGCTTTGAGGTGGTCACCAAATTGTTCCGGGTAAATCCGCATCAGAAGCTGACCTGACTCAACTGCCGGATCACCTGATTGGCCGCCTGCTCCTGCATTTCGCGGTTGAGCTGCTCCTGCTCACGGGAGGAGGCGAGCGCTGCATCCGGCTTGTTGAGGAAGCTGCGGTTGAAGTTGATGGGGAAGACCTGAGTCGGCTTGCCCGGTACCGAGATGGTGAACTGGGTACCAAAGCCCAGCACATATTCGGTGTCCGTCCCCAGCGCGTTGACCGAGGCGACCTGACTGGTGCTGCCTACGCCGCCCAGAGTGAGCACCGGAATGCCCTCCTTGTCGGCCAGGGTCACGCCAGAGGCCTTCAGGCGGGTGGTAACCATCCGGTAGAAGTCGCTCTTGTTGTCGCCCACGACCTTCATGGTCATCAGCTCGCTCGGAATGCCGTTGCCGCGCATGTGAAAGCCGCAGCCTTGCAGCAGCAGACCAGCCAGCACGATGGCCATCCAGCGGGTGAAGATGGTGCCCATAGAAAATCCTCTTTGCATTAAGGGAAAGCGGCGGGCGCAGGGCCCGCCGTTATCATCCGTTTGCTGTCACAGATTGGCAATGATCAGTTGGCAACCGATCAGTTAGCGACAATATTGAGCAGCTTGCCAGGTACATAGATCACCTTGCGCACGGTCAGACCGTCGGTGAACTTCTGCACGGAGGCATCGGCCATCGCCAGCTTCTCGACGTCGGCCTGGCTGATCTCGGCCGGCACGGTCAGTTTGCCGCGCATCTTGCCGTTGATCTGTACCACCACCAGCTTCTCGGTCTCGACCATGGCCGCTTCATCGGCCACCGGCCAGGCTGCGTGATCGATGTCGTCGCCCTTGCCCAGCATCTTCCACAGCTCGAAGCCGATGTGCGGGGTGATGGGGTAGAGCATGACTACCACGGCTTCCAGCGCTTCCTGCATCAGGGCGCGGTCCTGCTCGTCGTTGCCCAGCTTGGAGAGATTGTTCATCAGCTCCATGATGGCGGCGATGGCGGTGTTGAAGGTCTGACGGCGACCCACGTCATCGCTCACCTTGGCGATGGTCTTGTGCAGTTCACGGCGTACCGCTTTCTGCTCGTTGGTGAGAGCCGCCACATCCAGTGCGGCAACGGCGCCACCGGAGACGTGCTCGAAGGTGGTGCGCCACAGGCGACGCAGGAAGCGCTGGGCACCCTCTACGCCGGAGTCGGACCACTCCAGGGTCATCTCGGCCGGAGAGGCGAACATCATGAACAGACGGACGGTATCGGCGCCGTAACGCTCGACCATCAGCTGCGGGTCGATGCCGTTGTTCTTGGACTTGGACATCTTGGTCATGCCGGAGTGCATTACCTCACGGCCTTCGTTGTCGATGGCCTTGGTGATGCGACCCTTCTCGTCACGCTCTACCTTGACGTCGGTCGGGCTGACCCAGACGTTGCCGCCCTTCTCGTCTTTGTAGTAGAAGGCGTCGGCCAGCACCATGCCCTGGCAGAGCAGGCGCTTGAACGGCTCGTCGCTGTTGACCAGACCCGCGTCACGCAGCAGCTTGTGGAAGAAGCGGGCGTAGAGCAGGTGCATACAGGCGTGCTCGATACCGCCGATGTACTGATCCACCGGCAGCCAGTGGTTGGCAGCAGCCGGATCCAGCATGCCCTTGTCGTAGTCCGGGGAGCAGTAGCGCGCGTAGTACCAGGAGGACTCCATAAAGGTGTCGAAGGTATCGGTCTCGCGGAACGCTTCCTGACCGTTGTAAGTGGTCTTGGCCCACTCGGCGTCGGCCTTGATCGGGCTCTGGATACCATCCATCACCACATCTTCCGGCAGCAGTACCGGCAGTTGATCTTCCGGCGTCGGCACCACGGTGCCGTCAGCCAGGGTCAGCATCGGGATGGGGGCACCCCAGTAACGCTGACGGGAGACGCCCCAGTCACGCAAACGGTAGTTGACGGTGCGCTTGCCCTTGCCGAGCCCTTCCAGCTTGCTGGCGATGGCATCGAAGGCGCCCTGGAAGTCGAGACCGTCAAACTCGCCGGAGTTGAACAGCACGCCCTTCTCGGTGTAAGCGGCTTCGCTCACGTCGACGTCGCCATCAACCGGCTTGATCACCGCCTTGATGTCGAGGCCATATTTGGTGGCGAATTCGAAGTCACGCTGGTCGTGGGCCGGAACTGCCATCACGGCGCCGGTGCCGTAGTTCATCAGCACGAAGTTGGCGACCCAGACCGGTACCTTGCGGCCATCCAGCGGGTGAATGGCGTAGAGGCCGGTGGCCATGCCCTTCTTCTCCATGGTGGCCAGCTCGGCTTCGGCTACCTTGGTGTTCTTGCACTCTTCGATGAAGGCGGCCAGCTCCGGATTGTTCTGGGCTGCTTGCAGCGCCAGCGGGTGACCGGCAGCGATACCGACATAGGTGACGCCCATGAAGGTGTCCGGACGGGTGGTGTAGACCTCCAGCTGCTCAGCCTGACCCTCGATATTGAAGCTGATGTTGACCCCTTCGGAGCGGCCAATCCAGTTGCGCTGCATGGTCTTGACCATCTCTGGCCAGCCTTCCAGATTGTCGATGTCGTTGAGCAGCTCTTCGGCGTAGTCGGTGATCTTGATGAACCACTGGGGGATCTCTTTCTGCTCCACCGGGGTGTCACAGCGCCAGCAGCAGTTGTCGACCACCTGCTCGTTGGCCAGCACTGTCATGTCGTTCGGGCACCAGTTGACGGAGGAGGTCTTCTTGTAGACCAGACCCTTCTCGTAGAGCTTGGTGAAGAACCACTGCTCCCAGCGGTAGTAATCCGGTTTGCAGGTGGCGACTTCACGATCCCAGTCATAACCCAGACCCAGCATCTTCAGCTGGTTCTTCATGTATTCGATGTTTTCGTAGGTCCAGGGCGCCGGTGCGGTATTGTTTTTGATCGCGGCGTTCTCGGCCGGCAGACCGAATGCATCCCAACCTATGGGTTGCAGCACGTTCTTGCCATTGAGGCGTTGATAACGGGAGATCACATCACCTATGGTGTAGTTACGAACGTGCCCCATGTGTAGTCGACCAGACGGATAGGGGAACATGGACAGGCAGTAGAACTTCTCCTTGTCTACCTTCTCCACGGCCTTGAAGGTTTTCTTGGCATCCCAGTGCTTTTGCACTGCTGGTTCGATTGATTGGGGAACGTATTGCTCTTGCATTGGTGACATCCGGATCTGTGAAATGAATAGATAAATCAGCTGGGAAATCGCAATAGAATACCCATATCCTGCGGCGGCAACAACCGCCAGCGTCCCTTGGGCCTTAAGCCGGGCCAGATCAGGGTTTAGTAGAGGAGTTAGAGCCATGGACAAACGTCAAAAAGGGTACGAAGCCTTCATTGCCGAGCTGCAAAAACAGTGGCAAGAGACTGAAGAGTTCCAGGGGGAGCGCCTCAACCGGATGATTGCCAAGGTGCAGGCCTATCTGGAGGCTGCCAGCGACCTGACTCAGGACGAACTGGCGCTCATCGCCGAGTACGTGAAGCGGGATCTGGGCAACTATGACGAGGGGCGCCATGACGATAGTGCGCAGGTGGAAGAGTCTGCCTTTATGTTGGCCCTCAAAGACACCGCCTGGTCCTGGCTGGCGGATGTGACCGACCGCGCCCAGGTGGAGTGGCGCGAGCTGGCCGACGAGCTGGAGCACAAGGGTGTTTACGAAGCGGGTGATTGGGTAGGGCTCGGGGTCATGGTGTGCGACCAGTGTGGCTGGCGCCATACCGTGCTGCATCCCCAGCAGCTCGATACCTGCCCCGAATGCGGCTGCGCCGAGTATCACCGCGAGCCGCTCTCGCCCTGAGTCATGCCATCAATGCGGACGAGATAACGAGCAAAAAGGCGCCATCAGGCGCCTTTTTCTTGCTTGCAGGTTTCGTCGGGACGTTTACTTGCCCGCGATGGAGAGGCCACCAAAACGGATAAGCGGGGCGTAGAAGCCCTTGCCATCGTTGTGGTGCAGGGTGTCACCGACCGCTTCCAGCTCGCCCAGCAGGCGGTAGAAGTTGCCTGCTACCGTGATGCCGCGCACCGGCTGCAGGCGAACTCCATCGCGACAGAGGAACCCTGACGCGCCAAAGGAGAAGTCGCCGCTCACCGCATCGGCACCCGAATGCAGGCCATCCAGCTTGACCAGCTCCAGATAGTCGCCGCTCTGCACCTCCGCTTCGCAGTGGGGGCCCGCGCCAAACACCAGATGGCGAGCGGTCACATCGAGGGCGCTGCGGGCACCGCGAGCGGCCGAGCCGTTGCTGGCGACGCCAAAGTGGCGGGCGGTGGCGCTGTTGTGGAGCAGGGTTTTCAGCTCCCCTTCGCCAATCAGCAGCAGATCCGAGCTGGCCGCCCCCTCGCCATCAAACGCCTTGATGTTCATGCCGCCCGGCATATAGACCCGGCTCTCCAGAGTGAGCCAGCGTGACGCCACGCTCTGGCCGACCTTGCTGCGCCAGGGGTTGATCCCCTGCTGGGCCCACTTGCCCGACAGCACGCCCTGAAAGCAGCCAAACAGGCTGGCGAAGCAGTTGGTGCTGAAGATGACGCTGTAGCGACCGCTCGGCACCGCTTCACCGGGCAGTAGTCCATCGGCGATGGCGTAGATCTGCTCGATCAGGGCCTGGCTATCCAGCTCGTCGAAGCGACGGCCATACTGCCCCTGCGAGTGCATCGACTGGCGGCCATCCCGTTCCACCAGCGCCGAGGTGTAGCAGCCGACGCTGAACTCGCCGTGCTGGCAGAGGGTGCCCTGACTGTTGGCGAGCCAGAGCTGGCTCTCCCCTTCGAAGAAGCTGTTGTAGGGGGCGCCGCTCACATCGGGCATGGCCAGCATGTCAGATTCGAGGCGCAGGGCCAGAGCGATCTTCTCCTCAACCGGCGTGGTATCGGGCTGGTTGATCTCGGCGCAATCTGTGGTGATCCGGCTATTGGCCACCGAGATGCGCTGATCCGCATCCACCTTGGCAAAGCGGCTGGCATCGAGCGCATCCTGCAGCATGGCATCCAGCGCCAGCTCATCGAGGGATTCCGAGTAGGCGATGCCGACCCGGCCCTCTTTGATCAGGCGAATGCCGAGTTGCTGGCTGCTGGTGACCTTGTATTCACCCAGCTCGCCCTTGTCTGCCTTGAGGGAGAAGGCCTTCTCCTGATTGGCGATGATGTCTGCCTCGGCGCCGAGGTCGGCCACTTTATCCAGCAGGCGGGTGAGCAGTTGGTTCATGTCGAGTTGGCTCATCAGGCGTTCCCTCCCACCAGAATATTGTCCACTTTCAGCGCCGGCTGGCCCACCGAGGTGGGGACCGAGCCCGAGACCGAGCCGCACATGCCGGCGGCCAGCGCCAGATTGCGGCCCACCATGGAGATCTCTTTCAGCACCTGCGGGCCGGTACCGATCAGGGTGGCTGACTTGAGCGGCTTGGTGATTTTGCCGTGCTCGATGAGGTAGGCCTCCTGCACATTGAAGTTGAACTCGCCGGTGCCGGGCTGTACCGAGCCGCCCCCCATCTTCTTGGCGTAGATGCCATGTTCGACGGTGGCCAGCATATCGTCGAGGCTGTGGTTGCCCGGTTCGATATAGGTGTTGCGCATGCGCGAGGTGGGGGCGTACTTGTAGGATTCGCGCCGCCCGGAGCCGGTGCGGGCGTAGCCCGTCTTGAGGGCGCCCATTCTGTCCACCAGAAAGCCGGTCAGTACGCCGTCCTTGATGAGCTGGGTATGCTGGGTCGCCATCCCCTCGTCATCGACGTTGATGGAGCCCCAGGCGTTGCCTTGCAGTCCCTCGTCCACCGCATTGACCACCGGATTGGCGATGAGCTGGCCCATCTTGTCGTGGAACACCGACGCCTTTTTGGCTACCGAGGTGGTCTCCAGCAGGTGGCCGCACGCCTCGTGGAAGATGACGCCGCCAAAGCCGTTCTCCATGATGACCGGCAGGGTGCCGCTCGGGCAGGGAGCCGCGCCCAGTTTCACCAGTGCCTGACGGGTGGCGGTGAGGGCCAGCTCGCGCGGATCGATGCGATCGGCATGCTCCCAGCCCATCAGGGCGCCGGGGGCCTCGTAACCGACGCTCTGCTCGCTCCCTTCCATGGCGATGGTCTGGGCCATGATGCGGTTGTAGTGGCGGCGATCGGCCACTTGCACCCCTTCGCTGTTGAAGATCTCCACCTCCTGCTCCCAGCCCAGCACGTTGCCGGAGAACTGGCTCACCTTGCCGCTCTCGGCGCGGGCCACGGCATCCATGGCGTGCAGGTAGGCAACCACGAAATCAGCACCGCTGCCGGTGGCGCCACCAAACAGGTAGGAGCGGATGGGAATGGCCACCAGGGTGAGCGCCAGGGTGATCACCACGCTGCTCACCACCACCTTGGGCAGATTGTTGAACCAGCCCGCGCGCGCCATCAGACCGGCACTGAGACCAATCATCATGGCGACCGGGGCAAAGGCTGCGGCGATGGGGCCGGTGAGCAGTCCCCACAGCAGGTTGGTGAGCAGACCGGTGGCGACCGCCATCCAGGGGCCCGCCAGAATGGCGCAGAGCACAGTCCCGATGGAGTCGAGGAAGATGGGCAGCTTGAGCATGGAGACCGCCTGTCCCGCCACCATGTTGATGGCGATGCAGATGACCATAAAAGCCAGGTTGTAGCTGGAGAGTTTACTGACGGACATAGTGATCCTCACAAGGTTCTGGGGGTAATGAGCAGCTCTTCATAGCCGGAGTGGGGGCAGGGGGCTCGGGTGAAACGGTACGCCTCCAGCTCGCCAATCACAAGTTCGAGGGTGGTGCGGACCCGGCAACCGGGCAGCACATGGCCACCGCGCATCAATCCCTGCTCGTCAGAGAGGGAGAGGTGCAGGTGTTCGCACTCCGGGTCCAGGGTACCGCCGAGGGCTATCACCTCGAAGGCCCCTTCCAGCAGGGTGCCA
>OERD01000199.1_pt1 | contig 20072 bp, 18 predicted proteins | sample 1539941 | NCBI WGS metagenome assembly OERD01 (sample SAMEA3891242, study PRJEB23780) | metagenome | biome: terrestrial biome; feature: animal house; material: water of meat washing | place: Italy | collected 2015-05-12
AACAGCGGTCTCCAAAACCGATGGTTGCGGGTTCGAGTCCTGCCGCCCCTGCCATATACCTCGTCTCGTACGGGGCTTTTGTGTCTTTGGTTACGTCAGATACAGGTGGGTTGTATGAGTGTTAGTTCTGAGAGCCAGGGCGGAAGCAAGGATACCCTGCTTTGGGGCCTGGTTTTCATTATCCTGGCGGCCGCTGTAGTGGGTAATTACCTGCTCAACGATGTTGTCGCTGCCGTCCGCGCCCTGGGTGTGGTCGTTGTCATTGCTGCTGCTGGTGCAGTAGCCCTGCAAACCACCAAGGGAAAGGCAACACTGGCATTCGCCCGTGAGTCTCGCCTGGAAGTCCGCAAGGTCGTATGGCCGACCCGTCAGGAAGCCATTCAGACAACCCTGATTGTGCTGGCGGTGACCGCCGTGATGGGGCTGCTGCTGTTCGTTCTGGACGGTGCCTTGGTCTGGTTGGTCAACCTGATTACCGGTGTGTAAGGATAAGCCATGACTGAACAACGTGAACAACGTATGAGATGGTATGTCGTGCAGGCTTTTTCCGGCTATGAAGGCCGTGTAGCCAAGTCCCTGCGTGAACATATCAAGATGCATGGCATGGAAGACATGTTCGGTGAAGTACTGGTCCCGACCGAAGAAGTGGTCGAGATGCGTGCTGGCCAGAAGCGCAAGAGTGAGCGCAAGTTTTTCCCGGGTTATGTCCTGGTCCAGATGATCATGGATGAAACCACATGGCACCTGGTGCGTAACGTACCGCGTGTCATGGGCTTCATCGGCGGTACTTCCGACCGTCCGGCACCGATCTCCGACAAAGAGGCCGATGCCATCCTGAACCGTCTGCAGGATGCCCACGACAAGCCGCGTCCGAAAACCCTGTTTGAACCGGGTGAAATGGTGCGGGTTGCCGATGGTCCGTTTGCCGACTTCAACGGTACCGTTGAAGAGGTCGATTATGAGAAGAGCCGCGTGAAGGTCTCTGTACTGATCTTCGGTCGTTCTACTCCTGTTGAACTGGATTTTGGTCAGGTCGAAAAGGGCTGATTGAATTCTGTACGTTTAACGGTTGTCAGGGGCAGCGATTATCTCTATAATTCGCTGCCCCTTTATTAGTTGGGGAGCCGTTTGCAGGAGCAAGTCTCCGAGGCGCTAGAACCCATTTTTGAGGTATTTTCCTAATGGCTAAGAAAGTCACAGCTTATATCAAGCTGCAGGTTGCTGCTGGTGCAGCCAACCCGTCTCCTCCCGTTGGTCCTGCACTGGGTCAACACGGTGTTAACATCATGGAATTCTGTAAGGCGTTCAACGCTCGTACAGAGAAGCTGGAAAAAGGTTCACCGACTCCGGTCGTGATCACCGTTTACAGCGACCGTTCCTTCACCTTCGAAACCAAGACTCCGCCTGCTTCCTTCCTGCTGAAGAAAGCTGCTGGCATCAAGTCTGGTTCTTCCAAGCCGAACAAAGACAAGGTTGGTAAGGTGACCGTTGCCCAGCTGCAAGAAATCGCCAAGACCAAAGAGCCGGATATGACTGGTGCCGATCTGGATGCAAAAGTACGTTGCATCGCAGGCTCCGCTCGTTCCATGGGTCTGGTAGTGGAGGATTAAGACAATGGCTAAACTTTCCAAGCGTATGCGCGTTATTCGCGAAAAAGTTGACGGTACCAAAGAGTACTCCATCAACGAAGCCATTGCCCTGCTGAAAGAACTGGCTACCGCCAAGTTCGTTGAAAGCGTTGACGTTGCTGTCAACCTGGGTATCGACGCTCGTAAATCTGACCAGAACGTACGTGGTGCTACTGTACTGCCGCACGGTACCGGTCGTGATGTACGCGTTGCCGTATTTACTCAAGGTGCCAACGCCGAAGCAGCTAAAGCTGCCGGTGCTGACCTGGTAGGTATGGATGACCTGGCCGATCTGGTTAAGAAAGGCGAGATGAACTTCGACGTAGTTATCGCATCCCCGGATGCCATGCGCGTTGTTGGTCAACTGGGTCAAATCCTGGGCCCGCGCGGCCTGATGCCGAACCCGAAAGTTGGTACTGTAACTCCTAACGTTGCCGAAGCTGTCAAGAACGCCAAGGCTGGTCAGGTTCGTTACCGTAACGACAAGAATGGTATCATCCATACCACTCTGGGTAAGGTTTCTTTCAACGAAGTTCAGCTGAAAGAAAACTTGGAAGCTCTGCTGGTTGCCCTGAAAAAAGGCAAGCCCTCTTCCGCCAAAGGTCAATTCATCAAGAAAGTCAGCATCTCCACCACCATGGGTGCCGGTGTTGCCGTAGACCAAGCTTCTCTGGAAGCTCAGGCCTAATTGATGGGTTTTACAAGGCGCAAAATTTAATCTATAATTTTGCGCCTTGATTGGTTGGGGGTTTCGACCTCCGTCCAAGACCGCAGGAGGCTGCAAAGCCTTAATGTTTCCTGCGTAGACGGTGCCGGAAACCCAGCGAGAAAGATTCTTTCTCTTCTGGAATCCTGCTACCGCATCGTTCCCCTCTGTTGTAAAGGTAGGGGGGATGTGTCAGTACTGGGTCAATAGACCCGGATTCAATCCAGGAGTTAAGCCAATGGCATTGGGACTCGAAGACAAAAAGGCAATTGTTGCTGAAGTCAACGAAGCTGCCAAAGGCGCTCTTTCTGCAGTTGTTGCCGATTCTCGCGGTGTAACTGTAGACAAGATGACCGTCCTGCGTAAAACCGCTCGTGAAGCCGGTGTGTACATGCGCGTTGTGCGTAACACCCTGCTGCGTCGCGCGGTAGAAGGTACCGAATACGAGTGCCTGAACGACGCATTTACCGGTCCTACCTTGATTGCTTTCTCTAACGAACACCCGGGCGCTGCTGCTCGTCTGTTCAAAGAGTTTGCCAAAGCGAACCAAAAGTTCGAAATCAAGGCTGGCGCTTTTAACGGTGAGTTTATCGCCGCAGCACAAATTGATCGTCTGGCCACGCTGCCGACTTACGAAGAAGCAATTGCGAAGTTGATGGCGACTATGAAAGAAGCCTCTGCTGGCAAGCTGGTTCGTACTATCGCTGCTGTTCGCGACCAGAAACAAGCTGCTGCTTGATTCTCGCCTATTTAGGCTGTTTGAGTTTATTCAACATCAGGAATTTTTGTCATGTCTATCACTAAAGACCAAATCATCGAAGCCGTTGCTTCCATGTCCGTAATGGAAGTTGTTGAGCTGATCGAAGCTATGGAAGAGAAGTTCGGTGTTTCTGCCGCTGTTGCTGTTGCTGCCGGTCCGGCTGCTGAAGCAGTAGAAGAGAAGACCGAGTTCGACGTAGTTCTGACTGCTGCTGGCGCCAACAAAGTTGCCGTTATCAAAGCCGTTCGTGGCGCTACCGGTCTGGGCCTGAAAGAAGCCAAAGATCTGGTAGAAGCTGCTCCGGCTAACCTGAAGGAAGGCGTGTCCAAGGACGAAGCTGAAGCTCTGAAGAAAGAGCTGGAAGCTGCCGGTGCTTCTGTTGAGATCAAATAATCTGCATTTATGTAGATTAGCCTGATAAAACAGGCTAGGGCTGGTGAATTTTTGTTCACCAGCCTTTTTGCGCTGTAGACTGAGAGCATTTCACACCGTTTACGACTCTCGGTGCACCAGCAATCCGGACTGTCTTCTTTCGTCCGGGCCAACACAAAACGGTGTTGAGACAGAGCTGTCCCGCGGGACAGAGTGGGTCACTTATCAGCGAGCTGAGGAACCCTATGGTTTACTCTTATACCGAAAAAAAACGCATTCGTAAGGACTTCGGTAAGCGAGACCAGGTACTGGACACGCCTTATCTGTTGTCCATTCAGCTGGACTCCTTCAAGCAGTTCATCGAGGCTGACCCGGAAGGTGAATATGGCCTAGAGGCCGCTTTCCGTAGCGTTTTCCCGATCACCAGTTACTCCGGTAGTGCTGAGCTTCAGTATGTCAGCTATCGCCTGGGTGAGCCGGTATTTGACGTAAAAGAATGCCAGATCCGTGGAGTGACCTACTCCGCGCCGCTGCGTGTCAAGCTTCGTATGGTTCTGTACGACCGTGAAGCAGCTGCCGGCACCGTCAAAGACATCAAGGAACAAGAAGTATACATGGGCGAAATTCCGCTCATGACCGAGAACGGCACCTTTGTTATCAATGGTACCGAGCGGGTTATCGTCTCCCAGCTGCACCGCAGCCCGGGCGTCTTCTTCGACCACGATAAAGGCAAAACTCATTCATCCGGTAAGGTACTGTATAACGCTCGCGTTATCCCCTACCGTGGCTCCTGGCTGGACTTCGAGTTCGATGCGAAAGACAACCTGTTTGTCCGTATCGACCGTCGTCGCAAACTGCCAGCATCCATTATTCTGCGCGCCCTGGACTTCACTTCCGAACAAATCCTGGCCACCTTCTTCGAGACCATCGGTTTTGAAGTAAAAGATGGCAAGTTGATGATGGATCTGGTGCCGGAGCGTCTGCGTGGTGAAACTGCGACCTTTGACATCGTGGCCAATGGCGCCGTGGTGGTTGAGACCGGTCGTCGTGTGACTGCGCGTCACATCCGTCAGTTGGAAAAAGACGCCGTTACCCAGATTGAGGTACCGGTTGAGTATGTTGTTGGCAAAGTTGCTGCCAAGGACTACGCACATCCGCAAACTGGCGAGATGGTCGTGACCGCCAACCAGGCGCTGAGCCTGGAAGCGATCGCCAACCTGTCCCAAGCCGGCTTCAAGCACTTCGAGGTTCTGTTCACCAACGAACTGGATCACGGTGCCTACATGTCCGAGACCCTGCGTGTCGACTCCAGCTCCAACCGTTTGGAAGCGCTGGTCGAGATCTATCGCATGATGCGTCCGGGCGAGCCGCCTACTCGCGAAGCTGCAGAACAGCTGTTCGAAAACCTGTTCTTCTCCGCCGAGCGTTACGACCTGTCTACCGTAGGTCGGATGAAGTTCAACCGCCGTCTGGGTCGTGAAGACGAGACTGGCGCTGGTGTACTGACCAAAGACGACATCGTCGATGTGATGAAGCGCCTGATCGACATCCGTAACGGTAACGACGAAGTGGACGATATCGACCACTTGGGTAACCGTCGTATCCGTTCTGTCGGTGAAATGGCTGAAAACCAGTTCCGCGTCGGTCTGGTGCGTGTCGAGCGTGCGGTCAAGGAGCGTCTCTCCCTGGGCGACCTGGACACCCTGATGCCGCAGGATCTGATCAACGCCAAGCCGATCTCCGCCGCAGTCAAAGAGTTCTTTGGTTCCAGCCAGCTGTCCCAGTTTATGGACCAGAACAACCCGCTCTCCGAAGTGACCCACAAGCGTCGTATTTCCGCGCTGGGCCCGGGCGGTTTGACTCGTGAGCGTGCCGGCTTTGAAGTCCGAGACGTACACCCGACTCACTACGGTCGTCTGTGCCCTATCGAGACTCCTGAAGGTCCGAACATCGGTCTGATCAACTCTCTGTCCGTGTACTCTCGTACCAACGAGTACGGTTTCCTCGAGACCCCGTACCGTAAGGTCATTGACGGTGTGATCACCGACGAAGTGGACTACCTGTCTGCTATTGAAGAAGGCAAGTACGTGATCGCACAGGCTAACGCCGCGACCACCGAAGATGGCCGTCTGAAAGATGAATTGATCCCGTGCCGTCACAAAGGTGAATCCACCTTTATGAACGCCGACCAGATCCAGTATATGGACGTGAGCCCGCAGCAGATCGTATCTGTGGCAGCCGCTCTGATCCCGTTCCTGGAACACGATGACGCGAACCGCGCATTGATGGGTTCAAACATGCAACGTCAGGCTGTACCGACTCTGCGTGCTGACAAGCCGCTGGTAGGTACCGGTATGGAACGCGCTGTGGCCGTTGACTCCGGTGTAACCGTAGTGGCCAAGCGTGGCGGCGTAATCGACTATGTCGATGCCTCCCGTATCGTCCTGAAGGTCAATGAAGATGAGCTGATGCCAGGCGAAGCCGGTATCGACATCTACAACCTGACCAAATACACCCGTTCCAACCAGAACACCTGTATCAACCAGCGTCCTTGCGTGATGTTGGGTGAGCCGGTCATGGCTGGCGACGTACTGGCTGACGGCCCGTCCACCGATCTGGGTGAACTGGCGCTGGGTCAGAACATGCGCGTCGCGTTCATGCCGTGGAACGGTTACAACTTCGAAGACTCGATCCTGGTGAACGAGCGTGTTGTTCAGGAAGATCGCCTGACCACCATCCATATCCAGGAACTGGCCTGTATCTCCCGTGACACCAAGCTGGGTCCGGAAGAGATCACTGCTGACATCCCGAACGTGGGTGAAGCCGCTCTGTCCAAGCTGGACGAGTCCGGTATCGTCTACGTGGGTGCCGAAGTGAAGGGCGGCGACATTCTGGTCGGTAAGGTAACCCCGAAAGGTGAAACCCAGCTGACGCCGGAAGAGAAGCTGCTGCGCGCCATCTTCGGTGAGAAGGCGTCCGATGTGAAGGACTCCTCCCTGCGTGTACCGAACGGTGTGTACGGTACCGTGGTTGACGTGCAAGTCTTTACCCGCGATGGCGTGGAAAAAGACAAGCGCGCCAAAGAAATCGAAGAGATGCAGCTGAAGGAAGCGAAGAAGGACTTGACCGAAGAGTTCAAGATCCTGGAAGACGGCATTTTCGGCCGCTCCCGCAACCTGCTGCTGGCCGCCGGTTACAGCGAAGATCGTCTGAACAAGCTCGATCGCTCCAAGTGGTTTGAACTGGCCATCGAAGACGAAGGCAAGCAGACCGAACTGGAACAGATCGCTGAACAGCACGTTGAGCTGAAAGCCGAGTTCGACAAGAAATTCGAGAACAAGCGTCGCAAGATTATCCAGGGTGATGATCTGGCGCCGGGCGTACTGAAAATCGTCAAGGTTTATCTGGCAGTCAAGCGTCGCATCCAGCCGGGTGACAAGATGGCGGGCCGTCACGGTAACAAGGGTGTTATCTCCAAGATCTGTCCGGTCGAGGATATGCCCCATGACGAGTTCGGCCGTCCGGTCGACATCGTACTGAACCCGTTGGGCGTACCATCCCGTATGAACATCGGTCAGATCCTCGAAGTGCACCTGGGCCTTGCGGCCAAGGGTATCGGCGAGAAGATCGATCGCATGGTCAAAGAGCAGCGCGAGCTGCACGAGATGCGCAACTTCCTGCAACAGGTCTATGACCTGGGCGAGAAGGACACCCAGCAAGTGAACATCGCCGAACTGTCTGACGACGACGTACGTACCCTGGTGGGTAACCTGCGTAAGGGTCTGCCGGTTGCTACTCCAGTGTTTGATGGTGCCAAAGAGCGCGAAATCAAAGCCCTGCTGAAGCTGGCCGATCTGCCGGAATCCGGTCAGATTGATCTGTTCGATGGCCGTACCGGTAACCGCTTCGAGCGTAAAGTAACCGTTGGTTACATGTACATGCTCAAGCTGAACCACTTGGTCGACGACAAGATGCACGCGCGTTCTACCGGTTCTTACAGCCTGGTTACCCAGCAGCCGCTGGGTGGTAAGGCTCAGTTCGGTGGTCAGCGTTTCGGTGAGATGGAAGTGTGGGCCCTGGAGGCTTACGGTGCGGCATATACCCTGCAGGAAATGCTGACCGTCAAGTCTGACGATGTGAATGGCCGTACCAAGATGTATAAGAACATCGTGGATGGCGACCACCGTATGGAGCCGGGCATGCCCGAATCCTTCAACGTATTGCTGAAGGAAATCCGCTCTCTGGGTATCAACATCGAGCTGGACGAAGAGTAAGAGCTCGCTCTTATTGTTCGAGAATTGACGTGGGCGCCCCGCTGTTTTGGCAGCCGGGGCGCCGAGGTTAGACTCCTGACAGGGGAAACACGTGAAAGACTTACTCAAGTTTTTGAAGGCTCAGACCAAGACCGAAGAGTTTGACAGTATCAAGATCGGTCTGGCCTCTCCTGACATGATCCGCTCCTGGTCATTCGGTGAGGTCAAAAAGCCTGAGACCATCAACTACCGGACTTTCAAGCCGGAGCGTGATGGTCTGTTCTGCGCCCGTATCTTCGGACCGGTGAAGGACTACGAGTGTCTGTGCGGCAAGTACAAGCGCCTGAAACACCGTGGTGTGATCTGTGAGAAGTGCGGCGTTGAAGTGACCCAGACCAAGGTCCGTCGTGAGCGTATGGGCCACATCGAGCTGGCCAGCCCGACTGCCCACATCTGGTTCCTGAAGTCCCTGCCGTCCCGTATCGGTCTGCTGCTGGACATGACCCTGCGCGACATCGAGCGCGTGCTCTACTTCGAATCTTTCGTCGTAATCGAGCCGGGCATGACCAACCTCGAACGCAGCCAGATGCTCTCTGAAGAGCAGTACCTGGATGCGCTGGAAGAGTGGGGCGACGAATTTGACGCCAAGATGGGTGCCGAAGCAATCCTGGCATTGCTGCGCGCTATCGATCTGGAAGGTGAAGTCAAAACCATGCGTGAGGAGCTGGATCAAACCAACTCCGAGACCAAGCGCAAGAAGACCACCAAGCGTCTGAAGCTGATGGAAGCTTTCCTGCAGTCCGGCAACAAGCCGGAGTGGATGATCATGACAGTGCTGCCTGTGCTGCCGCCGGACCTGCGTCCGCTGGTACCGCTGGACGGCGGCCGTTTCGCGACTTCCGATCTGAACGATCTGTACCGTCGCGTGATCAACCGTAACAACCGCTTGAAGCGTCTGCTGGATCTGGCTGCTCCGGACATCATCGTGCGCAACGAAAAGCGCATGCTGCAAGAGTCCGTCGATGCGCTGCTGGATAACGGCCGTCGCGGTCGTGCCATCACCGGTTCCAACAAGCGCCCGCTGAAATCCCTGGCCGACATGATCAAGGGTAAGCAGGGTCGTTTCCGTCAGAACCTGCTCGGTAAGCGTGTCGACTACTCCGGTCGTTCCGTTATCACCGTAGGCCCGACTCTGCGTCTGCATCAGTGCGGTCTGCCGAAGAAGATGGCGCTGGAACTGTTCAAGCCGTTCATCTATGGCAAGCTGGAAACCCGCGGTCTGGCGACCACTATCAAGGCCGCCAAGAAGATGGTGGAGCGCGAGGAAGCTGTCGTTTGGGATATCCTGGACGAAGTGATCCGCGAACACCCGGTTCTGCTGAACCGTGCACCGACTCTGCACCGTCTGGGTATCCAGGCATTCGAACCGACTCTGGTCGAAGGCAAGGCAATCCAGCTGCACCCGCTGGTTTGTGCTGCGTATAACGCGGACTTCGATGGTGACCAGATGGCGGTCCACGTACCGCTGACCCTGGAAGCCCAGCTGGAAGCGCGTGCGCTGATGATGTCTACCAACAACATCCTGTCGCCTGCCTCCGGTGAGCCGATCATCGTTCCTTCTCAGGACGTGGTCTTGGGTCTGTACTACATGACCCGTGCCCGTATCAACGCCAAAGGCGAAGGTATGGTGCTGGCCGGCCCGAAAGAAGCCGAGAAAGTATATCGCGCCGGTCTGGCCGATCTGCATGCTCGTGTGAAAGTACGCATTACCGAATACCTGCGTCAGGAAGACGGTTCTCTGCGTGAACACACCGAGATGAAGAACACCACCGTTGGTCGTGCGATCCTGAGCCTGATCCTGCCGAAAGGCATGGAATACGCCCTGATCGACGAGCCGAAGGTGCTGACTGCTGCAGAACAGGCTGATCTGGATGCCAATCCGCAGAACTGGATCAAGTGCGTATCCAACAAGGCGCTGGGCAAAAAGCTCATCTCCCGTCTGCTGAACACCTGCTATCGCAAGCAGGGCCTGAAGGACACCGTTATCTTCGCTGACCAGCTGATGTATACCGGTTTCCACTACGCGGCCCTGTCCGGTGCTTCCGTTGGTATCGATGACATGGTCATCCCGGATGCCAAGAAAGACATCATCGCGGCAGCCGAAGCCGAAGTTGCCGAGATCCAGGACCAGTTCCTGTCAGGTCTGGTAACTGCGGGCGAGCGTTACAACAAGGTTATCGATATCTGGGCCAGCGCCAACGAGCGCGTCTCCAAGGCCATGATGGAGAACTTGTCCAAAGAGCGTAACGTCAACTCGCTGGGTGAAGAAGAAGAGCAGGCCTCGTTCAACAGCATCTTTATGATGGCCGACTCTGGTGCGCGTGGTTCCGCCGCCCAGATCCGTCAGCTGGCCGGTATGCGTGGCCTGATGGCCAAGCCGGATGGCTCCATCATCGAGACCCCGATCATCGCGAACTTCCGCGAAGGTCTGAACGTACTGCAGTACTTTATCTCTACCCACGGTGCTCGTAAGGGTCTGGCGGATACTGCACTGAAGACTGCGAACTCCGGTTACCTGACTCGTCGTCTGGTAGACGTGGCGCAAGACATGGTGATCACCGAGGACGATTGCGGCACTACCGACGGTCTGTGGATGACTCCGCTGATCGAGGGTGGCGACGTGGTCGAGCCGCTGCGTGAGCGCGTGCTGGGTCGTGTGGTGGCAGAAGATGTCATCAAGCCGGGTACCGAGGACGAGATCCTGGTTGCTCGCAACACCCTGCTCGACGAGCAGCTGTGTGACCTGCTGGAGCGTAACTCCGTTGACCGTGTGAAGGTACGTTCTGCCATCACCTGTGAAACTGACTTCGGTAACTGTGCTCACTGCTACGGCCGTGATCTGGCCCGTGGTCACCTGGTTAACAAGGGTGAGGCTGTCGGTGTTATCGCCGCCCAGTCCATCGGTGAACCGGGTACCCAGCTGACGATGCGTACTTTCCACATCGGTGGTGCTGCATCTCGTGCCGCTGCTGAAAGCAGCATCCAGGTCAAGAACACCGGTACCATCAAGCTGCAGAACGCCAAGTTCGTTCACAACAGCGATGACAAACTGGTTATCACCTCACGTTCTACCGAACTGACCATCATGGACGACATGGGCCGTACCAAGGAAAGCCACAAGCTGCCTTACGGTTCCGTGCTGGAAGTGAAGGACGGCCAGGCCGTGAGCGCTGGCGAGACCGTTGCCAACTGGGATCCGCACACCCACCCGATCATCACCGAAGTGGCAGGTCGCCTGCAGTTCGAACACATGATCGATGGCGTGACCATCACTCGTCAGACCGACGAGCTGACCGGTCTCTCTTCTATCGTTGTTCTGGACGTCAACGAGCGTCCGAGCGCCGGTAAAGAGATGCGTCCGACCGTTAAACTGGTCGACCTGAACGGCAAAGACGTGATGATCCCGGGTACCGATGTAGCCGCCCAGTACTTCCTGCCGGGCAAGGCGATCGTGAACCTGGAAGATGGTGCCAACGTGGGCGTGGGTGACGCGGTAGCGCGTATCCCGCAAGAGTCCGGCGGTACCAAGGACATCACCGGTGGTCTGCCGCGCGTTGCGGATCTGTTCGAAGCACGTCAACCGAAGGAACCGGCAATTCTGGCCGAGATCTCCGGTACCATCTCCTTCGGGAAAGAGACCAAGGGCAAACGCCGTCTGGTCATCACCCCGACCGATGGTGGCAACGTCTACGAAGAGATGATTCCGAAGTGGCGTAACCTGAACGTGTTCGAAGGTGAAAAAGTTGAGAAGGGTGAAGTGCTGGCGGACGGTCCTGAGTCTGCTCACGACATCCTGCGTCTGCGCGGTATCAGCCCGGTCGCCAACTACATCGCCAACGAAGTGCAGGACGTTTACCGTCTGCAAGGCGTTAAGATCAACGACAAGCACATCGAAGTCATCGTTCGTCAGATGCTGCGCAAGTGCGAGATCCTGAGCGCTGGCGATACCGATCTGATCGAAGGCGAACAGGTTGAAGTTGCTCGTGTGAAGATTGCCAACCGTAAGCTGGTTGCCGAGGGCAAGACCCCTGCGACCTACCGTCATGTACTGATGGGTATTACCAAGGCATCTCTGAGCACCGAGTCCTTCATCTCCGCGGCTTCCTTCCAGGAAACCACTCGCGTTCTGACCGAAGCCGCCGTAGGTGGCAAGCGTGATGAACTGCGTGGTCTGAAAGAGAACGTCATCGTGGGTCGTCTGATCCCGGCTGGTACCGGCTTTGCCTACCACCATAGCCGGATCAACCAGCGTGCTGCCGCAGCTCGTGCTGTTGGTACCCCGCAGGTGACCGCTGATGAAGCGGAGCAGAACCTGGCGGATCTGCTGAACGCAGCCGGTAGCTTCGACGAAGAGTAACTCGTCATCCGTGATTAAAAAGGGCTCCTTCAAGGAGCCCTTTTTGTTGGCCAATTCCTCGGCAAAGGTAGACGCAGCGCGGGTTTCAGGATGATCCAGAGCAAAGTTGTAGAGTAAAAAATCAAAAAAAGTTGACTTTACTCCCCTGCAATTTAAAACTCGGGAAAGTTGAATGGTTATTACAGGGGTAGAACATGACTGTCGGTATCGAGGAAGCCATGCTTCCCGAAGAACAGCTGATCAGCCGCACTTTTACAGATGAAGACAGGGAATTGTTGCGCTCATACGATGGGCTCATCGATGGCTTGGCCGAGCTGTTCGGCAAGCATTGTGAAGTGGTACTCCACTCCCTGGAAAATCTGCACGAGTCGGTGATCAAGATCGCCAACGGCTTCAATACCGGACGCACCCTCGGGGCGCCCATCACCGATCTCGCCCTGCGCATGCTCAAGGACATCGAGAGCACCGGCCAGGATTACACCCAGAGCTATTTCGCTCGCAGCCGTACCGGCGCGCTGATGAAGTCGAGCACCATCGCCATTCGCAACAGCGAGCGGCAAGTAGTGGGGCTTATCTGCATCAACCTGCACATCAATGCGCCTTTCCACGAGTTCGTGGCCGAATTTTTCCCGACGCCCCAGCAGGCGGCGCGTCAGTCACCAGAGACCTTCGCCAACAGCGTGGAAGAGCTGGTTGCCCAGACGGTGGATAACACCATCGACGAGATCAATCGCGATCCCACCGTGGCCAACAATGCCAAGAACCGCTTCATCGTGACCCAGCTGTTCGAGAAGGGCATTTTCGACATCAAGGATTCGATCAATCTGGTGGCGGACAAACTCAATATTTCAAAACATACCGTTTATCTTTACATCCGACAGCGCAAGCAGGGTGAAGACGAGAACGAGTAACTCATTCCAGAAGGGGATAGATGAATGGCTAAAGAAGTGATTGCAACCGACAAGGCGCCTGCCGCGATTGGTCCGTATGTTCAGGCTACCAAGGTTGGCGAGATGATCTTCACCTCCGGGCAGATCCCGCTCGATCCTGCCACCATGGAAATCGTGGCTGGCGGCATTGAAGAGCAGGCCGAGCGGGTGATGAAGAATCTGGTCGCCGTGTTGCACGCTGCCGGTGCCGATGCCAGCAAAGTGGTCAAAACCACCTGCTTCCTGAGCGACATGAACAACTTCGTTGCCTTCAACCAGGTCTATGCCCGCTACTTTGGCGATGCGGCGCCAGCCCGCTCCTGCGTGGAGGTGGCCCGTCTGCCGAAAGATGTGCTGGTCGAGGTCGAGGCGATTGCCCATCTCTGATCAACAGATCGAATCAAGCCCCTCCTGGCAGGGGCTTTTTTGTTTTTGGCGTAAAATGGACCGGGTCAGCACAGGAGTCCTGCTATGAGTCTGAGTTTTGCCATCCTGGTCACGGGGCCCGCCTATGGCACCCAGTCGGCCAGCACCGCCTATCGCTTTGCCCGCTCGCTGTTGGCGCAGGGGCATACCTTGTCCCACCTGTTCTTCTATCAGGACGGGGTCTGCAACGGCAACGGTTTGCATCTGCCTGCATCCGATGAGACTGACCTGGTGCGTCTGTGGCGAGAGCTGGCAGAAGAGCAGGGGATCCGTATCGACGTCTGCGTCGCCGCCGCCATGCGACGCGGTGTGCTCGATGAGCAGGAAGCCAAGGGGGCAGGGCAGGTGCACTTCAATCTGCAAGCGCCATTTTGCCTGAGCGGTCTGGGCCAGTTGGCCGAGGCGGCGCTCACCGCCGATCGGCTGGTTCAGTTCTAGGGGGAGTCATGAGCAAGAAAATCGCCTTTATCTGCAGTCGTGGCCCCCATGGCCATGCCGCCGGCCGGGAAGGACTGGATGCCCTGCTGGCCACCTCGGCCATGACCGATGAGCTGGCCCTCTTCCTGATTGGGGACGGTGTGCTGCAACTGCTCAAGGAGCAGCAGCCTGCCGCCATTTTGCAGCGCCACTACGCGCCCACCTTCAAAATGCTGGAACTCTACGACATCGAAGAGGTCTATGTTTGTGCTGACTCGCTGGCAGAGCGTGGCGTGACAGTGGATGATCTGCTGATCCCCGTCGAGAGTCTGCCGCGCCAGGAACTGGCTCGGCGCTGGGCACAATGTTCGACTCACATCAGCTTTTGAGGTCTCCATGTTGCATCTGATATTGAACTCCCCCTTTCAGAGTCAGGCTCTGGCAGAGGCGCTCTCATACCTTCAGCCCGAGGATGAGCTGGTACTGATGCAGGATGCCGTGATTGCGGCATCGGCTCCCCAGTGGAGCGCGCGGCTGGCGGGTATCCCGCTTTATGTGATGCAGGAAGATCTGCAAGCTCGCGGTTTGCAGCATCGGGTGGGCAATGTGCTCGATATGGCGGATCTGGTGGCACTGATTGCGCAAAAAGGTTCCCCGCGCACCTGGGGTGGCTGAGAAGCATATTTTCAAGAAAATTCAAGGTGATGTCGTGAAATCAAACGGATCCGAATTGCCCTTTTGTGACGCAAATTGTATAAATCTTGACTCCCCAGACAACAGGGCATAAAATTTCGCGTCCCCGTATCTGCGGGGAGGATTTTCCACACGTTTATGAAGTCATTATCAGGAGCCTTTTGATGGCAACTATTAACCAGTTGGTTCGCAAGCCACGCATCAAGCTCGTTGTGAAAAGCAACGTGCCGGCGCTGGAAGCGTGCCCTCAGAAGCGTGGCGTATGCACTCGTGTATATACCACCACCCCGAAGAAGCCTAACTCTGCACTGCGTAAAGTGTGCCGTGTACGTCTGACCAACGGCTTCGAAGTCACCTCCTACATCGGTGGTGAAGGTCACAACCTGCAAGAGCACTCTGTTGTTCTGATCCGTGGCGGTCGTGTAAAAGACTTGCCAGGTGTTCGTTATCACACCGTTCGTGGTGCGTTGGACTGTGCCGGTGTTAAAGACCGTAAGCAGGCTCGCTCCAAGTATGGCGTGAAGCGTCCTAAAGCTTAATGGTTCTCCGTTAAGTAAGGCCAAACGTTAATTCGTTTCTAGTTAGATAGCTTTCTAGTTTTGGGTAATCCCTGAAGTTACGGAGAATTTGAAATGCCAAGACGTCGTGTTGTTGGTCAGCGTAAAATCCTGCCAGATCCCAAGTTCGGATCAGAGCTGCTGGCTAAATTTGTCAACGTAGTAATGGTTGACGGTAAGAAATCTGTTGCAGAAGCCATTGTTTATGGCGCCCTGGACATCATTGCCACCAAATCTGGCAAAGAGCACCTGGCCGTATTCGAAGAAGCTCTGGATAACATTCGTCCGGCGGTCGAGGTTAAATCTCGTCGCGTCGGTGGTGCAACCTATCAGGTGCCGGTAGAAGTTCGTCCGGTACGTCGCAATGCCCTGGCAATGCGCTGGTTGGTTGATGCCGCTCGTAAACGTGGTGAAAAATCAATGGCTCAGCGTCTGGCTGGCGAGCTGCTGGATGCCGCTGACAATAAGGGTTCGTCTGTCAAGAAACGTGAAGACGTTCACCGTATGGCTGAAGCGAACAAAGCCTTCGCTCACTTCCGCTGGTAATCCGCTTGCGCAGGGTCTTTTGACTCTGCGCACCTTTAATTATCTAGGGACAAGCGCCTTAGTAAGAGGATGACAATGGCTCGTACAACCCCCATTGAGCGTTATCGTAACATCGGTATCTCCGCTCACATTGACGCCGGTAAGACTACTACTACCGAGCGCGTACTGTTTTACACCGGTGTAAGTCACAAGATCGGTGAAGTTCACGATGGCGCTGCCACCATGGACTGGATGGAACAGGAACAAGAGCGTGGTATCACCATCACCTCCGCCGCGACCACCGCTTTCTGGTCCGGTATGGGTAAACAGTTCCAACCGCACCGTATCAACATCATCGATACCCCGGGCCACGTTGACTTTACTATCGAAGTAGAGCGTTCAATGCGTGTTCTGGACGGTGCCGTGATGGTGTACTGTGCCGTAGGTGGCGTACAGCCACAGTCTGAAACCGTATGGCGTCAGGCTAACAAGTACAAGGTTCCCCGTATCGCGTTCGTCAACAAGATGGACCGTACCGGCGCCAACTTCCTGCGCTGCGTTGAGCACATCAAGACCCGTCTGAAAGGTACTCCGGTTCCCCTTCAGCTGAACATCGGCTCTGAAGAGAACTTCAAGGGCGTTGTTGACCTGGTCAAGATGAAAGCCATCAACTGGAATGAAGCTGATCAGGGCGTATCCTTCGATTACGAAGACGTCCCGGCCGAGTTGCTGGAACAGGCGCAAGAAATGCGCATGAATCTGGTTGAAGCCGCTGCTGAAGCGTCTGAAGACCTGATGGAAAAATACCTGGGCGGCGAAGAGCTGACCGAGGAAGAGATCAAAGGTGCTCTGCGTCAGCGCGTGCTGAACAACGAAATCATCCTGGTAACCTGTGGCTCCGCGTTCAAGAACAAGGGCGTACAGGCAATGCTGGATGCCGTGATCGAGTACCTGCCGGCTCCGACCGACGTTGCTGCTATCGACGGCCTGAAAATGGACGGCGAGACCAAAGACGAGCGTCACGCTTCTGATGACGAGCCGTTCTCTGCTCTGGCGTTCAAGATCGCTACCGACCCGTTCGTTGGTAACCTGACCTTCTTCCGTGTCTACTCTGGCGTGATCAACTCCGGTGACACCGTGCTGAACTCCGTCAAGGACAAGCGCGAGCGTTTTGGCCGTATCGTTCAGATGCATGCCAACAAGCGTGAAGAGATCAAAGAAGTACGCGCTGGTGACATCGCTGCTGCTATCGGTCTGAAAGACGTGACCACTGGTGACACCCTGTGTGACCCGAACGCACCGATCATCCTCGAGCGTATGGAATTCCCGGAGCCGGTAATTTCTATCGCGGTTGAGCCGAAAACCAAGGCTGACCAGGAGAAGATGGGTCTGGCACTGGGCCGTCTGGCTCAGGAAGATCCGTCCTTCCGCGTATGGACTGACGAAGAGTCAGGTCAAACCATCATCGCTGGTATGGGTGAGCTGCACCTGGACATCATCGTTGACCGTATGCGTCGCGAGTTCAAGGTTGAAGCCAACGTAGGTAAGCCGCAGGTTGCCTACCGTGAAACCATCCGTACCACCGTTAAAGACATCGAAGGCAAGCATGCCAAGCAGTCTGGTGGTCGCGGTCAGTACGGTCATGTTGTTATCGACATGTACCCGCTGGAAGAAGGCAAAGCCTACGAATTCGTCAACGACATCAAAGGTGGTGTCATTCCTGGTGAATTCATCCCGGGTGTTGATAAAGGTATCCGTGAGCAGCTCAAATCTGGTCCGCTGGCTGGTTACCCGGTTATGGATCTGGGTGTGCGTCTGCACTTCGGTTCTTACCACGATGTCGACTCTTCCGAACTGGCGTTCAAAATCGCTGCTTCCATGGCCTTTAAGGCTGGCTTCATGAAAGCCAACCCGGTTCTGCTCGAACCGATCATGAAAGTAGAAGTTGAAACTCCGGAAGATTACATGGGCGACGTTATCGGTGACCTGAACCGTCGTCGTGGCCTGATCGAAGGTATGGAAGATGGCCCGTCCGGCAAGATCGTACGTGCTCTGGTGCCGCTGGCCGAAATGTTCGGTTATGCAACTGCACTGCGTTCCGCTACCCAGGGTCGTGCTTCCTACGCCATGGAATTCGCCAAGTATCACGATGCACCGACCAACGTTGCACAAGCCGTGATCGAAGAGCGCAAATCCAAGTAATTTAAGATTCCCCGCCTACGACGGTAGGCGGGTTTAACCTAGAAGGACTACGTCGTGTCTAAAGAAAAATTTGAGCGTAATAAACCGCACGTAAACGTCGGCACCATCGGCCACGTTGACCACGGTAAAACCACCCTGACTGCAGCTATCACCAACGTGCTGGCCAAGCACTTCGGTGGTAAAGCTTTCGCCTTCGACCAGATCGACAAGGCACCGGAAGAGCGTGAGCGTGGTATCACCATCAACACCTCCCACGTAGAATACGACACCGCTACCCGTCACTACGCCCACGTAGATTGCCCGGGTCACGCCGACTACGTTAAAAACATGATCACCGGTGCTGCCCAGATGGACGGCGCGATCCTGGTAGTAGCAGCGACTGACGGCCCGATGCCGCAGACTCGTGAGCACATCCTGCTGGGTCGTCAGGTAGGCGTTCCGTACATCATCGTGTTCATGAACAAGTGTGACATGGTAGATGACGAAGAGCTGCTCGAACTGGTCGAGATGGAAGTTCGTGAACTGCTGACCGAGTACGACTTCCCGGGTGATGACCTGCCGGTAGTTCGTGGTTCCGCACTGAAAGCGCTGGAAGGCGACGCTCAGTGGGAAGAGAAGATCATCGAGCTGGCTGGCCACCTGGATACCTACATCCCGGAGCCGGAGCGCGCGATTGACCAGCCGTTCCTGATGCCTATCGAAGACGTATTCTCTATCGCTGGCCGTGGTACCGTAGTTACCGGTCGTGTAGAGCGCGGTATCGTTAAAGTAGGTGAGACCGTAGAAATCGTTGGTATCAAAGATACCGTTTCTACCACCTGTACCGGTGTTGAAATGTTCCGTAAGCTGCTGGACGAAGGTCGTGCAGGCGAGAACATCGGCGCGCTGCTGCGTGGTGTTAAGCGTGAAGACGTAGAGCGTGGTCAGGTACTGGCCAAGCCGGGTTCTATCAAGCCGCACACCAAGTTCGAATCTGAAGTGTACGTACTGTCCAAAGAAGAAGGTGGTCGTCATACCCCGTTCTTCAAAGGCTACCGTCCGCAGTTCTACTTCCGTACTACCGACGTGACCGGTACCATCGAACTGCCGGAAGGCGTAGAGATGGTAATGCCGGGCGACAACATCAAAATGGTTGTTACCCTGATTGCTCCGATCGCGATGGACGACGGCCTGCGTTTCGCTATCCGTGAAGGTGGCCGTACCGTAGGTGCTGGTGTTGTAGCTAGCGTAATCGCCTAATCGATTCGTTATATACAAACATGAAAAGGGGTGGCTTCGGCCACCCCTTTTATTTTTGGGGCTATTTATGGCCTGTGAGATACTGGACAAAACCATTGATAGAGGTAGTTTCCGTGAGCAACCCCGCCATTTTTCTGGATCGTGACGGTGTCATCAATGAAGACACTGGCTATGTCAGTCAGGTCGATGATTTCCATTTTCTGCCCGGAGTCATAGACGCCCTGCAGCTCCTCAAAAAGAAAGGCTATCTGCTGGTCGTCGTCACCAACCAGTCCGGAATCGCCCGCGGCTACTTCAGTGAAGATGACTTCATGAATCTGACTGAATGGATGGATTGGTCACTGGCTGATCGGGATGTGGATCTCGATGGCATCTACTTCTGCCCCCATCATCCGGATCACGGCGCCCCCTGTGATTGCCGCAAACCGGAGCCAGGCATGCTGCTGTTGGCGCAACAGGAACTGGGGATCGACATGAGTCGTTCCTATATGGTGGGTGACAAGCCTTCCGATCTGAAAGCTGCCGTCAATGCTGGTGTTGGTCACAAGATCATGGTCAGAACCGGTAAGCCGGTGACCGAAACGGGTAGTGCGCTGGCCGATGCTCTCTATGACAATCTGCACGATTTTGCTGTTGCGGTGCCTGCAGTGAGCTGATTTCGCCGGTTTAATATGCCAATTGGTGGCTTTGTGAGCGAACAAACAGCGAAAGCCATCTTTTTGCAATTATCTGCTTGCCAGAAAGAATCTGTTCCCTATAATGCGCCTCCATCGACAGGGCAAGCGGCAACGCAAACAACCTCGTCGATAACCTCGAAAAGCCTTTGAAAATAAGGCTTGACTCGAGAAGGCGGTTGAGTAGAATTCCACTCCCGCAGCAACACACTGTTGCGTCGCTCTTTAACAATTTGAATCAAGCAATCTGTGTGGGCACTCACAGCATCGAACA
>OERD01000205.1_pt1 | contig 19695 bp, 8 predicted proteins | sample 1539941 | NCBI WGS metagenome assembly OERD01 (sample SAMEA3891242, study PRJEB23780) | metagenome | biome: terrestrial biome; feature: animal house; material: water of meat washing | place: Italy | collected 2015-05-12
GTTGATGGCAGTGCTCACCACACCGCGCGCCGCGTCAGACTCACGGGCCGCATCGCTGGTTGCTGTCGCGGCATTGGAGGCGCTGGCCGCCACCTCCTGCGCGGTGGAGCTCATCTCGGTCACTGCGGTAACCACTTGGTCGGTCTCGCGACTGTGACCCTGCATCTGATGGTCATAGTGCTCGCTCAGATGGTGCAACTTGTCGACCGCGCTAAAGAGGTGGTTGCTGGTCTCGCCCACCTGACTCACCACCGACTGGATCCGCTCGACAAAGCGGTTGAAGGCGCTGGCCAGCTGGCCAATCTCGTCCTGACTCTGCACCTTGAGGCGCTGGGTCAGATCCCCGTCACCGTTGGCAATATCGTTCAATGCCAGCACCGCATCCGCCAACGGCTTGGTGACCCGGTTGCCCACAATAACGGTCGCCGCCAGGGTGATACCGAGGATCAGCAGGATCACCAGCACACTGCTCTGCAACGAGGCATGCATGTTGCTCTCGCGCTCTGCCCGCAAGGCCGCCAGCTCGTTGTCGATATCATCGATATAAAAACCGGTACCAATGGCCCACTGGTATTTGTCCAGCACCAGAGTAAAGGCCAGTTTGGGAGCATCGCGACCGATGGAGGGCTTGGCCGTCCAGTATTCGGTAAAACCATCCCCCTGACGGGCCGACTTGAGGATCTCCTGGATCAGCAACTTGCCCTTGGCATCCTTGTCGTTCCAGCGGTTTTTCCCCTCCAGCTCGGTACGCACCGGCAGCAGTATGGTGTTGCCCTCGAAGTCATAGACAAAGAAGTAGCCGTCACTGCTGTAACGCAGCGGCCTGAGCAACTCTTTGACCTTTTGACGATTTTCCGGAGAATCCGGCAGGGAATACACGGCATCGACGGCGGTTTTGGCCATCATGATGTAACTGCTGAGCAGCGCTTTACGCTCCTTGATGGCATTTTCCCTCGCCACCACCAGATCAGACTCCAGATCACTCTTGGAGACCATGTAGTTACTGAGATTGACCACCAGGGCCATCAACAGTACGGGGACTGCACCCAGTAACAGGATTTTCTGCTTTAGCGTCATCTTTCACATCCTTGCAGCTGTTTTTATTGGAATTCCTTGCTTACTCATCAGTATAGGTGCTGGCAGGGCGAGCCCAGCTTTCGTTACAATTCCCTTAAACAAATCGGCCAGAACGTGAAAATCATGAATCTTTGTCCTTGCGGCTCAACCCTTTCTCTCGAATTGTGCTGTGGCTCACTTCACAGTGGCGCTGTGGCTGACACCCCGGAGCAGCTGATGCGCTCGCGCTACAGCGCTTTTGTGCTCGGTCTGGGGGAGTATCTGGTCCATAGCTGGCACCCGGCCCACCTTGGCGGTCTCACCGCCGAAGAGCTTTCACGCATCGACACCCGCTGGGATGGTCTCGAGATCATCGCCAGCCAAGGCGGCCCGGAGGATGAAACCGGGATGGTGGAGTTCAAAGCCTGGTTTCTGGAAGGGGATGAGCGTCACTGCCTCCATGAGCGTTCCCGCTTCGTGCGTTATCAGGGGCGCTGGGTCTACACCGAAGGGGAGATCGATCCCCTGCCGCTCAAAACCGGCCGCAACGATCCCTGCCCCTGTGGCAGCGGCAAAAAGCACAAGAAGTGCTGCGGCTGACGCATCACACACCCACCAGACTCGTCAAACAGTGACAAGGGGCATCCGATGCCCCTTTTTTGTGCCTGTTATTCGCCACCAGCCCATTAACCGATGCGATGACAAGCGTGACAAATGTCACATAATGCTCATTAACGCGCGAGCAAATGAGCGTTTGCGAGCGCAAATTTGGCCCATATCAAACATTTCCACTCAGAAGTAGGCCACACTGGCCTCATCTGGAAGAGATGAGACGGGCAACAATGAAAAGAATAACTACACAAGTCGTCATCATAGGCGGCGGTGCCACAGGGGCCGGCATCATGCGCGATTGCGCACTGCGCGGCATCGACTGCATCCTGCTCGAGCGCGATGATATCGCCGCCGGCACCACCGGCCGCAACCACGGCCTGCTCCACTCCGGTGCCCGCTACGCGGTGACGGATCAGGAGTCCGCCCGCGAATGCATCCAGGAAAACCGCATCCTCAAGCGGATTGCCAGCCACTGTGTCGAGGACACGGGCGGCCTCTTCCTCACCCTGCCGGAAGATGACATCAATTTCCAAACCACCTTTATGGATGCCTGCGCCCTGGCCGGTATCGAAACCCGCCAGCTCGATCCCGGTGAAGCCCTGCGCATGGAGCCCAACGCCAACCCGGCGATGATCGGCGCCATCCATGTACCGGACGGTACGGTCGACCCGTTCCGCCTCGCCGCCGCCAACGTGCTGGACGCCAAAGAACATGGCGCCCGCATCTTCACCCACAGCAAGGTGCTGGGGCTGCTCCGCACTCAGGATCGGGTGCACGGGGTCAAGGCCATCAACACCCGCACCGGCGAAGCGTTCGAGGTGGAGTGTCAGGAGGTGATCAACGCCGCCGGCATCTGGGGCCAGCAAATTTGCGAATACGCCGATCTCGGCATCCGCATGTTCCCGGCCAAGGGCTCCCTGCTCATCATGGATTACCGCATCAACCAGCTGGTGCTCAACCGCGCCCGCAAACCGGCGGATGCGGACATTCTGGTGCCGGGCGATACCATCTCCCTGATCGGTACCACGTCGAGTCGCATCGATTACAACAAGATTGACCAGCTCACCGTCGAACCCGAAGAGGTCGAAGTGTTGCTGCGCGAGGGGATCAAGCTCGCCCCCATCATGGCCCGCACCCGTCTGCTGCGCGCCTACGCCGGGGTACGCCCGCTGGTGGCGGTGGACGGTGACGACACCGGCCGCAACATCAGCCGCGGTATCGTGCTGCTGGATCACGCCGAGCGTGACGGCCTCAAGGGCTTCAACACCATCACCGGCGGCAAGCTGATGACCTACCGCCTGATGGCGGAGTGGGCCACCGATCTGCTGGCCAAGAAGCTCGGCAACAGCAAGCCCTGCCAGACCGCCGAACTGAGCCTGCCCGGCTCACGGGATCCGGAAAAGGTCTCCGCTCCCGGCCTCTCGGTGCCGGTCGAAGGCTCTGCCCAATACCGCCACGGCGAGCGGGTCATCGCCTTCTTCCGTGACAATCCCAAGGCCAACGCCCTCATCTGCGAGTGCGAAATGGTCACCGCGGGCGAAATCGAATACGCCCTGCGCGAGCTGGATGTGGACAACCTCATCGATCTGCGCCGCCGCACCCGTCTGGGGATGGGGCCCTGTCAGGGCGAGCTGTGCGCCTACCGCGCCGCCGGTCTGATGCAGGAGTATGGCAAGGCTGACGGTCGTCAGGCCTGCGTCATGCTGCGCCAGTTCCTCGAGGAGCGTTACAAGGGGACCCGCCCCGTCCTGTGGGGCGATGCCCTGCGCGAGGCCGAGTTCACCTACTGGATCTACGAAGGGCTGTTTGGCCTGGGGGAATGGACGGCGCCGCAGCTGGTTGCCGATACCCCACGCGACCCAACCAGCGAGACCACTCACAAGGAGAGCCGTCATGAAGTTTGACAATATCGTTATCGGCGGTGGCATGGCGGGACTCTCGGCCGCCCTGCGGCTGGTAGAGGCGGGCCAGAAGACCCTGCTGATGGCCTCCGGCCAGAGTGCGCTGCACTTCTCCTCCGGCTCGATCGATCTGCTGGAGAGCGAGGGCGATCCCCGCGCCGCCCTGCCCGCCTTTATGGCAGCCCATCCGGATCACCCCTACAGCAAGGTGGGGATGCAAAATATCGAAGCGAGCCTCGCCGATCTGCAGCGCCACTGCGCCGAGCAGGGGCTGCCGCTGGTTCGCCACGAGACCAATCACCAGCGCCTGACCCCCATCGGCACCCTCAAGCGCACCTGGCTCTCCCCCGATACCTGTGCCTGCGTCACCGATGCGCCGATCCCGGACGTACTGCTGCTGGCCACCCTCGAGGGCTTTCGCGACTTTCATCCGGCACTGGCGGCCGCCAATCTGGCGACCCATCCGCGCTTTGCCCACTGCCGCATTCTGACCGGCGAAATCCGCCTGCCCCAGCTGGCGGAATTCAGCCGCAATCCCCACGAGTTTCGCTCAGCCGACATCGCGCGCCTGTGTGACAAGCATCATCTGGTGGCCGATCTGGCCCGCGAGATCAGCCGCATGGTGCAGGAGAGCGGCGTACCCGGCTGCCGCCATATCGTGCTGCCCGCCTGCCTGTCGCTGGGGCTGGTTGGCCCGCGTCTGGCGGAGCTGGAGCAGCGTACCGGCTGCACCATCAAGGAGGTGGCCACCATGCCGCCGTCTCTGATCGGAATGAGAATGCAGGAGGCGCTCAAGCGCCGCTTTATGGCCCTTGGTGGCACCTTCCTCACCAGCGAGCGGGTGCTGGGCGCCCGTTACGAAGGTGACCGGGTGGTCGGCGTACATACCCAGAATGGCGATGATCAGCTGTTCGAGGCGGACAACTTCGTGCTCGCCTCCGGCAGCTTCTTCAGCCGTGGGCTGGAATCCCGTCTGCGCGGCATTCGCGAGCCCATCTTCGATGCCGATGTGCTGAGTCTGGAGGAGCGTGATGCCTGGGCCGGTCGCCGCCTGTTCGATCACCACCCTTTCATGGGCTTCGGGGTCAAGACCGACGACAAGCTCAGAGTGCTGCGTGGCGGCAAGCCGCTCACCAACCTCTATGGCGCGGGCAGTGTCTTGGCCCATTACGACCCAATTCGTGAAGGTTCCGGCTCCGGCGTTGCCGTTGCCACCGGCTGGCAGGCTGCCGGCCATATTCTGGGCGCGGCCCAATGATTACTACGTCCCATATCCCGTGTCTTCATCATCGCCGGGAGGAGAACTGACATGCTACTGGATCACGCCAACCAAACTTTCGATCAGTGCATCAAATGCACCGTCTGTACCGCCTACTGCCCGGTGGCCAAGGCCAACCCCGCCTACCCCGGCCCGAAACAGGCGGGCCCGGATGGGGAGCGGCTGCGGATCAAGAGCCCGGAGCTCTTTGACAGCGCCCTCAAGCACTGCACCAACTGCAAGCGCTGCGAAGTAGCCTGCCCGAGCGGGGTGCGCATCGGCGACATCATCGCCAAGGCCAAGCACCAGTACAGCGGTTTCAAACCGGGGATCCGCGAGTTCGTGCTCTCCCACACCGATCTGATGGGCAGCATGTCTACCCTGATGGCCCCGGTGGTCAACTTCACCACCGGCCTCAAGCCGATGAAGCTGGTGCTGGACAAGGCGCTGGGGGTCTCATCCCACCGCGACCTGCCCAAATACTCCCAGGGCACCTTCCGCGGCTGGTACAAGAAGCAAAAAGAAGCTCAGGCCCGCTTTGCGCGGCAGATCGCCTACTTCCACGGCTGCTACGTCAACTACAACCACCCGCAGCTCGGCAAGGAGCTGGTGCAGGTGCTCAACGCCATGAACATCGGCGTGCAGTTGCTGGAGCGGGAGAAGTGCTGCGGCGTGCCGCTGATTGCCAACGGCTTCATGGACAAGGCCAAGCAGCAGGCGGCCTTCAACATCAAGCAGATGGAGAACTCCCTGCTGGGCAACGAGATGCCGCTGCTGGCCACCTCCTCCACCTGCGGCTTTACCCTGCGCGATGAATATCCCCACCTGCTGGAGCAGGACAACCACAAGGTGCGGGATCGCATCTCGCTGGTGACCCGCTTCCTGTGGAACGAGTTCTACAAGGGCAACAAACCGGCGATGAAGCCGCTCAATCTGCACATCGCCTACCACACCCCCTGCCACATGGAGAAGATGGGGGGCGTCATCTACACCCTCGAATTGCTGCGCGCCATTCCCGGGGTCAAGGTGACGGTACTGGAGTCCCAGTGCTGCGGCATCGCCGGCACCTACGGCTTCAAGTCGGAGAACTACCAGACCAGCCAGACCATCGGCGAGGGGCTGTTTGATCAAATCAACCGCCTCTCCCCCGATCTGGTGATCACCGACTGCGAGACCTGCAAATGGCAGATCGAGATGAGCACCAGCTTCCGCTGTGAACATCCGATCCACCTGCTGGCACAGGCGTTGGCCTGACTACTCCGGCCCTTGCGGCCGCATAAAAACAATCCACGCAGAGATAAACAAAGAGCCGGCAATTGCCGGCTCTTCTTTTTACGCTTCACGCTCGCTATCAGGGGTGCTGGATGATCAGGCTATGTTGATCTTCCAGCATGCTCTGCAGGATATCGTGGGACGAGGTGCTGGTGAGATTCCAGCTGCTCAAATCCACATCCTTCAGGGTGATCTGCTGGGTCACATGACCATCCCCGGCTGGCGCCACCGAGAGGTTCACATCGCTCAGTCCATTGCTCCCCGTGGTCACCGAGGCAGAGAGGTGATTGAGCAGATCATCGACATGGCTGCCGCTCACCCCTTGCAGCATGTCGGCCAGATCGATCTTGTCCCCCTGTTCCGGATGGAAGTCGGTGATGGTATCGATCGCTGGCTGACTTTCACTCCCCTCATCCCCGTGCAGCCAAACGAAGAGATCGCTGCCAGCACCGCCGGTGAGAATGTCGTTGCCATGGCCCCCCAGCAGACGGTCATCACCGGAGGAGCCAAACAGCCAATCCCCCTGATCGGAACCGACCAGCTCATGACCACTCTGGCCGTGCACCGTGATGGTCTCAAGGGGCGTGCTGACGGTTGAGCCGCCGACACTCGACTCGGCACTGATCCCCAGCACATGGTCACCGTCGCCAAAACCGCTGAAGTAGAGCGGAACCGAGTGATCGGCCGGGATCAGCCAGTCGCCATTGCCATCGGCATGACCGACGCTCTGACCATGCTCGTCCTGCACCTGCGCCCCATCCAGACCGCTGATGCGGATGGAGAGCTCACCGGTGGCCGGATTGACCACGCTGGCGTTGATGCCAAGGGGGATAACGGCCCCCTGCAAGGCATGGAACGCATGCTGATCCACCGTCAGACCCGGCATATCCGGCTCGGGAGTGACCGTGATGGTCACCTGATCGGTGTCGCTCAGAGAACCGCCCGCACCGCTGTTGCCCTGATCGGAGGTAGTAACGGTAAGGGTATCCTCTCCCCAGAAATCTTTGGCCGGTTCATAGTGCAGGTTGCTTGCCAGCAACTGGTTGAGATCAGCCAGCGACCCCACCAGGGTGATCTCGCTGGTACCCGCCCCCTGCACCATCACGGCACCGGTTGCACCCAGCAAGGTCAGTACACCATGTTCGACCCGCAGCACCATGGAGACAGGCGCACTGCCTGCATCCACATCCTTCACGCTGACACCGGAGAGCGACAGGGAGCCATCTTCCTTCACCGTCATGCTGCCAGGCAGCTGATTGACCGGGGCATCGTTGACCGGCTGCACCTCGATGGCTACCACGTCGGTATCGCTCAGCGCGCCGCCGCTGCCGCTATTACCAAGATCGTTGGTCACCATGGTGAGCTGATCCTGACCATTGAAGTCCTGCTCACCCTGATAGGTCACCCCACCGGACAGCAGCGCATTGATGGCATCCAGCGGCCCGCTGAGCACCAGCATCCCGCTCCCGTTGCCGGTCACCGTCACGCCGCTGCCCGCTACCAGATTGAGGGTGCCATGCTCAACCGAGAGGCGAACCTCGATGGGGCTGTTGCCCGCATCCACATCTTTCACCTGCAAACCGTGGATGACGAAAGGCTGATCTTCCTGCGCGACCTGAGGGGTCGTTGGCAATACGTTGATTGGCGCATCGTTGACCGGGCTCACATCCACATGGATGGTGCCATTGACCTCGGGGCCAAGGGCGCCGTTGTCGAGGCTCTGGGCGGTGATCTTGAGATCCAGTGCACCGTTGGCATCATTGGTCACCAGCTCGACAGCGCCCAGCTTGCCGCCCTCGGTAGTGACCTGCCAGCGACCGCCACCCAGATCAACAACCGTCCCCGCCACGCCATTTGGCAAGCGGATCTCGGCACCATCAGGCACCCCTTCGATGGTGACCCGCACCTGCTCGGGCTTGTTCTCATGCACATTACCCGCACTGCCGCCGGTTGGCTGGGTATCCCGGGTCTCCAGCCCCAGATCCAGGGTGATCACATCCCCTTCGGTACCGCTCGCCTGACCCTGAATGTCGGCGATAAGGGCATCCCCCACCGGATTGACGGTGACGGTAAAGCTGCCACTGGTTTCGAGCGGAATGGTGAGCCCCTTGTCCAGGGTAAAGGCGCTCAGCGACAGCTCCACGGTGCCGCTGAAATCAGCTGGCGGGATCAGGGTCAGCTTGGAGAAATCGGTCCCCACGGGTACCTGCCAGACGCCGCCACCATTGTTGACCGCCGGAGCCGACAGGGTGAAGCCATCCGGTACCCCCTTGATCTGCAGCGCGACGATCTGCTCCGAGCCATCATTGTCGATAAGGGTTGCGCCAAATCCGGCAAGGTTGACCGTGCCATCTTCGCTCCCCGTGACGCTGTGCACCGAGAGCTGGGCCGGATCGTTGACCGGTCTCACCTCAAAGCCGACCTGCCCGCTCCAGCTGCCGCTGTCGGTCACCTGCTGGCCACCGACCAGCGCGGTATCGACGATATCGACCTTGATGTCGAGCGGTACCTGACCGCTGAAGTGCTCTTTGGGCACAAACACCAAGTCCTTGAGGGCAGCTACATCGTTGATCACCAGGGTGTTGACCGGCTTGCCACTGCCATCGAGGAAGTAGCCATATTTGGCATCCACCGTGATGGTGACCCGCTCAACGGTTTCGAGACCGCCGCCCGCGATGGAGGGGCTGATATCGGCCAGTTTCACCGAGAGATCGAGGTGGATCTCGCTATCTTCCAGATTGTCCGGCTGTCCGTCATGGTTGGTATCCAGCACCGTCAGTGTCAGTTCCGGATGCTCGCCACGACCACCATTCACATCGACCACGGGGGCCACATCGACCCGTACCGTGCTGCTGTCAACCTTGATGTCGCCACTGGCGGTATCGGTATTCACCACCTTCACCTCGATATTGAGCGAACCGGCAAAGTCCTGTGGCAAGCCGAGGGTCAACCCTTCCAGGCCCGCCAGTGACGGTGGCACCTTGATGACGTATTCACCGGTCGAGATGTTGTACTCGGCCCCGCTGATGGTGACGCCCGCCGGCAACCCCTTGAGGACAATGGTCACCTCGTCGCTGGCCTGGTCGGCGGCGCCGATATGGATCACGCCTTTGAGCTGCTGACCAAAATCAACCCGGATATCCTCCTTGCCCACCAGCACGGCGTTGTCGTCGATATCGACAGTCGCCGCCGGCGTCTTGGGCGTCACTGGCTTGTTCTCAAATTCGGCACTGGTTTCCAGGCTCACTTTGACATGGGCACTGGCATCGCCATCATCGCCCCGGTCGATCACCATGGCATCGATGCGGATCGGTTCGACCTTGCCGACAAACCCGTCCGGCGCATGCAGCTTGAAGCTGCCGAGGTTGCCCGCCGGCACGATCCAGCTGCCGTTACCGTTGTTGATACCGCCAACCACCACAAACTGATCGCCTGCACCACCGTTCAATACCGGCAGGTTGATCACCAGATAGTCGATCTCCTCCACGCTCGAGGGATCGAGGTCGGTAAAGACGAAGCGTCCAGTCAGGTCTATATCAGCACCGCTCTGCCCCACGAGAGCTCCACCGCTCTGGGTCAGCACGCCATCGGGCTCCACCACGGCCTGGATATCGACATGCAGATTGCCATCGATCACCTTCTCGGCCACCGCGCCCGAATCCACATCATGCTGGGTCACGGTGACATGGCTCTGGATGGTGGTATCCCTGTCACTATCTTCCGGTGCTTTGACCAGCAGCTGGCCGCCGTTTAACAAGCTCTGCAGATCTGTGTCACTCAAGTCCACCGTACCGCTATTCACGGTAAGCTGGGTCTCGACCCCACCCACCCGGATCCAGATCTCGTAACCGGGCTCGATACCTGAGAGGCTAAGATGCGTCACCTTCTCGGCGCCATCGCTCAGCACTGGATGCCAGTCGAGCACCACAAACTGATCTTCCAGGCCATGGCTGGTCTTGCTGTAGTCGGTGGCGTCAATCTCCGGTTCCACCTTGATATGCAGCGGCACATCGAAGCTCTTGTGATCGCCATCGTTCTCGGTCACCACCACCTTGGCGATCAGGTTCAAATCCGCCGTGCTGTTATGGGGCGGCTGAATAAGCAGGTTGCCAAAATCGGAGACATCGACCTGATAGGTCGGCTTGCCATGGGCGTCGAGTCCGGCAAAGGTGAGGGTCAGCTCCTTGCCATTGGCATCAAAGACCCGGGCACCTTCCGGCAGCCCTTGCAGCACCACGTTGAGGCTCTCGGAAGTGTCGTGCGGGGTATCGACCCACTCGCCCGAGGTGAGGGTAAAGTTGAGCGGTGCCCGTCCATCCTCACCCACTGTGGTGGCATAGCCTGTCCCTTCGGCCTCCCAGCCGGTATTGCCAAGCTCGAAGTGAGGCTGATCCACCACCCCCACCAGATCCACATGCAGGCCCTGGCTGCCGGTCACCTTCTCGTTGACCACTGTCTGGGTCTGACCATTGGCATCGGTCAGGGTGGCGGTATCCTTTACCACCCCCTGGATGTTGAGATCGAAGTCGACGTTGCTGTCCTTCGGCGGCTCCAGCTTGAGCTCGCCGATGCGGGCATAGGGCACCTCGTAATAACCGGCTATGTTCTGTGCAACGGCGGAACCACCCAGCAACAAGGTTGCACCGTCAGGCAGGCCACTGATGCGGACAAACATCTGCTCGGAGCCATCGAGTTTGTCACCCAGATGAGCAAGGGCAATCTTGCTGCCCAGATCGAGCAGGGTGTCTTCCTTGCCCTGAATGTCACGCACGGTGAGCTTGGCGTCATCGGCCACCGGATTGACGTTGATCACCAGATCAATTTTGTCTCCCTGCGCCGTACCCTGACCCTGAGCGATCGGGTTCTTCTCGGTGCTGATCGGCGTCACCGACAGCTTGATGTCACCACTGAAATCCTTGCCCGGAACCACAGTCACCTTGTTGATGTTGCCGGCCGAAACGGTGTAGATGCCACTGCTATTTGGCTTGAGCTCGGCACCGTTGAGCATCAAAGTTCCCTTGCCCGCTTCCAGCTTGATCTGATAGGTCAACGTCTCGGATCTGTCGGTATCAGTCAGGCTCGCCTTGACGTCCAGCTTGATACCCGTGCTGTCTTCATTGGTGTCATAGTGGCGAGTGGTGTTGGCTGTGTCCCACATCGGCTTGTCGGCAACACCGCGCACCGTCACAGCCAGATCCCCCGTTACGGCCGCAGGTGCCGCCCCTTCGGTGACACCGACCTGCAGTTGCACCTGGAAGTGCAGCGGCTGACCGCCATTGCTCCAGCTCGACCAGTTGCTTGAAGGCACAAAGGTCACCCCCTGAGTGGTGTAGTGAACATTATCACTGGTCACCATGGCCGCTGGCGGCACGATAAACCACTTGCCATCAGCCGTGGTGGTGAGGGCAACGCCGTTGTAATAGAAGGTGCCATGGGCATTGGCAGGCGCCTGGATAAGCAACTGATCCACATGCTCACCGCGATCGAAATCGCCAATATCGAGCTGCATGTTGATAGGGATACCCAGCCTCGGGTCTTGCGCCCCCTGATCTTCGTTACCAATGGCTGCGCTAACGGTAAAACGCACCGCTTCATCCTGCAGATTGAGGGTCAGTGTGCTGTCTGCACGATCGCCATCGCCATCGACCAGATGGGCTGTCACCACCTGACTGAGCTGACTTGCATCGTGATTGAAACCGGCCGCAGGCTTGAAGGAGTAGGATCCATCGGCAGAGATGGTCAGGGTTCCCATCACCTGCTTGCCATCGGGGCTCATCACATCTTGTATCAAAGAGCCATTGATGGCGTACGTCTGGCCATTGATGGTAATCGACTCGACACGGGCACCATCCGCACCTTCATTGGCAGTAGGCAGCAGATCGCCGGTCACGGTACTGCTCCCCTCGCTCAGGGTATGAGCCAGCACAGTGCCGATAGGCATGTCATCTTGTACCGTCACGGTCACACTGACGTTCGGACTGCGATCGCCATCATGATCGGTGACAAACAGCGGCACTTCGATGGTCAACTCATCCTTGCCCTGTGCACCGTGATCAAGCTGGCCTACCAGATGGACGCTGTAACTGCCGTTAACATCGAGGTGGACCCAGAAAACGGGCTTGCCCCCCTCGGCCGTAGCCAGATACCAGCCGGTGCTGTGTGCAGCCAGCGTAACCGCTTTGCCACCCGACGTGAGGTGATTGGCCTGATTGAATGCAGCCACATCCAGCTCAAGGGAGGCAACCCGATCCGAACCGGCTGTGATGGTCACCTTGCCACTATCGGTTTCTCCACTCCCTGCAGGTGTGGTCCCCGGATGCTGACCGTTCACTGCATCGAGATCAGACTCCTCGACCCGAACCGGTTCAATGGCGGATATGATCGGGTTGATGCCATCAGTCACCGTGACAGTGGCGGTGCCCTGATTTTTGCTGCCGTCGCTGTCGGTGACTTCTACCGGCAAGGTCAGGTTGAGTTTGTTATCCGCCCCGTGATCCAGGTTGGTATGCACCGTCACCTGATAACCTATCTCTGCGCTGGTGTGAGCGGCGATGGTGGCGGGCACTGTGGGGATGGAGACCGTCATCACTACCAGACCGCCACTGGTCACCGCCTGGAAGGTGTGACCATCGGTGCCAACCGCTTTCCAGGTCAGGGTTTCGCCGTTATGGGTGATGGGCTTGCCGCTGGCATCCATCACCTGACCGGAGAGGGTCAGTCGTACATCGGTCACCGGATCCGAGTCAGCCTTGATGGTGATCTTGCCGCTCGCCTGCTGGTCATCCACGGCCGAGTTGGCGCCATCGAAACGCCCTTCGCTTAAGGTGACGCCAGTCAGGGTGAGGGTCGGTTTCTCCCCTTCCCCAATCTGGATATTGAGGGTGCCGCTGGTGCTGTCGTTGTTGCCGCCCGCCTTGTCGTAGTCGTTGACGATCACCTTGATGGGCAGCTCGGTCACGGCGTTGCCGCCCTGATGAAGCCCCTGATAGAGGGTGACCTGATAGTCAAACCCGTTCTTGCCAGCCTGATCGAGGCTGCCAACCAGCTTGACCTCGAACACCTCGACCCGCTGGCCATCCACCATCACATAGCCCTTGATCAGCTGGCTACCCGGGATGGCGGGGTCCCCATCAACCAGCTCGTATTTGACGGGCTGGCCGAGGGCTGTGAGCGCCGGTTGCTGGCTGCCATCGGCAAAGACCACCTCCACCACCCGATCCGACCCGGCTTGCACATCGAAGTGACCGGTTTGGCTCAGGCTGTTGCTGCCGGTGAGGTTCCCCTCATCCAGGGACACGCCTTTGCCCGGAATAAAGCTCGGCGCCTTGCCGTCCGCAATGGTGAGCGGCAGCGTGGTACCGATGCGATCGCCATCCTTGTCGGCCAGGGTGACGGCAAGCGGCAGGTTGAGGGATTCGCTCCCCTTGTGATCCAGCTCGCCGCTCAGGGTGACCTTGGCGGTGACGCTCCAGTTGCCGTTGTTATCGACCAGGCTCAGCTCGGCGCGCAGCACCACCTGGCCACCGGCGGTTCCGACCAGCTGGCCGGTTGCGGGGTCAACGGCGAAAGTGACCGGGTTACCGTGGCTGGTGAGTCCGGTCAGGGTGCTCTGGATAGCGGCGATATCAAAACCAAGAGAGTTGGGGTCAAGGGCATCGCTGCCGTGCGCGACCGAGAAACTCATGGTGCTGACGGCAGCCGTCTCCCCTTGCGCCATCTCGGTGATGGTGGTGCCGGTCACGGCGGAGATGGTCGGATTGGCACCATCCCCCACCGCCACGGTAATGGTAGAGGAGACCCTGTCACCATCGCTGTCGAGCAGGGTAAAGCCCGCCTTGAGCAGGCTGTCGGCACTGCCCTGATCCAGCGGTTGATGGAGGGTAAAGCTGTATTTGCCATCGTTACCGAGGGTCAGCTCAAACACCAGCTTGCCATCTGGGGTACGCCCCTCGATACGATGATCGGCCACCGTGATGGTCACGGCCTGCTTGCCCGAGGTGAACCCTTGCAGCCCCGGCTGATTGGCATCGAAAGTGATGCTGGCCAGCGGATCGCTGCCCGCGGTGATAGCCAGATCGCCGTTAAGGGTCTGGCCCTGCTGCCAGTTGCTATCTTCGGTGAGCGTGAGGGAGACAGGATTAACCTGCGGCAAGGCACCATCGGTAATGGTGATATTGAGGGTGCCGAGATTGCTCTTGTCGCCGTCAAAATCTGAGCCCTGTACCTTCAGGCCAAGGTTGAGGCTGTTGGTCGCTTCCGGCTCGTCAAACACCCCGGTCAGGGAGACACTGTATTTGCCATCCAGCCCGATGGTAACAGTGAGGATCGTCTTGCCCTGCCAATCCTTGACGATCAGCTGGTTGTCTTGAACCTCGTAACTCGTCGCCTTGCCCTGGCTGGTGAGCCCCGCCAGCGCCGGTTGGCTCGCCTCAAAGTTGAGGGAGACCAGACGATCGCTGCCCACCGTCACCGGCAGCTGACCATCGATGCTCTGGTTGCCACCTTCTTGCAGGGCGACCCCCTTGTCGATGCCCAATGCGGGATCACTGCCATCATTGACGGTCAGGGTCAGGTTGGCGCTGGTGCTGTCGCCATCGATCTCGTTGGCGCTCACCTGCAAATCGAGGGAAAGCGTGTCGCTCCCCTGATGATCGAGCGGGCCGGTGAGGGTGACCACCACCCGCCCAGCCAGATCGCTGCCCTGCTGCTGCGCATTCAATTCGGCGCGCAGCACCTCCACCCGTTGGCCACTGCCATCCAGGTAGTAACCCACCAAGGTGCGATCATCGGCAAATTCAAACGTCAGCGGATGACCATCGCTGGCAAGACCCGAGCCGTTGAGGGTAGTCAGGGTGTTGCTCTGATTGCTGAACACCAACGAATCCACCAGCAGAGGATCGGCGGTGTGTTTGACTACAAAGCTGCTCTCGCCCACCACGGCGGCGCCGTTGGTAAAGGCATCTTCGGTCAGGGGAATGGCCGGGATCTCGAAACTGGGCGGATTGCTGTCCACCAGATTGATCACCAGCGGCGCCTTCACCAGATCGCCGTCGCTGTCGCGATATTCGAGGTTGAACGGCAGGCGCAACGCGTCCTGACCGTGATCCAGACTCTGACTCCAGACGATGCGATAGCTGCCGTCATTGTTGAGGGTCAGGGTGAAGACAGTCGCCCCACCAGCACTGGCGGTCAGGGTCTGACCGTTGATGGTGTAGCCAAGAGGCGCGCCATGGCTGACGAGCCCCAGCCCTTCCAAGGCACTCTGATCAGCGGCGAACTGGACTTGCAGATTGCCATCCTGGCCGGCACCGGTATTTAGGCTACCGGTCGCGGTGATCGGGCCATCGGCCAATCCGGCTTCGGAGAGCGTCAGGGTTTCGCTCTGACCGATCAGCGGCGCCCCATCGCTGGCGCTGTTGCCCGCCAGATCGGTGACACTGGCACGCACTTCAAAGGATTGATTGATACCGGAGAGATCAAGACCTGATACCTGCCAGCGGCCATCGGCCCCCACCTGTGCCGAGGTGGTCAACAGCGGCTGGCCATTGCTGTCTACCAGAGTGATGGTGACGCTTTGACCCGCTTCCACATTGCTGGTGGAGCCGCTCAGGGTGGCGCTGCTGTTGCCAAACAGGGCAGTGGTATCGAGATCATCGATGTCGATAGATGCCTGGGTATCGACATTGATAACGAGGGTATCGCTGGCGCGGTTGCCGGCAATATCCACGGAATTGACCTGAAACTGGTACTGGCCATCGGCCAGGGTCTGCGGCAGCTGATATTGCCAGTTACCGGCGGCATCCACCGTCAGGACGGTGAGCACGCTGCCGCCAAGGCTCAGGGTCACGGTGGCGCCGGGCTCCCCCTTCCCTTGCAGCAGCGGGGTATTGTCGCGGGTCAGATCATCGGTCTGGCTGGCGCCGGTGTCGCTCTCATCGGCGAGATCGAGGGTAATGGTGGTGATGGTATCGAGCAGAGTCTGTCCGGTATCGCTGGCGTTGTTGCCCGCCTGATCCTGGGTATTGGCCACAATCTGCAACGGGCCATCCACCAGCTTGCCGGTCACATCGCCAAAATTGGCTTCCCACACCAGGCCGGGCAGCACCACGGTCGTCACCGTCAGTGAATTTCCCGCCTGATCGATAAGGGTCACAGTGACTGGCTGGCCTACCTCCACATCATCCACCACACCACGAATGATGACGCCAGCCGCTTCATCGGCGTTGATAATGTTGTCGCTGGTTTGGGGCTCGGTGATGGTGATGGCGGCAAAGAAATCGCGCTCTTCAGCAAACAGCTGTTCATCACCTGCTGGCTGAACGGCGTGATCAGTATCAAACCCGGCCTCGGCCAGGGTGGCATCATTGGTACGATCGACCACCACAAAACCACCCGAGCTGGAACCTGCTACACCACCGATATTACCGGCGGCGGCTGCGTTACCGGCGGCGGTCTCCTGGAACAATTCGGTCGGGTCAATACCCTGACGGATCGCCTCTTGCAACGAGGCCAGTTCCGGATCGGCCGGTTGTCCATCAGCAGCAGGCGTCACGGGCTCAGGTTTGGCGGCCATATCTTGCTCACCAGCAGGCTCACTGCCCGGCTCGGCTAGCTGAAAATGACCCCCTTGAGCGGTTTGCAGGCGGTCCCCCGGCTGCAATGCCATCCCCACCTTTGCTCGTATGACAGATCCATCTGCACTGATGACAAACACGGAGCCCTCGAGTTGGGTGATCACCGTGGACTTTTCAATTTGCAACTCAGCCATACAACCTCCAGCAAAACCTTAACCACAACATCAGTACCTACAGGGTACTTGTCTGTTCAATAATCATACCGCACCAGACTAAGTGGGTCTTTTCGCTATTTTCGACAATGATTGCCATAAAATGGCCATAACTTACAAGATTGTGCATCTAACAGGCCTTTTTAAATGAAATGAGATTTGGATGACCCCAATCGCATCACCTTTATTAACAGGTCTATCAGACTTCATGTGACCATTTCTGTCGTTTGACGATAAATCCACTGCAGCTTCAATAAATGGATCATAATCCGAAGGTCAAAAGCTCATACAACAACACCGAAAATTTGCATATTCAGTCAATTATTAGCATAAGTCATTGCCAGAATCTGTGAACAATACGGCAGCAATCAGGATCAGCAGCAAAAAGTGCCAGTACGTAACTGTATCGATCAAACTCCTGCCATCGAATGCTCGGCAGTTAACAAGAAGTTGAGTTTCCATAAAATTTAATCCAGATCTCATTTCAGCGATCAATCCTGTGCACCAATTGATCTGGCACAACTCTCCCTCCGATAAATCATCATTAAATTTACCTATTTGTTAGGGTAACCCTCGAGCAATCATATATTGCGCGGTTTTATTCACCCGCAAGCGAATGTCTGCCCACCCCGCCCGACGGGGGGAAGATCCACACCAAGATGGAACGGGTCAGACGAGACCAAAACATTTATCTGGGAGTGATAAACGTGGGTTCACAACACAGGCATATCAAACTGGGCCTCGCCGCCCTGCTGCTGACCAGCTGGCTTGGCGCCAGCGGCTGGGCACAGGCTGATGAAGCAACCACCAAGGGCAAGATAGAGGCGCGCAGCGAGCTGTTCGCCAAGGATCACGCCGATCAGTTCACCAGCTGGCAAGCCACCAGCGAAAGCAAGGAACGCACCGACGCGCTGGCGGAAGATCCCAACATGGTGGTGCTGTGGGGCGGTTACCCCTTCGCCAAGGATTACAACAAGCCGCGGGGCCACTTCTATGCGCTGACCGACGTGCGGGAAACCCTGCGTACCGGCGCCCCCAAGACCGCCGAAGATGGTCCGCTGCCGATGGCCTGCTGGAGCTGCAAAGGCCCGGATGTGGCCCGCGTCATCGACGAGCAGGGTGAGGATGGCTACTTCAAGGGGATGTGGGCCAAGGGCGGGCCGGAAGTAGTCAACACCATCGGCTGCGCCGACTGCCACGACACCGCCTCGAAGGAGTTCAAGGAGGGTAAACCTGCCCTGCACCTCTCCCGTCCCTATGCCGATCGGGCCATGACCGCCATCGGCAAGCCGTTCAAGGAGCAGGGGCGCTTCGATCAGCAGTCCCAGGTGTGCGGCCAGTGCCACGTGGAGTACTACTTCAGCGGCCCCACCAAGGCGGTGAAATTCCCCTGGGACAAGGGCACCACGGTGGAGCAGATGGAGGCCTATTACGATGAAATCGGCTTTGCCGACTGGACCCATGCCCTCTCCAAAACCCCCATGCTCAAAGCCCAGCACCCCGAGTACGAAACCTGGCGCGCCGGCATTCACGGCCAGAACAACGTCGCCTGCGTCGACTGCCACATGCCCAAGGTGCAGAACGAGCAGGGCAAGGTCTACACGGATCACAAGGTGGGCAACCCCTTCGATCGCTTCGAGCAGACCTGCCGCAACTGCCACACCCAGAGCAAGGAGATGCTGCAAGGGATCGTCAAGCAGCGCAAAGAGGCGGTGATCGAAACCAAGCTGAAGGTCGAGAAGCAGCTGGTACACGCCCACTTTGAAGCCAAGGCGGCCTGGGATGCCGGCGCCACCGAGGCAGAGATGAAGGATATTCTGCAGGACATCCGTCACGCCCAGTGGCGCTGGGACTACGCCATCGCCTCCCACGGGGTGCAGATGCACGCCCCCGAAGTGGCCCTCAAGGTACTTGGCAGCGCGCTGGATAAAGCCGCTGACGCCCGCACCAAGCTGGCGCGCCTGTTGGCCAGCAAGGGGATCAGCCACGAGATCGCCATCCCCGACATCTCCACCAAGGAGAAAGCGCAAGCGGCCCTTGGCATGGATATGAAGCAGTTCAACAGCGACAAGGCCCAGTTCCTCAAGACCACGGTCCCCGCCTGGGATGCCGAGGCCAAAGCGGCCGGACGGCTGGCACAGTAACGGCGCCTGCGGGCTCGGCGCCAAGTCGGGCCCGCAGCGGATGGAGGCTTCCTATGGGTGATTTAACGATGGATTTTTTACGACTGATGCTGATGGCAGCCATGCTGCTCACCAGCCTGCAGGGTCAGGCGGCCGAGCCGGCAGCAGCCCCTGTTCCAGCTACACATGAGGTGGAATTTTTACGCAATCCCGACAAGGCCTGCACCGACTGTCACAAGGAGCAGAGCGAGGGGATGCACGGCAAGCATGGTCAGGCGACCAATCCCAACAACCTGGCACCTGTCACCTGCACCAACTGCCACGGCCAGCCCTCCCCCCAGCACCGGGAAGGGGTCAAGGATGTGATGCGCTTCAGCCACAGCCTGAAGGATAAAGAGAGCATCAAGCTTTATCCCATCAGCGAGCAGAATGGAGTCTGCATGAGCTGCCACGAGCCCAAACCACTGCGCGAGGCGCTCTGGGCCCACGACGTGCACGCCACCAAGCTCACCTGCACCAGCTGCCACCAGTTGCATCCGGCCAAGGAGCCCATGGTGGGGATCCCGGAAAAATCCCCCATCAAGCTCTGCATCGACTGCCACAGCAAGCAGCATCAAGCCAAGGTGGCCGGCCTGCCGAACAATGCGGGCAAGGAGGCACCATGAACTGCTCTCGTCGTGACTTTAT
>OERD01000209.1_pt1 | contig 19100 bp, 15 predicted proteins | sample 1539941 | NCBI WGS metagenome assembly OERD01 (sample SAMEA3891242, study PRJEB23780) | metagenome | biome: terrestrial biome; feature: animal house; material: water of meat washing | place: Italy | collected 2015-05-12
GACCTACCGTTCACAAGTCGATATGAGCTTTGACGGTGATTTCCAAGGCGCAAGCTCACTGAATCGCACCGTGGATGGCAACCTGAAGCTGGATCTGCCTGCACAAGCCGAGTTCGCCGGTTACCATCGCCTGAGCCCGCAGTTTGCTGTTCATTACTCTGTAAACTGGACTGACTGGAGCGCCTTCCAGGAGCTGAAAGCAACCAGCAGCCAATGTGCTGGCGGCGTATGTCTGCAAAAAGATGAGAAGTTCAAAGATTCTACTCGCTACTCCATCGGCGGTACCTGGTATATCAACCCGGCCTGGGAAGCTCGCATGGGCTTTGCCTATGACAACACCCCGATCGAAGCTGACTACCGCAGCCTGAGCATTCCCGACTCAGACCGTATCTGGTACAGCGCCGGTGCCACCTACCATATCAACACCGATATGAGCGTTGACTTTGGTATGGCTTATCTGGACGGTAAAGAAGTTGACGTCAACGAAGGTCTGCGTAGCCACTCCGACAGCCTGCGTTGGAAAGGTACTTCCCACGGCAACGCCTTCCTGGCCTCTGCCCAGTTCAACATGAAGTTCTGATTATTGATAGAATTGAAAGAGCGCCGTCAGGCGCTCTTTTTTTATCCGCAAAAGCCAGTTCAGCGCACACATGTAGCACACACGTGTTTATTTTTCTTTTCTAATCAAGCTATTAGAGTGCATCATCCCAGCATTTAATCTTGTTTTATCCAGATACTGGCCATTACCGTTGCCTTACTGGTCATACCATATAAAATCCTGCCTCCATTCATATGACCTATTGAACCTTCGGGTAACAGCAAGGATTTTGCCATGCATCCCATCATCAAACCGTCCGCCATCGCCCTGCTGGTGATCGCGGGTCAGACTCATGCCGCCGGGTTCCAGCTGGCTGAACAGTCCGCTACAGGCCTGGGACGCGCCTTTGCCGGTGAGGCCGCCATCGCGGATAACGCCAGTGTGCTCTCCCGCAATGCAGCAGCCATGACCCGCTTCGATCAGATGGCGCTCTCTGGCGGAGTCATCTATGTCAGTCCTGACGTCAATATTGAAGGCAACACCCGCTTGCCGACCAAAGCCGGCATCGTCACCTCCGATGCCAGTGCACACGATATCGCCGCCGCAGCCTGGGTTCCCAACGCCTATCTCATCATTCCACTCAATGAGCAGTGGCGCCTCGGCTTCTCGGCAACCTCTTACTACGGTCTTGGCGTCAAGATGCCGGATAACTACAGCGCGGGACACTTTGGCAATGTCTCCGATATCAAGACCATGGATCTGGGTACCTCACTCGCCTATCGCATCAATGAGATGTGGTCAATTGGTGCCGGGATCTCTGCTATTCAGGGCGAAGGCGAAGTCGGTGGCACCTTCCCTTCTCGCAACCTGATCGCAAAACATTTGCAAGGGGATGGCTGGGCATGGGGCTGGAATGTCGGCACCTTGCTGGAGTTGTCCGAACAAACCCGAATTGGCCTCTCCTACCGTCACGATGTCACTTTGACCCTCTCGGGAGATGCTATCGTGGGCCGACCCAATGCAGATGGCTCCGTTACCGAGATCAGAGATACCGGTAGTCTGGATCTGCCGTTGCCAGCGACGGCAGAGTTGGCGGCGTTCCATCAGCTGACTGACAAGCTGGCTCTCCACGGCAGCCTGAACTGGACCAACTGGAGCGAATTCGTTCAGTTGGAAGCTGATCTCAACAATTTGCAGAACATGCACATCAAGGACGAGCACTGGGAAGATAGCTGGCGCTACGCCATCGGTATGACCTATCAGGTCACTCCCAAGTGGCAACTGCGCTCCGGTGTGGCCTATGACGCCAGCCCGGTGCCAGCCGATCGTCGTACCATCTCCATCCCGGATGCCGATCGGCTCTGGTACAGCCTGGGAATGGGGTATCAGTTCACGCCCAACCTGACCGTGGATCTGGGGCTGACCCTGATCGATGGCAAAAAGGTGGATGTCACTGAAAAAATGGAGCTGCAACCGGGTAATCCGATGACGACCTCCACCTTCCAGGGCACTTCCGAAGGGGATGCCTGGCTGGCTGGTGCACAATTGAGCTATCTCTTCTAAATTCCTTCCCTGCAAAAAACGCTATGCCAATTATTGCCTTACTCAATAAGGTGAACACTGGCATAGTGTTCTGCAACACCATAAAATCAACCCAGTACCTTTACTGGAGCAAGGCATGTATTCCTACGTAGCAAGACAGCCGATCCTCGACAGAGACCTCAAAACTCATGCCTATGAGCTGCTCTTTCGCGATAGTCTGAATAATGTCTTCCCGAGTATCTCATCCCAGCAGGCGACATCACGCCTGGTGGTCGAACAGTTCCTGCAACAGAATATCGATCAGCTGTTGGGGGGCCGCCCCTGCTTTATCAATTTCCCCCACTCACTGCTGCTGGAGGGATTGGCAGAGTGCCTGCCGCCCGAAAAAGTGGTGATTGAGATCCTGGAAGATTCCCCACCGGATGATGCCCTGCTGGAAAAGGTGAAACAGCTGCACAAGCTGGGATATCAACTGGCACTCGATGACTTCACCATGTCACCGGATTGGGAGCGCTTCCTCCCCTTTATCCACATCATCAAGTTTGATCTGCGCGCCACCTCCCTGCTGCAGATCAAGGTGTTTATCCAGCGGCATCAGACGCTGGGGCTCACCTATCTGGCGGAAAAAGTAGAGGACAAGGCGGAGTTCGAGCGGGTCAAACAGCTGGGGATCCAGCTGTTCCAGGGTTTTTTCTTCAGCCGACCCGAGATGGTCAAGCAAGCGACCATGGAGCCGGCGCAGGTCGTGGTGATGCAACTGCTCAATGTGGTCAACGAGACAGAGCCTGATATCAACAAGATTGAGCAGCTACTCGGTCAGGATATCTCCCTCTCCCTCAAGCTGCTGCGCTATGTCAACCATCTCAAAGGTCACACCAACCCTATTTCGTCATTTCGCCAGGCTGCCATCTATCTGGGCAACACCCAGCTAAAGCGCTTTGTCTCGCTGGTAGCCGCGACCAGCGCCGGCAAGGGCAAGAGCGCCGAGCTCTACCAGATGTCGATGATCCGTGCCCGATTCTGTGAACTGTTGGCCCACGCCCACGCTCCGAGCCAGCAGGCACAACAGGCCTTTATCACCGGTCTCTTCTCCCTGCTGGATGTACTGATGGAGCAGCCGATGGACAAGCTGCTCGGCACTATCCCTCTTATCGACGATATTCGGCTGGCGCTGCTGGAGCGCAAAGGCAATCTGGGTTTCTACCTCGCGTTTTGTGAAGATTACGAGAGCGCCAACTGGTCACGGGTAACGGCCAGAACAGCCCGCCTGGGGCTGAGCGAGGATAAGGTGAGTCACCTCTATCTGGCCGCCACCACCTGGGTCACGGAACAACTGCTGGCGATGGAAGCCACCGACTAATTCGTCTCGTCATTCACCTCGACCGCGATAGCGGTCGCCTCCCCGCCCCCGATACAGAGCGCGGCCACGCCTCGCCGCAAACCCCGTTGCCGCAGCGCGGCGATCAGCGTCACCAGAATGCGCGCGCCACTCGCCCCCAACGGATGACCGAGTGCACAGGCCCCTCCATGCACATTGACCTTGTGATGAGGGATGCCGACCCCGCTCATGGCCAGCATGGTGACCATGGCGAAGGCCTCGTTGATCTCAAAGAGATCCACCTCTTCCACCGACCATGCAAGACGCACCAGCAAGCGTGAAATGGCGCCAATGGGCGCAGAGGTAAACTCGGCGGGCAATGCCGCGTGGCTCTGATAACCGACGATCCGTGCCAGCACTGGTACCTGCCAGGCTTGCGCCGTGGCGCCATCCATCAATATCAGCGCCGCCGCACCGTCCGAGATAGAGCTCGAATTGGCTGCCGTAATGGTGCCCTCCTTGCCAAACGCAGGCTTCAGGGTCGGGATCTTCTCCGGTCTGCCCTTGCCGGGCTGCTCGTCTTCGGCCAGCAACAAGCGCTCACCGCGATAGACGCTTGTCAGCTCGGATGCAAACGCGCCGGCTTGCTGCGCATCGCGGGCACGCTGCAACGACGCAAGAGCAAACTCATCCATGGCACTGCGGGTCAAACCGGCCAGATCGGCGCTGCGCTGGGCATGTATCCCCATCAGCTGGCCATCATAGGCATCTTGCAAACCGTCGAGGAAGAGGTGGTCCAGCACCTTTTGATGCCCCATCCGAAAGCCGCTGCGGGCATTATCCAGCAGATAGGGGGCACGGCTCATACTCTCCATCCCCCCCGCGACCACCACCCTGTTGTCACCAAGGCGGATGGTATCCGCCGCCAGCATCACTGCTTTCATGCCGGATCCGCACACCTTGTTGACCGTGGTAGCAGGCACACTATCTGGCAACCCTGCTTTCAACAACGCCTGCCGGGCTGGCGCTTGCCCCACGCCCGCCGCCAGCACATTGCCCATAAACACTTCATCGACCTGCTCCGGACTCAGCCCACTTTGCTGTAGTGCCGCCTCGATGGCACAGGCTCCCAACTCAGGCGCAGTTACCTCTGCCAATGCCCCCTGAAACGCCCCCATCGGAGTCCGTTTTGCCGCCACAATTGCAATATCCATTTGCCTGCCTCTGTTTGTTACATGGCCATAACATAGGGGTTCTGACGCGATGGAACAAGAGTTGCAGTGCAGTTTACGTTTAGGTAAGGTGCAGACAGGATTTAGTTCGCCAAGAAGTCTGTATGAACAACAAGGATGAAGGACGGCGCTTCAGCATCAGTGAGCTGGCCCGGGAATTTGATATTACGACGCGCAGTATCCGTTTCTACGAGGATCAGGGGTTGCTCAATCCCGCCCGAGAGGGACAAACCCGCATTTACAGCAAGCAGGATCGGGTTCGCCTCAAGCTCACCCTGCGCGGCAAGCGGCTCGGGTTCAGCCTCGCCGAGATCCGCGAGCTGTTTGATCTCTATGATGCCGACAAGAGCAGCCGCACCCAGTTACAGACCATGCTGGGACTGGTTGAGGAGAAACGGGAGACACTGCAACAGCAGATGGAAGATATCAGGATGGTACTGCTGGAGCTTGATGCCGCCGAGCAGCGTTGCCAACAAGCCCTTAGCCAGCTGGGATAACCGCCTTGCTGGCTTATCAGGTAAGTCCTTTCAGCCCGCTCACAAGATGCCAGATAGCAAAAAGCCACTCCTGAGAGTGGCTTTTCTTCAACCTGACGGTTCGCTATTAAACGCGAACGAAGTCCAGGTGGATCAGCTTGTAACGTACCGGGTGACGCTGGATAGCTTTCACTTTTACGTTAACTTCTTCACCGTTGATAACCAGAGTCAGTACAGACTCATAGAATTCCGGCTTCTCTTGAGCCAGGATCATTTTCTTGTGGTCAACAGTGATGGACAGGGCTTCTTTGCCTGCACCGTAAACGATGGCAGGAACTTGGTCAGCTTGACGCAGGCGGCGGCTCGCACCTTTCCCCAGGTCAGAACGGACTTCAGCTTGGAATACGAAAGACATAGTATGTATCTCTTTTGGATGAATTTATGGTGCTAACTGCGACCGGTCAGCACCTCGCAAAACGAGCGCGAATACTACCACGGGCCAAATTCGGATACAAGGTACCGACTCTGCATTTAGCGCCCCTGCTCCAACCGGGCGAATTGCTGCTGACGCTGGGCCGGGCTCAGGGCATCAAACCGCGCCAGGGTCTCGGCGCGCGGGCAGTAGAGTCCCTCCCCCGTTCTGACCCGAATGCTCTTGCCAAGCCGCGGCTGATTCTCTGCCACCAGCGCCAGCAAATAGCTGTAGGTATCGGCTCCCCGGGCACTGGATAACTGGTTGGCAATGCGCCACAGGGTCTCCCCTGCGGCGACCTGATGACACACAGTTTGTGGACCGCCGGCCGCAGGAGCCGAGAGGGTAAGCATGGCGTCACTGCCTGCGGATAAGCTAGCCGTGTGGCTGGCGAGCGCCATATCGGTGCTCGCTACTCCCTCATCCCCTTGGGCACCACTCATCCCCGCAGTGCGAAAGGTCACCCCCAGCTGAGCGAGCAGAGGTTCGCTCTCGTCGGGGTCGCTGGGCATATCAACACCACCGAACGCGTCTTGGGGTGTGCGGAACTCGGCGATAAAGGGCGCGACAGGTTGCGCGTGATAAGCAGGGGACCCACTCCCCTGCTGCACGATTGCACCAGCCGCAACAGCCTGCCCGGGGACAACCCCGTAAGCCATCTCGTCGATGCGCCGCAGCCTTGCCAGATAGGTTTTGGAGAGCTGCGCCTCCCCCTCGAACAGATCGAAGGGGGGCACCAACCTGGCTGGAAAGAGGATCTGCCAGCGACCCTGCTTCTGCTTTTGGGCCAGCGGCGGAAACTGATTGCCACGCCAGGCCACAAACATCGCAGGCGGCGTGCGCGCCAGCGGGTAATATTCCGGGTTCAACTGCACCCAGGTTTGTTCCGCGATGGGTTGATAACCGCTGATCACCACCTGCGCCACACTCAACCAGATCCCCAGCATCCTTGCCTCCCTGACTTGCGGTTTGAAGGGGCTACCTGACCGGCAACCCCTTCTCAGCACCCGCTATCATGCTGTTAAAACAGTTAGATAGCAGCTTAGCACTGAGCGATGGCGTTAAGCACCCGTTTATCGGAGACCGGATAAGGGGTCCCCAGATTCTGGGCAAAGAACGACACCCGCAGCTCCTCGATCATCCAGCGAATATTGGCCACCTCGGTGGGAATAAGCTGGGATTTGGGGATCTTGGCCAGCAGCGCCTTGTACTCCGACTCCACGCTGTGCACTTTGAGCATGTAGACCCGATCCCGGTTGGGATCGATAGCCAGCTTCTCCAGGCGACGCTCGATGGCGCGCAGGTAACGCAGCAAATCAGGCAACCGCTGCCAGCCGGTCTCGGTGACAAAGCCCTTGTGAATAAGGTTGCCCAACTGCTGCTGGATATCCGACATGGCAAAGGCGGTGTCGAGCTGCATCTTGCCCTTGAGCCGCTTCTTGATCTCATGGGAGAGGGTAAGTACGGCTTCCACCTGCTTGGCCACCTCCACCACCGCATCGTTGAGCTCGGCACGGACAAACTCCTTGAGCGCCTCGAAACCGGCCTCGTCCCAGGCCAGCCCGCCATGCTGCTCGATCAGCTTGTCGCAGCCACAGGCGATGCAGTCGTCAATCAGCTCCGCCACCTTGCCAAACGGGTTGAAATAGAGCCCCAGCTTGGCCTTGTTGGGCAGCTTCTCCTGCAGATACTTGATGGGAGATGGCACGTTGAGCAGCACCAGCCGGCGCTGACCGGCCCACATCAGCTGCTGCTGCACCACCGGACTCTCCACCAGCTGGATGGCGACCGAATCCTTCTCGTCTACCAACGCCGGATAGGCTTTCACCTCGAAGCCGCCGCGCTTCTGGCTGTACTCCTGCGGCAGCTCGCCAAAGCTCCACAGGGTGAGGCCGGACTGCTCGATATCGTCGTCAGCCACCTGGGAGAGGGTCTCCTGCACCTTGCCGCGCAGGGATTCTTTCAGCGCCTCAAGATCTTTGCCTTCCGCCACCTTCTTGTGCTTGTCGTCCACCACCCGGAAGGTGAGTTTCAGGTGATCGGGCACCGCAGCCCAGTCCCAGGATTCGCGAGGTACGGTGACGCCGGTCATGCGGCGCAGTTGGCGCTCCATCTCGTCCAGCAGCGGCCCCTGCTCGGGGTTGATGCTGGCAAGCAGCGCATCGGCATAGTTCGGCGCCGGCACGAAGTTCTTGCGCATCGGCTTGGGCATCGACTTGATAAGGGCCACCAACAGCTCGTGACGCAGCCCGGGGATCAGCCACTCGAACCCCTTCACCTCCACCTGATTCAGGAGCGGCAGCGGAATATGCAGGGTCACGCCATCGGCGGCCTCCCCCGGCTCGAACTGATAGGTCAGCTTGAGCTTGAGACGCCCCTGCTGCCAGAAGTTGGGGTAGTCGAGATCGCTGATGTGGGCCGCATCCCCCTTCATCAGCATCTCTTTCTCGAAGTTGAGCAGCTCGGGATCCCGCTTTTGCGCCTCTTTCCACCACTTGTCGAAGTGACGGGCAGAGATCACCTCCTCCGGCAAACGGGCATCGTAGAAGCGGAACAAGTCCTCATCATCCACCAGGATGTCGCGCCGACGGGATTTGTGCTCCAGCGCCTCCACCTCGGCCAAGAGCTTGCGGTTATCGCTGAAGAAACGGTGACGGGTCTCGAAATCCCCCTCCACCAGCGCGCGGCGGATAAACAGCTCGCGGCACAGCGCCGGATCGATACGGCTGAAGTTGATGGTGCGCTCGTTGACCAGGGTCAGACCATAGAGGGTCACCTTCTCCTTGGCCATTACAGCGCCGTTTTTCTTCGACCAATGTGGGTCGCTGTGGTGCAGCTTGATGAGGTGGCCTGCCAGCGGCTCCACCCACTCGGGTTCAATCTTGGCGTTGATGCGGGCGTAGAGACGCGAGGTTTCCACCAATTCTGCGGCCATCACCCACTTGGGCGGCTTCTTGAACAGGCCCGATGCCGGGAACAGGTGGAAGCGGCCGTTGCGGGCGCCAAGGAACTCCGGCTTTTCCAGATCCTTGTTGCCGATGTGGCTCAAGAGGCCGGTCAGCAGCGCGCAGTGCACCGTCTTGAAATCTGCCGGTTCATGGTTGGCTTTAAAACCAAGCTCTTTCACCGTCTGGCGCAGCTGGAAATGAATGTCCTGCCATTCGCGCACCCGCAGGTAGGAGAGAAACTCCTTCTGGCACATGCGGCGGAACGGGTTGCTGCCAAGGAGATCCTGCTGCTCTTTCAGGTAATTCCACAGATTGACGAAGGCGAGGAAGTCGGAATCCTTGTCTTCAAAGCGTCTGTGTTGCTCGTCGGCGGCCTGCTTCTTCTCCATGGGCCGCTCGCGGGGATCCTGAATACTGAGGCCCGCAGTGATCACCATCACCTCGCTCAGGCAGCCGGTTTGCGCCGCCGTGATCACCATCTTGGCAAGCCGTGGATCAAGGGGGATGCGCGAGAGCTGGCGACCGGTTTCGGTCAACTGCAGTTTCGGCTCCTGATCCCGGGTGCCGGGCAGCTCTTTGACCGCCTCCAGCTCTTTCAGGAGGGTCAGGCCATCCTTGATATGGCGCGACTCCGGCGGCTCGACGAAGGGGAAAGCCTCCATATTGCCAAGGCCGAGCGCCAGCATCTGCAGGATGACGGAGGCCAGGTTGGTGCGCAGGATCTCGGGGTCGGTAAAGGCGGGACGGCTATTGAAATCCTCCTCCGAGTAGAGGCGGATACAGATGCCGTCCGCCACCCGACCGCAACGCCCTTTACGCTGGTTGGCGCTGGCCTGGGAGACCGGCTCGATGGGCAGGCGCTGCACCTTGGTGCGCCAGGAGTAGCGGCTGATACGGGCGGTACCCGGATCGATGACGTAGCGAATGCCCGGTACCGTCAGCGAGGTCTCCGCCACGTTGGTGGCCAGCACGATGCGCCGACCGGCATGTTGCTGGAACACCTTGTTCTGCTCGGCGTTGGAAAGACGGGCGTAAAGCGGCAGCACCTCGGTATCGCGCAGGTTGAGCTTGCGCAGGGCATCGGCAGTATCGCGGATCTCCCGCTCGCCGTTCATGAAGATGAGGATGTCCCCCAGCCCCTCTCGGGCCAGCTCCTCCACCGCATCGAAGATCCCCTGCAGTTCGTCGCGCTCTTCCAGCCCTTCGCTCTTGTCACTGCTTTTTTTATCAACAAACAGTGGGCGGTAGCGCACCTCCACCGGATAAGTGCGGCCGGAGACCTCGATCACCGGCGCCTTGTTGAAATGGCGGGAGAAACGTTGCGGGTCGATGGTGGCCGAGGTGATGATCACCTTGAGATCGGGGCGCTTGGGCAGCAGTTGCTTGAGATAGCCCAGAATGAAGTCGATGTTGAGGCTGCGCTCGTGGGCCTCATCGATGATGATGGTGTCGTACTGGGTGAGCATCCGGTCGTTCTGGATCTCCGCCAGCAGGATACCGTCGGTCATCAGCTTGATGTGGGTCTGCTCGCTCACCTGATCGGTAAAGCGCACCTTGTAGCCCACGTAGTGACCGAGTTCGGACTCCATCTCCTCGGCAATACGGGCCGCCACGGTGCGGGCCGCCAGACGGCGCGGCTGGGTGTGGCCGATAAAGCCCTTCACCCCGCGCCCGAGCGCCAGACAGATCTTGGGGATCTGGGTGGTTTTGCCCGAGCCTGTTTCCCCTGCAATGATCACCACTTGATGTTCTTGAATGGCCTTGGCGATCTCAGCCTGCTTCTGGCTGACCGGCAGGTTGTCCGGATAGGTGACCTTGGGCACTCCGGCCAGACGGGTTTGATAGCGCACTTCGGCGGCGGCCAAATCAGCGGCGATGGTCTCCAGCACGGCGGCCTGTTTGCCTTCAGGCAGCTTCTTGACCCCGTGCAGACGGCTGGAGAGGCGGCGGGCGTCGAGATTCATGCAGGCAGAGAGACGGCGGCGCAGCGCCTCGATAGAGAGAGACAAGGTACGAATTCCTTAAATAGGTGCCCAGAGGGGCCATATCGATAAGCTGGGAGCGATCCTAAAGAGCGAGCGGGGGCGGTGCAAGCCTTAACGTAGCGTTATATATGGGAAGACAGAGAGATTGGCCGCTCCTCAAACATGACAAAACAATCATTGTAAGATGGCATAACATGAATAAATCGCAGCATATGAAATAGCCAAGGCAAGCCGAAGCTTGCCTTGGGAGAGAGAAAAACAGGGTTAACCGTGGGTGTGATGGACAAAACAGGTGGTGAGCTGGGCGTGAATGGCCTGCATGACGTTGTGGCGATTGATGACACCGAGCAGACGCCCCTCCTCCACTACCGGATAGATCTTCGGCTTTTGTCCCATCATCATCTCCGCCAGGCTCAAAATGCTGGTATCGGGACCCACCGACAACACCTCCTTGCGCATCACATCCTTGACCTGCGCCACCTGTTCGCAGTGATAGGCCTCCTTAAGCAGCACTGCGATGCAATCCTGCTCGGAGATCCAGCCAATCAGATGGCCCTGCCCATCCACCACCGGGCCACCGAGCTGATGACTGTTCAGAAATTTCTCGACCGCAGCTTGCACCATCATGTCGGCAGTGAAGGTGATGGGTCTGCTCTGCATATAATCCTTGGCTTTTAGCGATTCCATATCTGCTCCCCTACGGTAGTCCATCAAGCTGGCGTCTTGTGCGCCGGTACCGGCACCATGCTCGGCTTGTTCCAAGCATAGCTGGCTCGCGGCGGTATGAGTCAGCGGCCAGCCTCTCCCTCAATTGATGGCATGATCCGGCTCGCGATCCGGAATGGCTGCCATCATCATCTGCGGCAGGTGATCGGCCAGCACCGCCACCACAGCGGGATCGACCCGCCCCTGATCCGCCAGTTGCTGCATAAAGGTCAATGCGTCACGGGCAGGCAGACCGCGGCGATAAGGTCTGTCCTGCACCATTGCCTGAAAAATATCAGCGACCCGCAGGATCCGCGCTTCGAGCGCCATGGCGGATGCCGGCAGGTGGAACGGATAGCCCTCCCCGTCAGGCTCCTCATGGTGATAGGCCGCCCAACAGGCAATCTCTTCAAACCCTTCGATATGGCGCAGGATCTGGTAAGTCTCGAAGCTGTGGGTATTGATGATGGCCCGCTCCTCTTTCGTCAGGCTGGCAGGCTTGTCGAGGATCTCGTCCGGCACCCTGAGCTTGCCCAGATCATGCAGCAAACCGGCGATCTCCAGCATGTCACAATGGATGGCACTGACTCCCATCTGCTCGGCCAATGCCCGAGACAACCTGCTCACACCGAGTGAATGCGTCATCGTGAATGGGCTTTTGGCGTCGACAATGCCGGAGAAGATCTGCGCCAGCGCTTTTAGCTCCCCGTTGAAGGTCAGGCAAGGCTCCCGCACCTGCAGCATCTCCAGCATGTAATCATTGATGGAGCGCGCTTCCAGCTGCAGCCAGAATGCCTCAGAGCGAGACGCCTTGAGGAAGGCATCCACCAGCTCGGGGGCAAAGAACTCGTCACGGAAATCCTGCAGGCGTGCGCGGATCTCGTTGGTATGCATCAACAATGAACCATCACCATAGTAGGGCGCCGCCAACGCATCGCAGCGATCCACCAGAAAGATAAGGTTGGCCTGACGGGCTACATTGGGGTCCACATCGGCCATCTCGCGCAACAGGTGCCAGTGGGTATGGTGATAACGGATAGGCAGGGCCAGCGGGGCCAGCAAACGGAAATCCTTGAGCAGCTGATATCCCACCTCGCAGTGGCGCTGGGAGGACTCCCAATCGAACTCGCTGACCAGATGGTGATGGGTGATGGTCGAGGAGACACCGATATCATGCAGCACCCCCAGCTCGAACAGCAGACAGCGTTCGGCCTCACTCATCCCCAGCTCCCGGCTGCACTCGGCAGCCATAATCCCGACCCGTTTACCGTGGGCCACATCGCCAATGCCCACCAGATCCAGCGAGGCTGACAGGGCATACACCACCTGCCTTAGATCCACTTGCAATGAAAAGGGGGCTGCGCCCTGCGCTCTGTCCATGATCCGGGTCCCATGCGATGTTGTCGTATCAAACTGGCGCTGTTTTATGCTTCGCCTTCTATCAACTTAGTCAATAGCCGAGCCTTTTACCTTGTTTTTATAGGCATTTATGACCCTGGCACCTTGAAAAGACAAAGATCACAGCTGGATTTATTTGGCCACTCCCATTCAAGTCATATTTATCCGTTCAAAAATATGCGAGCAGACTTTTTAAATCTCGCGATGAGATTGTGAGCAGTTTTAAAAACTCATATCTAAGCGAAACAATCAACACCCCAACTTTACTTAATTATGACTTAATCAGAATTAAAGAGTGCTCGGTTTGCCAGTAAGAATTTTGAATAAAGGCACACCACAACGCTCATAACAGCTCTCATCCCCTAAATTGATTAGCCGAACTGTGAACTCCATCACCCATTTATTCGCCTTGTCGCCATCGATAGCGGTAGACACCTCCGCCTTCTGGATACAGCTTCCCATGCTCGCTCCAGCCCACCCGATAGCCAGCGACCAAAGGGTTGGAGAGAAAATATCGGATAACCAGCGGTTATATTCGCTATAAGGCGACAAGGATAAACGGGATTTATAGAGTGAAACTGTTGAAAGCTGATTTCCAAGCGGCGGTTAACTCGGGCTATTCAGGTCATATCACTCTTTGCAGGTCATAACGACAGCGATAAAGGGGAATGTGCCCATCCGGGTATTCCATCCCCTCCAACAGCCTGCACGGGATGATATTTCCACCGCGTTAAACGCACGCTGCTTTCATCGCCCATTTTGTGTACCAATTCACATCAGATTAGGAGTGGAGCCAATAATGGCCATTCAAATAAACAAAATAGCCATGAGCCTTGCCTTAATGGCCACCGCTGGTAGTGCCACAGCAGCCGCCAAGCCCAATATTCTTGCCATCATGGGCGATGACATCGGCTACTGGAACATCAGTGCCTACAACCAGGGGATGATGGGCTACCAGACCCCGAACCTGGACAGGATCGCCAATGAAGGGGCCCTCTTTACCGATCACTACGGTCAGCAATCCTGCACCGCCGGCCGCGCCGCCTTCATTACCGGTGAAGAGCCATTCCGTACCGGTCTGCTGACCATCGGCATGCCCGGATCCACCCACGGCATTCCGGATTGGGCCCCTACCATCGGTGATCTGCTCAAAGAGCAGGGTTACATGACGGCTCAGTTCGGCAAGAACCATTTGGGCGATCAGAACCAGCATCTACCGACCAAGCACGGTTTCGACGAGTTCTTCGGCAACCTCTATCACCTGAACGCGGAAGAGGAACCGGAAACCTACTACTACCCGAAAGATCCGGAGTTCAAGAAGAAGTTCGGCCCACGCGGCGTCATCAAATCTTCTGCCGACGGCAAGATTGAAGATACCGGCCCCATGACCCGCAAGCGCATGGAGCATGCTGACGAAGAGTTCCTCGAGTCCTCGCTGGCGTTCATGGAGAAAGCAGTCAAGGCCAAGAAGCCCTTCTTCATCTGGCACAACGCCACCCGTATGCACGTCTGGACCCGCCTGCAAGAGAAGTATCAGGGCAAATCCGGCATCAGCATCTATGCCGATGGCATGCTGGAGCACGATGATCAGGTGGGGATCCTGCTCGACAAACTGGACGAGCTGGGGGTCGCCGACAACACCATCGTGATCTACACCACCGACAACGGCGCCGAAACCGGCAGCTGGCCGGATGGCGGCACCACGCCGTTCTACGGCGAGAAGGGCACCACCTGGGAAGGCGGAATGCGGGTGCCCCAGCTGGTTCGCTGGCCGGGCGTGATCAAGCCGGGCACCAAGGTCAACGCCATGATGGCGCACCAGGACTGGATGCCGACCCTGCTGGCCGCCGCCGGCGTACCTGACGTGAAAGAGAAGCTGGCCAAAGGCTACAAGGCCAACGGCAAAGAGTGGCGCGTCCACCTGGACGGCTACAACTTCATGCCGTACCTGTCTGGTAAAACCGAGACTGCACCGCGCAACTCCATGCTCTACTTCTCCTCAAACGGCGAACTCAACGCCGTGCGCTGGAATGACTTCAAACTGAACTTTGCCACCATGGAGGGCAACATCACCGACGCGGCGCGTGTGACTCCGAACTGGCCGCAGATCATCAACCTGCGCGCTGATCCGTTCGAGAAGGCACCGCATGAGTCAGGCATGTATCTGCGCTGGATGGCAGACAACATGTGGCTGTTCGTACCTGCACAGGGGATCCTGAAAGAGTTCTTCGACACTCTGCCCAACTACCCGATGCAGCAGAGCTTCCAGATGAACCCTGCCAGCATTAGCTCCCAGAGCCTGATGCTCAAGGGCAAACTGGCAGAGCTGGATGCACTCAAGCAAAAAGTCGCCACCATCAAGTAAGGCGGTGACTCCAACGCCCATCACTCTCTGGTGGGCGTTTTCAATTTCCAGCCGGCTCGCCCCGAACCGGCTGGAAAGTGAAAACCCGTTGGCCCCCTCCTAGCCCTATCTCTGTCTCGTTAAATGTACCCTGTGGAAAACCCTATGAACTCCTTGCAACAACAGATCTCGCAACTCATCGAACAGGTTGGTCACAGTGTGGTCGGCCAGTCCCATGTGATCCGCGCCCTGGTCATCGGCCTGCTGACCAATAGCCACGTGCTCCTTGAAGGTTTGCCCGGCACCGCCAAGACCCGCTCGGTCAAGGCGCTGGCCGAGGCGCTCAACGCCAGCTTTGGCCGCATTCAGTTCACCCCCGATCTGCTCCCCTCCGATGTGACCGGCACCGAGATGTATCAGGAGCGTGACGGAGCCCACCAGTTGCGTTTCCAGCCAGGCCCCATCTTCAACAGCATCGTACTGGCCGATGAAGTAAACCGCGCCCCCGCCAAGGTACAAGCGGCGCTGCTGGAGGCGATGGCCGAAGGCACCGTCACCGTCGGTGACAAGAGCCACCGCCTGCCGGAACTCTTTATGGTGCTGGCGACCCAGAATCCCATCGAGCAGGAGGGGACCTATCCCCTGCCGGAGGCACAGCTCGACCGCTTTCTGCTCAAGCTGATGGTGGATTACCCGAGCCCCACGATGGAGCTCGCCATCTTGCAGCTCAACGCCAGCGGCGAACAGCTTGGCGCGGCGCCAGTGACCCTGAGTCAGACCACCTTGCAAGGTGCTCGCAGCGAAGTGCTGGCGGTCACCATGCAAAGCAGACTGGAGCACTATCTGGTGGAGCTGGTCTGCGCCACCCGCCCGGGCAGCGGTCTGTGCCCGGCTCTTGAACCGCTGATTGCCGTGGGGGCCAGCCCCCGCGCCACACTTGGGCTGGCTCGCTCCGCCCGCGCCCGAGCCTGGCTCGCCGGACGTGATTATGTGCTGCCGGAAGATATCCAGCTGCAAGCCTATCCGGTGCTGCGCCACCGCCTTATTCCCAGCTATCAGGCACTGGCCGACAATCTGGATAATGACATCCTGATCGCCCAACTGCTGGATCAGGTGCCATGCCCCTAGATCCCGGTCTGCATCCCGATATTGCCCTGTCACTGCCACGGCTGCTCAATATCCGGCTCTGGGCCAAGGCCAAGAAGCCACCTCACGCGGGCAAAAGCAGCAGCGAACGCGGCAAACCCGCCTCTATAGCGAGGAGCTGGATCAGGCGCACTGGCTGCTGCTCGATCTCTCTCCCGCCATGTATTTCGGCTCCACACTGCAGCTCAAGGCGCGCCTGGGATGCGAGCTGGCGGCAGCCCTGATCTGGCAAGGAATGAAGCAACACAACACTCTGATCTGCCACGGGATTATTCCCCAACACCAGAGCCAGCGCGGCAGCGTGCTGCCCCTGCTCGAATCCCTCTGCCATCACTATCAGCAAGGACTGGCACGTCGAGCACTATCCCATTCGCTGGGCGCTACCTTGTCCGGCCTGAAGCTGCCTCACGGAGCCAAGTTGACGATCATCACCGATCACAGACCCTGCGAGTCGGTGCTCTGTCAGCAATTGCAACTGCTCTCGCGGCGCCACGATATTCACTATTGGCAGATCCGCGATCCCCTCGAGGCAGCCCTTCCCCAAGGCGTCCAGCTACCGGTGGCCATCGATCGGCCAGGCCAGCACTATCAGGGCTGGCTGGATGGGGGCCATGCCGGTTTCTCCCAGCGCTACCGGCATGCCGCCGAGCAGCAGCTGGCCCACGGCAAACAGTTGCTGTTGCCATTGGTGCAGCGCCTCTATCTGCTCGATAACAGCCAGACGCTGCAACAACAGTGGCAGGAGGGGTTATGTCATCAGGGATGATCTCGCCCGCCGAACTCGACAGCGCCAGTCCAGCCTCCGACGCCATCACTCCGCCGCTGGCCGCCCTGATGCGCGACATCCACCCGGGGCCGGATCTGATTGAACAGAGTCTTGATCCCAGAGTGCAGGCGCTATTGTGGCTATTGATCACAGGTCTATTGCTGCTGCTGATCGTCCTGATTGCCCGCAGGGTGATACGTTACCGCCGCTGGTGTCGTCAGCTGGAGGGAGATCCGGCACTGCTGGTGGCACGCATACAGGAGGCCCTGCGTCATGAAGCACTGCAACGCTGGCCCGAGGCGCGCCAGCTGCAGGGAGAGGCGTGGCTCGCCTTCGTCGATCGTCACGGCGGCAGCGATTTCAGCCAGTTCTCGTCTCACTGGAGCAGTTGGCTCTATGGCAGCCAGAACCCGACTCGCGAGCAGTGCGAACAGCTTCGGCAACATTATCGCCGCTGGGGTCAAACCCTCTTCTTGCAACTCTCCCCCCGCTCGGGGCGCAAAGCTGCGCGGAGGCATTCATGATCCTGGCCTGGCCCTGGTTTGCGCTGGCGCTGGTGCTGCCCTTGCTGGTGCGCTTCGGCTTGCCGCCCCTGCGCCGCGGCTATCTGGCTCACCCCGGGTTTGCGCTGCTGCGTCCTCAGGCCGGATTGCCGCTCTGGCGCGCCATGCTGCTCTGGTGCGCCCTTATCCTCGCCCTCTGCCGCCCCCAGTGGTGGGGGGAACCGGTGATCCAATATGAAGGGAGTCGGGATCTGCTGCTGGCGGTGGATCTGTCAGACAGCATGCGCACCCCGGATATGCTCGATAACGGCGAGCAGCAAGCACGGCTGACGGCAGTGCGCCAGCAGATCAAGGCGCTGATCGCCAAACGGGCCGGAGACAGGGTGGGCCTCATCGTCTTTGCCGATCACGCCTACCTGCTCTCTCCCCTCACTCAGGAGATCCCGGCGCTGTTGACCTTGAGCGACGAGCTCGATTTTGATCTGGTCGGCCGAACCACCGCCCTTGGCGAAGCCATCCAGCTGGCACGTCAGCATGGGGATCCTGGTCGCCCCACCGCCCTGCTGCTGGTCACTGATGGCCGCAATACCGCAGGCAATGCCGACCCGCTGCAGGAGGCCAAACTCGCCGCGGCGCAGGGAATACGGATCTACACGCTGGGGGTCGGGGCCGATCCCGATACCTTTATCCAACCCTACGATGAGGCGGGCAGCGGTCAGGCCGATCCCAGCAGCGAACTGGACGAGCCGCTCCTGAAAGAGCTGGCAAAAACAGGACAGGGGCGCTATTTCAGGGCGCGAACCCAAAGCGATCTCGATGCCATCAACGCAACCCTCAATACCCTGGAACCGGCCCCCATGCCGGTTGCCCACTACCAGCCGGTGATCGAGCTCTACCCCTGGCCGTTGGCACTGCTTTGTGGCTTGCTGCTTCTGCCATCAGGGCAAGGCAGACTGGAGTTTCGCATGGTGCGTAACTGGCTGGCACGAGGCGCGCGCAGATGGAGCTGATCTTGCTCCGCCCCCTGTGGCTGATCGCACTCATCCCCTGGCTCTGGCAAGGGTGGCACCGTCGTCGCCAGCCCCCGCTGCTCGCGCCTGCGATGCAGGCTTATCTGCTGCCAGCATCCCGTCCTCAGCGCCCCTGGCTCTGGCTGGCAACCCTGCCCGTCATTTTGGCCCTGAGTGGACCGGCACTGCGCGGTGAGCTGCAACAGCAGCCTGCGGCACCGCTCGATATCTGGCTGCTGGACTTGTCACGCTCGATGACCGCCACCGACCTCAAACCGGATCGGGCGACCCGGGTCAGATGGCAGTTGCAGCAGCTGCTGAGCCACGCCAAGGGCGAGCGCATTGCGCTGATCCTCTACGCAGGCGATGCCTACCTCGCCATGCCGCCAACCCGGGATCATCAGGCCCTTTCGCTGCTACTGCCCGACTTGCGCCCCGATATCATGCCGCTGCAGGGCAGCAACCCGGCACGGGCGGTGGAACTTGCCATGAAGCAGCTGGCCCCTGGAGAACAAGCGCGTCTGCTGCTGATCACCGACGACCTCACCCAGAATCAGATGGCCCAAATCGCCGCCCTGTGGCCCTGCCAGCAACGCCTTCTTTGCCGCGACACCCAGTCGGCACGCCTCGATATTCTGCTCGCCAGCAGCGGTCAACCGGCCCCCATGCCCGCTATCCCTGCCAATGAGCTGAGTTTTGCTACCCGCTTGCCGGCAC
>OERD01000221.1_pt1 | contig 18353 bp, 18 predicted proteins | sample 1539941 | NCBI WGS metagenome assembly OERD01 (sample SAMEA3891242, study PRJEB23780) | metagenome | biome: terrestrial biome; feature: animal house; material: water of meat washing | place: Italy | collected 2015-05-12
CTGAAATTCGCATGGCTGCCGCAATTGCAGCACGTCATCCAAAGTGGGACGAGCGTCCAATCTTAATTGTAGTAAAACAGGAAAATTCAACACTCACTGAAGATGAAGCCCGAGCTTATTTTGAAAATAAAATTGCACGCTGGCAGATTCCGGACGTAGTCATTTTTGTAGATGCACTGCCAGTCAATGGCACAGGCAAAATTGTCAAGGCTGAACTTCGTACAAAATTTAGCGATGTTTTGCTAAAAGAAGAAGTTGTTTAAAAGCAACTTAAAACATTTAGAAGGATTCTGAAATGAAAAACAATACATCTAGAACAGCATGGGTAACAGGCGGCAGCAGCGGTATCGGTCTTGCATTAAGCAAACTGTTACTAAAAGATAAATATCAGGTTTGTATTTTTGCCCATGCGGGGATTGAGCAAGCAGTAACTGAATTAAAAAAACAGTCACCATCGGTACATGGTTTTGAAATTGATGTACAAAATGAAAGTAATTTGGAAAAGGCATTTGCTGAAGCAGTTACTGCAGCAGGTACACCTGATCTTGTAATCAATTCTGCTGGTATTGTGATTGCAAAATCTTTTGAAGACATGAGTTCTGAAGAGTTTTTACGCCAAATTAATATTAACCTGGTCGGTAGCCGTAACGTTGCTCATGCTGCATTACCTTATTTAAAACAAACTACCCAACAAGGCAGACGCCCTAAAGTTGTCTTCATTGCTTCAGCATCTGGGTTGGTCGGTTGCTATGGTTATACGGGTTACTGCTCATCTAAATTTGGCGTGGTCGGTTTGGCTGAAGTGCTACGTATGGAACTGCGTAGTCAGAAAATTAAAGTTGCCGTGGTTTGCCCGCCAGAAATTGAAACACCGATGGTATTTGACGAACGTAAAAATGGTTCACCAGTCACAGCGGCATTAAAACAACTTGGCGGCAGCCTCCCACTAGAGAAGGCCTGTCAGGAAATTTACAACGGCATTTTCTCATCCCAATTTATGATTATTCCAAGTACTCAAGCACGTATTCTTGCCAAACTTTCACGTGTCTTGCCTGACCTTTATCGTAACCAAATCGATAAAAAACTAGATAAAATCATCCGTACTTTACGTGCAAGTTAAGTCACGACTGACTTAGCATGCCAAACCTGAACCCGAGTACATCATTTGTCTATCTAGATAGAATGGTTGCTCGGGTTCAATCATTTTAAGTTATTCCAGAACAGCAGTGCTCTTGAGCACCCCGCAGAATACTATTCGCCATTTGACATGCAATTTTTTGCAAATCTCTATGAATGCAATTCAGTTCAAATATAGGGAAAATCAGACTATAATTATCGCCTAATTTCTTATTTTGCGTATTTTTCTGACACTATGAGCAAACATGATTCATCGCTTTCTAAAGAACAGTTTAATTTACTGAAAGACTTTAAAAAGCAAATCACCAATCCGCATTCGACTGCCATCAAACAGTCTGAGGCCCAAGCTCAAGTTGCTCCGCCCGAGCCAGAAGATGATTTCGCGTTGTTTCAAAAACAAATGCAAGGTGTCCAAAAGATGGAGACCGCGAACATTGCCAAAATAGAAAAAAATCCAAAGAAAAAAATCGATGCACAAACTTTAGCAAAACGTGCAGCGGCTGAAGGCCCAATGCATACCGATGCAACTGAGCTGTCCGATACTCAAGCGATGCTCAACCCTGTAGCGAGCCAAGCCGCGCTCAGTTATCGCATTGCTACGCTGCAACACAAAGTATTTGAAGATTTAAAAGCGGGTAACATCCGTTGGTTTGAAGCAGTCGACTTGCATGGTTGCACCGTTGAAGAAGCCCGTGTCGCAGTTTTACAAGTCATTCAAATGGCCAAAGATGAAAATCAAAATGTCATTAAAATTGTACACGGCAAAGGTCCGGAAGCCATTTTAAAAACCTATGTGAATGGTTGGCTGCGTCAACACCGCGATGTGCTGGCTTTTGTGAGTGCACCAGAGAAGCAAGGTGGCACAGGTGCAGTTTTAGTGTTGCTAAAACGTGCTGAAAAGAACCCAAAGTTTAAACAGTAATCGGATTTTTGTCCAAAATAAGGCATTGGAATAGTTTTCTGCTACAATGCCGTCCTTGTTCAATATCAGTGTAAGTGAACACGTCTTATGTCTATGCAGCAATCCTACGCTAACATCTTAACTGCCGTTGGTGAAGACCTAACCCGTCCAGGTCTCCTCGATACGCCTATGCGTGCTGCTAAAGCTTTTTCGTATTTAACGTCTGGTTATAGCAAAAGCTTAGAAGAAGTGACCAATAATGCGGTGTTCCCATCGGACAACCGTGAAATGGTACTGGTTAAAAATATCGAATTTTATTCACTCTGTGAACACCATTTATTGCCTTTCTATGGTCGCGTACATATTGCGTATTTACCTGAAGGTAATGTCCTTGGACTCTCTAAATTTGCACGCATCACCGAAATGTTTGCACGTCGTCTACAGATTCAAGAAAACCTGACGCAGCAGATTGCAGAAGCGGTTGCAGAAGTGACAGGTGCACGTGGCGTGGCGGTTATGATTGATTCTGCACATATGTGTATGATGATGCGCGGCGTCGGCAAGCAAGAATCGACTACACGTACCGTTTCCTTTATTGGTGACTTTAAAACCAATAAAGAAGAGCGTCGTGAGTTTTTAAGTGCAGTCCCTGAAAGCTATTAATTGAAACATAAAGCCTCAACCTCTGTTGGGGCTTTTTTTATGCATATATCATTGAACGATTCATTTTTTGTTTAGAGGAATACGCAATGTCAGCAATTTGGTTAGCAGGTCATGGTTTGACCCAAGGCGAACAGAGTATTGATTTTCCACGTCCAGACCGTTTGGTTCAAGGCAATCCACAGCGCCAGACCTATAGTCTATATGAACACCCACACATGGGCTGCGGAATTTGGCACTGTGAAGTTGGCTCATGGAATATTCAATTTGCCGACAATAAACAAGAATTCTTTCAAGTGATGGAAGGCACCATCCGTATTCATGATGCCCACACTCAACACTTCATTGAAGTCAAAGCAGGTCAGGCAGGAATTATTCCACCGAGTTTTATCGGCACATTTGAAGTGATTGAAGCTGTAAAAAAATACTATGTGATTGTTGAGGTATAAGCACCTCAACAACCGATTTGAAACGTCTTAGAACAGTTCGTGTTTAAGTCTGAGATTTAAACACTCAGGACTTTTTCAGTCACATGAATACAGTTACGCCCTTTATTTTTGGCTGCATAGAGTGCCGAATCGGCAGTGTCTAAAAAGCGTTGATAGTCAGGATGACCATTATAAACCGTACAGCCAATACTGACGGTAAAACTAAAACTTTGCCCATGAGCGGTACGAATTGGGGTTTCTTGTATCCGCATGCGAATCGTTTCAGCGATTTGTAAAGCACGCGTGAGATCACTGTCGACCAACAGCAATAAGAACTCTTCGCCACCGACACGGAAGGCATAGTCACTACCCTTCGCTACATCTAACAAGACTTCAGCAATAAAACGCAGTGCCAAGTCCCCTGCGGTATGCCCATACTTATCATTAATACGTTTAAAATAATCCGCATCAATTGCTAGTAGGCTCAACGCAGCATCATTTTTACGGGCAAAATTAATTTCACGCGACACAATCGTACTTAAATAACGACGGTTTAACAGCTGAGTCAGTGAGTCATTGCCTGAGTCTATATATTCGGTCACTTGAAACAGTTGATCGACCAAATGCTGAATCTGTCGGTTCACGTCACGAATTTCTTGAATGCGTTCTACCTTCTGAGCCTGATCTTGACAGTCGAGCACGTCAAAATTGAGGGTATCGACCTGTTGAATCAGCCTGATAATGGTCTCCACCTGCTCTGCACCCGTAAACGCATACGCAGCTTTATGCACAAACCATAGACCAAATTCCGACTTAGACAAAGCAATGTGTTGTAACTGCGGATGCTCGGAGAAGACTTTGAACATCAACTCATTTTCCCAGTCGAGTAAAATGCTGCGCTGCTTATCTTTTTGTACCGCGACATCTTGCATTGCAGAAAATAAACGATAGCTATGCTTAACTTCATGGCTCCGCTCAGTATTGGCTTCATAGGATCTGCACATAATTTCTGTCGCAAAACCCATAATTTGCAGCATATAACTCAGCATGTGGTGGTTATTTTCTAGCGGAAGTTCAGCCAAGAGTTCCAAGATCTTGTTTTCAATCTCGCGAATACCGCGCATGATCAACCAAGAAGGAATGCCCACCCGCGCATGTACCTGCCCAACTTTTTGTTGTTTTTCAACTGCTGCATAATAAGCTTCATTCACAGCCACGTCGAAACTTTCAATGAGCCATTGGTTTAAACTGTTTTTTAAACGTTGTTGAATGATGTCATCTTTAAAAAAATCTGCAGCCTCAGGCTCCAAGACAATATTGCTATAAAATTCATTAACCAATACAGACGAATGCTGCTGAATAAAATTTTGCGCTTTAACGTGATCATTCACTGAATAATGTTGGCAAATTTTCCCCCATTGCTCGGCCAATTTAGCCATGCATTCATCATTCATAAAACTTACCTATTTATATATTTTTGAGACTTACTAGACATTTATGTGATTAATATAACAAATTTCAATACTTATTTTCACCATCAGCTTTCATTTTCAGCACTTTATAAAAAGTAAGGCTCACGTTTGGTTGTTTTAACAGCAATGACTTTCATAAAAAAAGCCCCTTTATTGGAGCTTTGAAAAGAGGATCGAACTAAAAGAAATGGAGATAACTCAAACCCGTCTGATCCCAATCTTTGCCTTTTTGCTGTTGATACTGCCAATGAAGCCTCAACGCATTTTGCTGATTGAATAAATATTGCAACTGAGTATTCAGTCTGACTTGCCATTGATGGCTATCTTCCCAATATGGCAGCTCGACCTGTACCAAACTATTGATATGTTCGCTCCAGATGTTCTGGCAGCCTACCGTTGGCCCAAGTCCCACGCGCCAACCTCGGTCTAAAGCTTTGCCTGCTTGAACATGATTTTGCAATTGTGCATAGCATAAATGTTGACGCTCTTGATCTGCCACACTATAGCCAAACTGACTGGATAGATTGAATACACCGTGTTGATCCTGTTCACTAAATGCACCATCTCGATCTAGTGCCTCTTGTTGCCAACCCATGTTAAAACCCCAGCTTAATGGTGTTTTAAAGGCAGTCAGTGGACTGTAGGCATTGACCTCCAGCACATTTAGTTCTTGCAGTTTTAGTCGATCATCACGGTATTCGAGACTGCCTTCTAGAAACTTAAGCTGTGTACCCAAACGGAAACCGCCTTGTGGGTCAATCAAGTCATGATAGGCCTGACGATGGCTCAGTCGGAAATAAGTGTCACCTTGTATTTCACCCGCTTCAAACTGAACGGTTCGCGCATGGTGGCCTTTTACCGGATCTACTTTTGGCGCTTCGACCACTTGACGTTGCTTTTCCAAGTCAATCTGACTCCGCAAACCCAGCAGTTGTCGAATACGCGGTTGGGCGTCTTCTGCCGCAATCTTTTGTGCAATTAACTGTAAATACACATGGTCATAGGCCATTTCTAAAATACGTGCCTGATCCACCAACGCATAGCGATTCAAATAATCTTGCATTTGAGCAGGTTCAAGTTGCGCAACCTGATGCGCAGCCGCTGCCAAGGCTTGTCCGTGTTGTTTGGCTTGTGCCAACAACTGAGTTTCTAAAGCTGGACGGTAAACACTTTCTGCAATTAGATGGTTTTCATCGACCGCCTTAATAGTCTCAACAGGAATCGCAGCGGTTTTAAATTGTTTTTGTAGGTTGACCTCTGGCCGTACCAAATCAATTAAACCCAGTAAACGATAGGCACAGTTATCACTGATAAAATAGTAAGGAAATTGCACATGCTTGAGTTCCCAAATATGCTCAACCATGGTTTTGGTTTCTTCTGGCGTCAGGGCTAACTCGTACTCCCACAAATCGCGGCTTTCCAAATCACCATATTCTTTCACTTTTCGATAGTACGGCATGAGTGAGTACTCACCTGGGTACTGCCCGGTTAAGCCCTTCCATGCAAAAGAAAAGCTGTCACTATTGGCCACTGTCGCTGCATAATTCACTGCATAAGAGACTAAGTTCAGCTGTTTTTGGTCTTTAGGATCGAGCCTTAACAGGGTATGCCCAAACATCGAACTGGGATTGCCCATAAAGTCCGTGGCGTAAATTAAAGTCGCCTTATACGGCTTAATTTGCCCAAGCCACTCATCCAGCTCAGGACATGAGGCTTTAGGCAGTTGGTTTGATGCAATATTCAGTTGTCCTATGAGCCATTTTGAACGTGCCGGAAAGCGACACTGAATCGATTGATTGGCTTCGGCTGGGGTAAAAAGTGCTGCAATATTGGCATCAAGCTCTTGTTTGAGCTGAGTTTGTCCGTGTTCGCTATAAAAAAATGGGCGATAAGTGACTTCACTTTGTCCTGAGACATTGGCATACATCAAACGTTGCCAAGTCACATTTGAGGCTAGCTTCAGCTGCTGTGCTTTTTCAATATAAAACTCTGCTGAGCTAGGTGCTTGAGCAAAGATGCTGGTGCTGAATAGCACACTAAAGAGGAGGACAACAGATTTCATGCAGTGTTAGCTATTCTTCTTTTTTAGATATGAAAAACCCTGCCTGAATGGCAGGGTTTTATGGTGCAATTAAACGTATGCTTTTAATACGCTATCCGTTGCCATGACTGCTTGTAAAGATGCTAATACTTGAAGCGCATCTTGGTTTTCAGCTGAATAGATTTTTGCGAAGTTTTGTTTAGACACTTCAAAGAAACGTGCTTTATCTTCAGACTGGATGTTCAGTAATTCAGCCAGTACATTTAGACTTTCGCCCTCACCAACTGCCATATCACGCGCCAATGCTTCCGCATTTTCGTTGGTAAATGTTACTGCCTGAGCAGTCACAGTACCTGTACCGCTACAACCTAAAGTACCAAAGGTAATACCGAAAAGTTGGTTAGCAAAAAGACCATTGGTTGTACCCGCTAAAATTTTAGCGACTTTACCAGACTGGCCAGCCCAAATTTGTGAACCAATACCACAACCGACGTCATTATCTGCAAATGTAGCGGTAGAACCAACAGCCAAAACCGCAGCCAATGCTATTTTTTTCAACATAAGGTTTCTCCAGACTCGATTATCTCCGAGTATTTTTATTGTTCCCATTGTGTGTATTTTGAGCTACACCCTTGTAAGATAGCCGTAACAAGCGCATAACGCAAAACAATTTATACTAAAGTGAAGTGAATATTTAAAAATGTGCTTTAGCGGTATAAGGACCAACTGCCACGTAGATCTCGTTTCCCTAAAATCTTTAACACCAACACCAGACTGAGCAGTAGCAATAAATACCAAGAACCCAACTTGCCCCAACCGACCATATGCCATGCATCGACTTGACTTGGGTACAACCAGATTTGGTAAAACGTACTGATATTTTCCGCAATCCAAATAATAAAGGCCAACAGTAAAAGTACGGGTAACATCGGCAGTTGAAAACGGTGCTGCTGTAATTCAAAGCCAATCTTGGTTTTCCAAAACAGCACTATGCTCCACGCAAACAAAAGATAACGAATATCGGGAACAAAAAATTTGGACATAAAGTTGATATAAGACAACACCGCCAATGTCAGCATGGCGAAGAAACGGGGCAAGTGCTGAAAAGAAACATGATAAAGACGTAATGAACGCGCAAAAAAACTGCCCACAGCCGAATACATAAAACCTGCAAACAAAGGCACTGTTAAAATTTTAAACACGGCGGGATGCGGATACTGCCAAGATGCAATTTGCGGATGAGTCAAAAAGATTTCCATCACCATTGCCATCACATGAAATAATGCAATCACTTTAGCTTCGGCCCAAGACTCAAGTTTTAAATACAGCAGACATACCTGAATCAGTACGGCATAAAACAATAGATAGTCATAACGGAAAAAGCCGAAATATTCCTGACTCCCCATACTGGCTGTGAACGCAAAAGCCAATAACAGTAATATCCCAAATAAGGCAGCCGAAGCTGCCTTAGATGAGAACTCAAAACATGATTTTAAAATCGTGATCACGCATGAACCCTAATTGAATTGAAGCTGTGAAACTTAGAGATATTTGGCACTGTATTCATGCACAGTATCAATAAAGGCTTTCGGGTTTTCAGGGTCAACCCACTGAGTAATGCCGTGACCTAAGTTTGCAACATAACCTGTTTTCTCACCGCCTGCATAAGCGTCATCTAACATGGCTTTGGTGGCTTTCACAATGGTCTCATGCGAACCATATAATGTTGCAGGGTCTAAGTTGCCTTGCAGTGCCGCACGGCCAGCCACCGTTTGACGAGCCACATTTAATGGCGTCGTCCAATCTAGACCAAAAGCATCCGCCCCTGTTGCCACCATTGGCTCTAACCACTGACCGCCACCTTTGGTGAATAAGATCACAGGCACTTTACGTCCTTCATTTTCACGTTTTAAACCTGCAACAATTTTTTGCATGTATTTTAAAGAAAATTCTAAATATTCACGGTGCGCCAATGCTCCGCCCCAGCTATCAAAAATCTGTACGGCTTGAGCACCTGCATCAATTTGCGCATTTAGATAGTCAATCACCGCATCAGCCAAACGATCGAGCAGCGCATGTAAAACTTCAGGTTGCGCATACATCATTTGCTTGGTGAAACGGAAATCTTTGCTCGAACCACCTTCAACCATATAAGTTGCTAGCGTCCAAGGACTGCCTGAAAAACCAATTAAAGGCACTTGGCCGCCAAGCGCTGAACGGATCGTCTTGACTGCATTCATCACATAGTCGAGATCAGACGCGGAATTAAACTTAGGTAAATTCGCTACATCTTGTTCAGTACGAACCGTTTTATGAAATTTAGGCCCTTCCCCAGCTTCAAAATAAAGCCCTAAACCCAAAGCATCGGGCACAGTTAAAATATCTGAAAATAAAATGGCAGCGTCGAGCTCATAACGACGTAAAGGCTGTAAAGTTACTTCACACGCAAATTCGTTATTTTTACACAGCGAAAGGAAATCACCCGCTTGTGCACGGGTTGCACGATATTCAGGTAAATAACGCCCTGCTTGACGCATCATCCAGACGGGTGTGGTATCTACAGGTTCACGTAATAAAGCACGTAGAAAACGATCATTTTTAAGCGTCGTCATTTACTTTCCCATCTCAATTAAATTTGCCCACCATCATAACAAAAAGGTCGAATTTTTAATAACTTCTCATAACACTAAAATTCGATCAGGACAAAGATGCAAACGAATATTTACACAAAACAAATACTGCATCTCCATCTTTTTTCTGTAATACTTCACTAGTTTTTACTTTGTAAATGAATAATTCTTAAGGTTGAATTACATGTTCGTTCGCACAATACTCGCGATGAGTTTAAGTTGCATTCTTGCTGGTACAGCGTTTGCTGCATCTACTACTGAACAACCCTTGACGCCAAAAAAGATCATTGATACTTCAGTTCAAGATCCTATTGATCCTTTAGCAACAGATGTCGCTTCAGCTTCTACTGCGGTTGCAAACAGCCAAATTACAGCAAAAGAACAAGCAGACTTAAACCAAGCTTCGCAAACTTTAGATCAACTTGAACAATCTGAAGATAAAACAGCTGACGTTGGTGCTGCACCAAGCAAAACCACCACTGCACCGACCACCACGACGACCAATCCTGCTGCAGCAAAAGCATCGTGGACATTAAATGGTTTAAACAGTGCAGAATGGTTTGACAATATTGGTAAAGGCCAATTCCCTGTCTATGCACGTGCTCACGTGATGTTGAATAATGCACATGCGTCTCCGGGTGCAATTGATGGCATGAGCGGTAAAAATACCCTCAAAGCCATTGCTTCGTTCCAGCAAATGAGCGGTTTAAAAGCAACAGGCACTTTAACCAAAGAAACTTGGGATGCCCTACTGGCAAGCCAAGGTTCTAAGCCTGCATTTATTGAATACACCATTACCGAAGCAGACCTAAAAGGTCCTTATGCCGCATCAATTCCACGCGATTATGCACTACAAGCCAAAATGAAAGGTTTGTATTACACTCGCGTGACTGAAATGTTGGGTGAAAAGTTCCATATGGATGAAGACTTCTTGCAGAAGTTAAATCCAAAAGCAACCTTCAAAAAAGCGGGCGAAAAAATTATTGTGGCCAATATCCGCAATGAAGTGCCAGAAGACATTCATTTGATCGTTGCACATAAAGGTGCAAAACAGCTGTATTTATTTAACAGCCGCAACCAAATGATCGGTTCTTTCCCTGCAACCATTGGTAGCTCAGATACTCCGTCTCCAACGGGTACTTATAAAGTCACTGGTGTTGCGCCAAATCCTTGGTATAGCTACTCACCAAGTAACTTTGTACAGGGCAAAAACTTAAAACCACTTTCTCTACCACCGGGTCCGAATGGTCCTGTAGGGAATATCTGGATTGGTTTAAGCAAAAAATCATTTGGTATTCATGGTACACCAAACCCTTCAGCTATTTCTAAAACAGCATCGCACGGTTGTATCCGTTTGACCAACTGGGATGCCAATGATCTTGGCAAAAAAGTGAAGTCAGGTGTTACGGTTAAATTCTTAGAATAATTGGCTTTCTAAGGTATTTACGCTATAAAAGGTGCTCTCTTGAGAGCACCTTTTTTTCAATTACAACAATATAAAAATGACGATGAACGCTTTAAAAATAATACTGCCCGTGGCCTGCTTACTATCTTTCTCAACTTATAGCTTTGCCGAATTAGATGAAGAAATCGTGACCAGCGTGGATGCTTCTGCTTATGTAGTCGAATCTGACAATCCATTTGACAGTCTGGATGATCATGAAAAAATCCGTCATCCGCAATACATTCCAGAGCAAGATAGCCTCAAAGATCCACTTTTGAATGCACTCTATTATGTCATCGCAGGCAAATCTCCGATTCACTATTACGCGATTCGAACGGGGCAAAAGCCTAAACTGCTTTATTTAAACTCGCCCCACTCGGCAGTTTTTTCAATAGGCGAGGCTTATGCTGAAAATCGAGAAAAAATCACCCTACAGCCTCAACTCGACAATACAGTCAAAGATCATGAGCTGTTTTCGATTATGCCCGTCGCGAAGCATCTCGCACTGATTTTTCGTACTCGCTATGCCTATACTCCTACAGAGTTAAAAGCCAATGCGGCCATGAACGCCATCTATGCCAACAATCGCTACCGATACAGCTATGAAATTATTGAAATCGACACGAATGGCAAACAGCTCCACCGCGTGCAATTTGTGGCTCCAATCATTGAAGATGGAATGAGTTTTGGCCCCAAATGGGATGAAGACTTATCAGATTATAATAATGCAATACTTGAATACAGTACCAAGTCCCCGGGCGACTACCAAACCGTGCATCCTTATAACATTGAAACCCGTTATGAATACAAACAAGGTCAATTGAAGCACTTTGAACAAAAAATTCTGCTCACCGCCAGTGACAAAGTGTTCTTAAAGAATTCACCGAACTCTATTAATTATGAAAATTATCTCGATGATCAAAATGTACCACTCTCCGTTGAAAGCAGTACTTGCCTTGATGACTATTTTGTTTTTAAAGACAAAGCGGCTCCGCTCGGTGTGAAATGGGGCAATGACTGGATGCAACAGCAGCCGAAGCTACATCAACAATTTTTAGCTGAATATGCGCAAGGCAAAAACTACGTCTGGAAAGATTTCCGTGTACGGTATTGTGATTTAAACTAAGGCTGCAATGTTGTGTTTAATCATTCCAATATTGAAACGCAACATTGCAAATTCACTATTTTAGCGATAAATATAAAACGCTAAAATTACTCCATAGATTAAAAATAAGATTGGAGTTCAAAATGGATGCTTTCATTCATCGCAGTCAAGACCGTGGTCATGTCAATATCGGCTGGCTAGAGTCGAAACACAGCTTTTCTTTTGGTAGTTGGTATAACCCTAAATATATGGGCGTAAGTGCTTTACGTGTCATCAATGACGACGTGATCGCGGGTCATCAAGGTTTTGGTCAACACCCCCATGACAATATGGAAATCTTGACCTGTGTGCTTAAAGGTACCATCACCCATAAAGACAGCATGGGCAACCATGGTGGTATTTCTGCAGGTGAATGGCAACTGATGAGTGCAGGTACGGGTGTACAGCACAGTGAAATGAATCAGGGTGATGAGCCAGTACATTTGCTACAAATTTGGATTACCCCAAATCAAAGAGATGCAGCGCCAACCTATCAACAGATTCGTCTTGATCCGCATGAGCAACCAAATCAATGGCATGTGATCTGTGGTCCAAATGACAATGCTGCAATGCATATCCGTCAAGATGCCGAAGTCAAAACGGCTGTGATTGAAAAAGATCAAATGCTAGAAGTTAAAGCTACACAGCATATTAATTATGTACATGTGATTTCAGGTTCAATCCAAGTTGCAGAACATACTCTTCATGCAGGTGACGCGATTGCTTTCTTAGAAGCAAGCGACGTTAAAGCTTTAGAAGATGCACAAGTGATTTGGTTTGATTTGCCTGAAGTCAAATAAGTCATCACTCACAATAAAAAGCCAACGTCGAGACGTTGGCTTTTTTAATGCAGAATTCAAGCAGTTTTTTCTTTTGGCTTAGAGAAAATTCACCACAAGTAACGCCACAGCCGCAGGTAAGGCTTGGATGTAGATAATTTTCTTACTGGCGGTCAGGCCTCCATAAATCCCAGCAACCAAAACGCAGCCTAAAAAGAAATTGGCCAGTGGCAGTGCATAAGTTTCAGGTGCACATAATGCCCAAAATAAACCTGCAGCCAAGAAACCATTGTATAAACCCTGATTTTGTGCCATAACTTTGGTCAGTTGTGCTTTTTCGGGCGTATTGCCAAAGGCTTTTAAACCATAGGGCTTATCCCATAAAAACATCTCTAAAACTAAAATATACACATGCAACAGTGCAATTAAAGCAATCAAAATTTGTCCCATCATACGCTTTATCCTTATTTTTGATGAATGATGCTAGATCAGCTTCACAGCTGATCTAGGTCGAAAAACAGTTAAGGTTTCAAAAGTACTTTACCCTGACGCGCGCCTTGCGTCGCTTTGAGTGCCGCATCTTTAATTTGTGCAAAGCTGAAGATGCCTTCAACAGGCAGCAGTAATTTTTTCTGTGCAGCAAGCGTCAATAACTCCACAATTAACGCCTTTTTGCGTTCAGCAGACAATTGCTTATTCACCACACTCGCCCAAAAACCTTTGACTGTGGCTTGTTTAAAAATCAGATCTCCCGAAGAAATCTGCATGGTCTCACCCGTCATGCTACCAAATGAAACCAATAGACTATTTTCACTCAGCAAAGCCAACATTTCACCACTGGCCTGACCACCAATGGAGTCTACACCCGCAATCAGTGGCTGATCTGCATGAATCGCTTTGACTTGTTCTTTCCAATCGGCTTGGTCTGTTGCCACCACATTTTGAATGCCTAAGGCCTGCATTTCAGCTACAGCCTCAGTACGGCGAACCAAATGAATCACCTTTTGACCACGCGCTTTTGCAATCATTGCCACGGTTTTACCCACCGCACCATTGGCAGTGTTCTGAATCAACCACGAATCTGCTGGTAAATCGATAAAATCTAAAAGCATCAGTGCACTGATCGGCATCCCAATCAACTGCGCTGCCGTTTCATCATCAATCGCATCAGTTAAAGGCACAACGCCATGCGCTGGCGCAATAAAATACTCAGCCCAACTACCATGAATTCCTGCAACCGCTACACGCTGCCCTATCGATACGCCTTGTACACCCTCACCAAGCGCATCAATCACGCCCACAGCTTCGCTACCACCAATTGCAGGCAGTGTTGGTTTATAACCATAACTACCACGCACTGTCCACACGTCATGGTTATGCATTGGCGATAGAATCATTTTAATACGTACTTCACCCGCTTTCGGTTCAGGTTGCGGCATATCTGCAGCTTCCAAGACGTCAACAGGTTCACCAAAATGGTGATGAATAATACTTTGCATTTGCTATTCCTTTATCGGCTGTAATAGTTGTTGGGTAGTTTCCAAAGCGAGGTAAAGGGGCTGCTTATCTCGGGCCAGTCTTGCCAATAAAGCTGCTCCCAACCACAGTTGATACATCGTCTGTGCCATTTTTTCAGCATCAATATGCGCTGGAATTGAACCGTCTTGCTGCCCGGCTTGGATTAGACCCGAAATACGTTCTGTTAACTTACGCACCCCGAAGTTCAAAATCTGACGCATATCTTCAGATAAATCTGAGACTTCTGCTGCCAATTTGACGATCAAACAATTCTCCGCCCATCCCCCATCGCTATGATGTTCAACATCACTTTCAATATGTGATGAGTTATCAATCCATGCTTGCCAAAGTGCCATCAGGCTTGCATAGGCGCTTCGCTGTTCTTGCTGTATCAGCTGATCGATTTTGACCTTATAGTCGGCCAGATACTGCTGGAGTAGCGCACAGCCGAAAGCCTCTTTCGAAGCAAAGTAATAATAGAATGAACCTTTTGGCACATCACAATTCTTTAGAATTTCCTGTAAGCCCACTCCGACAAAACCTTTATGTAACACCAGTTGAAAACTGCTATTTAAAATGTGTAGTCGTGTTGCTTCACTTTTATCTGATCGTTTCATATCCACACTATAAATCAATAATAGACCAGTCGTCTATAAAATAATGCATCTACCTTTGATAATTCATCTCAAATCATTGGATTACATATAAATTTTACTGATTAAATTTTAGATATAAATGATTGAAATAAATGTTACATTATACCATAACACTAATTTTCAATTCATCTTATGTCTACACCTTCACAACGTTTACAAGCGATTGACGCCCTCAGAGGATTGGTTATTCTGATTATGATGGTCGATCATGTCAGAGAAACTTTTTATCTGCACCAGCAAGTCCCCGACCCGATGCTGATTCCAGGAACCGAAGAATCCCTTTTCTTTAGCCGAATCTTGGCTCACTTATGTGCACCTGTTTTTGTCGTATTAACAGGCTTATCGGCTTATCTTTACCAAGCAAAAAACAACAGCGTTCAAATGACCCGTGAATTTTTACTCAAGCGCGGTCTATTTCTAATTTTTCTCGAACTGATCATTATCAACTTCGCTTGGACTGGACAGTTCCCGCCCGATGTCATCTATTTACAAGTGATTTGGGCCATTGGTCTCAGTATGGTGGTTTTAGCAGGCTTGATTGGGCTATCGCAAAAATGGCTCTGGGTGATCAGTCTCAGCATTATTTTTGGACATAATGCGCTGGATCAAGTGTCATTTTCACAAATACCGATCCTGCAAAATCTGTGGTTTATTTTACATGAACGTGGTTGGATCGAATTTGGAGATCTGTTTCGCTTTAGAACCTCCTACCCAGTACTGCCTTGGATTGGGGTGATTACCCTCGGCTATTGCATCGGTCATACCGTATTTAACAGCACACACGATGTCGCAAAAAGAAATCAAATCTTGTTAGGCTTCGGGCTTGCCAGTATCAGCTTATTTATCGTTTTAAGAATGATCAATCTCTATGGCGACCAAGCATGGTCAGTCATGCCGACCAGCACTGAAACCGTTATGAGTTTTTTGAACTTGACCAAGTATCCGCCATCGCTGCTGTTTATTTTGTGGAATGTCGGGCTAGGCTTAGTTCTGTTAGTGTTACTTCAAAGGGTTGAAAGTAAACCTTGGGTCAAACCCTTGATTATCTTTGGTTCCGTGCCGATGTTTTTCTATATCGTACACTTATATGTGCTGAAAGCCCTCTATCTCATTGCAGTCGCACTGTTTGGCACGACCCATGGCGAATACTTCGGCGTCGATCATGTCTCCACCCTCTGGCTCATTTCGATTATTTTAACTGTGGCTCTCTATCCGTTGATGTTGAAATTTTCAGCCTTTAAACATAAAAACAAACACATTCGCATTCTTAAATACCTCTAAGGATTTAAGGTGTATAGCCAATTTCACTGAAACAAGATTGATGCTTAGTCCAACTAGGCATCAAATTTCCCGACACCCGGCAAATATGTTTTATGCGCCAACGAATGTCTGAAGCAAAAAATTTACTTTGCTTTAGTCTGCAATGCTAAGCAGATTGAAATTAAAACCATCCCAATCCAGCCGATTGGTGCAAGTTGTTCTCCCACCAACAGGATTGCAAAAACAGCGGCAACCAAAGGTTCAAATAAGGTCAAGGTAATGGCTTTACTCGCAGGCACAGTTTTTAAGCCATATCCAAATAAAACATAGCCCAAAAACATGGGGATCAACATCATATAACCCACGACATAAAGGTTGATGTTTTCTTCAAACAAGTTTGAACCTGTTATCCATAAAGTCGGAAGTAATAATAAAGAACCAAGTCCGAAGATGAGCCCCATAGATGCTTTTGCATCCATTCCTTGGTCAATCATTCGTTTTGCCGCCCAAGAATATAAAGCATAGGTCAATCCCGCAACCGCCCCTAAAGCAATACCCAACATTGGTCGATTTTGGGACAAATGCTCCGTGGTTGCTACAGCATGTGATTCCCCTAGAGAAAGTAACGCAACGCCCGTCACTCCCAATACGAAACTCATCAGCCATGTCATCGAAAGTGCTTTTCGGTCAAACACCCTTTCTAAAAGTGCAGTAAATAAAGGCGCCGTACCAATCGACACGACCGTACCAATGGTGATGCCTGCATAATGCATCGATGAATAAAAGGCCAAAGGATAAATAAAAACCGCAATTACGCCTACACCGAGCATCACAACATTGGCTTTGATATGTGCCAGATGGTAGATAATACTTTTTCGTGCCAAAAGTGCCTGCAACAGTCCACCACCGCCCATGGCGGCAGCGCCAACAGCCAAAGGACTCAAATTAGGTGCAAAAGATGCGACTGTGCCCGTCGTTCCCCATAGAAAAGCAGCGAACAGCACCGCGATAAAACCATAATTCGGTACCGCAGAAACAGACTGATTCACGTACTGATTTCCTGTGCTAAAAGTGTTTTCACCATCGCTGTTGCAGCTTGTACTTTTTCACTCGAGCTTTCCAAGCCTGCTCGCGCAATCGATCCCTCTAGAATAAAAGACAACAACAAAGCCATTTGTTTGACCTTGTCTGCGTCCGAAATGATAAGGGCAAGCTGTGTAGAGATAATGTTTTCAATTTCATCCTTATGCCGTTTTACAGCCAAGCGCTCGGCGCTGTGCGCTGGGAACTCAGCAGCAGCATTCAACAAACCACAGCCCCGAAAACCTTTTTCATAGGCAAACTCAGCATGGTCTTGATAGGCTTCAAAAACCGCGACAATTTTATCAATAGGAGTATGGGCTTGTTGGTTTCGAAGCGCATACAAATCTAACCACTCTTGATGCCGTGCTTCTATATAAGAGGTAATCAAGTCAGCCTTGGTCGGGAAATTATTATATAAGGACATTTTGGCAACTTTGGCCTTATCGGTAATGCTGTTAATCCCTGTACTGGTGATGCCATCGTTATAAAACAAAATCGCGGCTGCATCTAAAATTTTCTGTTTCGCAGTTTTCGTATTCATCACACTCAACTAAGTAGACCGATCTACCTAATTTATAGAATCTGTAAAAATATGCAAGTCACCTTTGCTTATTTAATGAAGGAAATATCAGATGAATCAAATACGGGAGAATACCCTTCAATCACCCCATTACAATGGCGGTGGATAAAAAGCGAAACAGAACAATCGCACTATACTTTTATACGGCATATGTAGTTCCAACTTATAGGTAATGAGCTGCTAGATAAACCAAACGAAGGATGCTAAAAACCACTCAGATGAAATTAAAAAACTGATCTACAGAAATGACTGCTATACAGTACAACTGCATAGTCTCTATAACTGCTTGTCTGAAACGAATAGTGAATCTAAAAGGAATTGAGTTGGGCAACTCAAGCTATAATTGAATAGTTATAAAAGAAGGCTTAAATGCCTTAAATAGAAAAAGCAGCAAGAGAAGGTCTGACTGCTTTTTTTAGAATTTGATCACTGCCGATCTATGTGGTGTGCCCCACACTACTTGACGTAATGGCCCAACTTAAACTTGGGTTATCGATTAATTTTAATTTGTATTTAAAAATAATTTGGCGGAAGCGGTGAGATTCGAACTCACGGAGGACTCACACCCTCGTCGGTTTTCAAGACCGGTGCATTAAACCGCTCTGCCACGCTTCCATGTG
>OERD01000226.1_pt1 | contig 18062 bp, 18 predicted proteins | sample 1539941 | NCBI WGS metagenome assembly OERD01 (sample SAMEA3891242, study PRJEB23780) | metagenome | biome: terrestrial biome; feature: animal house; material: water of meat washing | place: Italy | collected 2015-05-12
GCTACGCTCAAACTCTATTGAATCTCGCTTTCGCTCGATTCGTGGGGCAATTTTTAGTTAATATTCTTGTTACTTTAAGAAAAGGCAAAAGCAACTCGGAATTCGCTTCGCTCATAAGTTTTTTATGCTCGCTTTGCTCGGTCTAGGTGCAAAGATCAGCATGTGATCTACTTTCAATTTGTTGAAGCAAATATTTTAAAAAGCAGTTTTTCAGGGAGTCTAGGCGCAAATTTTCGTTGTGTCGCTCGTAGACACTCGCTAAAGAGGATCTGAGATGAGCAAAGATAAAAAAGATGAAGATTTGGTTTCTCTCTCGAGGAAGAACTTCAACAAACCACGATGGTTTAGAGCCAATGAAGATGGTGTCTTTTATGAAGTAACTTGGGAGGAGTTCTTTAAAAACCATGATGACCGAACAGGGTTAGAAGATTTTATGACAGATCGCGAGCAAGATACACCAAGAGATGTGGATTTATAGCGCATGGTTTGCTGTATTTGGCGTTTTATTGGTCATTCCTATTCCCTACCTATAGGGTTTAGTTTAAAGTGCCTTAAAACGCAAATGGTGAGCATTTAGACAACCCACCTCGTTTCGATATTCTGTTGGCAAGAATATCCGAGGGGGTCTAAAAAATGCTTATAACGTATGCACCGTAAAATTTTGTCGAAGTGCCGATTGCCAACCAACCAACACCAAACTTTAAAACGCTGAATTTATTCATAAAATCAGAAAATATTTATCCTATGGTGGATAACAACCTCGAAAAACTATGTCTTCAGAAGTTTAGTTTAGTCCGAGCGACCAACTCGAACAGCAGGGGAGACCAATCCCCATTTAACCTTTTTGACTCTCCTGTGGCTTTAAATCCACAGCCTTCAAGCACTATGACCATGCAGGAAGTAACACACTCAACTACAGTCCCCTGTAGCCTCAACATCACTCTTTCGCAAAACCACGATTCCCTTAACAAGTCATTTCTGACAACGGTAGCTATGGCTTTTTAACCAACTTTTGATAAAACAACTCAAAAGAAAACTCTTATTGATTATCAATTTTACCTGTAATTATAGATCACTATCTATTTTACAAATAAAAACAACAACTTATTCAGAATTATTACAGTACAACTTCGGTAAAAAATCTACCTTATATGCGCTACTAAAGATCGCTCCAACACATCTATGCCGACAACTAAAAATTATTAGTTATTCAAAAACTTAGGTGACAAAACCTAATGACATAAAAGTGCGTCCCAAGTTATCTAATGAAGTCTTAACAAGCAGTACGTTCATCCACTAATTTTCTAAACCTTTTCCTTGCTTTTGAGTTCGCAGTTCCAAAAAACTCATTACGCAGTTTAAAAAATATCACGGTGGGTAGAACACTTACTTCGCAGCATGGCTGAAAATTTTACTTCTCAGCTTTTACACGTTTAAGCTATACATCGACCTTTCGAGCCAAAATGGAATGTCATCACGACAATTTCACCACCTGACCAAAAAGTGCCACTCTCGCCAGCTTTCACCTTGATCGCCTGTATCCTCTCGAATACCGCAGAAGCCATCGTGTGTGCCACGCACCTCGCCAATCCCTTTCAAATCAGCGAAGAACGGTAGTTATTAACGCTACTCTCCATCATTGGATTTCACTCACTATTTCTTCAAAAGCAGGATTTCAGCCCTTTCAGCCTAGTTAGGAATTCTTAGCCAACAGCTCTAACTTAACTTCCTAACGCCAACATTCTCAATGTTTCCATTGATTCTGTGATTCCGTTTCCTTGTCGCCCAACTTCAAGAACCAAAACAACTATGAAGTGGATTGAGTAGAATTTGAGGGTAGGCAATAAATTGCCACCCCTCATCAGCCCTCATCAAAACGTACCGAGCCACAGTTAAATGGCAGTCCGCTTCGTCAAGCAGTTTTCAGGCTGTCAACCTTTCCACTGTGAGCTGTTGAAAATCAAAATTTTTAGTGTGCCTAACGGCACACTAAAAAACGGTTAAAGGTCTTTTAGGTGCGTTGGTCAGACACACTTCACAACTGATAAAAAAATCATAATGCACAAAAAATATGCTGTCTATAGTCGATTTGCAGGAACTACTTATTACCCTCTTACAAATACCGTCTAGAAGTCCTTAAAACTTGCTTCGCAAGTTCACCATAGCTTCGCTATGGAAAAAGCAAAAAACAGCTTAAAACCAAAAATCCTTTTACTCGATTACAATGCTAGTTTTTGATCAAAAAACAGCGTATTTTGTGTTTAAACCCTCAATAACAATATTTGGAAATATTTTGGATGATAATTTTTAGTCCACATACAAAATTCACGATGCAACGGCTTGCTGACCACGTTGCTAATGGTGCGTATTTTTATTTCGGCTTTGAGTACGACAGTTCTAAAAAATCTATTGAATCAGTTTTGGAGAAGATGACAGAGCGTTATGAATTGGGGATTTCACCAAGACAGCGTTCTTACCGCCTAGAAAAGGGTCATCCTATTTGCACGATGATCGTGCAAAGAGATGTTTTTAATGAAAATAAATGGTTTCTGTATTGTCTATTCACCACGCCTACAAGTAGAGATTTCAATACTTTCAACGGTATTGAGATTAATAAACTTGCCAAAGAATCAGAACGTTTAAAGATTGAGAAACTTAAAGAGAAGTACAAAGGCTTTAAGTGGGATCTCGATTCGATCTCAGCAGAAATGACGCTGATAGCAGATTACTTCAAAGACAATGAACCCAAAATGTTCGTCTTAAAAAACCCGATTGCTGTAAAACCCACTGCCCTTATGACTTTGGAGCTTTTTAGAGATACACATAAGACTTATAAACAGCTTGTTTTAGGTGATGAGAAAGACTACAAAGACAGAGTAAGGGCGTATACGTGGACTTGGCGATATACCCATCAAAGTGTTGAAAAAATTAAGAAAAAATTTGTTGATACGATTCACAAATTAGTCAGTCAGAAAACTACAGCTTCGGCAGAGAAGAATCGAGCAGACCTTAAAAATTTATTTTTGCTTATGGAAACATGGTCAGTCTTTAAAGCAAGCCGTTCCCAAGCAGGGCAGATACTTCACTTTGCACATCGTTTCTTACAGAAGCGAGCAAAAAGTACATGGAATAAGGTGGACTTAAAACCACCGCATTTGACTTATCTGCCACGTTTGCCGACCTATGCCGATACGATTTATGAATATAACTATAGACGTAATCTTTTTGATGAACATGGTGTTGAAGTGCCTTTAAAACTCATCAAGGATTACTATGGGGGTGGCTATTACAACACGCCAATTGAAGCCTATGTAGCCAAAGAGCTAGAGATGCGTGAGAACGGCAAAGCCATTGCTCAAAAAGCAGATGAGCTTTATTTACAAGTACTTGCAGATGAGTAAATTCACTAAGAGCCTATCCAGTATTAATTTCATTCTTTTTTAGCAATTGAAAAAATAATTTGTTAAATTTCCCCCATGAGAAAAACATATCCCAGCGACATTAGTCGAGAAGCCTTTAAAGAAATTAAACCGTTACTATTGAGCGGAAGAAAACAAACACGTCCAAGAGTCGTTGATGTCTATGAAGTATTTTGCGCATTGCTCTATATTCTAAAAAGTGGATGCAAATGGAGTATGCTTCCTCGAGACTTCCCACCTAAAAGCACTGTGCATTATTACTTCTCGATTTGGAATAAAAAGTCTTCAGAAACTGAACCTAGCATACTTAAGCAAGCTTTAAAAAAATGTAGTTAGCGAGGCCCGTATCAGCAATGGACGCAAAGAACAAACGAGCTTTATCATGATTGATTCACAAAGTGTGGTGAATTTCTAATGCCATATTCACCTTTAATTGCTCTGATTTTGGGCTTTGTTTTGACTCCAATCATGGGTTTAATTACGAAAGGAAAATATTATATTAAAGCTACAGATGATGGGGTAAAAGAATCACGTTATGATGCTACTGGGCTACCTATAGCAACAGTTTATCATTGTGTGTCATGTGATGAAGATTATGAAAGACCTGATATTATGTATTCACATAAGCACAAAGGTGTTATTTGTTCTCTATGTAAGACTTTGGAAAAATAAATGATTTTTCAGATATCTGCTTTTTAATAAGCTGAATTTCGATCAAATCATAAACCCTGATGATTTTGCATCAGGGTTTTTTAATATTTATTGGGGAAAACTCTAGAAAAAGTGCGGGAAAATCTATTCTAATCCAAAGAGTGGATACAACATCCATCTCGAATAACCCGACAGCTGCTATTTTTGTCTTAAATGTCCTGACATCATTTAAATGAGAAATCATATTTTCTTGAAGTTTTCATTTGGAGTTTCTGAGCAATATATACGCTTAAATGTGGTGTATGTAGAAAAATTGGCGCAATAATTGCTTTGAACGTTGAGGTGGTGCATTTTGTGAAAGCGATTTATATTTTGAATCAATTTGGATCAAAAGCAGTCCTAAAACAAAGTCAAGCATGGAGAAAAAATGGAAATTTATACTCAACGATTAGAAGTAGTTACAGAAAATTGTGACTTTGATGTCATTGAGCTGACTTTCGATACGCGCCAAAAGAGCCGTTTTCGTGCAACTTTAAAAAATGGGGTAGATATTGGTGCAGATTTGCCACGTACAGGCATTTTACGCAGTGGGTCATATATTTCGACGGAGAGTGGAAATATTCTTAAAGTTGAAGCGAAACCAGAAAAACTGATGAAAGTTTCGGCTCAGCAAGAATTTGATTTATTAAAAGCGGCATATCATCTCGGTAATCGTCACGTTCCCTTAATGTTGACGCCAACAGCATTATATTTCGAACCAGATCATGTACTGGCTGAAATGGTGCTGGGTTTGGGATTAAACGTTGCAGAGGTAGATCATCCTTTTGAACCTGAAAGCGGTGCCTATGCACAACATCAACATGACCATCGCTTAAGCCCAATCAAGACTTTACATCATGTCCATCACTAATCCATCTCAACTGCTCAGCTTGTTGACTTTGTCATCAACAGCATTGCCGATAGGGGCATATTGCTATTCGCAAGGCGTGGAAAGTGCCATTGATCGAGGGCTGATTCATGATGAAGCCTCCAGCATTGCTTATTTTGAAGAAGTGCTGGAAATGCTCTTGGTTCGTTTTGAGTTGCCTGTGTTGAAGCGTTTAATGCAATACAGTGATGACGAAGAAAATTTTACTTACTGGGCAAACTTTTACCGCGCCAGTCGTGAGAGTAAAGAGTTACTGGCGGAATCGAAACAGTTGGCATTTTCTATAAATGCATGGATTAGAGACGTATTAAAGCAACCCGTTAAGGTGAAAAAACAGCTTGGCTTTGTTCCTGTGTATGGAAGCCTGTGTAGCACTTTGGGGCTGAATCAAACAGAAGTACTCACGGCTTATACTTTTACCGTTTTAGAAAATCAGGTCTTGGCGGCAGTCAAAACCGTTCCACTTGGGCAGATGAGTGGTCAGCGTATTTTGTGGCATTTACATGCGCTCATACCTGTAGCAATTACGCGTGCACTGGCGTTACAAGACACTGAAATCAGTAGTGCCTTACCGCAATATGCCATGCTAAGTATGCACCACGAGACCCAATATTCAAGACTATTCAGATCATAATTTTAAGAGGATAAAACATGTCACAACGTAGCCCATTGCGTGTAGGAATTGGTGGACCAGTCGGGTCAGGTAAAACGGCACTTACCTTGAATTTATGTCAGGCCTTACGTGAAAAATATAATATGGCGGTCGTCACCAATGACATTTATACCAAAGAAGATTCAAACTTTTTAACCCGCAATCAAGCCATGTCTCCAGAGCGTATTGTCGGGGTAGAAACGGGTGGTTGCCCGCATACCGCCATTCGTGAAGATGCGTCTATTAACCTCGCGGCAATTGATGATTTATGTGAAAAGTTTGATGGACTTGAGCTGATTATTATTGAAAGTGGTGGGGATAATTTGGCGGCGACGTTTAGTCCTGAGCTTTCAGATCTAACCTTGTATGTGATTGATGTGGCAGGGGGAGAAAAGATTCCACGTAAAGGTGGTCCGGGCATTACCAAATCTGATTTGTTGATTATCAATAAAACAGACTTGGCACCTATGGTCGGAGCAAATTTAAGTGTAATGGACCAAGATGCTAAACGCATGCGTGGGGATAAGCCGTTCTTGTTTAGCAATATGAAAACCAAAGAAGGTCTGGAAATTATTATTTCGTTCATTGAAAAACAAGGTCTATTCCAAGCGTAATTCGGGGAAACACAATGACTTATTTAAAAAGAACTTTAGCCACTTTCGCCGCAGCTTTTCCAATTTGGGCAATGGCACATCCTGGTCATGAACAACAGAATAGTTTTTTAACGGGCTTTATTCATCCCTTTACTGGAATTGATCACCTCACGATGGCGATCGCTTTTGGTGTGCTGCTGTGGTCAGCGGCTAATCGTTGGAAAGTAGGTGGATTGTTGGGTTTAGTTATTGCCATGATTGCAGGTTTTAGCCTTGGGCAATTGCATATGGTTTCTGCGAATATTGCTGAATACGGCATTGTTTTCTCCTTATCTGTTCTTGCCATTGCCCTATGGACCAAAGCCAATCGACTGTTTGCAGTTGCGACCATGGTTTTAGCAAGTTTTCATGGCATGGCGCATGGTGCCGAATTGAGTCATTCAGGTCATGTGATCGGTTTAGTCTTCGGCATGGTTGTTGCAATGTCTTGCATCTACGCAGGTGGATTGGGTTTGGGCGCTTTGGTACAAAAATATGTGCCACATGGTAAGAAAATTGTCGGTGGAATTGCTGCAGTTGTTGCATTGATTGGTTTGGCTTAATGATATTCAGGTCATTTTGATGAACAAGTTTCAACACACCAGATTATTGGTATTCATCACGCAGAGGAAGCATGCAGGATTTAACCGTCAGTCGAACGCATGATGCCCAATTATGGTTTGCCAAGTTGGAACTCGGCTTTCAGGCTCAAAAAGAGCCTAAATGCACGGTGTTACATCACCGCAAACATTATGGTCCAGTGCGGGTACAAAAAATGCTTTGGCCTGAAAAAACAGGGGTTTGCCATGCCATTATTGTGCATCCCCCTGCGGGCATTGCGGGTGGGGATCACCTGACTTTTGATATGTCTGTCGACCCGCAGGCACATGCCTTAGTGACCACCCCTGGCGCAGGTAAATGGTACAAAACCAATGGTAAAAAGGCCTATCAGCATATCAATATAAGTTTAAATGCTAATGCTATTTTTGAATGGTTGCCGCAAGAAACCATGCTGTTTAATGGTGCGAATGCGCATTCAGAAACCATCATCCATTTGGATCAGGCAGCCAGTTTTATTGGTTGGGACATGTTGGTGATTGGTCGCCAAGCACGTGAAGAGCAATTTAGTGATGGTGCCTATATCAACATGTTCAAACTGTTTCGTAATCAGACTTTGTTGGTTGCCGATACCTTAAGTTTTAAGGGAAATGACCGTTGGTTAAGTTCATGCCTAGGCATGCATGGTCAATCTGTGATGGGAAGTTTCTGGGCCGTGCCTCCCGTGCAATATCGTGCCAGTCTAGATTTAGAAGAGCATCTGGATTTAATCCGTGAACTGATGATGCGTATGGATGTACCCGTCACCTTAACGGTTTTGGATGATGTAGTTTGTGCACGCTATTTGGGGAATGATGTTCGGCAATGTCATGATGCTTTTGCTGCTATCAGAGCTAGATTAAGACGCTATTGGTACGATCTGGATGAAGAATTTCCTCGTATTTGGAGAACATAAAGTCATTTTAGCCTGTAATTTCAAGACCAAATGACACAACGAATTTTGGTCATGTATAGCTCATGAGCGAAGCATCTCCACGTTTAAATAGGTAAAAGATATGGAATTAAATCCAACAGAAAAAGACAAACTTTTAATTTTTACCGCGGGCTTGGTTGCAGAGCGCCGTAAAGCACGTGGTTTAAAGCTGAATTATCCTGAAGCGATTGCGTATATTTCTGCTGCCTTGCTTGAAGGTGCACGCGATGGCATGAGCGTAAGCGAGTTGATGCACTACGGCACGACTTTACTGAGCCGCAATGATGTGATGGATGGCATTGCAGAAATGATTGTTGAAGTCCAAGTTGAAGCAACCTTTCCAGATGGCTCAAAACTGGTGACTGTACATCAACCGATTATGTAAAGAACAATAAGGAATAAAGATGATTCCAGGTGAAGTAATTACGCCAGATCGCGATATTGAGTTAAATGTTGGACGTGAAACCCTAAAAATAACGGTTGCGAATACTGGGGATCGACCGATTCAAATTGGTTCACATTTTCACTTTTATGAAGCCAATGATGCTTTGCAATTTGAGCGCGAGCGTGCCAAAGGCTACCGTTTGAATATTGCAGCAGGCACCGCAGTACGTTTTGAGCCAGGTCAGAGCCGAGATGTCGAGTTGGTGGCACTAGCTGGAAAGCGTGAAGTGTATGGCTTTGCGGGTCGAGTGATGGGGAAACTTGACTAAGTCGGGCCATCAAAATCTTTTAAGAATTTAGAGTAATCTATGATGAAAATGTCACGTCGTGCATATGCGGAAATGTTCGGACCAACAGTAGGAGATCGTGTTCGCTTGGCGGACACGGAACTGTTTATTGAAGTCGAACAAGACCTGACCACTTATGGTGAAGAAGTTAAATTCGGTGGTGGTAAAGTCATTCGAGATGGCATGGGACAGTCCCAATTGTTGGCAGATGATGTTGCTGATACCGTTATTACCAATGCACTTATTGTCGATTGGTGGGGCATTGTGAAAGCTGATGTCGGTATAAAGAATGGTCGTATCTGGAAAATTGGCAAGGCAGGGAATCCAGATATACAACCCAATATTACCATTCCGTTGGGAGCTGCCACGGAAGTGATTGCAGGGGAAGGTCAAATTCTCACTGCAGGTGGCATCGATACGCATATTCACTGGATTTGCCCGCAGCAAGTGGAAACTGCACTCATGTCAGGTACAACCACCATGATTGGTGGTGGAACAGGTCCAGCAGCGGGAACATCCGCCACCACGGTAACACCGGGACCATGGCATATTGCGACCATGTTGCAAGCCATCGATGATTTACCCATGAATATTGGGCTATTGGGCAAAGGAAATTTGAGTTTACCGGATCCTGTCCGCGAGCAGATTGAAGCGGGTGTGGTGGGTTTGAAATTGCACGAAGACTGGGGTTCCACACCCGCTGCCATCGATAACTGTTTAACGGTTGCTGATGAATACGATGTTCAGGTTGCCATTCATACCGATACTTTAAATGAAAGTGGCTTCTTGGAAGAAACGCTGGCGGCATTTAAACAGCGTACCATTCACACCTATCATACCGAAGGTGCAGGTGGTGGGCATGCCCCTGATATTTTAAAAGCCATTGGTCAAGCCAATGTGTTGCCATCTTCAACCAATCCCACCCGTCCTTATACCGTCAATACCATTGATGAGCATTTGGACATGCTTATGGTGTGTCATCATTTAGATCCTGCAATTTCAGAAGATGTTGCGTTTGCCGAAAGCCGAATTCGCCGTGAAACCATTGCCGCGGAAGATATTTTGCAAGATTTGGGCGCAATTTCCATGATGTCGTCCGATTCACAGGCAATGGGACGTGTGGGAGAAGTGATTATTCGTACATGGCAAACGGCACATAAAATGAAAGTGCAGCGCGGACCACTAGAAGGTGATACGCCACATACCGATAATCAACGGGTTAAACGTTATATTGCGAAATATACAATTAATCCAGCGATTACCCATGGTTTAAGTCATGAAGTCGGTTCGGTCGAAGAAGGCAAGCTGGCAGACTTGGTGCTGTGGAAACCTGCATTTTTTGGTGTTAAACCTGCCATGATTATTAAAGGCGGTATGATTGCAGCAGCGCCAATGGGTGACATCAATGCGTCCATTCCAACACCACAGCCTGTGCATTACCGTCCCATGTTTGGCGCAAATGCGCGCGGTGCACATAACACCTGTATTACCTTCTTGTCTCAGGCAGGAATTAACAATGGCGTAGCGGAAAAATTAGGTCTGAAGAAAATCATTTCTGCATGTAAAAACACGCGTAATATTTCCAAAGCTGACATGAAGCACAACACCTATACACCAGTGATGGAAGTTGATCCAGAAATTTACGAAGTACGGGCAGATGGCGTGCATTTAACTTGTGAGCCAGCAGAGGTATTACCAATGGCTCAGCGTTATTTTTTATTTTAAAGATTATCTTTTTAAGACCTAAAATATTCAGTCTGCGGATCATGTTTGGTGTGATGCAGACTTTAATGATTGATATTGTAAGAGTATTGTAGCTCTGATGATATTGCATGTGCAAAGCGGAAACATGTAAGGAGATGCTTAGATAACATTATGGAACAAAGTCATTGAGAATTAAGTTCAAGTCTACTTTAAAAATAATTTATCGGCTGAAATTATTAATTATGTAAAATCATCTTATTTGGTACGTAATTTGCTTAACTAGAAAATTAGCTCTTAAAGAGATTTCTTTAATGAAGACTTCATTTCAAGCAAAGCGTATTGGTTTTTTACTTCTTGATGGATTTTCAATGATAGCATTTTCAAATGCTGTTGAGGTCTTTCGAATGGCAAATTATGTTGAAAAAAGTCATTTATACCAATGGAATGTGACAGGTTTAGATGGGCATCATACTTGTGCTAGCAATGGTTTGCAGGTGCAGCATACTTGCAAAATGCAGCATCTTTTTGAAATGGATATTGTGTTTATTTGCGGTGGTTTTCAGCTTTTTAAGTTGAATAACCCATTACATAAAATTTTTTTGAAGCGTTTAGATCAGGCGAATATTGCTTTAGGTGGGATTTGTACTGGTGCATATGTGTTGGCAAGTGCAGATCTATTGAATGGTTATCAAGCGAGTTTACATTGGGAAAACTCTTTAGCTGCACAAGAAGAATTTCCGCAAGTTAATTTTAATCCACATATTTTTAGTTTGGATCGGAACCGATTTACCTGCTCGGGGGGGCTTGCATCTATAGATATGTGTTCGCAACTCGTGGAGCAACATTACAATGCCAATTTAGCCAAGAGAATTTGTGAACAATTTATTGTACATCACTTGCGTGAAAATACGGATATTCAACACCAACCCATCTCGAAGCAGGGTAAAGATATTCATCCTCTTGTCAAAGAGGCAATTCGTTTAATGGAAAATAATATTAATGAACCATTAAATATTTTAGAAATTTGTCATTTGATTCATAGTCAAACACGAACGTTAGAACGCTCATTTCAAATGCATTTCGACTGTTCTCCCAAAGAATATTATTTAAATATACGCTTAACACATGCACAAAATTTATTGAAACAATCTTCTATGAGCGTCTCTAATGTAGCATTAGCCTGCGGTTTTGCTAATGCGTCTAGTTTTAATAAAGCCTATAAAAACCAATTTAATTATTCTCCGAAAAATGAACGTGGCATTTTGGAATTAGCTTATTAATTTGTCGAATTTTGACAATTTTTTAGCGATTTTGGAAAAAAACAACGTTTCAAAAATACCTATGCTTGATTCATACAGACACACAACATGAAAGGTATTAGTGATGAATATTCAAGCAAATATGGTGAAAGATACGTTACCTGCACTTTTAACGATTGAAAATGGTAAAAAAGTGCAGTCAACTTTCTCAAAACAAGAATATGAAAACCGTCATAGAAAATTACGTCAAATGATGGCGGATCAACAAGTTGATTCAGTTTTATTCAGCTCTATGCATAACATCAACTATTACGTTGATTTCCTGTATTGCTCATTTGGTCGCTTTTTTGGTGTAGTAGTTACAGATCAAAAAGTGGTGAGTATTTCTGCCAATATTGATGGTGGTCAACCTTGGCGTCGTACAGTAGGTGACTACAATGTGGTCTATACCGATTGGCAGCGTGATAACTATTTCCGTGCTGTTGCACAAGAAATTCCCAACAAAGGTCGTGTAGGGGTTGAGTTTGACCATCTGCCGATTGAGCGATTAAACAAGCTGAAAGCATTCTTGCCAAATGTTGAGTTTGTCGATATTAGTGCCACTTGTATGAAGCTGCGTATGGTGAAATCTATCGAAGAAATTGCGCACATTAAACAAGGCGCAGCCGTATGTGATATTGGCGGTTTTGCATTAACTGCGGCTATCAAAGAAGGTGTGCACGAGCACGAAGTCGCGTTGGCATCGACACAAGCGATGGTGCGTGAAATTGCTAAACGTTTTCCGCATTCAGAATTAATGGATACTTGGACTTGGTTCCAATCGGGCATTAATACTGATGGTGCACACAATCCTGTGACTACTCGTCAAGTGCAAAAAGGCGATATTTTAAGTCTGAACTGCTTCTCAATGATCGCGGGTTATTACACTGCACTTGAACGGACTCAGTTCTTTGACCACTGTGATGATGCTTCATTAAAAATTTGGCAAGCGAATGTCAAAGTGCATGAGGCAGGTTTGAAACTGATTCAACCTGGTGCACGGTGCTGCGATATTGCTAACGAATTAAATGAAATTTACCGTGAAGAAGGTTTGCTTCAATACCGTACTTTTGGTTATGGACATTCATTCGGCGTACTTTCCCACTACTATGGTCGTGAAGCTGGTTTAGAACTTCGTGAAGATATTGATACCGTGATTGAACCTGGAATGGTGATTTCAATGGAACCTATGCTTATGTTGCCACAAGGTATGGCAGGTGCGGGCGGTTATCGTGAACACGACATTTTGGTGGTGACTGAATCAGGCACTGAAAATATCACTAAATTCCCTTATGGCCCTGAGCACAACATTATCAAGGCATAAGTCACAAGGCATCCCAAATCGGGATGCCTTTTTTGGTGGAGAAAATAATATGAATGAAAAAGCTAAATCTGATCAAAACACTTTAAAACGCGTTGCTACTGCAAGTTTTATTGGTAACTTTGTTGAATGGTTTGATTATGCTGCTTATGGTTTTTTAGCCACTGTGATTGCTTTGGTTTTCTTTCCAAGTAGTGATCCTGTAGTTGCATTAATGTCAACCTACGCCATCTTTGCTTTGTCCTTTATTGTCCGGCCTTTTGGTGGAATTTTCTGGGGATATGTTGGTGATAAATATGGGCGAAAACATGCACTGTCTTGGTCAATTATGATTATGACATTGGCAACTATGTGTATTGCGCTCTTACCAAATTATGCTTCTATTGGAATATTTGCACCACTTTTATTGCTTTTCTTTCGGATGATTCAAGGCTTTTCCGCTTCAGGTGAGTATGCTGGTGCATCTAACTTTTTAGCTGAATACGCACCTAAAAATAAAAAGGGCTTATATACCAGCTTAGTGCCAGCCAGTACAGCCGCAGGTTTATTGTTGGGTTCATTGATGTCAGCTGCCATGTTTGCATGGATGTCAGAATCATTCTTATATGAATACGGCTGGAGAATACCATTCTTATTGGCTGCGCCACTGGGTTTAATTGGTCGTTTCATTCGTCTAAAACTTGAAGATACCCCCGAATTTCTGGCACATCAAAAAACGAGCCATAAAGAAACTTTCCCGATTAAAGCATTATTTACAGAATACCGTCAGCCATTATTTAAAGCGTTTGCAATCGCATCTTTAAATGCGACTGCGTTCTACTTAATTTTTAGCTATATGCCAAATTATTTGTCGACTGAATTAGGGGTAAATAAAACCGAATCTTTTATTTCAGGGGCTATTTCTTTAGCATTTTACATCGGCATTGTATTTATGATGGGTAAATATTCTGACCGTATGGGCCGCAATAAAATGTTAGCTATGGCATGTATAGGCTTTATAATTTTAACTTTCCCACTGTTCTATTTCTTATCTGATACATCATTTATTGGCATGATTATCATTCAATTGGTTTTCTGTAGCCTACTTGCGATGAATGATGGCAGTTTGCCTGCATACCTCACTGAGCTTTTCCCTGTGCATGTGCGTTATACCGGTTTTGCATTTAGTTTTAATACAGCGAATGCACTACTGGGCGGTACGATTCCACTACTTGCAACATGGTTGATTCATAGTACAGGCAGTACTTTAGCACCAGCCTTTATTTTAATTGTGATTGCCTTATTTAGCATGAGCGTATTGGTTCAGAGCAATAAAGCGAAACTTGTCACGGTCTAATCCTCTTGGATGAGACCTTTGTAAATTTGTTATAGGGAACAAAAATATGAATACACAATCACAATGGTTTGGTGCTTTATTGGTTATTATGGGGGCAGTTGGTTGGGGGACTTTAGGCATTGCCAGTACCCAATTGGCAAATGCAGGCTTGAGTAATAGTTCAGTAACAGGATTGCGGATTGTCGGTACATTTATTTGTTTATTGGCCTTTTTACCTTTTCTTAATAAGGTTTTACGAACACTGCAATTTCAGGATATTCCTAAATTGGTCATTCAATCATTACTCGGTATGCTTGGAATGACTTTCTGTTATTTTAATGCGGTACAACATGTAGGACCAGCCATAGCAGTAGCATTGCTTTATACTGCTCCTATTTGGAGTGTGGTACTTTCTTTTATTTTTTTGAAAGAGCGAATAACGTTAAAGTCAATGATGCTCACTCTTGTGGCTGTGAGTGGTGTTGCATGTATGATGCTTGGTGATAATCAGCTCAATATGACGGGGGTTCTATTTGGTTTAGCCTCAGGCATTTGTTATGCTGCTTATGGGGTGATTGGTAAAGATATTATTGACCACTATAGCCCGACTTTTTTATTGTTCAGTTCAATGATGGTTAGTGCGCTTGCGATTTTTCCCTTTATTCACTTCCAAGAAATTGAAAGTCTGGTCTCGAATATAGACTTCAATATTGTGATTGCCTGTATCTTATTAATTGTGTTTGGGACGTTATTACCTTTTGCTTTATATACCTATGGATTGAAGTATTTAAAGGCATCACAAGCTTCTATTTATACTATTTTTGAACCATTAACAGCAGTCATTCTTGCCAGCCTGTTCGCCAATGTACAGCTTTCCAATGCGCAGATATTTGGAGTAATTTTGATTATTAGCGTGTCATTGCTCAATGTGATTTTAGGTAAAGCCGATCTCAATCCCGAAAAAGTTTATTCCACTCATTAATTTTTTACATATATCAATTTCAAATTTATTTTGGTGCAGGATAACACATGGCTAAAAATCTTTCATGTACTCAGTGTAGCCATTATTGGATTATTGCATATAAAAGCTGTTTTTGTGGAAGTTGAATATTCAGTTTCAGGGGGAAACTGATAACACTAAATATAAAAAAAATGGAAGAATAATTCACTAAGTTATTGTTTTTAATTTGATGCTTGTTTTATATGGGGATAATAATAACTTCTGATTACTAGTTTTTACCTTAAATATACCGATTGAAAGATTCATTTAAAGGCTATGAATACATGAGTTTTACAGTTTGGCTAGGTCAGCATGAGTACTTTTCGCAAGATTTAAGATCGACCATGAACGTGATTAAGTTATAGGGGATTGATGAAATAGTTTTTATGAATTTCTGGCTTTCTGGGCTGATTTTATCAAATTCATGTCTATGCAAAATTGCGACATATTTCTCGTGCTGGTAGTTATCCAGAGTTTGGTCTGCATCTATCCATAGTGCAGCCCTTTTTTTTGGTGACAGTTTTTTCTTAGTGATTTTCGATCTGGATGTAGTGATTTCACGTTTGCATAACATATCTTGGCGGTGATCCATCTACTATTCGTGATTATAAAGCGAGCTAATTCACAGGTTCTACAGATTATGTAGCGACTAACTATAAGTTGATGGTTGGCGCTTAGTTTATATTTACGCTTAGGTTTCAGTTAAAAAATCAATATTTTGTTGAATTCGTGATTGAATCATCTCTAGGGTGGATTCTCGAATTTGATGGGGATACAGGCGCTGCGCAATTTGACTAAATTGAAGTGCAATTTCACGCATGGCCAAGATGATCTCATCGACTTCTAGAGTAGTCAGATTCGCTTCTGAAGTACCGAGTTTATGTATGTCATTTCGGGAAATATTGAGCGCTTCTCCCATAATGTCTATTTGATGATAACCACCTGGACCTTCACAGAAGGTCACATCATAGGCTGGAGCCAATTTCCATTGACCATTTTTTGCCATGAGAAAAGAAAAGTTCTTGGTATGGTCATGTCGATTATTGAAAAGTACATTAAACAAAGCGCATTTAAAAGCATACAGCCTTTCTCACACATTTTGCGTACACATCAAGGTTGTCCGAAGAAAATTGCGATAGTCTAGGCTACCTGGAACTTTATAGTCTGCTCCGGTATATGCAGCCAAACTCTGCATTCGAATCCGCATGCCATTTTGACGGTCGAATCGTTTAGAAGCAAAAGCCATTAAACCATTGGGCAAATTAAAAAAATGGGTGTCTGGAGTCTCGATTGCACAAAGTCGCAAACATTCTGCATAGACGGCTTCAATGGCGCAGACTTCAGGATGCTCTTGCTGAGCAGGAAACTTAATCAGCCAGGCTTCATGTTGATCAGAATCTTGAGTCGAAAACTCTAAATTGACAGGATCTCGGTAAACCAACGCTTTTGGTCTGGCACCTTGAGGGGAGCCACCCATGACCAATAAATGCTGTAGAAATTCACCACCTTCACCTTTGAGTACTTCTTGAACTTCCTGGGCCAGTTGTTGTAAAGGGATATTTTCTGAGGTTTGCATGTCAGCAACACAAGGTTCAAAGGAGAGGGCACCCATTGCGTGACTACTAATATAGGTCAGACGCTCCAAAGGTCCAATTCGTGCTGAATTTAAGCCAATTTTTTTGAAATATCGATCCATCAACATCATGCCCCAACCATCTGGTAAAGCGTCATAGACTGGACCTGGGAGTCCCATTTGATGAGTAGGAAACCCTGTCTGAATGGTAGACCTTTTAAAGGGAGTAAGTAAGAAGAGAGCTCAACACCTCGCTGTATTGCTTCTGGGCTATATTCAAAAGCAATGTTGGGTCTACCAGTTGTGGCAGTTGAACTAATCAGCGTTCCCCCCAGCCAAGTTTCACCACAACCATTGTAATAACACTAAATCTAAAAAAATTGGAAGAATAATTTATTAAATTCTTGTTTTTATGTGGCTGTTAGTGATGTTATGAATAATAATAACTTTTTTCTTGATGAATTTTACCTAAAAAAATTGATCAGATAATTTTCTTTAAATGTCATGTATACATAACTTTGACAGTTTGAAGGGATCGGTATGTGCATTTTTCACAAGGTTAAAGATCGACCATAAATGTGATAAACGGCAGAGGATCATTGAAAAATGAATGTATTTAAACACTACATGTATGCACGAAAAAAAGTATCGCTGCGGTTCTGCTGACAGGCTGTATTGAGCATTGAATGCAAATGATGTAGTAATTGTCTACATGCTATAAGACTAGCATGATGAAGAATGAAATGTAGTTGCCAATATCTAACTTGGGTTGAAAAGCATAGCGTTGTTATTCGGAGAAGTGAGGTGAGCCATTCTTCTCTTATACTTAAAATGATACTTACTTAACTGATCTCAACTCATGGGCTGGTTCCAATTAGATGGGTAATAACTTCCATCCCCTATTTTTCTTACCACATTTCTTGCATTTAATCCCTTCTTTGGAGATTTGATTCAGCATCACTGTTGTCGATTGAATCAAATCAATGACATAGTTTGTTGGTTCAGGAAAAGCAGAAGAGGCTGCTTTATTGCAAAAGAGAACATTTGGATCAAATGGATTGGATTACACAAAAGCCATGATACAGCCACAGAGTAATTCACCTGCATGTAATCTGTAACATCCATTCAGGTCATCAGACGAAGATTAATCTGAAATTTAAGCACTAAACGCCATAAATCTATGTATGGGCAGACTTTTTTGAGACATATGTTGATAAACATGCGGCAAGTTACATTGCTTAAAAGTCTATCTAAGTTAACGATCTATTCAATTCTAGATAAGTAATCTGAATATTACGATCCTAAAT
>OERD01000251.1_pt1 | contig 16391 bp, 27 predicted proteins | sample 1539941 | NCBI WGS metagenome assembly OERD01 (sample SAMEA3891242, study PRJEB23780) | metagenome | biome: terrestrial biome; feature: animal house; material: water of meat washing | place: Italy | collected 2015-05-12
CAAGCGACGCAATCCAAACTTCATCATATGTGCACGGACCAATACGCGTGAGGCTCTTAATCTCATTACGTTTACCTGTTGTAATTTCGTACTCATGACGTGCAAATACTGCAAGAAGGTCATCTGCTTCCAAACCCTTCATCCAGTACCCATTCCATGCAACCATGAGATGTGCTTTCGCATTCTTCAAATTCTCTGGTCGCCAAACATTGTCACGGTTGCCTTTGTAGTTTTCGGCAAACACATTACGCATTGTTTTAGATGGAGACACGAAACCCATAATGTGAGTTGCGCCAGAGCGTTTAGACAAGAACTCCATTTTAGAGTCCATTGACATTTGAATCTTAGCAAAATTAATATCTTCTGGCTCTTTCCCAAACTCTTCTGCGGCACAATGGCTGAACGCAACCATATCAAGGTCTACCAGCAAAAGGACTTTCTTCTTACTTGCCATTTAATGCTTCTCCATTATCTCTGTGCCATTCAGCATGATGTTTTCTGCACAACCAACGTACAACCATAGGCTTGAGATAATCATCGTGGTGGGCAATGGCAGATAAATCGCCACAGCACTCACAAGGTTGTTTTGAAATCTTCCCTCCACGTAACGCATCATTCACCATACGGTGTGCACAAATCTTGTTCGGGAAGTTGTTACGGTATGCGGCAGACGATGCGTACTTGGTTTCTTTATTAACTGCCAAGTAGGCACGTTGATGCTCTTTTATCCTGTTAGAGTTTAGATTGTAGTGCTGTCTGCTTCTCACATTCTTGCAAGATTTGCACATAGTATCACGACCGTCCTTACTCTTCTTGGTGCAACCAAAGTCAGTGAGAGGTTTGGATACACTGCAAATACGACAACACTTCATTTAAGCTCCAAATTAAAGGCTCCCGAAGGAGCCAATTATAGTCAGAAGGGCATTCCAGTGCCGCCAGCAGCACCACCTTCCGCTTCACGCTGTGCTTTTGCAGCAGCTTGAGCTTCCAGTTCGGCCTTCATTGCTGCATCAACTTCTTCATCAGAAGCCTGATTCGGAACAGAATCATCAGCAGGTTTACCGCCCAACAGTGCAGATAGCTTAGTCTTGTAGAAATCAACACCGGAAGTAATACGGTTCTTGATTGCATACGGAGATTCGCCACCAGGCAGTTTGTTGAATACTTCCAGGTCTGGTTCAGACATGTCGAAGAACACAGTCGGGTTAACCAGAGCTTTGGCTTCTTTCTTCTCTTTGGACTTCATTGGGGAGAAGGTAGCAACCTTGTTCGCAACCTGGCCAGCGTTCTTGCCAGACTGTTTGGTGTATTGAACAATGCCAACAACCAGAGGTTCGCCCAGCCAATCTGGCAGGTTCTTAGCAGGGTGGCCCTGAATACCTTGTTCCAGATTCTGTTTAACTTCCAGAGCATCAATCGCTTTAGCGAATTTGTAGATGTGGGAGTTGTCACCCATGAAGCCATCAGCGTTGTAGGTAAACTCAAAGTCAAACCAACGCGGCTTGTCTTCAAGATTCTTCGCCATCATTACGCCGTCATCTTCGTCCGGGTCTTGGACCATGACCATAGCACCATTGCCATCAACTTCTTTCATGTACTCGTCGAGCAGCTCGAAAGTAACCAGAAGTTTCAGGGATGGGTTTGGATATTTAGCAGAGCCTGGCTGTAAGCCCAGGTCGATAATACGGCAGACACGAGCAGGATAACCACCCGCTTCCAGTAATGGTGCAGCAGAAGGAGTCTTGTTCGAGGCCAGAGTAGGAGCAGCAAATGCCATTTTGAGTACCTTTAAATTTCAGTTTTGGGAGTTAATCAACTTGCAACATTGCAAGCTGTAAGTCATATCCAACTAATACTTCGGACAGCTCTTCAATTGAAGTCGTTGCCGAGATTAAAGTTTGGATGTTTTTAAATGTCTCGTCATTAAGTGCTTGAGACTGTGGGTCGGACGAAGCGAATACGTTGCCCTTAATCTTTTCAAGAAACGCCATTACGGCGTCTTTTGCAAGAACTTCGGAATCAGTAGCAAACATATGATGCTCTAACTCCTGCATATCGAAAATAGAATATACAATTTTCATTAGTGAATCTCTGCGTAGTTATCACCGAACTGCACATCACATGCACAATCACGGTTAAGTTTAAGTTCTTTGTTGGTACGTTCCATTGCCTCATTAAGCAAGTCCGTCCACAAATCACGGAAACCTTTCTTAACTTGGAGAATCAATTCATCGTGGAATTGTCCAGACAGAAGCGGGTCACAGCCCCAACGTTCGTTACAAATTGCAATGATGTTGTTACACCAGATATCAAACACATATGCACCAGTACCTTGACACAATGTTGAGAAGCGGTCTTTCTCTGTACGCAGAGAATACCAGAATTTGTTTACTGGATTCTGTTGCCACATCTGACCATCAACTGTGATGACTTTAGTGTTAGCAGCAATCTCTTTGATTGACCAGTTCAGGTCCCAATATGCTTTATGCAGACGTGCAGCCGTTGATTGGTCACAGTCAGCAGAACGAGCAACAGTTGGAATACCAGCACCATATTGACCATTTACATTGTTCACATAAGTTCGTTAATCTTATGCCGGAATTTCATCCAGCTGCATGTCACCATGCAGAGCAGACTATATCATCACCGACAAACGTCGGGTCCCCCGTTTCCATCCACTTGGATGTACGCCTTGCGGCTAGTCGTTACACGTTCATGAAAGATTTATTCATGCTTCGCTCGGTATTGTCTCGGAGAGAGTTTCACCGAATTAAAGGGATTTTACATGCGCATCAATTTACGCATAGTTAGTGGTCTTAAACATTGGACGTTGCTTACATTTCTGTATGCCGTCCTTGTGGTCCTGAGATTCTTTCTCAGTGATGAACCCGCCGATTACGCCAATTGCAAGGTGAGCATCATAATCTGGTGCCAACTGCTTCTTAACATATTCAGGGTCATACATCCATTGGAAGTGGTGCTTACAGCGGTCTTCCAGTGAACACAAGTCAGAGCCTAGCTGTTCGTAGTCTTCACGCCACGCTTCCAACATTGAACGCAGTTCTTCACCGCCAAATACACGAATAGAAGGGAGGTTAACAAGTTCGCGATGTTTAAGGCGTAAAGTATTGGTAAGGCCACCACATCGCGCAGTAAGGAATCCATCTTCATCGACGTCACGAAGGAAGCCATTAACAACAGACAGACGGTGTTTATACACGCCCATCCCAATAAGATGTTGAATACCAGAGTCGGGGTTTCTTTCTGCCAGCTTATGCAAGCTCGGACAAATTTCGGGATTGCCATCTTCATCCTTAACTGTGATTTGAGGGATTTGGCGAGTCTCGCCCGTCTCTTTGTTACGGTCAAACTTAAAGGTTTCTGGAACCCAGCCAAGGCCGAACAACCAATCCTTAATTTGTACGTGAGAACCGGCGTTAGGTTCTTTATAACCCTTGAGCACCTTAATGTGTAAGTCTGGGTCTTTCCAGTCCAAACCGTTTGCATCACAGACTGCTTTCCACTTCATACCAGTTGAGGACAATTGTCCATTCATCTTGTGGCATTTGGCAGGACGCGACTTAATAACATATTCCGGAACACGGGGCATTGATGCTTCCAACGCATCCGTCTTCTCTTTAATCATTGGTTCAAGTTTGGCTTTAAATGCCAATGCTTTCTCAATGTTCAGCTTCCAGCGAGTACGTTGTTGAATAACTTGTTGACGAGCTTTGGTCATAAGGTATTCAATAAAACGTCTAACTTCGCCAGGAGTTTTATAGATTTTGAGAAGTTGAATATATTGCTGTTCCCACAGCTTCAACTGAATCTTACAGTCTTCCATCACACGATGGTTATATTCTTCTTGAGTTTGATTTTCCCAATCATCAATGACTGGTTTCGGCACACCAAACTCTTCTCCATAACCTTCTAAGCCGTGCTTAACACGACGAGGTTGAAGATACCAACTGATGAACAAAGTATCAATTAGTGTACATTTTGAAACGTCGTAACCCAAGAACTTCAATGCTTCAAAGTCAAAGGTTGCGCCATTATGAGTACAAAATGTTGGACCAGTATCTAAGAAGTCTTGAATAGCCTTCCTCTCAGTCCACTCAAATACCTTTTCTTCTCGGGAGGCGACATCAATAATCCCCATATTATGTAGGCGTGGGGATTTCTGTTTCTTCATCTGTTCCAGTAGGCCAGTGGTTTCAATATCCATAGCATACATATTGGAGTAGGGATACAGCATTTCAGGCTCCATACTATTCAATAGGTGTATTGTTCATGTGCCACGAGGTGTGACATTCTTTGCAAAGCCAACGAACAACTTTAGGTTTGTTGTAATCATCGTGGTGGGCTTCTAGTTTCTTTTCCAGACAACATCCCATACAACGTACAGGAGGAATCATGCCACGCACAGCCACCCTGGCAGCACGTTTCTTTGGGTTTAGTTTTGCATGCTTCTTAGTTCTGGCGGTATTGAGTTCCCTCTCCCTTTCAATGTTTCGGGAAGGTCTCTCTGATAATGGTGCAGATTTGTACTCTGCGCGGTACTTCAAACTTTTGCACAACTTACACCAAGATGAACTCTTGTGAAAGTTTGCTTCATCTTGAGGTACTTTGCACTTAGAACAAATTTTCATCATCTCCAACTATTGTAAAATGAGGTCTACGCTGGTGGGCGAACCATGCAGCGTAGAAGCTCTGTTATTGATGTGGACCGTTCTTCTTAGTAAGTTGAACAATCTCTTTGGTTTCGAACAAGGAGTCGTCCCAAGAACGTTGAATGATTCGACCGGAGTCTGAGTCATAGTATGTCTTGAAGCCTTCTGTCTTACCACTCTTACGAGCTTTGATGGAACGAATAATTGAGCAGTTGGGGTCAACTGCCTGACTATTACGCTCAAAGCCAAACATGCCATGAGAATATTTAGCAGCAGCACGAGAGCCAGTAAAGTCTGACTTCTTGATTCGTCCACCATCTTCATGAGGTCGCTGACCTTTTGCCACAGGGTTAAGGTGCGACAAGATGTTCACATGGAACTGGTATTGGTCTGCCAGCTTAGTAATGTCTGCATACAGCTTGCCCAAGAAGTCGTTCTTCTCTGAGGCAGAAATCCCTTCCGATAAGTAGGTTAAGTTATCAAGAACAAACATATCAATGTCTGGACCAATCTGACGAAGAATCGTCTTTAACCCATCCCAAGTTTCATAAGGGTCTTCTCCAGCTTGCTTGCGGTCCCAAATCTCCATGTTACGAAGCATCTTCGCAGCAGTTTGACGGAACTTCGCTTCATCGTATCGAGGGTCTTCACGAGTAAACGCAGGTTCCCAATACGGCAAGTTGTCATTAAGGCCAGCCATACGGCGTAATGTTTCCGCAGGAGTTTCTTCCATGTATGCAGTAAACACTCCCCAATCATGCTGAATAATATTGTGATGCACAATCTGACGAGAAAGTGTAGTCTTACCACCACCTTCTGCACCACCGATTGAGATAACTTCAGCACGACGTTGGCCGAACATTAAGTCGGTTAACTTAGTCCAGGGATAGTCCACACCCTGTTCAACTTCGTCATCAAGTTCTTCCATAAGAAGTTCTTTATCGACAAGAGCTGTAGGCAGGGGACGAGCAGCACGGAATACAACAGCAGATTGAGTAGCTTTCAGCAAGCCACGTTTCAAACAATCGTTGGCATCTTTGGCAGGAAGTGTGGCAATCATCGCACCAGGCAATAAACGACATGCTTCTTTGGCAGCTTTACGGCCAGGTTCATCGTCATCAAATACGATAACAACCTGCTCCCAACGTTGCTTAATTTCTTCTGCGACTGGGGCCAAACACTTATGTACAGAGCTACAACCATCACTCAAACTAATGACGGCAAAATCTAAATCTTCGTATGCACTGCCACGATTCATAGTTTTAAGAATCTGGCGCAATGCGATACAATCGTTCTCGCCTTCTGTGATATACAGAGTCTTACCACCAATGGCTTTTGCTGCCATAAAGTTATACGGGTCGTTGCCTTGGGTATCACCAACTGACCACATGACTTTCTTGTTTAACAGTTGTATTTTCCAACGCACAAGTTTGCCATTTTTTGTATACCCGTGTGCAAGTGCGTTTGGTGTTGTACCATCGTATTCTGAATACAGCAGACGTACCCCAGCCGCCTTCCAAAACTCCGGTTCTATACTTCTGTGGTCCAGGTCGAACGGAGGGCAAGATGTGATTTCATCCACCTCAGCCTGAATTTCTTCGGGTGTCTTAATCTTAACTTCTGGGATGTTCTCTGGATTGTTTCCAAACGGATTTGGTACAAGAACACCACAGGAGAAACAAAAGCCAGAATAATTTGTTGCACCTGACTCGTCTGTGTTAAGCCAAACCTGCAAAGATTTCCCTGATACAGATTTACACGATGGCGAGTCGTGTTTCATTTTCATGACGCACTGCTTGATATTCATTATTCAGCTCTCGAAAAGTTTTTGTGAAGTCTTTCTCTTAATAATAGCATGGCGCTTTTGGCACTCTCCAAACTATTGAAGTAGCCGCCGTGGTAGATTTTGCCGTCTAACTTGACAGCCACCTTCCACTTAGCTAGTGCAGAATTAAAATGCACTCCCTTAACACCGCTTACGTTGTTAGAATTAATCTTGCGATTCATTCCATTCTGAGATGTTGTTGCACCGCGAAGGTTGTCCCACTTATTGTTGAGTGGGTTGCCGTCGATGTGGTCAACTTTACCTGGGATGCTGCCAGTCTGCATTAGGAATATCATCCTGTGTACAGAGTAACACTTCCCATCAACAGATACCCTTAAGTATCCATCATTCCTTAGGTTGCCAGCAACAGAACCTGCCTTCGCAGACTTCACAGAAACTTTCCTGATGAGCAAGCCAGACGAAGGTTCGTAGCTGAACAACTCCTTGAGTCTAGCTTGCGTAACCATTTATTTATTCCTGGTTGGTCAGAGCCTTCCAACAAATTGGGAACAGTTCTGACATAATTTTATTCACTTCTTCCGCAAACAAGCGAACTTCATACTGCGCATGTTCGGAGGAACGTTGATTGTACATGGACGCCCAGCCATAAAGAGAGCCAGTCCAAACCCACTCAGTCATCATGGATTGTGGCAGAACCATGCGAGCTTGCTCTGGAGCAATCCCCAAACCAATTAACATTTCATATTCTACGATGCAAGCCTTGTTATGGCATTCCATGCGATAGTGAATGTCATCAGCAAAATCTTGTGGCAGTGGTTGCGCAGATTGAGTCATCAACTTTTCAGGACGACCAAACACAGTATCCGGGATGAAGAATTCGATTTCGATTGCTTCGCCATCTTTGTAACGGCGGCTAACCTCATTCCAACTAAAACCAGTTTGGTGCTTGCCAAGCTGACGTGCAATGAAGATTGGAGCTTTGCAACGAAGAGTTACCTGTGCATGACGGAACGGCGTAATGTGCTTATGCTTGGCAAGAAACTCAATCAACTTCTCGTCACGCAGCGACATTTCGTTGGACTCTGCACCGTAAGAAACTCGCGCAGCATTAACAGTTGTTAGGTCGCTTCCCATATGGTCAACGAGTGTTGCAGTAATCATTTGCTCTCCGGTTCATATGGTGGGAGATTAATTAGCTCCGCACCATAACAATGGTATTATTTTAATGACGCCTGTAAAGACGCATTTAGTACAGAACGCTTTTCATATTCGCGCTGGTTGTACGTGTTTGTCAGTGCTTCCGCAGCTTCTATTGACAAGATTGCAAAACCACCAAAGGCATTGCGAACTTCTTCAATATCCATATGCAGGACTTCACTGGTAATTTGGCTTGCAATTACAGCCTTGTAAATCTCTTCGGCAATTTCAGCAGTTTTCATGTTTCTCTCCAGTTAAATTTAAGTAAGTGTCCTGACGTGGACTATTACGAACATTACAATATATTGGCTTAAATGATGTTTCCACTGCGGCCAAGACACTTATTAAATCTGATTCGAACCGCCCAAGTGAATCAACCTTGTTTATGGGGACCATCGGGGAAAAGTATAAACCCGCTTAATGCTCGCATCATGTTTGAACATTAAGAACCCTTGACTTGCATATTTCATGTGAATAGGAACATAGTCTGGATTTTGAATCCAGCTAACTTCGAGGAGAGGAGTAGCTCAAACGAAAGCCTGAACTTTCTTTCGACACATCACAATCAGCGCAACTGAGCCGTATCGCTACGGTATGCCAGACGCTAACTTGAGCCTTTTGAACAGAGGCATAACTGCTTAGGAAAATGGTGGCCGATACGCTGGCCAGACGCTGTGATGATTAACAAGGGTCACTATCAGGTTCTGTCAGCTTCTTGCGAAGGAATGCATCCCCTGCGTTATACAGAAATGCGTAATAAAGTTGCTTTGCCTTATGTCGGCTACAACCCAGAGCTACCTGAATTTCTTGATACTGATATGTACGCACCCCATTATTAATGATTGCGTTACGAATGATTGCACGAATGCTGATTTTGTCCATAGAAGACTACCTTATATATTATTGAGGTTGCGGCCTTTACGCGGCCAACGTGCCATTAATGCTGGCAAGACAGAGTTAACGTTCTCAAGCACTTTTGTCTAGGTCTGTTCCCGGCCACTGTTCTAGGAAGTGACTACCTGAACTTTCTCGCGTTCAATACGAGGCAGCAATTTTAATTGCTATGCCCAGAGCAATTGCAGGAATTACACCTGCTATACCACAAGTGGCTAGAGTCTCGTTATTTGAAGTCGCGCACTCCCTCGACTATAATACGTGTATTTAAAGTCCCGTACCGGACTGCCAAATGAAATGCGATGGCGAGCATTTGTTCACTCACTGTCGGGTAAGTTAGAACACTTTTGTGCCCACGTTTCATTGTGGACTAAAATCTGGGTTTTGGTTTCGCGTGACAAAACTTTTACTTCTGCAACATCCAAATAGATTGGTTGTGCAATCAAGCAGTAATCACTTACGAACCCACTTTGAGAGCAACTCACTATCGACATTGCTATCAGAACTGCTGCTAACTTCTTTCTGAACATGCGATTTAATCTCGATAGATTCTTTTAACGAATCGAATTGCTTCTCTTTGGCTTCCTGACGCTCCTCGGCTTTGCCTGAGCTTCTGCCTTTGAGGAACACTGCAAGGAGAATCCCCAATGCAGTCAAGACGCCAAGAAATATTGACTTAAGCTGTTGCATGAATCACCTTAGATGGCGCACGCACCACTTGAGCAGTCGTTATCGCCAGCACCAGGAACGATTGCTTCTTCGTCCTGCTTCTTCTTGAGTTCTTCAATTGCTTCTTCGGCAGCACCGAAGTCCAAATTGTCTAATGCATCAAAATCCATAAGGACTCCATGTTTGTTGTTAAGGAGGAGGTTTTGGTAACGCAGGTTTTCCCGAACTGCGAGGCTTGTAGAATCCGTGAGTCATCTACTGTGTTTTGACATAACGTGGGATTGATGGTCCCGACTCACTTCATCTCAGGTACGAGGCACTACTTTGCGAGTGCAAGCAGGTGTTGAACCCAAGTACCAACAGGCAACCTAATTTATTCCACCGTTGTGGAAACCATTGGTTAGAGCAGTTTATTTCCATGCTCAGGGCAATTCACTTTAGGGCGAATTAGGTTATACAGTGCAGCTTCGAAGTCGCTGCCACAGGTTTGAGGTTCCTGTGTGGAGGGAAATCCAAAGGAGCACTTCCTCAAGGAGTTACGTTTCAACTTAACAAGGCTTCTCACACCAAGATAAGTGAAGACATTCCAGTGTGCTCGTCCGTCCTCTGGAAATATCCAACTGCATAATTAAGTTTGTACTCTGTCACATCCCTACGCGCCTGAGGGACTTAAGCCTGCATTACATCGCAGAATACAAATTAATTATTGCTCCGATTTATTAATCACATCTCGAAGCCACAATGCGCCAAATTTGGTTACATGGGATTGGAAGACCACGGAGAGAACTTAAATTTAATTAAGCTGCAACTCGCATTTCAGAATCATTTGCACTTGTGTTTAGTGTTTAAAACAGTCGCAATAACTTCAGGCAGTTTGGGCCCGTCGTAAGACTCAGAAAACTACTTCAATAAACACTCTCATCTCTAATCACAAGAGTGCTTATTGAAACCCACTCACTCTGGAATGGGTTCAAGGCAGCACCGGACAACTTCCAGTGCACGCCAGATCGATTTAGCTTAGCTTCTCAAGTTTGCTCTTGGCAACTTAGAATACCGGAGCTTCTTCAACAGCAGCTTCTGCTACTGCAACAGCAGCTTCTTCTTCGACCTTAACTTCTTTCACGGTGTCGAACGCAACACGTTCAACTTCTGGACAACCAGCTTCAACCCACGGCAGATAGAATGCCAGGAATGCAGCAGCGGTATTGGTCTGCATTGAGCGAGAACGGTCAATCAGTTTGTTGGTGTTTGCGAACGCTTCAACAGCAGCATCAATTTTAGCGCCGTTTTCCAGTTTAAAATCGTGTGCGTTACACTCAGCTTCGCTCAGGAACAGGGAACCATCGTTAGCTTCGTACTGAGTTACGGTTACAATCTTAGCCATTTGTATATACCTTATATTAAATAGTTTTGCACGCCACGGTGACGTGACTGTAGATAAATTAAAGAGCCTTTCTCTTTTCACATCCAATTAATGTGTCAGGACTGCTCTGATTTAACAAACAACTCAATACATATTGAATCGTTCGATTGATTTAATCACTAAATCCTTTGTCTCAGCGACAGTGAGTTCAGTTGTAATCGAGTCGTCAATACCCTCGATTTGAATCGCAACAAAACGTCCCACACCTGTTACGGTCATGCGGTGGGTTCGGTCACGGATAATCACACCAGCTTCACTTTCAACAGCACGAAGCAGTTTCCAACGAAGTGTGCGATTAGGTACAGCAAAGCCCTTTGTCAAGAACAACTCTTTCATGAGTTCCCCAAGGCAAACAGCTTCAATGTTTTGTCCTCTTCCAACTAATTCTTGCAACAGGCACAGCGTCAACATTTCTAAATTGTTGAAGTGTCCAGCGCGCTCCAAATTAAAGAACTCTGGAGGAACAGTTGAACGGGATTTAACAGCTTGCTTATATGCACGTTCTTCTTCTTGTGCAGCAAGCATAAGCATCTCTGGCTTAATGTATTTCATAGCAGAGAAGCCAGCGCGTGTGGCTTTAATTATGCGACAAGCCTCTTTCATCTTGTAGCGTTGCCACTCGCCTCTTTTGGACTCTGGATTAAAATGGACCCACATAATGATAACATCTTCCTTGGCAAGATAGACGGCATCATTATCATTGAGCCATTGCTTGCACGTTGATAGTGCAATCTCTTTGTCATCATCATGATAAGACATTTTAGTGGCCTCTTAGGATTCGATTATTTGCAGTTTCTGCATCAATTCCTAAATCAACTAATGTAACCAAGCACTGCGAAATCCGCTCTTGCGCAGCTTTCTCAATGATTTGATATTTTTCGTCGTTAATGCCTAACACATTCTTGGCATGAATGAGTGTAGCCATTAGGCCATGACCCAAAGCAACAGCTTGCATTGCCTGGAGTTCAAAGTTGATTGTGATGCCAGCGAGTTCGTGCTCTTTCTGGATAATCTCAATCAGCTCTTCTTTGGATTTATCTTGTAAGTTCAAAATGGAACTCCATACATTGGCTGGTTTGTTGTCCAGCTGTAGATAAAGGATTTGGACAGAAGATGCTCGACTGGCTTGCCGAAACAATATTCCATGAAGGATGGTTCGTAGGTTGCATTGTTTAACAACTCTTTAATCGAATACATATTCATAAAGAATTCAAACTTTGAACCACTTCCTTCCCATCCAAATAAATAAAACCTTCCACCCAAGAAAGCGAATGCTTCCATCTCTCCTGTGTGGACATTCCGGGCCTTAATGACCCGGATAGAGTGTTTGCGAATCATAGGAACTCTCCAATTTTCGATTCAGTGTTTGTGACTTCTCTTCTCATCTTTTGGCCCGTGAAACAGGCCACAGAGTAGCGCAGGAAGGCAGAAAATCAGCCTACTGCCTACCGTTTGTGTCAATTCTGGATAACTGCATTGGTGAAGGGTTACCCCCGTTAGGGTGCGACCCACGCATCATAACTGCATAGCAGTCTGGCAAGCTGCGGAGGTCACAGAGGCTTTATAACCCTTCCCAATACATTCACCCAAATCCCAGCGTTGGCGTAGCTGGTGGCTTGGTTTTGTGCGGATTATGCCACTCTAAGCCCTGTTTGTCCGACTTCCTCGGAGCACCAGCAGCTTGTGGCACAAACCTATTTTCGAATGACAAGCATACAGATGAGTCTGCCGCATCACGGCTCCTGCTGTTCTATTGGCCCCAAAAGCCTCAGTATCTTGTACCAATTCATCCCAATACATCGACCTATAACAAGTGAATAGTTTTTCTGCGAATAAGTATTCTGGCCCTTTGGCCTATGTTAAAAGATAAGTGTATTTGATGGAAACATTCCATCTCAAAGGACTGTGGCAGCAATCCTTTACGATGTTGTTTCTTCAATTCCAACTAATGTTTCAGAATTATTCCAGTATTCCAAACAAAAAGAATAATAAGAATAAATTAAAATAAATGAAGAAAGTTCTTGACACCCATTTGGCGATTGGGTATAATGCCTTTCTTCCCTAAGAGGTCAGAATCAAATCCCACTAATGTTTCAGACTAAAGCCGAAGGCCAATGCGAGTACAAAACCCGCTTGGCACTTCGAAGAAACCCGCCTGGAACTATAGTGTTTTCCAATCTGAGTCGAATAGCTCTTTCGGTCGTGTGTAAATAGTAGAAGAATCAATACTCAAGAACGTATGATTCCCATATTTCTTCACTTCCTGGTAAGCAAACCCATCTACCCAATCTCCGGAGTGGGTTTTAATCTTTGTAGGCCCAAGAATACGATAGAAAGTGTTTCGAGGCTGGTGGTGAACAATCAATCCAGCCTCCAGCTTTGCAATATTTAAATCACACATTTAAGAACAATACTCCTTCGGAGAAGATGTAGTCGCTTCCGTAATCTCGGACAATAGCTTCCCAATCAATATATGGAGCAAGGCGACCTGGAATGTCCAATGCCTCACTTTGCTTTAAGTAGTCTGCAATCGAGTCGCAACGAGTGATGAACATGTCGTTCAAATTATTCACAATGAAAATATCAATCTCACCACTGCGGAATGCAGCAAGAATTACAAACAAATCAGTGTCATTTAGAAGTTCATTGAATTTGTCATACTTGCGTAGGCTGAATAGGCCATCAACAAAGCAAACTTCTGTAACATCCTCATCTCTTGATTCGAGAATGTCGTAAGCACCTGTTTCTGGGTACTCAATGCCATATTCTTCGTGTAAATATTCTGACATGTTGAAGTCATAGAGCCGCCATGCCAGACCATCAATCCACGCATCTTCAAATTCAGAATTAGTTTCGCCTGTGTAGAAACGAACCAATAAGGTTTCATCTCTGCGCCAGGACTTGAGGTTTATTACTGCTTGAATAATTTGGTTTTCCATCGGATGCTCCGTTGATGAATTATGCTGGAAGTTCGAAATGAGGTGCGTCGAGGAATTTAGCCCATTTAATAGGTTCTTCATAGTGGGATAGCCACGTCGCCCCCCACCGTATAGTAATTCCCAATTCCTGTGCTGCCGAAAACATATGTTTAGCTAAAATTCTAAACCGTTCGAGGTCATTCCAGTCAATTGGGTATGGCGCAATGTCCAAAGCATTGCCTGACATGTGTCGGCTAATAGAAACTTTGGTTGCACCTTGCTTTAAAAGCTCTTGTTGACGTTCATAAGAGCGTAAACCTTCCAAAACAGTTACATCAAAAGGCATTGTTTCACATGCACGTTTGAAAACTGCCACAAGAGATGGATTTACACCCTTTAGTCGGTCAATTGAGCGTTGGCCCAGCTTAACCTTTGACATTTTCCAGCTCCAAATCCAGGGTTGCTTGCAGTGTTACAAGCAAATTCTCATATGCTGCCACACGCTTGGTCAATTCATCGAGACGACCTTCTTGAATTTGGACGAATTGTGCACGATTCATTGAAAACCAAATGTTGTCAGTGAATAGCTGGATTTCTTCGGTTGATGTACCAAATCCTTTGAGTGTTTCAAGGCGATTTGAGTGAGTTGCAAGCTCTCGTTTTGCTGCCGCCAGACGGTCAGCTAATTCTTCAACTTTCACGGAATGGATTTCCTGTTGGGTTGATGGTTAATTTAAAAGATACAGACTCCCGATTGATTTCGGTTGTTCCTTCCACGAGGGCCGTAGACAGAATTACTGCACCTTTCCCTGCTCGCTCCAAGAATTTGATTACTCGGTCGCGAATTACTGACCAGTGACGATATTCGCAACTGGATTCAAGTAAGTATGGTACTCCATCAATGGTAAATTCAGATGACGTCATTTAACTTCCTTACAATAGGTTGATAACAATGGAAATTTGGCATGAAAGAAGTCAATGTCACGATAAATCTGCAGCACCAAACGTTCCTCAGCGTCAACACCAACTAAGGCCAGCTTACTGCTCTGTGTATTATAGAACACTGTTGACATTGGGTTGGGATTTCCGTTATCTGGAATCTCAATCCATGTACCTTCGTGCAAAGAAATTGTTGCAATAAGTGGCTGGCTCATTGTAATTGTTTCAACGGACATTTTGTACCCGCCACACTGGAAGCTGCGAACAGATGCTTCTGATTTGAATGCGAATACTCCAAACAAAATTGTAAGTGCAATGTACAAAGTTTTCACGGAATTAGAACCTCGGAATGATTTTAGATACAGTATGTAACTTACCTTTATAAAGAATTGCACACCCAACTATAATAAATTGTATGTTAAGTGTTGAAATTGGTTCGTCAACACCTTCAAGATATATATCCCACATAAAATCCTCCAATAATTAATCGAGGCCACTCGAAGTGGAATGACCTCTGTTAATTACTGCTGGTTATTTTGCATAACACACTGCGCACTTTCAACAACAAGTTTGCCATTTGCTTTTATGTTGTTGATTTGTTGTACACACTCTTGATATGACATGTTTGGCACAACTGCCGTAGTAATCACATCCGAATAAGTTGCTGATAATATCAATAGTAAAGTATACATTACAGCTTCTTAATAAGCTCTGCGGATTTGTTTGCGGCAGCTTTCATTTCATCTCGCGTTACTTTAACAACTGTTGCCTTATCAACACGAAACGATGTGTTTACTACCGCAATCTTGCCATCTTCTCCTGGCTCAAGTAGGATTGCTTCCAGCATTTGCTCCAGCTTTTGCAGAAGAATACGTTGTGCTTCTATTGCATTTTGAATATTTAATGTTTCCATTACTGCTCTTACCTTTCTTGAATAAGTTTCAAATAATGATAGGCGCACTTGCAAACCTTTTACGCCATCACAGTCAAAATTGACTTTGTTGAATGGTGAATTTGGATGCTTATATGCATTTGTAACAGTTTTCCAATTACCCTTATGCAAGATAACATCACCAACTTCCACATCAGCACCTTTAACATCCTCTTCATCTGAGAATGGTTTCACTGCTTCCCCATATGGAAGGAATACTGGCTTTATTTGAGTATCGAACTTCATCGTAGGAGTTTCCTGTGCTGGTGGCGTATTAACAATGTGGACTATGCGGTTGGGTGAAAAGTCAAAGTATCCTGTTACATGGGTTAATCGAACCACATTTTCAGGTATTTCCCCAAGGTCTTTAACTTCCTTTATCTCAAAGAATCTGATTCCGTAAGATAAGATGTTTCCAGGTCGTACTTCATGCGCCAATACTGCACGGGTTGTGGTAGGCTTTGTAAAAGATTCTGTAGTGGGACGTTTGTCCAATACCCTGACTATACGGCCCAACTCAAAATTAAGGAATCCGCCAGCGTGTTGTAGCTGAACTACATCACTAAGTCTGTTGATGTGTACAATCGGATACCCTCTACCATCATGAAATACAACATCGCCAGTTTTGACCAAATTTGCAGGTATTTCAATAATGTTAGTTGCCATGGTATTCCTCACGCATTGCTGAACAGTGCTTACACACCCAAATGGTTACATAATCGTTTTCGTGTGAAATTTCCCAATTATGTAGCCCTATAAAACATAAAATTTTCATAGGGCATCTCCAATTAAAATGGAATAGATTCGTCAAATACCTGATTCACATCTGGGTTCTGCGTCTGTTGCTGAACAGGTGCTTGCTGTTGTGCAGCAGGTTGCTGGCGTTGCTGTTGAGCAGCGGCTTGAGGTTGAGCTTTGGCTTTAGCTTTCTCTTCACGCTTACGCATCATTTCATCGACCTGTT
>OERD01000252.1_pt1 | contig 16356 bp, 20 predicted proteins | sample 1539941 | NCBI WGS metagenome assembly OERD01 (sample SAMEA3891242, study PRJEB23780) | metagenome | biome: terrestrial biome; feature: animal house; material: water of meat washing | place: Italy | collected 2015-05-12
ATTTTAAATTCTGGCTCCCGGAAGGACGGCTGGAACGATGCTCGCGGCAGCAGGCAGAACTTTACCGGAAGTGGGCGGAGATGGATAAGCTGATTCTGACGGATGGTGATGTTATCGATCATGCTCAGATAAAAAGTGACTTACTGGAATGGATTGGTGGTGAAAACCTCAGGGAACTGGGATTTGACCCGTGGAGCGCGATGCAGTTCAGCCTGGCACTGGCTGAAGAAGGGATACCGCTGGTGGAGGTTCCGCAGACGGTTCGCAATCTGTCAGAGGCCATGAAGGAAACGGAATCACTGGTCTATGCCGGGCGTTTCCATCACAGCAATCATCCGGTCATGAACTGGATGATGTCTAACGTTACGGTAAAACCGGACAAAAACGACAATATCTTCCCGAATAAATCCACGCTGGAAGCCAAAATCGACGGCCCTGTTGCGATGTTTACAGCAATGAGCCGGATGCTGGTCAATGGTGGTGAACCGGAGCTGGATCTGTCTGAACATCTGATCAGCGTGGGCATCCGCTCGCTTTAACCGAGGTCATTATGTTTCTGATAATTCTCGCGCCACTGGTGGGCGTGCTGGGTGCGCTTTTGCTGGCGTATGGTGCCTGGCTGATTTATCCCCCGGCGGGGTTTGTTGTTGCCGGGGCGTTGTGCCTGTTCTGGTCGTGGCTGGTGGCGCGATATCTCGACCGTACACAGTCGTCTGTCGGCGGAGGTAAATAGTGTTCTTTTCGGGATTATTTCAACGAAAAAGTGACGCACCGGTGACCACGCCAGCAGAGCTGGCGGATGCTATCGGGTTGTCCTACGACACCTATACCGGAAAGCAGATCAGCAGCCAGCGGGCCATGCGACTGACGGCGGTTTTTTCCTGTGTCAGGGTGCTGGCGGAGTCGGTCGGGATGTTGCCCTGCAATCTGTATCACCTGAACGGCAGCCTGAAACAGAGAGCCACCGGCGAACGTCTGCATAAGCTGATCTCCACGCATCCCAATGGCTATATGACGCCGCAGGAGTTCTGGGAGCTGGTGGTCACCTGTCTGTGCCTGAGGGGAAACTTTTACGCCTACAAAGTGAAAGCATTTGGCGAAGTGGCTGAACTGCTGCCCGTCGATCCCGGCTGTGTGGTACCGAAGCTTAACAGTAGCTGGGAGCCGGTCTATCAGGTCACATTCCCGGACGGCTCCACGGATGTACTGAGCCAGGAGGATATCTGGCATGTGCGCACGCTGACGCTGGACGGACTGGTGGGGCTGAATCCCATCGCCTATGCCCGCGAGGCAATATCGCTGGCGGCAGCGACCGAAGAGCACGGGGCCAGACTGTTCAGCAATGGCGCGGTGACGTCGGGTGTGTTGCGTACAGAGCAGACGCTGTCAGATCAGGCTTATGAGCGCCTGAAGAAAGATTTTGAGGAGCGTCACACCGGGCTTGGCAATGCTCACCGCCCGATGATCCTTGAGATGGGGCTGGACTGGAAGTCGATGGCGCTGAACGCCGAGGACAGCCAGTTCCTGGAAACCCGCAAGTTTCAGCTTGAAGAAATCTGTCGTCTGTTCCGGGTGCCGTTGCACATGGTGCAGAACACCGATCGCGCCACCTTCAACAATATCGAAGAGCTGGGGCTGGGATTTATCAACTATTCACTGGTGCCGTATCTGACCCGCATCGAACAGCGGATCAACACCGGACTGGTACGAAAAAGTAAGCAGGGCGTTTATTACGCCAAATTTAACGCCGGGGCGTTACTGCGCGGGGATATGAAGTCCCGTTTTGAAGCCTACGCCACCGGGATCAACTGGGGAATTTACTCTCCCAATGACTGCCGCGACCTGGAAGATATGAATCCACGTCCCGGTGGTGATGTCTATCTCACACCGATGAACATGACCACGAAACCCTCCGATGGCAGTAAAGCCGGTAAGCAGAAGGATAACGCCAATGCAGACGAAACAACGTCTTGATGTACCGCTGAGTCTGAAATCTGTCAGTGACTCCGGTGAGTTTGAAGGGTATGGCTCCGTCTTTGGTGTAAAGGACAGCCACGATGATGTGGTGATGTCCGGGGCATTTGCTGCTTCCCTGCGGGCGTGGAGTGACAGAAAAGCGTTACCTGCGCTGCTCTGGCAGCACCGCATGGATGAACCCATCGGTGTTTACACCGAAATGAAGGAAGACGATGTCGGGCTTTACGTCAGGGGACGGTTGCTCATTGATGATGATCCCCTCGCAAAACGCGCACATGCACACATGAAGGCCGGTTCGTTAACCGGCCTTTCTATTGGGTACGTCCTGAAAGACTGGGAATACGACCGGAGCAAAGAAGCCTTTCTGCTGAAAGAAATCGACCTCTGGGAAGTCAGCCTGGTGACGTTCCCGTCTAACGACGAGGCGCGGATCAGCGACGTCAAGAACGCACTGGCCCGCGGGGAAATCCCCGAACAGAAAAAAATCGAAAGAGTCCTGCGTGATGTCGGACTCTCCCGTACCCAGGCCAAAGCATTCATGGCCGGGGGCTATGGCGCACTGTCCCTGCGCGACGCTGAGGATGTGGGCTCTGCACTGAATGCACTGAAAAATCTGAACTTCTAATCAGGAGAAATACGATGGCGGTTGATATTAAAGATGTCGAACAGGTCGCGCAGGAGCTGCAGCAGAAGTTTGACGACTTCAAAGCAAAGAACGACAAGCGCGTTGAGGCGATTGAGCAGGAAAAAGGCAAACTTGCCGGGCAGGTGGAAACCCTGAACGGGAAACTCAGCGAGCTGGAAAATCTCAAAAGCGATCTTGAAAAAGAGCTGCTTGAGCTGAAACGTCCGGCAGGTGGTGCGCAAAATAAACTGGCCACCGAGCATAAAGAAGCGTTTGTGGGCTTCCTGCGTAAAGGCCGTGAAGATGGTCTGCGCGATCTGGAGCGCAAGGCATTACAGGTGGGCACCGATGAAGACGGTGGCTATGCCGTGCCGGAAGCGCTGGATCGCAACATTCTGACCCTGCTGAAAGATGAAGTGGTGATGCGCCAGGAAGCCACGGTGATCACCGTTGGTGGTTCCGACTACAAAAAACTGGTGAATCTGGGCGGCACGGCTTCCGGATGGGTTGGCGAGACTGACGCGCGCTCCCAGACTGCCACCTCAAAACTGGGCCTGATTGAACCTTTCATGGGGGAAATCTACGGTAACCCGCAGGCCACCCAGAAAATGCTGGATGATGCCTTTTTCAACGTGGAGGCCTGGATCAACAGCGAGCTGGCAACCGAATTTGCCGAACAGGAAGAAATTGCCTTTACCACCGGCGATGGTACCAAGAAGCCGAAAGGGTTCCTGGCGTATGAATCCACGGATGAAACCGATAAGGTCCGGGCGTTCGGCAAACTTCAGCATATTGTATCCGGCGACGCGACTGCGGTGACCGCAGACGCCATTATCAAACTGATTTACACGCTGCGTAAGGCACACCGCACTGGCGCGAAGTTCATGATGAACAACAACAGCCTGTTTGCCATCCGTCTGCTGAAAGACAGCGAGGGTAACTATCTGTGGCGTCCGGGGCTGGAACTGGGGCAGCCGTCCTCTCTGGCGGGTTACGGTATCGCTGAAAACGAACAGATGCCGGATATCGCCGCTGATGCGAAAGCCATTGCATTTGGTAACTTCAAACGGGGTTACACCATCGTTGACCGTATCGGCACCCGCATTCTGCGTGACCCGTACACCAATAAACCGTTTGTCGGTTTTTATACCACCAAGCGCACCGGCGGGATGCTGGTCGATTCGCAGGCCATCAAACTGCTGAAGATTGCAGCGGCGTAATCACTCAGGGGCGCGGAACCGCGCCCCCTGTTCTGACGGGTGAAGAATCATGATCCTGAAACAAGATCTGAAATGGTCACCGGACGGTATGCGTGTTGAGGTCATTCGGGCCGGTGAGTATGACGACGGGGCGCTTCCTGCCCGGGTGCAGGAGATTGCACTTCAGGCCGGGTTAGCAGAGCGCGGAATCAGTGCAAAAAGCAGTAAAGCGGCAAAAGAGAAAAAAGCCACGACCAGTAAAGAGGGCTGAGTATGCTTCTGACAATGGAAGAGATTAAAGCCCAACTCCGGCTGGATGAGGATTTCGATGCTGATGACCGCCATCTGCAACTGCTGGCCTGTGCGGCACAAAAGCGGACGGAAACGTATCTGAACCGGAAGCTCTATGCACCGGATGAAACCATTCCGGACAGCGATCCGGACGGGCTGCACCTGCCGGATGATATTCGTCTGGGGATGCTGATGCTTATCAGCCATTTTTACGAAAACCGCTCGTCGGTTACGGAAGTGGAGAAACTCGACATGCCGCAGAGTTTTGGCTGGCTTGTCGGCCCGTACAGGTACTTTCCGCAATGAAAATTCGTCAGGCGCAGACCAGCGCAACCTACATTCTGCCGGACCCCGGCGAACTGAATAAACGCGTCCTGATCCGCCAGCGGGTGGATATGCCCGCGGATAACTTTGGCGTGGAGCCTCAATACCCGGTTGCGTTCCGGGCATGGGCGAAGGTTATCCAGACCAGTGCCACCACCTGGCAGGAAACCGCGCAGACCGGAGATGCCATCACCCATTACATCACCATTCGCTACCGCCGGGGGATCACTGCTGATTATGAGGTGGTCTGTGATGACAGTGTGTACCGGGTGAAACGTCAGCGCGATCTGAACGGGGCGCGGCGCTTTCTGCTGCTGGAGTGTACGGAGCTGGGCGAATTTACGCAGAGTCACGGAGGCAGCAATGGCGACTCCCTTTTTTCACGTTGATGTTCAGCAGCCCGCGGAGATGCGCTTTAACCGCGCCCGTGTCCGGCGGGCGTTTGTCACGATTGGTCAGCGTCATATGCGTGATGCCCGTCGGCTGGTGATGCGCCGTGCGCGGTCGGCACCGGGTGAAAACCCCGGTTATCAGACCGGACGCCTGGCTCGTTCGATTGGTTACATGGTACCCAGAGCCAGTAAACATCGCCCTGGTTTTATGGCACGTATAGCCCCTAACCAGCGTAATGGAGAGGGAAACCGCCGTATCACCGGTGATTTTTATCCGGCTTTTTTGTTCTATGGCGTGAGGCGAGGGGCAAAGCGTCGTCGCAGCCATCATCGTGGTGCATCCGGTGGCAGCGGCTGGCGACTGGCTCCACGTAATAACTTCATGGTGGAAACGCTTGAAAAGAACCGCAGCTGGACACGCTATTTTCTGGCGCGGGAATTGCGTAAATCACTGAAGCCGGAGCGACGACACAGATGAAACTGACGCCTGTTATTGCTGCGCTGCGTGCCTGCTGCCCGTATTTTGAAAACCGGGTGGCAGGCGCGGCACAGTTCAAAAATCTGCCGGAGGTCGGAAAGCTGAGACTCCCGGCGGCGTATGTGGTACCGGGTGATGACTCTCCGGGAGAAAACAAAAGCCAGACCGACTACTGGCAGGAGCTGAAAGAGGGCTTCTCCGTGGTTGTCATACTGAGTAACGGGCGTGATGAGCGCGGTCAGTTTGCCTCGTATGATGTGGTGGACGATGTCCGGCAGATGCTCTTTAAGGCTCTGCTGGGCTGGAACCCGGAAGCGTGCGGTAACCCGATTACCTATGACGGCGGCACGCTGCTGGATCTGAATCGTCATGAGCTGATTTATCAGTTCGATTTTTCGGTCATCAGCGAGCTGACCGAAGACGATACCCGCCAGCAGGATGACCTGAACAGTCTGGATGAACTGCGAACGCTGGCGATTGATGTTGATTATCTCGATCCCGGTAACGGGCCTGACGGCGATATCGAACATCACACCGAAATAACCCTTCCTTCCTGAGAATCTTCATGTTTGTGAAACCTGTTAAAGGGCGGTCAGTTCCTGACCCTGCCCGCGGTGACCTTTTGCCCGCCGAAGGGCGAAATGTTGACGAGAACAACTACTGGCTGCGCCGTGAAGCAGCGGGTGATATCCGGCGCGTGAATAAAAAGGTGAACACCGATGACGATAAGCTTTAACACCATTCCGTCGAATACGCTGGTTCCGATTTTTTATGCGGAAATGGATAACCAGGCGGCGAATACTGCACAGGACAGCGGAGCATCGCTGCTGATTGGTCATGCCAATAACGGTGCAGAGATTGTTGCCAACAGTCTGGTGCTGATGCCATCGGCAGACTATGCACGCCAGATTTGTGGTGCGGGAAGTCAGCTGGCGCGTATGGTCGAGGCTTATCGCCAGACCGACCCGTTTGGTGAGCTGTATGTGATTGCCGTTCCGGAAGCCACAGGCGCGGCGGCAACGGTTACGCTGACGGTGACCGGGGCGGCAACCGAAACCGGCACGGTGAATGTTTATGTGGGACGTACCCGCGTGCAGGCACCGGTGACCAATGGCGATAACGTCGCGACGATTGCCAGCAGTATCCAGGATGCCATCAATGCCGTTCCGGCCCTGCCGTTTACGGCCTCATCTTCGGCAGGCGTGGTCACACTGACCGCGCGTCATAAGGGGCTTTGCGGGAATGAAATTCCTGTCAGCCTCAATTACTACGGCTTTGGTGGGGGCGAAGTGCTGCCAGCGGGCGTACAGATTGCTGTGGCGACGGGTACCGCCGGAACGGGCGCTCCTGTTCTCACCGGTGCGGTGGCTGCAATGGCGGATGAGCCGTTTGATTATATCGGTCTGCCGTTCAACGACACGGCCTCCGTTAACACGCTGGTGACCGAGATGAACGATACCAGCGGTCGCTGGAGCTATGCGCGTCAGCTGTATGGTCATGTGTATACGGCAAAGATCGGCACGCTGTCAGAACTGGTGACCGCAGGTGACCAGTTTAACCAGCAGCACATTACCCTGGCGGGGTACGAAAAAGAGACCCAGACGCCTGCCGACGAGCTGGCGGCAAGCCGTACCGCCCGCGCAGCGGTGTTTATTCGCAACGATCCGGCACGTCCCACGCAGACCGGTGAGCTGGTGGGTATGCTGCCTGCGCCGAAGGGGAAACGGTTCACGATGACCGAACAACAGACCCTGCTGTCTCATGGCGTGGCAACGGCGTATGTCGAAAGCGGGGTGCTGCGCATTCAGCGTGATGTCACCACGTACAGGAAAAACGCTTACGGGGTTGCGGATAACAGCTACCTCGACAGCGAGACGCTGCATACCAGCGCGTATGTACTGCGCAAACTGAAATCCGTCATTACCAGTAAGTACGGGCGTCACAAGCTTGCCAGTGACGGTACCCGCTTTGGTCCCGGTCAGGCGATTGTCACCCCGGCGGTGATCAAAGGGGAACTGCTGGCAACCTACCGTCAGCTTGAGCGTGCGGGGATCGTGGAAAACTACGAACTGTTTAAGCAGTACCTGGTTGTGGAGCGTGATGCCAGCGATCCGAACCGCCTGAACACGCTGTTCCCGCCTGACTATGTTAACCAGTTGCGTGTCTTTGCCGTGGTTAACCAGTTCCGTCTTCAGTATTCAGAGGAGTCTGCATAATGGCCCGTATCGGGGGAACCTGTTATTTCAAAATTGACGGTCAGCAGCTATCGCTGACCGGCGGCATTGAGGTGCCCATGAACAGGACGGTCAATGATGACATCATCGGCCTGGACGGTTCAGTGGACCGCAAGGAAACTCACCGTGCGCCTTATGTCAAAGGGACCTTCAAGGTGCCGAAGAATTTTCCGGTGAGCAAAATCACCTCGTCTGATGAGATGACCATCACTGCCGAGCTGGCGAACGGTCAGGTCTATGTACTGTCGTCTGCCTGGCTGCACGGCGAAGCGAACCATAATGCCGAAGAAGGCACGGTTGATCTTGAGTTCCACGGTGAAGAAGGGGATTACCAGTAATGAAAGAGCTTGAGTTAAAGAAACCGATTACTGCTCATGGCGAGACACTCTCCGTACTGGAGTTTGATGAGCCCACCGGGAAAGATGTCCGCGAGCTGGGGTATCCCTACCAGATGAATCAGGATGAGTCCGTCAGACTTCTGGCGCATGTGGTGTCGAAATACATTGTGCGGCTGGCGAAAGTGCCGCAAAGCTCTGTCGACCAGATGTCTCCGGCAGACCTGAATGCAGCGGCGTGGCTTGTGGCTGGTTTTTTCCTCCAGGCCTGACGGCTGAATACCTCACTGATCGCTTCTTTGACTGCGCCAGCTACTGGCGCATTAATCCCTTCGAATTGCTGAATATGCCGATCAGTGAAATTCCCTTGCTGGTCAGTCAGGCAAACAGGATAGAGCAGGAGAAACGCACACATGGCTGAATTTGAGCTTAAGGCGTTGATCACCGGTGTCGACAGGCTTTCTCCCGCGCTGTCGAAAATGCAAAAGAAAATCCGGGGATTTAAACGCCAGGCGGAAGAAGCGTCACAGGGTGGGCTGGCGCTTGGTGGCGGACTGGCAGCGGGTCTGACGCTTTCCCTGAAATCTTATGCCGATCAGGAAAACGCCGCCACCGGGCTGAAAGTCGCCATGATGGATGCGAACGGCGAGGTTGGAAAGAGCTTTCAGGACATCAATAAACTGGCTATTGGCCTGGGTAACCAGCTACCTGGTACAACGGCTGATTTCCAGAACATGATGCAGATGCTGGTGCGTCAGGGGATCCCGGCAGAAAACATTCTGGGTGGTGTGGGTAAAGCGACAGCTTATCTTGCGGTACAACTGAAAAAAACACCGGAAGCGGCTGCTGAGTTTGCTGCAAAGATGCAGGATGCTACCGGAACGGCGTCAGAAGACATGATGGGGCTGTTCGACACTATCCAGAAGGCGTTTTATCTGGGCGTTGACGATACCAACATGTTGTCCTTCTTCACTAAAACCAGTTCTGTTCTGAAGATGGTGAACAAGGACGGTCTTCAGGCTGCACAGAGCCTTGCCCCCATCAGCGTCATGATGGATCAGATGGGGATGAACGGGGAGTCGGCAGGTAATGCCCTGCGAAAAGTTATCCAGTCCGGATTAAGCGTTAAGAAAATCAGGGACGTTAATAAAGTTATGGCCCGCCAGAAACTCGGGGTACAGCTCGATTTTACTGACGGCAAAGGAAGTTTTGGCGGTCTTGATAACATGTTCAGGCAACTGGCAAAGCTGCGAAAACTGACCGACGTTAAGCGAACAGGTGTACTTAAGGCAATATTTGGTGATGATGCCGAAACCCTTCAGGTGGTCAATGCACTAATCGATAAAGGAAAGGATGGCTACGATCAGATCCAGCAGAAGATGAATAAACAGGCCAGCCTGAATAAACGTGTTCAGGCTCAGCTTGGTACGCTGTCCAACCTGTGGGAGGCAATGACGGGGACCGCAACTAACGGTCTTGCAGCTATTGGCGGCGCATTTTCTGGTGACGCTAAAAATATCACACAATGGCTGGGGGAGTTGGGGGAGAAATTCACGAAGTTTGCGGATGAAAATCCCCGGGTTATTCGCGGCGTCGTCGGGCTTGCTGCCGGTCTTGCGATTCTGAAACTGGGATTGATGGGCGTGGGCAGTGCCATCAGTATTGTCAGCAGGATTATGTCGATGACGCCGATTGGCATGATTGCGACGGCGATTGCTCTGGCTGCGGGATTAATTATCACTAACTGGGATGTTGTCGGACCTTATTTCAAGAAGCTCTGGGAAACCATTGGTCCTTATTTTGAGGCAGGTTGGGAACTTCTGAAGAAGGTTTTTGCCTGGTCGCCGCTGGGGATGGTGATCAATAACTGGGGACCGGTTGTTAAGTGGTTTCAGGATATGTGGGATAAGCTGAAGCCAATTATTGAGTGGTTTACCGACAGTTCCGGTGACACGGTCGATGCCATTAACTCTGCGCAGTGGGGCGCGGGTGCTTATGATGCTTATGGGACGGGAATACCGGCGCGGGGATACACACCTTATCCGGCGGTAGATCCGGCTCAGTCAAACAACGCCTCCGATGCCACAGGCCCGAATCCCTTCATGATTAACAAAGCTTCTGCGCCAAAAGTTGATGGTGAGATCAAGGTATCTTTTGTGAATTCGCCTCCGGGTATGCGGGTTATGGAAACGCGATCCAGCGGTTTTGATGTCAGCCATGATGTTGGCTATACGCGCTTTGGCAGGTAATGAAAAATTAATCTGTTAATGAGTCCCACTCCGGTGGGATTTTTTATGTACGGAGTTTATATGACGTGGAAAGACAGACTTCAGGACGCGTCATTTCGCGGTGTGCCGTTTAAGGTTGAAGAAGAAAGTGCGGGAACCGGTCGCCGTGTGGAAACACACGAATACCCGAACCGCGACAAACCCTATACCGAAGATCTGGGAAAAGTCACTTTCCGCCCGTCCATCACGGCTTATGTGGTGGGAGATGACTGCTTTGACCAGCGCGATCGCCTGATTGACGCGCTGAATAAACCCGGTCCCGGCACGCTTGTCCACCCGACATATGGTGAGCTGAAAGTCTGTGTTGACGGGGAAGTTCGGGTCAGCACATCGAAGAGTGAAGGGCGTATTGTCCGCTTTGACCTGAAGTTTGTCGAAGCAGGAGAACTCTCTTACCCCACATCAGGTGCGGCGACGGCGCAGACGCTGATGTCATCCTGTTCTGCACTGGATGACTGCATCAGTGACAGCTTCAGCGGTTTCAGTATCGATGGTGTGGCGGATTTCGTGCAGAACGACGTTATCGGTAATGCCAGCATAATGCTGGGGTATGTTTCTGATGCGATGAAAGTGGTGGATTCTGCCGTATCGGATGCCGCCAGGCTGTTGCAGGGGGATATCTCGGTACTTCTGCCGCCGCCATCGTCAGGCAAAAATTTCGTTGAGCAGGTGCAGAAAATGTGGCGTACCGGGAAACGCCTTTATGGTAACGCCAGCGACCTGGTCACCATGATCAAAACGCTTTCCGGTGTCAGCCTCGGCAGCGATCTGCAACCGCGCGGCGTCTGGAAAACGGACAGTAAAACCACCGCCACGGCGACGCAGCAGCGTAACGTGGTTGCCAGCACCCTTCGTACGACCGCAATCAGCGAAGCGGCGTATGCCGTCACCCGATTGCCTGCGCCAACAACTTCCGCGGTGATGCAGAATTCCGCAGTGGGGCAGGCAACAACACCTGCGCAGAGCACTGGCTGGCCTTCCGTCACGCATCCGGCACTGAACAATGCACCGGCGGTGAAAAACACGGTTGACCTGCCGACGTGGGAAGAACTGACTGACATTCGCGACACACTGAATACGGCAATTGATAAGGAGTTGTCCCGTACAACCAGTGATGCGCTGTTTCTGGCGCTGCGCCGGGTGAAAGCAGATCTGAATGCGGATATCAACACGCGCCTTGAACAGTCTGCACGGATCATTCAGCGCACACCGGATGAGGTTTTACCCGCGCTGGTGCTGGCGGCGACCTGGTTTGATAACGCGGCGCGTGACGCGGACATTATCCGGCGTAATGCCATTACGCATCCCGGCTTTGTGCCGGTGATCCCTCTGAAGGTGCCAGTGCAATGAACGACAATGTCACGCTACGGGTAAATGGCCGGGAGTGGAATGGCTGGACATCGGTGCGCATCGGTGCCGGTATTGAACGGCTGGCGCGGGATTTCAGTGTGGAGATCACCCGCCAGTGGCCGGGAGATGAGGGTATCACCACGCTTCAGCCGCGCATTAAAAACGGTTCAAAAGTGGAGGTGCTGATTGGTGATGAGCTGGTGATCACCGGCTGGGTGGAGGCGACGCCCGTTCGTTACGATGCCCGTTCGGTCAGCACCGGTATTGCCGGACGCAGTCTGACCGCTGACCTGATTGACTGTGCAGCCGAACCGACACAGTTTAACGGACGATCGCTGGTACAGATTGCGCAGGCGCTTGCTGCGCCTTTCGGCATTGAGGTGGTGAACAGCGGTGCGCCGTCGGGTGTTATTCCTGATGTCCAGCCTGATCACGGTGAAACGGTGATTGAGGTAATCAACAAAATACTCGGTCAGCAGCAGGCACTGGCTTACGACGACCCGCACGGCAGGCTGGTGATTGGCGGTATTGGCTCAACGCGGGCACATACCGCGCTGGTACTCGGGGAAAACATCCTTTCCTGCGATACGGAGAAGAGTATCCGGGAGCGGTTTTCTGTTTACCAGGTGGCGGGGCAGCGTGCCGGAAACGACGATGATTTCGGTGAGGCCACCACCACCGCGCTGCGGGCCCGCACAGAGGACGCATTTATTGCCCGTTACCGTCCGATGTATATCAGGCAGACAGGGCAGGCCACGGGGGCAGGCTGTATTGCGCGTGCTGACTTTGAAGCCCGACAACGGGCGGCGCGGACGGATGAAACCACCTATGTGGTGCAGGGCTGGCGACAGGGTAACGGTACGCTGTGGCAGCCCAACCAGCGGGTGATTGTCTTTGATCCGGTCTGTGGTTTCGACAATACCGAACTGCTTGTTTCGGAAGTCACGTTTACTCAGGACCAGAACGGCACCCTGACGGAAATCCGTGTCGGCCCACCTGATGCTTATCTGCCTGAACCCGAAGCCCCCGGCGCGCGGAAAAAGAAAAAAGCCAGAGTACAGGAGGACCCGTTCTGATGAGGACGATTGAAGCCATGCAGCGACAACTCCTCGGCCTGATTGGGCGGGCCGTGGTGAAAAGCATCAGTGCCGCCACGAAATGTCAGACCGTGGATGTGTCCCTGATTGCCGGTGAACCCAAAGCCGGGGTTGAACATCTTGAACCCTACGGTTTTACCGCAAGGGCAAACAGCGGTGCGGAAGCGGTGGTGTTGTTTCCGGATGGCGACCGTTCTCATGCGGTGGTTGTTACTGTGTCGGACCGGCGCTACCGCCTGAAAGGGCTGCAGACGGGTGAGGTGGCTGTCTATGACGATCAGGGGCAGTCCGTGACGCTGACCCGGGAGGGGATCGTGGTGGACGGTGCAGGTAAAACGATCACGTTTCGCAATTCACCTAAAGCACGTTTTGAAATGGACCTGGAAGTGACCGGACAGGTGAAAGACCTGTGCGACTCCGGCGGCACCACCATGTCAGCGATGCGGCTTGCCTATAACGGGCATCGTCACAGAGAGAACGGTCAGGGCAGTAACACCGACAAACCGGATAAAGCGATGGAGGCATGATGGAACTGTGGCTGACGGTGAACGGTAAACGCACCTGCGCCAGCGCACCGCTGGATCCGCTGACCCGCGCCGTGGTGATTTCCCTGTTCACCTGGCGGCGGGCGGAGCCTGATGACAATGCCGACGTCCCGATGGGATGGTGGGGGGATACCTGGCCTGCGGTACAGAATGACCGTTACGGCTCCCGGCTGTGGCTGCTTCAGCGCAGCAAACTGACCAATCAGCTGGTGCAGACGGTAAGGGGGTATATCCGCGAATGCCTGCAATGGATGATTGATGACGGCGTGGTGTCCCGTATTGATCTGGATATCCGCCGCACCGGGATTAATGAACTGGGTAACAGTATCACTCTCTGGCGTCGTGACGGACCGGTAATGATTTCTTTTGATGATCTGTGGAGTGCGATAACGCATGGCGGACAGTGAATTTCAGCGCCCGACGCTGGCAGAAAATATCAGTATGCTCCGTAACGATTTATTCGCCAGGCTGGACGTCAGCGACACGCTCCGGCGCATGGATGAAGACGTGCGGGCAAAGGTGTATGCGGCGGCGCTGCATACGGTTTACGGTTACATCGATTATCTGGCAATGAACATGCTGCCTGACCTGTGCGATGAGTCCTGGCTGGCGCGACATGCTGCGATGAAACGGTGTCCGCGCAAGGGGGCCACGGCTGCCAGCGGGTATATGCGCTGGGAAGGTGTCAGCGATGGCCTGAAGGTGACCGCCGGGAGTGTTATTCAGCGCGATGACCTGGTTCAGTACACGGCAACTGCCGATGCAACCAGCTCCGGTGGTGTCCTGCGCGTGCCGATCGCCTGCTCAAGTGCAGGTGCGGTCGGTAACGCTGACGACGGTACGGCATTAATCCTGGTCACGCCGGTGAATGGTCTGCCGTCTTCCGGTGTGGCTGACACCCTGACAGGCGGATTTGATACTGAAGAGCTGGAAACGTGGCGCGCCCGCGTCATTGAGCGGTATTACTGGACGCCGCAGGGCGGGGCTGACGGGGACTATGTCGTCTGGGCTAAAGAAGTGCCCGGCATTACCCGCGCATGGACATACCGTCACTGGATGGGAACGGGAACTGTCGGTGTGATGATTGCCAGCAGTGACCTGATTAATCCCATTCCGGAAGAATCAACGGAAACGGCGGCAAGACAACACATTGAGCCACTGGCCCCGGTGGCAGGCTCTGATTTGTATGTGTTCAGGCCGGTGGCACATACGGTGGATTTTCATATCCGCGTGACGCCGGACACACCGGAAATACGGGCTGCCATCACCGCGGAGTTGCGTTCGTTCCTGCTGCGTGATGGTTATCCGCAGGGAGAACTGAAGGTATCGCGTATCAGTGAGGCGATTTCCGGTGCGAACGGGGAATACAGCCATCAGTTGCTTGCACCGGCAGACAATATCTCCATTGCGAAAAATGAACTGGCGGTTCTGGGGACGATTTCATGGACGTGACAAACGATGATTACATCCGTCTGTTGTCGGCACTGTTGCCCCCCGGTCCGGCGTGGTCAGCCAGCGATCCGGCGATTGCCGGTGCGGCACCGTCATTAACCCGCGTTCATCAGCGTGCGGATGCCCTGATGCGGGAGCTGGATCCGCGCACCACCACTGAACTGATAAACCGCTGGGAGCGTCTGTGCGGTCTGCCGGATGAATGTATTCCCGCAGGGACACAGACCCTTCGCCAGCGTCAGCAACGGCTGGATGCGAAGGTTAACCTGGCGGGCGGCATCAACGAGGATTTTTATCTTGCACAGCTTGCTGCCCTGGGCAGACCAGATGCCACCATCACGCGATACGACAAAAGCACGTTCACCTGCTCATCGGCCTGTACTGACGCTGTGAACGCGCCTGAATGGCGGTATTACTGGCAGGTCAACATGCCAGCCGCCACCAACACCACCTGGATGACATGTGGCGATCCCTGTGATTCCGCACTGCGTATCTGGGGCGACACCGTTGTCGAGTGTGTGCTTAACAAACTCTGCCCGTCGCATACCTACGTAATTTTTAAATATCCGGAGTAATCCATGCATCGTATAGACACGAAAACCGCGCAGAAGGATAAGTTCGGCGCGGGTAAGAACGGTTTTACCCGTGGTAACCCCCAGACCGGCACGCCTGCCACCGATCTGGATGATGACTACTTTGACATGTTGCAGGAGGAGCTTTGCAGCGTTGTGGAGGCATCCGGTGCCAGCCTGGAGAAGGGGCGGCATGACCAGCTGCTTACCGCGCTTCGTGCGCTGCTGTTAAGCCGCAAGAATCCGTTTGGCGATATCAAATCGGATGGCACGGTGAAAACGGCTCTCGAAAACCTTGGTTTGGGAGAAGGTGCTCCAGCTATTGGCGTTCCGTTCTTCTGGCCGTCCGCTGCAATGCCAAATACTGTAATCGACAGCTGGTCCAGTATGGTGTTTTTGAAGTTCAACGGGGCGAAATTTTCTGCCTCTGATTACCCTGTGCTGGCGAAAGTGTTTCCTTCGCTGGTATTACCTGAAGCCCGCGGTGATTTCATTCGTATCTGGGATGACGGGCGAGGTGCAGATGGTGGTCGCGAATTATTAAGCTGGCAGGAAGCTACAAACTTTTCTCAGTTTGCCGGGAATATAGGCGGAGGTGCGGGACACGCAATTAACTTTCATGATGGCATCGCCGGAAATCAGCCAGGATTTTCACGATTTAATTTCACCAGTAACTCTGTGGGTGATGGTGTGAATTTTGTTGCTGTCAGACCGCGAAATATTGCATTTAACTTTCTGGTGAGGGCTAAATAATGAAACCTGTTTTTGATGAAAATGGACTGGCTACAGTGCCGGGTGATATGCGTTGTTTTTATTATGATGCAGTAACGTATGAATATACGGGCTGGTCTGATGAATATATTAATACTGGTGTAAGTATGCCCGCCTGTTCCACTGGTATTGACCCGGGCGAAAACATTCCGGGAAAAGTGGCAGTATTTACGGGTAAGGGATGGAGCCATGAAGAAGACCATCGCAATGAGACTGTTTACTCAACAGAAAATGGTGCAGCTGTTACAGTGGATTATATCGGTGCCATCAAAGACGGTTATGTCACGCTTTCACCGTTAACGCCATATGATAAATGGGATGGTGAGAAATGGGTGACAGATACTGAGGCACAACACGGTGCCGCAGTAGAAGCGGCAGAAGCACAGCGCCAGTCACTGATTGATGCAGCAATGGCTTCCATCAGTC
>OERD01000279.1_pt1 | contig 14668 bp, 12 predicted proteins | sample 1539941 | NCBI WGS metagenome assembly OERD01 (sample SAMEA3891242, study PRJEB23780) | metagenome | biome: terrestrial biome; feature: animal house; material: water of meat washing | place: Italy | collected 2015-05-12
AAACGGGCTTGCCACATCAGGGAGCGCCTCCACTGGCAGACAGGACAGTGCCGGACACGGCAGAAATGCGCCTCACGCAGCCTCAGACGCGTTTCTCCGGTTTCCTTGAGGGTAGACCACCCGAAACGCAGTAAACCGCCACAGGAGGCCATACGAGCCCCGTAGCGCTCATATTCGGCCGCAAGCAGGTAAATCCCTCCCACGTCGTCAGAAGCGCTTCTGTGAGCGTCCCAGGGCGCATCTGAGGGGGAATAGTCCGTGAGGTTCTGGAGTTCAGGATTTTTCATGCGCACCACCCGATTGTGGGCGATGGCTCATCCGACGTGTTATCATTGCCATATCACCTGTGTTGTCGTGTCACCAATTCGAATTCCTACAGGTGGTCACACCCCCGAACTGTTAGCGCAGTTGCGGGGGTCGCTTTTAATGCGACCACTTCCGACAGAATACTTCCAAAACCTTCTACAACGCAAATAAGCCGCAAAGCCTTGCCGCACAAGGCCTGAAGCTATTTTTTATCGCCAGAGTTATCCCTTAAGTATAAATACAAGGATCGCGCGCGAGATTTGCTTGAATTTTGAGCTGGATTTTCAGTAACCCAAAACCTCCCAACCCCACCCACTTACACCCATCTCATCCACAGACTTTCACCCCAATTTTGTGAACAACAAAAAACCGTCTTGCAGGTGGTTGGCCTCACTCCGTGACACCAACCACCATACCCAGCGTTTTCCCCGTGCCGTCGTCAATCACAAAATCGGAACCCACGCCGGAGGCGCGGGGCCCCGCGATTTTCTGTTTGACGAGTTCAAGAACGGTGAGCGGTACGCGGAATTTTTTCGCGTGCCGTGAGGCGTTGGCGGGGTGTCGGGGCGAAGCCCTGACCAGGTGGGGAATGTCTGAGCGAGCGTGCGCGGTCCGACATTCCCACATCCTGTCCCGATTTCTGCGGGTTTGTGTCACCGGAACACTGGCGCAATGTCGGCAGTTTTTTGCGCCGCGCCGCCCTCCACGTAAGCGCGCAGTTCTGGCAACCGGACAGCAAATCATTCTGCCGTTTTCGTGCCACAGCTGTTCCGCGCGATCGACAAACTGGCAGTCGGGGAATCTCACGAAGTGCGCACTCATACAAACTACACTTCGTTTCGTTTGTCGTGCGGTCTGCGACGCTCAAAAAACCGAGAAACGGCGGGAATTTTCGGGACAGGATGTGGGAATGTCGGACCGCGCACGCTCGCTCAGACATTCCCCACCTGGTCAGGGCTTCGCCCCGACACCCCGCTAGCCTGATTCAGTTTTATCTTTCGTCGGTGAGCGACGGTACTTTCTGACCTCGGTTTTCCACTCGAACGCGATGCGTGAACCGTCATCGTCGCCCTCGGAAATATCATCCCCGATCACCATGTCGGCGTCGGTTTCCTGATCGAGTTTCAGCACGTCTTTGAGTGCGCCGCCGGTCGCCACAAAGCGGCGCTTGTGCGTCTGGCGGGTCAGTTCGAGGAACCATTCAGGATCGGCCACCATGTCAGCCGGCTTCGTGGAATATTTCAGGGTTTCGGCCACTGCGCCGCGCACCAGTTCAGCGGTCGCGCAGGCTAAGGACTCGCCATCCTTTGGCTTACGGGGTTTTACTGCCCGGACATCAACATTCGGGTTGTAACTGACCCGCAGGCACTCCCGCCAGAGTTCAACCCAGCGAGCATGTTTTACGTACCCGTCACCAGATAGCATTGAGGGCGGCACCATCATCAGGGTGTGGAAGTGGGGATGCGCGCTGCCGTCGCTGCCGCGGGTAACTTCCGTTGTGCGGATCCAGCCCTGAACAGGCAGGAACTCCTTGCGAACCTTCATACGCTGAAAAGCTGCATTCATCCGGTTCAGCATCTCGCCCAGTTCCCCAATCGCACAGTTGCGCACGGTCAGGGTCAGGAACATCCAGCGGGCATCAGGGTAATCCGCCACGATACGCGGCAGGGACTGGTAGAAACGGGCTTGCCACATCAGGGAGCGCCTCCACTGGCAGACAGGACAGTGCCGGACACGGCAGAAATGCGCCTCACGCAGCCTCAGACGCGTTTCTCCGGTTTCCTTGAGGGTAGACCACCCGAAACGCAGTAAACCGCCACAGGAGGCCATACGAGCCCCGTAGCGCTCATATTCGGCCGCAAGCAGGTAAATCCCTCCCACGTCGTCAGAAACGCTTCTGTGTGCGTCCCAGGGCGCGTCAGAGGGGGAATAATCAGTGAGGTACTGGAGTTTAGGGTTTTTCATGCGCACCACCCGATTGTGGGCGATGGCTCATCTGACGTGTTATCATTGCCATATCACCTGTGTTGTCGTGTCACTAATTCGAATTTCTACAGGTGGTCACGCCCCCGAACGATTGCCCTCGTTGCGGGGGTCGCTTTTAACGCGACCACTTCCGACAGAATACTTCTAAACCCATTTCGGAGCAAATGTGCCCTCAAGCCTTGCGGGACAAGGGCTGGAGGCCAATTTGAATCCTAGAGTTATCCCTTAAGTATAAATACAAGGATCGCGCGCGAGATTCGCTTGAATTTTGAGCGGGATTTTCAGTAACCCAAAACACCCAACCCCACCCACTTACACCCATCTCATCCACAGACTTTCACCCCGATTTTGTGAACAACAAAAAAAACCGTCTTGCAGGTGGTTGGTCTCACTGCGTGACACCAACCACCATCCCCAGTGTTTTTCCCGTGCCGTCGTCAATCACAAAATCGGAACCCACGCCGGAGGCGCGGGCCCCCGCGATTTTCTGTTTGACGAATCAGGGAACGGTGAACGGTACGCGGAATTTTTTCGCGTTCCGTGAGGCGTTGGCGGGGTGTCGGGGCGCAGTCCTGACCAGGTTCGTAGAACCGCACAGGGTTGCAAAGGGGTGTCCCCTTTGGCACAAGCGACGGAGCGAAACGCCCCGTTTTGTGTACGCCGCTTATCGTGCCTGTGTTTTAGGAGAACAAAAAAATGCCGTGCATACAGCCCACACAATGACCCACATAATCACCCACAACTCAAAACACACAGCCCACACAATCACCCACACTTTAACCCACAAAAAAGACCACAACCCCATTGACACCCCACAAAACAACCCACACAAACGGCGAGTAAATCATTTTGCCGTTTTCGTGCCGCAGCCGTTCCGCGCAATCGACAAACTGGCAGTCAGGGAATCTCACGAAGTGCGCACTTATACAAACTCACCTTAGGTTCGTTTGTCGTGCGGTCTGCGACGCTCAAAAAACCGAGAAACGGCGGGAATTTTCGGGACAGGATGTGCAATTGTAATACCGTCACACGCGACGCTATCACAATTGCCATCTGGTCAGGGCTTCGCCCCGACACCCCGTAAGGAGCCTGAAGTGAGTGATAGTGCGGTAAGAAAGAAAAGTGAGGTACGGCAAAAGACAGTTGTCAGGACACTCAGATTCTCTCCTGTTGAGGATGAAACCATCAGGAAAAAAGCTGAAGATTCCGGACTTACTGTATCTGCTTACATCCGAAATGCAGCACTGAATAAGCGAATTAACTCCCGTACAGATGATGCTTTTCTGAAGGAGTTAATGAGACTGGGAAGGATGCAGAAGCATCTGTTTGTTCAGGGAAAAAGAACCGGTGACAAGGAATACGCAGAAGTGCTTGTTGCCATAACCGAACTTACAAATACATTGCGTAAACAGTTAATGGAAGGTTGAGGATTCTCCGGTGAATGCAGTCATTCCGAAAAAGAGAAGGGACGGCAAGTCTTCGTTCGAAGACCTGGTATCCTACGTCTCTGTCCGGGATGACATGACCGATGAGGAACTGGATTTATCTTCTTCTTCGCAGGCTGAACAACCGCACCGAAGCCGTTTCAGTCGCCTTGTTGATTATGCGACACGTCTTCGAAATGAGTCATTCGTGGCGCTGGTTGATGTCATGAAGGACGGCTGCGAATGGGTCAACTTTTATGGTGTCACCTGCTTTCATAACTGTACTTCTCTTGAAACTGCCGCTGCAGATATGGAGTACATTGCACAGCAGGCACACTATGCGAAAGATAATACTGATCCTGTTTTTCACTACATTCTTTCCTGGCAGGCCCATGAAAGCCCGCGTCCGGAACAGATTTATGACAGTGTACGTCATACGCTGAAATCACTCGGCCTTGCCGACCATCAGTATGTCTCTGCCGTGCATACTGATACAGATAATCTGCACGTCCATGTGGCTGTTAACCGGGTACACCCTGAAACGGGTTATCTGAACCGGTTATCCTGGAGTCAGGAAAAACTCAGTCGTGCCTGCCGTGAGCTTGAACTGAAGCATGGTTTTGCTCCGGATAACGGTTGCTGGGTCCATGCGCCGGGAAATCGTATCGTTCGCAAAACTGCCGTTGAACGTGATCGCCAGAACGCGTGGACACGCGGGAAAAAACAAACTTTTCGCGAGTATGTCGCGCAGACAGCGGTCGCTGGTTTACGCAGTGAACCTGTAAATGACTGGTTATCCCTGCATCGTCGTCTTGCGGAAGATGGTCTGTACCTGTCTCAGATGGACGGAAAATTTCTGGTGATGGATGGCTGGGATCGCAACAGGGAAGGTGTACAGCTTGACTCGTTTGGTCCCTCCTGGTGTGCAGAAAAACTCATGAAAAAAATGGGTGACTACACGCCAGTACCAAAAGACATTTTCAGCCAGGTGGAAGCACCAGGACGCTATAATCCGGACTTCATTGCCGCTGATGTTCGCCCGGAAAAAATCGCTGAAACAGAAAGTCTGCAGCAGTATGCCTGTCGTCATCTTGGAGAACGTCTGCCGGAAATGGCACGGGAAGGACGGCTGGAAAACTGCCAGGCTATTCACCGCACACTGGCTGAAGCGGGATTATGGATGCGTGTTCAGCATGGTCACCTGGTTATCTGTGACGGTTATGATCATAACCAGACTCCCGTTCGTGCTGACAGCGTATGGTCGCTGCTGACGCTCGACAATGTGAATCAACTCGATGGTGGCTGGCAGCCTGTACCAACAGATATTTTCCGCCAGGTTACGCCAACAGAACGCTTCCGTGGTCGTCGTATGGAGAGCTGTCCTGCGACCGATAAAGAATGGCACCGTATGCGTACAGGCACGGGGCCGCAGGGGGCTATCAAACGCGAACTGTTTTCTGACAAAGAAAGTCTGTGGGGATACAGCATCAGCCATTGTAGCCCTCAGATTGAAGAAATGATCACACAGGGTGAGTTTACCTGGCAGCGTTGTCATGAGCTGTTTGCACAACAGGGACTGATGCTACAGAAACAACATCACGGGCTTGTTGTCGTTGATGCCTTTAATCATGAGCAAACGCCGGTGAAGGCCAGCAGCATTCATCCTGATCTGACACTGGGGCGTGCAGAGCCACAGGCCGGACCTTTTGTGAGTGCCCCAGCAGATTTGTTTGACAGGGTGCAACCTGAAAGTCGCTATAACCCGGAGCTGGCTGTCAGTGACAGGTACGGGGTCAGCAGTAAACGTGACCCAATGCTGCGCCGGCAGCGACGTGAAGCCAGAGCTGAGGCCCGTGCTGACCTGCGTGCCCGCTATCTGGCATGGCGTGAACAATGGCGTAAACCAGATCTGCGTTATGGGGAACGTTGTCGGGAAATTCATCAGGCATGCCGTCTGCGGAAGTCACACATTCGTGCGCAGTACGATGATCCGGCATTACGTAAGCTGCATTATCACATTGCAGAAGTTCAGCGAATGCAGGCATTGATCAGGCTGAAAGAAGACATCAGGGATGAGCGACAGAAACTTATTGCTGATGGGAAATGGTATCCACCCTCTTACCGTCAGTGGGTCGAAATTCAGGCTGCTCAGGGAGACAGGGCTGCTGTATCGCAGCTGAGAGGCTGGGATTATCGCGATCGCCGTAAAGACAGGTCACGCACAACGACGACAGACCGCTGTGTCGTGCTTTGTGAACCGGGCGGAACGCCGGTATACGGTAATACCGGTGATCTCGAGGCCCGTTTGCAGAAGAACGGGAGTGTTCGTTTCCGTGACCGTCGGACGGGAGAGTTTGTCTGTACGGATTATGGTGACAGGGTTGTTTTCCGTAATCACCATGACCGCAATGCGCTGGCAGATAAACTGGATTTGATTGCACCGGTATTATTCGGGCGTGATCCACGCATGGGTTTTGAACCAGAAGGAAACGACAAACAATTTAACCAGGTCTTTGCTGAAATGGTTGCCTGGCATAATGTGACAGGCCGTACCGGTCACGAAGACTACAGGATTACGCGACCGGACGTGGATCATCACCGTGAAGGAAGTGAACGCTACTACCGCGATTATATCGCGGCGAACAGCAACAATGACGCATCACTGCCTCCGCCGGAGCAGGATAAACGCTGGGAACCGCCTTCTCCAGGTTAAAAAAAAGGCCGCGCCAGAATCCGGCGCGGCCACTGTTCAGTACATTCCGTCCCAGTCCGGACGGTTGGTTTTTTTATGATGAAACCCGTTTACAGGACGCCCTGTCGGGTGGTTATTGTCCTGTGGAAGCGTTAACAGGTTTATACCTGCTCTTTCTGCTCTCACTGATATCTGATTTTCCTCTTTTGTTTCAGGTAGTTCTGGTCTGTTCAGCGTGATATAGCGAATTCGTCGCTCTTCCCGTGTGGTCGTTTTAAGCGTATTCACCGCTGTTTCCCACAAGGCACTTTCACGTGCGTTGATATCTGTGTCGTACTCTTCCAGCATTGCCATAGCCGCCTGACGTCCTGCAATGCGTTGCTGGAATGTATCCACGATCGTGTGCGGCTCTGTGCGAATTTTTCGTCTTTTTCTGGAGGGTTTTGCAGTCAGGACGCCAATGATGGCACTGACATTTTCCGGTGACGGTATTCGACGTTGAGTAGTACGGGGAACAAGACGGCGGAGACGGTCCAGGCGTGGCGCATCCACGCTGATATACCTGTTTATAACAACGGGATCGCTGCTGCAGCTTTTCTCATCGTCAGGGATGAAGAATGATGCTGATGGTACGGTTTCTCCCCGGAAAATAGAAAAGAACTCGCCAGGATGAAGTTCAATCAACTCCTGAACATTTATCTTGCTTTCCATCAGGATGCTGATTTGTGGGCTGTCAATCCATGATTCACCAAATATGCCGTCCTGACGCTGCAGGTTGTTCATTCTCGCCCTGGCTTCTTCACCGGCGGCGCTTTTCAGCGTTCTGGCCGTACTACCCTCGCTGACAATCCTGCCGGCAAATTTTGTCCCCGTGTTCTGCATCAGTGTTGCAGTATTCGTGGCTGTTGTCTGTCCTTCTATACGTTCCTGGTCCTGTGCCATCAAAATCAGAGCAAAATCCAGTGAACGCACCTGAGTGGCTTCCACAGCAATACGGTCCGTATAGTATGCCCCCACTTCATCAAGGAAACACAGATAAGGGAAACGCCCCTTATATTTTTTGACTTCCAGTGCATCGGAATCAGTTCCTTCGAGGCGGTAGCCCAAATCACGGGCGAGAATCATACTTTTCTGGGTGATAAACATTCGTCCAAGAGCAGACGTTGTATGCGCTGATGTATCCAGAGCGGGGATCATTACCATCAGAATCCTGTCGCTGTGAATGCTGTCACGGATATCGATATCACCGGAATCTTCAGCAAAAATATCCCCGAATGCTTCCGTGAATGTGCTGAAAGTTTCAGAAAACTGCCCGGAGAGATAAGCATGTTGTTTTCTGGGTTCTTCCGTCCAGGCTGATGGTGTCCTGACCAGCGACAGGTCGAAACCGGGAACGTCCTGAAGGTAGTTACGTAACGGTGCGATAGCTTCTTCCGGCCACTGATCATCGAGGCCACGACAGTAAAGTTTGGCCATCCCTTCGAGAGTCATATGTTCACGGAGCATCTGCAGCGACATTGTTTTGCCTTCGCGCACACACCAGAATTTAGTACCAAATACTAGTGCCTTATTCATGGCAATGGCCCGGGACTGCCACTCGCCCCCCTGGACGTTCTGGGGCAGCATTGACTGCATTGTCTCCGCTGTGAATGCCTCAGTGCTGTAACAGAAGGGATTCCAGGTATTTGACTGAGGACGCGTTTTTTCACCACTCAGAATGATTTCACTGCGGGATTTTCCTCCGTTCATGAAGTTAATGACTTCCACATCGTCTTCACGTCCAAAGCGTCTGGCCAGATACCAGATCGTTCTTGCCGTATCATTCTGTGCCTTGCCATCGACAAGGGTGAATCCTCTTGCCCAGCAAAGTGGGTTAATCGCCCAGGCAAAGATGGTTTCCGTTTTACCGCCACCGGTGGTGGCGAAAAACATTATATGGCGGGTCAGATCGTCCATACTCAGCCATAACTCCCTGCCAATATCCCTGACGCGTTGATAACCAACATAGAATATGCCGCTGGCCGGTGATTCCAGAATGACCTCATACTGGAACAGGGTTGGCCAGAAGCTGAAAAGACTTCTTTTAATCATTCTGTCCTGTGACGGGTCAGCACATTCCAGCGTCATGGGCATACGAAGAGGGCAGCGCCATCGCTGCAGACTAAATACCAGCATTGTTATCAGTGTGAACAACAGACATGCCGGTAATGCAAGTGGCCAGATAAAACTGGCCACAAGACTTGCCACCAGGCAAAAGCCATAGATATTGAGACTCTGGAGTGCATTCCAGACAGGATTTCCCCAGGCTGTACGGTGTAAAAGCTCGGGGTTAACGCGATGTTCACTCATGGCCAGACTCGCTGTCGGTGGTTTTCAGGAATAAATTAAGCGTGCCAGTTTCCTGCAGAATTCCTGTAGGCAGATGCCAGCCGGTGTCGGACAGCACCCATGGGGTACCGGCAAATCCGAACTTACGGAAGGCGACATTGTTAACATCAATCGCAGCTCTGGCTGCTTTCAGGCATGTTTCATCTGCAGGCGTTGTTTCTTCTGATGGCGTCATCATTCCGTTATCTGCGGAATACAGTCGGTGCCAGCCGGCAGCACGTTTCTGAGCATCTTTTTCACACAGCAGTGGTGCCACACGGTCGGTGGATTCCTCTCCACCAATAACTGAAACCGGGTAGATAACGACATTGAAGTCGCTGGCCAGGCGTTTTAAGGCCGGCTCCAGAAGTCTGCAGTTAGGACAGGCAGGATCGAGAAATGCGAACAGGGTTCGTTCATGACCGGATGACAGGTTGATGGTAAACATGCCCCGATCGGCGTTCCGCTTCAGAACAGTAGCCAGATTATGTCGCGCAGCTGCGGCTTCCGGATTTTTGCTTGTGATTGTTTTCTCCGGGACCTGGACGTCTTTTTTCGGGGGAACCGGGAGTTGAATGCCTTCATTTAATGGCACAGTGTGATTCAGGTGAGGGGGTAGCAGTCGTGGCTCACCTGCTGTCTGTACTGCTTCGGGCGTTGTATCATCCCAGAATACACGATCAACATAGCGGAACAGAGAGAAGCCAATCGTTGCCATTACGAACAGCACAACGCTGGCGATTATGCCACGGAACAAAGGTGTTCTGCTGAAGCGGCGTTCCATCAGATATTCAAGGCGCAGGCAGGAATCAATAGCTGTAAGTATCTGGTCAGCGTTATGCTCCTGTTTATCAATCAGGACGGTTTCTCTGTTACGGGTGCCCATGGCGTCAAAGGCTATATGAATCAGTTGATTATTTCGTGTTACCAGCCCTGACAGGGCATCCCGTGGAAGGACGGCAATAATTTCTGTCCTGCCATCCGGCCAGATTGCCTGCACGGAAATATGTTTTGCAATGCGTGTTGCAAAGTACTCGATTGTCATTTTCAGTTCTCCGGATAATCAGAATTCGTTGTCTGTAGCAGGTGTGCGGGGCAGGATGTCGTCGGTGAGGGACCAGTTGGTCAGGATGCGGCGTTTCCGGTCGCGATCTGGTTGTGGTTCATCCCAGATAAGACCGAGACTGAGCATATCCCGCCGTAAGCCTTCCACCGCTTCATCAACACAGGGTTCAGGGCAGGGAAGACCAAAACGCATGGCTTCGGCCTCTGCACGTGCAACGGCCACCACGCCAGCGCCTTCAATAAATCCTTTCGTGGTATTGGCGCGGTGTAATGCATAAAACAGCGTCCTGTCCACGCCTTTCAGCCAAATCCAGTTGGGTGGCGTAAGCCGCAGGTCATGTGCATACAGCCAGACCAGCCCACTGCGGACGTAGCGATGTTGTTTCAGCCATTGCTGTGCTCCGTTGCTTTTAATCACTCTCTGGAAAGCTGATTTGGCCAGTGAATAAACAGGGGTACAGAATTTCCCACTGTCCCGTTTGCTTTTAATTCTGCATGAGAGGTTCAGTGTATCCATGAGCTTTAATGCTGCCTTACGATCATCCAGGAAATACTGAAGACCAAATATGGCAAAGAGCGCTTTTTCATGTGGTGCCATGTCTTTCCAGGACGTTAAAGGTTTACCCAACTGGGCCATGAAACATCGTCTTGCAGCTGCAACATCGAGCTGCATATTGGTGATGAGAGTATGCTGCTCGACAAATGCTTCCGGGGTGAGAGCAACCCGCCGTTCAGGTCGTTTGCCACCATGAAAGAGTTTTTCCGGATCACCATCTGCCAGTACAGGGGCGATAGCAGGGGACAACGAAGCAAAGATGTGTGGCAGTCGGGTAATATCTACTGGTCTGCGGGTGAAACGACTTTGTCCCGGATGTTGATACCACTCCCACAAACACCAGAGTGTCACAGGTAAGAGGTACATCCACAGAATACCTATGGTCTGCTCCATGACATTAACCCACTGGCTATAGCTTATGTTGGCGGCGTTGTTACCGGTCATGGCAAGCAGGTTGTATCGTGGTGCTGCATAGTTATGAAATGGTCCCCAGTCAACCAGTCCCCATAAGGTATGAAGAATCAGGCAGCTGGCGTAAACCACTTCCGGCAAGAATAACCATATAACGAATAGCAGCAGGATAAGAAGGACACCAACAGCGCCCCATATCTGCATAGGATCTTCTGCGACAGGCTGTCGATTGTAAGACATGACAAAGTCTCCATTTCTGGAATTTAAATCAAACGGAAAGGTTAAAAATTTATTTGCAGGCGATAAGAGCTAACCAGAGGAATTAGCCGTGCGATAAAAGGATTGTTGCAGATACGAAAGTCGTTAGAATAGCTGCGGGCGCTTGAGGCTGTATGCCGAAAGCGTTTTGTGGACGGTATACAGCAGAAAGCCCCTGGAGATTTTTTTATCAATCAACCAAGGGCTCTACTGTAATGCCTAGACAACATTATAGTAGCCCGATAACCGCCGTAAGGCAATGGAGGGGCTATGATGCCACAGCGAACGTTTTTAATGATGTTAATCGTCATCTGTGTGACGATTCTGTGTTTTGTCTGGATGGTGAGGGATTCGCTTTGCGGACTCCGGCTCCAGCAGGGAAACACAGTGCTTGTGGCAACGTTAGCCTACGAAGTTAAACGTTAACGGGCAACACGGCGGCAGGTTTTCTGCCGCCGCTTTGTTGCGAAGGCTGACCTCATTGCGCCCTTTCTTCTTCAATGAAGCGTATCCGGTATTGTTTCATTTTCCCTGAAGCCGATTAGCTCCAGCCGAATGCCTTTGCCATCGGGGGCCACGTTCTGCATTTCGCAGATACCACGTCGGGTCATGAGTGTGAAGGCTGTCATTGCCAGCATGGCTAACGCGTTTTCCTCGCTTCCGCTGCGTTTCTCGAGAGCATCGGCAATTTCTTCTATGCTCCCCACCTGAAAGCAAGAGTCGAATTCTTTACTCCACTTTTCTGACATCGGATTTTCTCTCTGTATTTATGGGTAGTTATCGAACTGAATGTGCCAGTTTTTTCAGGAGACGGCAAAGTTGAGATGATTGGTTCTGATTCAGAGCATGAGTTTCCTCGGTGTGACGGGCATGTCGGGCGGATTTTGAGAAACAACAGATGTAAAAAAACCGACTGGTGAGGTCGGTTTTTTTACTGTTCCGTTACAGAGTGGGTGGCCCTGACCGGAGGAAATCTCTTTTCAACTAACGTTCTTATAATAGCGAGCTGTTCATTTGATAGCAACCATCCTTATAATCCGCAGGTTAGCTCTGTCTGGCGACACTTCTGCCGTGATATCCATCGGGACTATGGATGCAAGATTTTAAGTCCTGGCTGAACAAACAGGTGGTGCTGTGTTCAGTGCTCTGGCAGGAGGAAGTCTCTTTTCAACTAACACTGAAAGTGCCGTTGTGACAGGCAATGTAAGAGTAAGCAACGGTGATTTCCTCCAGTGATGGAGAAGCGGATGATTAATCTGTTAATCATCGTTCTCAGGGCAGTAGTTGCCGTTGCAAACGCGCTGATTGCTGTTCTGGAACTGATCCGGGAACTTGTCGACTGATAAGCCTGGAAACGTAACTAAGGGCAGGGAGTTACCGCTTCCTGCCCTTTAACAAAAAGAGATCTCACGTTAAAAATTTGTACCCTTCTTTAACTTCCAGTGCCTGCTCCTTTGACTCAAACATCAGTCTTGTTTTCCCGGGAACGCCCCATGAAATGTATTCAACATCTATCCACCATTTTCCATATTCTTTATATGGCCCGGATATTACTTTTTTGACAAAGGCGTCTACCAGATTCATTATTTTTTCCTTTTTGTGTTGAAAATAATTAATGCCAGAGCACAGCGAAAATAATGAATGCGCTGGCTGTGATAATTGCGATTTTCTCCCATATGATATTTTTCTCATGGGGGTTTCTACGGAGATTATTTCTTCGCATTGAGATACCGGTATTCATGTTTTATCTTGGACTTTTGTTTTGTTGTCTGTCTGGCAGGCTGTTCTGCGCCCGTTTGTGACAAGGTTAGCTTATGGGGTTAAATGGTCACGGACATCATGCGGACGGTTCCCTGTCACATGCCATCTGTTTTTTTCATTCAAATTGAGAGATATTGCTAAGTTGAGTCGCTTGCGATAGTGGACTCCTGTTTGTAAGTGAGTGCCATTGTTTATTTCATGAAGAGGATTGATTATGAGCATGCCTCCTGCGATAGCTAATACTTTCTTGTTTGAAATGATGAAGAGTAAATCAAAAGACGTTACACTTGCTGCGATCTATGCATTAGGTGAAGGCCGGTGTCAGGCGGAGAACATTACTCGTGAATTACATAGATTGAGTCAAAGTGATGATATGGAAATAAAAATTGCTGCGATTAAAGCACTTGGTCGAATTTATCGGTAACGGCATAAGTTATCTGTTGTAATGAACAAAAGCCGGCTCATTTGAACCGGCTGTTATGGAGGGAGCTTATCTTAAAATACTTCGGCTACAGGCATGCCTGCAATCTGCTCCCACTCCTTACGCTTCTCCTGAATTAGGCGAGGAAAGTCGACAGGGTAATCATATCCTCTTTCTGCCATTGCATGCATTGTATCCGCCATCATTTTGGGATGGATGCATCCTGACGGAATTGAGACCATTGGTATATTTATGTATTTTGTATAAATCTCTAGTGTCTTGGCGTCGGTCACAGTGCGTGTGAAGTTGTCAATGTCAAAGCCGATAATATCCATTATATTTCCAGGGTAAGCACGAGCATACAGCATAGTGCCTTTTTTGGTATCCACGCCAAAATAGACGCCCTGAGTAAAAGACAGTCCCTCATATTCTTTGTCAGGTGAATAAAAACCGGTGTTTTTTATCTCCGCGACAATTTTTTTTATTTTGTCTTTTCTTGAGCTTGCTCGGGAATACATCAATATTGCAGGGGCAATTAGTAAAAACAGACAGACGCAAGTATAAATATAATCTTCTTGCGTCACATATCTTGAAGATGTAATGGAGAGCAATCCGAAAAGAATAAAAATGGATAACACTGGTATGCTTATGAAATATATAAATCTAAGGGCGTAATATAATGTCCACCAAGCAGGATATCTATTGATTGTTTTTACCATTTGCATAATAAACCCTCCATAAACACTCATCGATATTTTAATGCGATTGAGTGTTTATGGCAAGGTTGTTTTATTAAATTTATCCTTTTATTCCATCTTTATTATCATCCTTTGTGACATTTTTTAGTCTGTCCTCTCTAACTCCAGGGCTGTGTCTAATATTTCTATTAGAACCTGCAAAAATATCTTTTACTGATGAGGTGAGGTTGCCAAGAGTATTTACACCATCTCTACCACCCAAGAAATTGATAACATGGTCAGGAAGATATGCTTGTAAAGCAAATATTGCAGCTACAGACGTTGTACACATACGGGCGTAAATTAGCAGGAACCCGGCAAGGCTGAATATCCCTGTTAATGATTTTACCTGTACGTTAACTAGTGCTGCGCCAAACAGTGAGTTTAATATTGTGCCGACGGCAATGATGGCGACAGAGGCAAAAAAGAAACCGAATACCATGAGAGGTGGTCTTATCATGCTGTCAATTAAGTATATATATCCGTAAGCTGCTCGACTTCCTCTGTCCTCTGATGTTCCTAGATGTGTTGCTGCCCACAGAGGCCCGGCAGTGCATCCTATTAATACGCTTACTATCCAGTTCCCAATGCCTGTCATCCAGAAAATGAATGGTATAAATGGTAGGTAAATTGATAAGGAAAAACCCGCACAAAACAACAGGAACAACAAGAAATATATTGGGG
>OERD01000286.1_pt1 | contig 14316 bp, 9 predicted proteins | sample 1539941 | NCBI WGS metagenome assembly OERD01 (sample SAMEA3891242, study PRJEB23780) | metagenome | biome: terrestrial biome; feature: animal house; material: water of meat washing | place: Italy | collected 2015-05-12
ATTATTAACAGTCATAATTGCCAGCCCTACTCTGGGATATATAGGTTTCCTGTTTTCTATTTAACCTAAAAAAGCGGGCCAATGGCCCGCTTGGTTATATTTCACTCACTCCATCCTCACACCGGCGGATGGAAATGGCTGGCCTCGCGGGTGGCCATCTCCTCGTAGGTGGCCCACTTCTGCCACGCCACTTTTTGCGCCACCTGCATAAGTCGCTCGGCCTCCTCCGGATGGCTCTGGGCCAGCACCCGATAACGGGTCTCCTCCTGCCGGTATTCAGCGAGGGGAATGGAGGGGCGCAGGCTGTCGAGGCTGAAGGGGTTCTGCCCCGCTTGTCGCAGTACCGGGTTGTAGCGCATCAGCGGCCAGTGACCGGAGGCCACGGCCCGTTTTTGCTGGGTCAGGCCAAACTCCATATCGATGCCGTGGGCGATACAGTGGCTGTAGGCGATGATAAGCGACGGGCCCGGATAGGCCTCCGCCTCACGCAAGGCCTGCAGCGCCTGCTGCGGGTTGGCACCAAAGGCGATGCGGGCAACATAGACGTTGCCGTAGGAGATGGCCTGCAACGCCACATCCTTCTTGGCCAGCGTCTTGCCTCCCGCCGCGAACTTGGCGACGGCGCCGAGCGGGGTCGATTTCGACATCTGGCCGCCGGTGTTGGAGTAGACCTCGGTATCCATCACCAGCACGTTCACATCGCGCCCGGAGGCGAGCACATGATCGAGCCCCGATGAGCCGATGTCATAGGCCCAGCCATCGCCGCCGATGATCCAGACCGAGCGGCGCACCAGCTGATCAATCAAGGAGAGCAGCTCGCGGGCCTTGCCGGATTTCACCTCTTCCAGCCGCTCGCGCACTTGCGCCACCCGGGTGCGCTGGGCGCGGATCTCCGACTCCAGCCGCTGCGGGGCGTTGATAAGCGACTCGACCAATGCCTCCCCCAACTCCCCCTTCATCGCTTCGAGGGCCGCCACCGCCTGACCGTGATGCTGATCGGCGGTGAGACGAAAACCAAAGCCAAACTCGGCGTTGTCCTCGAACAGGGAGTTCGACCAGGCCGGCCCCTTCCCTTCGCCGTTCTTGGCCCAGGGGGTGGTCGGCAGGTTGCCGCCGTAGATGGAGGAGCAACCGGTGGCGTTGGCCACCAGCATGCGATCGCCAAACAGCTGGGTCAGCAGCTTGAGATAGGGGGTCTCGCCACAGCCGGCGCAGGCGCCGGAGAACTCGAACAGGGGTTCGAGGAACTGGGCACCGCGCACCGTGGAGAAATCCACCCGCTCGCGGGCAGGCCAGGGCAGGCTCTCGAACCAGCGCAGCGCCTGTTTCTGGCCAGCCAGATGGGGCGCCTTGTCCATCATGGCGATGGCGCGCTCGCCTTCATGGCTCTCATCCGCTCCGGCCCGCACCGGACAGGCCTGCACGCACTGGCCGCAGCCGGTGCAATCCTCCGGATAGAGCTGCAAGGTGTAGCGGCTGTCGGGGAAGCCCTTGGCGGTGACGGGCACCGACTGCGCCGCCTCGGGGGCGGTCGCCAGCCAGTCCTGATGGTAGAACTTGGCCCGCAGCGCCGCGTGGGGGCAGACAAAGACGCAGTTGCCGCACTGGATGCAGATATCGGAGTGCCAGATCGGGATCTCGCGGGCGATATCCCGCTTCTCGAAGCGGCTGGTGGCGGTGGGGTAAGTGCCATCCACCGGCAGCATGGAGACGGGGATCAGATCGCCGCGCCCCGCCAGCATCTCGCCAGTGACCCGCTGGACAAACTCGCTGCCACCCGGCGCCAATGGCAGCGGATAGTCGCTGATCTGCTCGTCACCGGCCGGGATCGCCACCTTGCAGAGGTGAGCCAGGGTATCGTCCACCGCCGCGAAGTTGCGCGCCACCACCTCGGGCCCCTTGCGGGCATAGCTCTTCTCGATGCTCTCCTTGATCAGCGCAATCGCCTCATCCCGCGGCAAGATGCCAGCCAGCGCGAAGAAACAGGTCTGCATGATGGTGTTGATGCGATTGCCCATGCCGTTGCGCTCGGCCACCCGATCCCCATCGATGCAGTAGAGGCGGATATCGAGGGCGCGAATACGGGCGCGCAGCCGCTCGGGCAGCTGGCCCCACACCTTGTCAGCCTCATAGGGGGCATTGAGCAGCAGGGTCGCCCCTTCGGCGGCGTGCTCCAGCAGATCGACCGATTCGACAAAGCCCCACTGGTGGCAACCGATAAAGCTCGCCTGCTCGATAAGCCAGGGGGCGTCGATGGGCTCGGGGCCAAAGCGCAGGTGGGAGACGGTGCGCGAGCCCGACTTCTTGGAGTCGTAGACGAAGTAGCCCTGGGCGTGGAACCCCTCCAGCTCGCCGATGATCTTGATGCTGTTCTTGTTGGCGCCCACCGTGCCGTCGGCACCGAGGCCGAAGAAGAGCGCCCGCACCCGGCTGGCGGGCTCCAGATCGCCGATGGGGTGCCAGGCCAGACTGAGGCCCGACACATCATCGACAATCCCCACGGTAAAGCGCGGGCGCGGCGCATCGGATGCCAGCTCCTCGAACACCGCCGCGCACATGGCGGGGGTGAACTCTTTGGAAGAGAGGCCGTAGCGACCGCCACTGAGCCAGGGCAGCCGCTTGATAAGGCCGCGCTGCAAGCCGTCGATCAGCGCGCTCTGCACATCCAGCAGCAGCGGCTCGCCGCCTGCCCCCGGCTCCTTGGTGCGATCCAGCACGGCGATGCGCCGCACGCTCTGCGGCAGCGCGTCGAGCAGCGCCTGTACCGGGAAGGGGCGATAGAGGCGAATGACCAGTACCCCGGTCTTGCGATCCTGCCGGTTGAGCCAATCCACGGTGGTGCGGGCGGTGGCCGCCCCCGAGCCCATCAGCACGATGACGTCGGTGGCATCGGGCGCGCCGTGATACTCCACCAGCCGGTAGTGGCGGCCGGTCAGCTCGCCGAGGTTGTCCATGCACTGCTGCACCCGCGCCGGTACCGCTTCGTAGAAGGGGTTGACGCTCTCGCGGGACTGGAAATAGGTATCCGGGTTCTGGGCGGTGCCGCGCATCACCGGATGATCCGGGTTGAGCGCCCGCGCACGGTGGGCGCGTACCCAGTCGTTGTCGATAAGGGCGCGAATTTCATCCCGATGCAGGGCGGTGATCTTGTTCACCTCGTGGGAGGTACGAAAGCCGTCGAAGAAGTGGATAAAGGGCACCCGGCACTGCAGGGTGACGCTGTGGGCAACCAAGGCCAAGTCCTGCGCCTCCTGCACCGAGCCGGAGGCGAGCATGGCAAAGCCGGTGCTGCGCGCCGCCATCACATCCTGATGGTCGCCAAAAATCGACAGCCCCTGCGCCGCCAGCGAGCGGGCCGCCACATGGAACACCGCCGCGGTCAATTCACCGGCGATCTTGTACATGTTGGGCAGCATCAGCATCAGCCCCTGACTGGCGGTGAAGGTGGTGGCGAGCGCCCCCGCCTGCAAGGCGCCGTGTACCGTGCCGGCCGCCCCCCCTTCGCTCTGCATCTCCACCACGGTGGGGATGTTGCCCCACAGGTTGGTCTGCCCCTCCGCCGCCCAGGCATCGGCCAGTTCGGCCATGGTCGAGCTCGGGGTGATGGGGTAGATGGCACACACTTCACTCAGCTGGTACGCCACCCGGGCCGCGGCTTCGTTGCCGTCGACCATGATCAGTTCATGTTTCATTGGGACTCCTCCGGTTGGCGCAGCTCGATGGCGTGACAAGGGCACTGGTCGTGACAGGCACCGCAGCCGGTGCAGCGCTCGGCATCCACCTGATAGCCTTTGCCCGGCCCCAGCTTGGCGATGGCCTGCTCGGGGCAACTGCCGTAACAGCCGTCGCACTCGAAGCAGTTGCCGCAGGAGTAGCAGCGCGCCGCCTCGTAGCGGGCGGCCACCTCATCCAGCCCGCCGATGATCTCGCCAAAGTCATCCCGCGCCCACGCCGGTTTGACCGGCTGACTGCTGGCCGGGGCGTGGGTCTGGAACCAGAGTTGCAACTGCTCCGGCCCCACCAGCGGGTAGGAGAGCGGTTTGTGGTAGTGGCGACCGCGCAGCCAGGCATCCATATGGCGCGCCGCCTTCTTGCCGTGGCCGGTGGCGATGGTGACGGTGCGCTCGGAGGGCACCATGTCGCCGCCCGCAAACAGACCCGGCACATCCGTCATCAGGTTGCCCGCCACCTGCACCACTCCCTCCTTGTTGACCCGCACGCCGGGAATGCTCTCCAGCACCGAGAGGTCGACCTCCTGACCGAGCGCCAGGATCAGGGAGTCCGCTTCAAGGGTTTCAAACTTGCCGGTGGGCACCGGCTTGCCCTCGGCATCCAGCGCCATCACCTCCACTTCGATGCTGGTGTTGTCGAGCTGGCGGATGCTGCGCAGCCAGTTGATCTTGATCCCCTCCTCCTCGGCCTCGTCGGCTTCGAAGGCGTGGGCTGGCATATGGTCCCGGTCGCGGCGGTAGATGATCATCGCCTCTTCCACACCGAGGCGGCGGGCGGTGCGGGCCGCGTCCATGGCGGTGTTGCCGCCGCCGTAGATGGCCACCCGCCGTCCCAGTTTGGGGGGCGGCAAGCCCTGCTCTTCGGCCAGACTGGCCTGTTCGAGGAAACTCACCGCATCGAGGATCTTGCCCGCTTCCCGGGCCGGAATATCGACCCGCTTGGCCAGATGGGCGCCGATGGCCATAAAGACGGCGTCAAAGCCCCCCTCGTCGCGCTCGCGCAGCACATCCTCCACCTTGTGGTTGAGGGTCAGCGTCACCCCGGCCGCCACGATGCGGGCCACCTCCCGATCCAGCACATCGCGGGGCAGACGGTAAGCGGGAATACCGAAGCGCAGCATGCCGCCCGCCAGTGGCCCCGCTTCGCGGATCTCCACCTGATGGCCGAGCCGGTTGAGGTGCCAGGCGCAGGAGAGGCCGGAGGGGCCGGCACCGATCACCAGCACCTTCTTGCCGCTGGCAGGGGCAGGTGGCGCAGGCTGCCAACCACGGGCCAGCGCCTCGTCGCCAAGGAAGCGCTCGATGGCGTGGATGGAGACGGATTCATCCACCTGACCGCGGTTGCAGGCGCTCTCGCAGGGGTGATAGCAGACCCGGCCATGAATGGCGGGCAAGGGGTTCTCTTCGATCAGGGTCTGCCAGGCCGCCTCAAAACGGCCGGCCTGCGCCAAAGAGAGCCAGGCCTGGATATTTTCTCCGGCCGGGCAGGCGTGATTGCAGGGTGGCAGGGCCGGCCGCCAGACGGGTAGCCGGGTACGCACCGGGCCTGTTCCCGTTTTCAGGGAGAGATCCGGCAATGGGGTCATGTCCAGTTGTTTGCTCATACATTGCTTTCTTCTTTTTGTGTGACAGGCCCCACCCGATGGCGCTTGATACCGTGTAGCCGAAGCGGACGGTGGCCGGAGAGGGAAGAAGCGAAAGCGTTAGAAACTGGGAACTGAGTCGATAATGGCGGCTTTTTTGTACTGATTAGCGAATCAGGATCAAAAAATGTTGCACTTTATGGTTCATAGAGACCAGAACGTGACTCAAGTAACATCTTCTCCAGCTGACCGCTGGCTTTCAGTTTGGCGAGCCCCCGATTGAAGGTTTTGATCAGCTCGTCAGCGTTGGCACGCTTGCGGCTGATCAGCAGGTGACCTTCGACCTTCATCACGGGTTTTGAATGGGTTGCAAAGAGATCGACCGTGCTGGCCGGGTAGAACTGACGCAGGGAGTAGTAACCGACATCGATGTTCTCCAGGGTCAGGTCGGCGCGGCCGGAGAGCAGCAGATCAAAGCTCTGGCGCAGCCGGGTGACGAACTGCACCTGCAGCGGCACCTGCGCGATGGCTGCAAAAAAATCTGCATTGTAGGTATAGCCACTGACCGCAGCCAGCTTGCGATCCGCCAGATCCTGATAGCCACGCCATTCCAGCGGATCGGACTTGAGATAGAACCAGACGTAGGTTTCGCTCAGGATGGGATCGCTGTAGAGATGGGTTTTGCGCCGCTCGCTCGACTCATACCAGTGGACTGTGCCATCCACCACCCCCTCCTCCGACAAGCGAAAGGCCCGCTTCCAGGGCAAAAACTGGAACTTGACGCTCACCCCTTCACTCTTGAATGCCTCGCTCACCACATGAGGGATCAGCCCCTGATATTTCAGCGTCTCGGAGCAGTAAGGGGGATACTCTCCCGTGGTCAGGGTCAGCTCCTGCGCCCAGAGCCCGTGGCAAAAAAGGCTCCCCGCCAGCAACCAGCTTATTTTCATCCCGATGCCCTCTTGTTCTGTTTTCCCAACTATAGACCGCCCCCTTGAAAGGATTGCCGGATCGCCGGGGAACCGTTATGTTCCCCTTTTTCCAGGCGATCGCGCCGCGTCACAAGGATATGAAGATGCCCAGGCTAGACAGCATTCACCTCTACCCCATCAAATCGACTGCAGGCATGCCACTGGCTCGCGCCCGGGTGACCGAAGAGGGACTGGCAGGGGATCGCCGCTACATGGTGGTCAAACCGGACGGCACCTTTATCACCGCCCGTACCCATCCCCAGCTGCAACAGGTCGTGGCCACCCCCATCGAAGGAGGCTTGCAACTGCGCTATCCGGGCTTTGAACCGCTCACCCTGCAAGAGGCCGACTTCAGCCGCGCCCCGCAAGCTACCGGAGTCTGGAGCGACCGTTTCACCGCCCTGCACACCGACCCCAAAGCCGATGGCTGGCTAAGCCGGGTGGCAGGGGAGACGGTGCAACTGCTCTGGCTGGGTGAAACCTCTGATCGCTTTCGTGAAAAGACCGGCACCCGGGTCAGCTTTGCCGACGGTTATCCGCTGCTGCTGATAAGCCAGGCTTCCCTTGAGGATCTCAATCTGCGCTCCGATGCGCTGCACCAGATGAGCCAGTTCCGCACCAATCTGGTGGCAAGCAATACCCAGCCCTTCGAGGAGGACAGCTGGGTGCGTATCCGCATCGGCGAAGTGGAATTTAAAGTGGTCAAGCCCTGCAGCCGCTGCATCATGACCACGGTGGAAGCGGGCACCGATCGCTTCAACGCCCTGAAAGAGCCGCTGGCCACCCTTACCCGCTACCGCCGTGGCGAGGATGGCGAGGTCTACTTCGGCCAGAATCTGGTGGCGCTGAACGAAGGATGGATCGAGACGGGCAGCGAGATCGAGGTGCTGGAGACGACACGCCCCCCTGTCTACCCCAACGCCGCACCGAAGAAGCGGGAGCTGGTCTGCGTGGCCCGCGAACCGCTGGCGCGGGATCTGGAGACCTTCTGGTTCGAAGCCGCCGATGGCGAGCCCCTGCCCGACTACCTGCCGGGCCAGCATCTGCCCATCAGCCTCGATATCAAAAATGAACGGATCCAGCGGCGCTATACCCTGAGCTCCACGCCGGATCACCCGGAGCGTTACAGCATCAGCGTCAAGAAGGTGGAGGGTGGCCGCATCTCCCACTGGCTGCACCAGCAGTTGCAGGTGGGTGATCGGCTGCTGGCCGCCAACCCCGCTGGCGAGTTTCACTTAGGGTCCGAGCGCAACCTCCTGTTGCTCTCCGCAGGCTCCGGCGTCACCCCCATGCTGGCGATAGCCCGCACCCTGGCGCTACGCGGGGAGCTGGAAGAGGTTCACTTTATGCACCTGTGCCGCAGCGAAGCGGACATTCCCGCCGCCAGCGAACTGCACGCCATGGCGCAGCAGGGGATGCCCCTGACTATTATCCTGAGCCAGCCGGACAATCACTGGCAGGGGCTGCAAGGGCGACTCAATGATGAGCATCTGCAACTGGTCAAAGGGCTGGCCGAAAAAGAGGTCTTTATCTGCGGCCCCCACGGCTTTATGGCCGATGCCGCCGCCAAAGTTGCGGCCCTCGGCGTTCCGGCCGCACGGATCAAACAGGAGAGTTTTGGCGGCGCCATTCTCTCGGTGGCCCGCCCCCATCAGGCGGTGCAACTGCGTATCGGCGCCCAAGCCTTTACCGGCAACAATCAGGGCACAGTGCTGGATCAGGCCAACAAGCAAGGTGTAGAGCTGCCATGGAGCTGCCGCGCCGGCATCTGCGGCAGTTGCAAACAGACGCTGATCTCGGGCGAGGTGGATCACCCCGACGCCCCCGCCATCACCGCCGCCGAGCGGGCCGAGGGCAAGATCCTCACCTGCTGCGCCGTGCCGCTCACCGACCTTGAAATCCTATGATCGGGTGATCGGGCCGCATTAACTCACGCCACCCCAGATGACCGGGGAATTGACCCCGGTCATCTTTATCCACACTTGTTCACCTGATCCGCCCTTAATTTGTCCCCACGGCCTTCATCAGTGAGTTTCCCTTCCTATACTCTCAGAGCAAAAAGCCTTGCCAGCCATTGACTTGGCGATGCTCCATACGACACTCAGCCATAGGGAAAGGACGCCCATACCATGGAACAGAACAAGCCCGCCTTTCAGCTCAACCTGCTGCTATCCGTCATCACCCTGATCCTGCTGTCACTGGTGTTTTTCGCCTACAGCTGGGCGGGTAAACAACTGGAAGAGAGTTATCGACAACAATATGTCTCCTACCTGCTGGCCGACGAACTGCGCCAATCCTCCGATGATCTGACCCGACTCGGGCGCACCTACGTCATCACCAAGGATCCAGCCTACGAGCAGCAGTACATGCGGATCCTGGCCATTCGCAACGGCGAGCAACCGAGGCCGGAAGGCTACAACCGTATCTACTGGGACTTTGTCGCCGCCAACGGCCAGAATCCCCGCCCCGACAGCAATGTTCGCCGTGGCCTGATCGACCTGATGAAGGATGCCGGTTTCACCGACGGTGAGCTCGCCAAACTGAACGAGGCCAAAAACAACTCGGATGCGCTGGTCAACACCGAGGTCGCCGCCTTCAAGCTGGTGCAGCAGAGCGATGGCGACCCGGTTGCCAACCAGCAAAAAGCCATCGCCATGATGCATGACAAGGCCTATCACCAGAACAAGGGGCGCATCATGTCCCCCATCGATGACTTCTACGTGATGATGGAGCAGCGCAACCATGAGGCAGTCGAGAGCGCCATCGCCAATACCGATATGCTGCGCTATCTCTTTATCGCCCTCGGTCTGGTGTTGATGTTCTTCCTCTGGCGCACCTATCGCTCCCTGCTCGATCTGGTGGGCACCTCGGTCGAACAGCTCAAGACCGATCTCCATATGATGGCGGAAGGGGACTTCTCGCGCCCCATCAAGGTGCCGCCAGGATCGAAAGAGAGCCTGATCGGTCTGCTCGGCGGTATGCAGACCACCCTCAAGGGGATCATCGCCAAGGTCTCCCACTCCACCGAGGAGCTGTCCCACTCTGCTGACAGCATCGCCCAGATCGCCGAGCAGACCGCCCAGTTTGCTACCGATCAGCAAACCAGCACCCAGACCATGGCCGCCGCCATCGAGGAGCTGGTAGTGAGCATCAGCCACCTCTCCGACAACGCCACCCATGCCGACGAGCTGAGCAAGGTCTCCGCCAATACCCTGGAGGAGGGTTCGGGGGTCATTAAAGAGACGCTTGGCAGCATCGAGAATATCTCCACCACTGTGGGGGATGCAGCCAGCACCATCTCCGAGCTCAACGGCCATACCCAGCAGATTTCGGAGATCATCGGGGTGATCCGCGGCATCGCCGATCAGACCAACCTGCTGGCCCTCAACGCGGCCATCGAGGCGGCGCGGGCCGGTGAACAGGGTCGCGGCTTTGCGGTGGTGGCCGACGAGGTGCGCAATCTGGCCAGTCGCTCGGCGGCGTCAACCCAGCAGATCACCGGGATGATCAGCAAGATCCAGAGCGGGGCCGATGCCTCCATCCGCAGCATGGAGAACACGGTCAACAACGTCTCTCGCGGGGTCACGCTGGCCAACCAGACCGGCGAGGCGATCGCCAGCATCCAGAGCCACGCCTCCAACCTCACCGGCCTGATGGGGGAGATCAGCCACACCCTGCGCGAGCAGTCCACCGCCGCCAACGAGGTGGTCTCTACCGTCGGCAACATCACCTCTCTCTCCGAGCAATCGGGGGATGCCGCCCGCCACGTGTCGCAAGAGGCGGCCAAGCTCAAGCAGCTGTCACGGGTACTGCGCCAGGAGATGGGACACTTCAAGCTTTAAAGAACGCTGAAAAGCAAAACGGCTGCCCGAAGGCAGCCGTTTTTTATGCGGGGTTATCCCCTGTCATCCAGCATCTATCAACCACGCAGGGCGGCGATGCGCTGCTCGATGGGCGGGTGGCTCATGAACAGCTCGCTCATGGAGCGCTTGCCGTTGATGCCAAAGGCCATCATGGAGCCTTCCAGCTGCGGCTCGGCACCGCGGGAGAGGCGCTCAAGGGCGGCAATCATCTTGTCGCGACCGGCCAGCTTGGCGGCACCGGCATCGGCACGGAATTCGCGCTGACGGCTGAACCACATGACGATGATGGAGGCCAGAATGCCGAACAGCATCTCCAGCACGAACACGGTGATCATGTAGGCAAAACCGCCGGTGCTGCTGCTCTCTTCCTCGTTGTTGGAGCTGAAGAAGTTGCTGATCACGCCAGCCACGATACGGGCGAAGAACATCACGAAGGTGTTCACCACCCCCTGGATCAGGGTCAGGGTCACCATGTCGCCGTTGGCCACGTGGCTAACCTCGTGGGCCAGTACCGCTTCCGCCTCGTCACGGCTCATGCTGTAGAGCAGGCCGGAGGAGACCGCCACCAGCGAATCATCGCGGCGGGCGCCGGTCGCAAAGGCGTTCATCTCGGGAGAGTCGTAGATCCCCACTTCCGGCATCTTGATACCCGCTTCGCGGGCCTGACGGGCCACAGTGCTCACCAGCCAGTGCTCGGTCTCGTTACGGGGTTGCTCGATGACCTGGACGCCATAGCTGCGCTTGGCCATCCACTTGGACATCAGCAAGGAGATAAAGGAACCCCCAAAACCGAACACGGCACAGAACACCAACAGCCCGGAAATGCTGGACTTGTTGATCCCCAGAACCGAGAACAGGATATTGAGTACCACCCCCAGCACCAGCATGACGGCCAGGTTGGTCACCAGGAATAGCATAATTCGCTTCATATAGACTCCTTGTGAAGATAAGGGACATGACCGGGGATCACTCGGGATCCCCACCTGATCATGTTAATGTCGACATTCTAGGGAGATTCGATGAATGTTCGCTGAATATGCCGTCAAAGTAGCGGCGAGATATCGAGACGCCCCTGCAAATCGGCTTCAAGCGGATTGTTTATAAACGGAATTTCACCGAGGAAGGGGGCTGGCAGCAAGCCCCTCAGGGTGTCCAGATTTTCCTGATAATGGCTCATGGAACCATGGAGCCGATTAATTACCCACCCCGCCACCGGCAGCTGATCATTGCGAATGGCGGCAAAGGTGAGCAGCGCATGGTTGAGGCAACCCAGCTTGGCCCCCACCACCATGATCACCGCCATGTTCTCCTGCTTGACCCAGTCCGACAGCAGATGCTTGCGATCGAGCGGCAGATACCAGCCCCCCGCCCCTTCCACTACCGCCAGTTCGGCCCCGGCCTGTTCAATCTTGCGTAGCCCCTCGCTCAACCCCTGCATGGTGATAGGCTGGCGCGCCTCGCTGGCGGCGATGTGGGGCGCAATCGGCGGCTCATAGGCGAACGGATTGACCACCTCATAGGGCAGCGGCAGGCTCGCCGCCTCCTGCAACAGAACGGCATCCAGGTTGCGCAGCCCGTCCGGGGTGCGGGCACATCCGGCCGAGACCGGCTTGTAACCCGCGCACTTGATTCCCTGTGCGCTGAATTCGCGCAGCAGGGTGCGCGCCACCAGCGTCTTGCCCACATCGGTATCGGTGCCGGTGATAAAGAATGATTTCATACGGTTCTCTCCTTGGCAGGGAGTGGCACACTGCCCTGCACACACTGCGATTCCCGGCGCTCAGCGAGGCTTGCTGAGACGGCCGAGGCACACCCGATAACTGGCGACCAGCCTGCCATCGGGCTGGCGAAACGCCTCATACGCCTGAGCCAGCTGCTGCAATCTGGCGCGACCGCTCAGACCGGCCGGGGCGGCACTCCCCTGATTGTCATTGACCTGATTGGCCCCAATCCCCTTGAGATCGCGCAACAGCTGCGGCAATTCAAGATAGGCGAGATCCCAGGTGATACAACGCAGCTCGGGAGCAGATACCCCGGCGCTAGCCAGCGCCTGCTCCAATTGTGGCAGGCTGAGGAAGCGATTGACATGGGCGCGACCATCAAGCTGCTGCCAGGCGGCTCGCAACTGCCAGAGCGACTCATCGAGCAGGGTCGAGAAAAAGATCTGGCCGCCCGGTTTGACCACCCGCAGCAGCTCGCCAAAAGCCTGGGCCGGACGCTCGCACCACTGCAGCGCCAGACTGGAGAAAACCCAGTCGAACGCGTTATCGGCGAAAGGAAGCTGCTCCGCATCGCCGCAGAGCAGGCGAGCACCGCTGTCACGCAAGGCAGCCTGCGCCAGCATGCCGGGGGCGAGATCCAGCCCCACCAGCTGGTGACAACGGTTCGCCAGTTGGGGCAAGAAAAAGCCGGTACCGCAGCCCAGATCCAGCCCGCTCACCGTCAGATCAGTGCCAACCAGCCTGTCTGGCATCCATTCCAGCAGCGCCTGACCCACCTCCTGCTGAAAGCGGGCGTGGGCATCGTAATGACGGGCGGCGGCGCCGAAACGGCGAGCAAGCTGCGCCTTGTCGACCGTTTGAAAACGCTCAGCCATAGTGAGCCTCCCCAAGCGTTGTAACTGCAGGGCAGACCCCCAAGGCATCGAGCAGGCGATCCACATCCTGCTCGCGGTGAGCCGCGCTCAGGGTAATGCGCAGCCGGGCCGTACCGACTGGCACAGTGGGCGGGCGGATGGCGCTCACCCAGACGCCGCATTCGCGCAGCCGTTCAGCCAGTTGCAGGGCAACACTGCTCTCCCCCACCAGCAGCGGCTGGATCGGGGTATCGCTCGCGCCAAGCTGCCAACCCTGATCCTTTGCCCCTTGCCGGAAGCGAGCGATCAGCTGGCCAAGATGGGCGCGGGACTCATCAGCCGCGCGCACCAGTTCGATGCTCTTGCTGACCGCGCAAGCCTGCGCGGCGGGCATATGGGTGCTGTAGACATAGTGGCGAGCGAAGTTGACCAGATACTCCACCAGTTCGCGACTGCCGCCGACAAAGGCACCGGCAACCCCGAGCGCCTTGCCAAAAGTGCCCATCTGGATGTGTACGCTGGCAGGAGGAACCCCCTGCGCCGCCAGAGTGCCGCGCCCCTCGGGCCCCAGCACGCCGAGGCCGTGGGCATCGTCGATCATCAGCCAGTTGCCGCTTTGGGCGGCGAGGGTTGCGAGATCGCGCCAGGGGGCCTGATCCCCGTCCATGCTGAACACCCCTTCCGAAACAATCAGCCCGCGATTCGGCTCAAGCTGCCGCTCAAGGGCCGCCATATCGTTGTGGCCGAAGCGCTTCATCTTGCAGGGGAGCTGGCTGCCCATCTCCTGCAAAGAGGCGTGGTTGAGTTTGTCCTGCCACAGCAGATGCTCCTTGCCGAGCAGGGCTTTGAGCACCGCCTGATTGGCAGAAAAACCGCAGTTGAACAGCAGCACCGCCTCCACCCCGAGCCACTCGGCCAGGGTCTCCTCAAGCTCTTGGTGGGCACGGCTGTAACCGGTCACCAGCGGCGAGGCGCCGGAGCCCGCGCCATAGCGTTCAATCCCCGCGTTGAAGGCGGCCTTGATGGCGCCGTGTTCTGCCAGTCCCAGATAGTCGTTGGCGGAAAAGTTGAGGTAGTCGCGCCCTGCAACCCTGAGCCGCCCGCCACTCGCCCCGTCGGTCGCGATGCGGTTGCGCAGCAGACCCACCTGCTCGCGCCCGGCCAGCGCCGCGCCCAATGCAAAGGGGCCTGTGACTGCAGGGCCAGTCATGACCGCACGGCCCCGGCACGGGGGCGGGTGGCGTCATAAAACATCTCGGCAGGCTCGCTCTGGCGGCTCACCTCGGCCAGCAGCTCCTCTTCTTGAACCTGATCCGGCTTCTGGGCCCGCTGGGCGGGGCGAATGCCGAGCCGCTTGAACAGCTGCATGTCGCTGTTCTCGTCCGGGTTGGGAGTGGTCAGCAGTTTGCAGCCGTAGAAGATGGAGTTGGCCCCGGCCATAAAGCACATGGCCTGCATCTGCTCGTTCATCTTCTCCCGCCCGGCTGAGAGGCGCACATGGGAGGCGGGCATCATGATCCGTGCCACCGCGATGGTGCGGATAAATTCGAACGGATCGAGGTTCTCCTGATCCTCCAGCGGCGTTCCCTTCAC
>OERD01000288.1_pt1 | contig 14175 bp, 11 predicted proteins | sample 1539941 | NCBI WGS metagenome assembly OERD01 (sample SAMEA3891242, study PRJEB23780) | metagenome | biome: terrestrial biome; feature: animal house; material: water of meat washing | place: Italy | collected 2015-05-12
GCCTGCTCTATGTGAGCGCGGATCATCAGCGCCAGGGGCTCGGCGGCCTGCTGCTGGAGCAGGCCTTGCAGGCGGCCAGCCAGCTGGGCCTGCACAGCCTGACCACAGAGGCCAGCACCTTCAGCCTCGCGCTCTTTCTGCGTCACGGCTTCGAGCAGGCCGGATTGGAAACCGTGGAGCGCGGCGGGGTCAGTTTTGTCCGCCATCGCCTCTACTGCCGCTTGCCAAGCCAGGGCCAGCCACTAAAATACCCACCATTTCCCCAAAGCAATGAATGAAGGCAGCCATCATGGTGGTAGAGAGCGACGGTTATATTGCGCTTATCGAGTATCTGGTAGAGAGTCTGGGCCTGTTCGAGAGCCAGCAGCAGGGCAAGGGCTCCCAGACCATTGAGGATCTGGTGAGCAACCGGGTGGCAGACAACCTCATGGCCATCTGCGAGCAGAACCCCCAGCTCGACCCTAAGGTGCGCTTCCTGATCATGCAGGAGGCCGATGCCGTGGTCGCCGATCTGGAAGAGGTGCTCTCCGCCGTCTGGCTGCGCGCCCCGACCCCGGAACAGAAAACCTTCCTCATCGAGTTTATCGATCTCATCAAGAACCTGTTCGACAGCGCCATCGGCTGATCTGCCGTCCGGCTCTCCCGCCCAACGCAAGATTTCAAAGCAGCAGATAAGGAAAAGGGCCGCCTTGGTGGGCAGCCCTGCTTGCTATCATTTTCAACCCGCCAGTGCGTTCATTCATCAGGCGGTTATCAAGGCAAGAAATGTGTCTGGACTTTGCATCCGATCCCTGGACGCTACCTAGTTAGTCCCGACTGGTCGCAATAAGTTCCCTCCTCCGACCATTTATTTTCACTTTTATTAAGAAATCGACTACAAACCTGTTCAGCGGTTCAGGCTGGGCGGCAAACAGACTCCAATGCCACCCAATCCGCAGTAGCCATCCGGATTTTTCTCCAGATATTGCTGATGGTAATCCTCGGCGTAATAGAAGGGCGCCAGCGGCAGAATGCGGGTGGTAATGGTACGACTGTCACCGCTCGCCGCCATCGCCTGCTGATAGGCCGCCATGCTCTGCTGGGCAATGATCTGCTGGCTCTCGTCGCCATAGAAGATCACCGAGCGGTACTGGGTGCCCACATCGCCCCCCTGCCGCATCCCCTGCGCCGGATCGTGCTGCTCCCAGAACAGTCTGAGCAGATCGCCGTAGCTGATCACCGCCGGATCAAACACCACCTGCACCGTCTCGGCATGGCCGGTCAGCCCGCTGCACACCTCTTTGTAGGTGGGATTCTGGGTCACGCCGCCCTGATAACCGGCCGCGGTGGAGTAGACGCCCGGCTGCTGCCAGAACAGGCGCTCCACGCCCCAGAAACAGCCCATGCCAAACCAGGCGATCTCCATGTTCTCGGGCCAGGGGCCCTGGGTCGGGTTGCCATTCACCGCATGCTGCTGACCAATCACCATCGCTTCGCGTCGTCCCGGCAGGGCATCTGCCGGTGAAATAATCTGTTCCATGAATTCTGTCCTTGTATAAAACCCTGTGAAATCACACAGCTGACGAAAAGGAGCATCGAAGATAGCAGTTTATCGCGCCGGATCAACCGGCGGGCCCCTCCCCGCTCGCTTCGGCGGCTATCTGCGCTTCCTGCCACACGCTCCCAATCCGCACGGCCAAGCCGCCCCTCGTAGACCAGAAACAGCCAAAATCAATATTTAGTCTTGATTTGTGAATTAATTTTCATATATTGAGCCAATCGCTGTTTTTTTATGGAAGAAATATCAAGTGCGTGAACGCGAACCCAGTCTGGTCAATGCCTTTCGGCAATCCACCCCCTATGTCAATGTGCATCGGGGTGCCACCTTTGTGCTGATGATGGGGGGAGAAGCCATCTGCCACCCCAACTTCGCCAATATCGTCAGCGATATCGCCCTGCTGCAGACACTGGGCATACGCCTGGTGCTGGTGTTTGGTTCACGTCCGCAAAACGATGAAGCGCTGGCCCGCGCCGGTATCGAGGCCCAGTATCACAAGCGGATCCGGGTCACCGATGACGAGAGTTTCACCATCATCAAACAGGTGTGTGGCGGCCTGCAATACGACATCACCGCCCAGCTCTCCATGGGGCTCGCCAACACACCCATGCAGGGGGCGCGGATCAGCGTGGTGAGCGGCAACTTCGTCACCGCCCAGCCGCTGGGGGTGGATGATGGCATCGACTTTTGCCACAGCGGCCGGGTGCGCCGCATCGACGTGGAGGGGATCACCCGCCAGCTCGATCAGAAGAGTCTGGTGCTCATCTCCCCCATCGGCTGCTCGGTCACCGGCGAGAGCTTTAACCTGAGCTCCGAAGAGGTGGCCCGCCGGGTGGCGGTCGATCTCAAGGCGGACAAGCTCATCTGCTTTAGCAGCACCCAGGGGGTGATGGACAGACGCGGCGAAGCCATCTCCGAGCTCTTCCCCGAGCAGGCCGAAGAGCTGCTGGTGGAGCTGGAGCAGGCGGGCGAAGAGATGTCCGGCACCGCCCGCTACCTGCGCGCGGCCATTGCCTCCTGCCGTGGCGGCGTGCCCCGCTCCCATCTGGTGAGCTATCAGGATGATGGCGCCATGTTGCAGGAGCTGTTCAGCCGTGACGGCCTCGGCACCCAGATAGTGCGGGAAAGTGCCGAGCAGGCCCGCGCCGCCACCATCGAGGATATCGGCGGCATTCTGGATCTTATTCGCCCGCTGGAGGAGGAAGGCATTCTGGTGCGCCGCTCCCGCGAACAACTGGAGATGGAGATCGACAAGTTCACCATCATCGAGCGCGATGGCCTCATCATCGGCTGCGCGGCCCTCTACTGCTTTATGGAAGAGGCGATGGCGGAGATGGCCTGCGTCGCCATCCACCCCGACTATCGCAACTCCAACCGGGGGGATCAGCTGGTGGCCAAGGTGGCCGAGCGGGCCAAGCGGCTTGGCATTCGCCGCCTGTTCGTGCTCACCACCCGCTCCATCCACTGGTTCCGGGAGCGGGGCTTCGATCCGCTGGAAGTGGAAGATCTGCCGGTGGCGCGCCAGCGTCTCTACAACTGGCAGCGCCGTTCCAAGGTTTTGTCAAAGACCATTGCCTAAGCCATTGATTCTGCGTTGAGTTAGCCGACAATTTGAACTTTTTCACAAACTCGATTGACAGTGCAATCCAACGCAGGGTATTTCTAAATGCACTCCACCGCCCTGGTGGAGCCAGAAGAGGAGCGCTGCCCAGGCAGCCCAAGGGAGGACGCCAGCGTCCGGTGAACTTGGGTCAGGGGGAGCAGCGCCGAGACGAGTGAGGAGACTGGTGACCTCAACGTCGGCTGCGGGGGCTGAATCCCCCGGGTTGTCATCGGTAGTGATCATCCCCCACCGCGCCCTGTCAGGGGCGGTACGGGATGGGCTCTGCAGGTGGAGTGCTTCTGGCCGGGATAGCTTCGTTCATTCCTGCCATTTTCAGCCTCCTCCTCTCTTTTTTGCCCGATGGAACCGGAATCTTAAAATAAGACAGGAGTAAGCAATGAGCCCGATCAATGTCGCCAAGTTTGGCGGAACCAGTGTCGCCAACTTCCCGGCCATGAATCACTGCGCCGACATCGTGCTGGCCAATCCCGCCACCCGGGTGGTGGTGCTGAGCGCCAGCGCCGGTGTCACCAACCTGCTGGTCGCTCTGGCACAAGGGGAGCTGGACGAAGCGGGCCGCGACGAGCAGCTGGCCAAACTGGCCGGGATCCAGCAGGCCATTCTGGCCGATCTCGGCAACCCCGTTGATGTGAGCGCCCTCATTCATGGCCAGCTGGACGAAATTCGCCTCATGGCCCAGCAAGCCCACCAGCATACCGATGCGGAGCTGGCCGATCGCCTCATCGCCTGCGGCGAGCTGATGTCTACCCGCCTCTTTACCGAGCTGCTGCGCCAGCGCGGCGTCAAGGCCCACTGGCAGGATGTGCGCCAGCTGATGCGCACCGACAGCCGCTTTGGCAAGGCCACCGTCGATCTGGCCACCACCCGAACCCTCTGCCAGCAGACGCTGGGCCCGCAGCTTGGCGACAGCCTCATCATCACCCAGGGCTTTATCGGCGCCGATGGTGATGGCCGCACCACCACGCTGGGTCGCGGCGGCTCTGACTACAGCGCAGCCCTGCTCGCCGAAGCGCTCGATGCCGCCAGTATCGAGATCTGGACCGATGTGCCCGGCATCTACACCACGGATCCGCGCCTCGTCACCCGCGCCCGCCCGATCCCCGAAATCAGCTTTGTCGAAGCGGCCGAGATGGCCACCTTCGGCGCCAAGGTGCTGCACCCGGCCACCCTGCAACCGGCGGTGCGCCAGAATATTCCGGTGTTTGTCGGCTCCGCCAAGGATCCTGCCGCCGGTGGTACCTGGATCCGCGCCAGCACAGATTCAAGCCCGCTGTTTCGCGCCGTCGCCCTGCGCCGCCAGCAGGTGCTGGTGACCCTGCACAGCCTCAACATGTTCCACGCCTACGGCTTTCTGGCCGAAGTGTTCGGCATTCTGGCCCGTCACCGCATCTCGGTCGATCTCATCACTACCTCGGAAGTGAGCGTGTCATTGACGCTGGATCACACCGGCAGCCAGAGTAACGGCGAACCGATCCTGAGCGACAAGGTACTGGCCGAGCTGGGCCAGCTTTGCAAGGTGGAGGTGGAAACCGGTCTGGCACTGGTGGCGCTCATCGGCAACCGGATGAGCGAAGTGAACGGGGTGGGCAGTCAGGTCTTTGACGCCCTGCGCGAGCACAACATCCGGATGATCTGCTACGGCGCCAGCGCCCACAACCTCTGCTTCCTGGTCAAGGAGAGCGAGGCGGGCAATATCGTCAACCGCCTCCATCAGGAGCTGCTGGACTGACCCTCACCGCGAGGCGAACCAGACCATGCAACAGGGCGCCCGCAAGGCGCCCTGTTTATTTGTGTATCACTGACGTATTGGCTCAGGCAAAGCTGGTGGCGGGCAACTGGCAGGCCACGGCTTCGCGGCGCAGCTGCTGCAAGCGGGCCAGCAGCCCGGTCTGGCCGAGCTCCATCTCCTGAGGCGAGAGATTGTCCACCAGCAGCGGATAGTGATCCGTCACCGCCTGCATCAACCAGTCGAGGCGACGCAGGGTGAGCGGGCCGCAGCTCTGGCCGCTCAGATCATCGGCCACATCGAGCCGGTGGCTGCGATACATGTCCCGCCACCAGTTGGCGACCAGCGCCTCGTCGCTCGCCAGCGCGGCGCTCCACTCCCCTTGCAGGGCGTGCAGGCGGGCCAGCACGGGCGCGCTGGCCCCTTCGCGGATCAGGTGATGGATCTCCCGTTTCACCCATTTCAGACAAAGCTCGCGCCAGTAGCGAAATTGCGGCAGAGGATCGGCCTCATCGAGCCAGAGTCCGGAGAGGGTGCGGGTCTCCAGCCGCTCCGGCACATGGAACTGCGGGTCGACCAGACCGTTGGAGTTGTATTCAAAGCGGGGATCGAAGGTCCACATATAGCCAAAGTCGAACACGCAGATCTGCTCGCCGTCATCGAGCAGGTTGCCCGGGCTCGGGTCCCAGTCAAACCAGCCCCAGCGGGCCAGCTCACCCTGCACCTCCAGCATCTGGGCCAGATTGCGCTCGTTGAGCTGATGGACCGGCACGCCCCGCAACCAGGGGGAGACCAGCACCCCGGCCCGCGCCGAGCCAAAGCTGGTGCAGACCACGTGGGAGAGGACAGTAGGATGCAGCTCGCGCAGCGCCTCGATTTCGCGCCGCCGCTCCAGCTCGGTCAGAAAGGCGGTCTTGCCATCGAGGTTGGCCACCAGTGAATCCTGACGGCGCCGCTTGAGGCACCAGTGATGCCCCTCCACCTTGAGGTGAAACACCTCGGCGGTGAGACCGTGGCGATAGACCTTGACCACAGCCGGATGGCTATCCTTCAGCTTGACCAGTTGGGCCAGCGGCAGCGGGCAGTCGCGCTCGCGTCCGATCCGGATCTCTTCCTTGCTCTCCAGCATGCGCAGCAATCTGGCCTGACGTGCCATCACTTTGGGATTCATACATGTACCTCCAGTCGCTATCGAGAGACTAAACAGCAGATCCCTCCCAAGCCAGTGGCAAAACCCCATGATGACGCTTTCATCACATATTCCGAACAACCCCTCGATCGGGATCACAATTTGCAAGGTTGAGCTGTAACCAAATATTCATTAAGTGGTCATTAAATTGACAAGCTGAAACAAGGCCCGCACCATCGGGTCAAACTCTATGCGGATGAACGATCTCTCCCTCACTCGCTCAAAGGATGAGCTTATATGAATCGCCCCTCCTCAGGCCGCCCCCGCGTCCTGAGTCTGCCCTCTCTGCTGCTTGCCCTGCTGGGCGGATTGCTGCTGCTGACCCTGTTGTTGCCGCTGATCAATCCCGGCAGCTGGCTGGGCCGTGCCCAGCCGCTGGTGCTGGGCCCCGCCGACAATCCGCTGGCCACCCTCACCCGCCACGCCCTGCTCTATAAAAGCGACAGCCGCGGCCTCTATCTGGTGGTGCGCAGCCAGTGGCAGTTGCGGGGGCCGCTGCAAGCGGGGGACAAGGTGCGAGTGGAGCTGCTCAACGACAAGGGGGAGCGGATCGACCAGCTCAGTCAAGCGGTGGATAAGCGTCAGGTGTGCCGCAATAACCGCTGCTCGCTGGATCTCAACAGCACCCTGCGCGCCCCGGACGATGCACTGGCCAGCCGTTATCAGCTGCGCATCGGTCTGCTGCTCAAAGATCGCCCCGAGAGCGGCGATTTCAGCCAGATCCTGCAAACCCTGCCGGAGCAGGGCTTCAACCTCACCTATCTGGTGGTGAGCCTGACCCTGGTGCTGGCCCTGAGCGCCGCCGTGCTCAAAACGGTGCTGCCAAAGCTGCGCCGCAGCCTGCGCTGGCGGATCATCGGCAGCCTGCTGCTCGGCAACCTCACCTTCGTGCTGCTGCACGGCTTCGTGGTGTTCAAGCTGGGGGAGTTTCTGCTCTGGTCAGGCTTTCGGCCGGAGCACTACTATCTGGCCTGGGGCAGCATGGTGCTGGGCTGGAGCCTCTGCGCGCTGGCGGGCTTCAACCTCTATATGGGGCTGGTCTTTACCGCGCTTTCGGGCATAGGTCTGCTGGCCAACTTTATGAAGATCGCCATCTACGGCGTGCCGCTCGGCGGGGACGATTTTGGCAACCTGCTGGCGCTGCTGCGGATCCTGCTCGACCAGCACCCCATCCTGCCCATCTTCACCGTGTTGCTGGCACTGTTTCTCTGCTGGCGCTTTGCCCTGTCACGCTGGGTGCTGCGCACAGCCGCTGCCACCGTCGCCTTCTTTGCCCTCTGCGTCTTTGCCACCCAGACCGGCAACAAGCTGCTGGGGGCCAACATTCGCTACGTGGATCGCGCGGTCAACTACCACAGGGACATCATCCGCTCCGGCCCCGGCCTCTATCTGTTCAATCTGGTGGACGAGATGCTGCAAAGCGGCAGCGTGTTTCGCTACCCCTTGCAGATCAACGAGCTGACCCCGCAGCTGAGCTATCCGCCCCAGGGCATAGCGCCGCGCTGGGATCTGGTGATCGTGCTGCAATATGAGTCGCTCTGGCTCGACTGGAAGGGGCGGATCTGCGCCCCGGCCCCTACCCTCTCCCTGCCTGCCAGCGTGCAGCAGTGGCACAAGACCATCCACTCCCCCACCACCGGCGGCATGACGGTGCTGGCGGAGTTCGAGATGAACACCGGCCTGCCGGTGGGCTTGCTCAAGCAGGGGGTGGTGCCCTACTACTACCTCTCGCAGCAGGTGCCGGGGCTGGCCCAGAGCGCCAGACAGAGCGGCTACCAGACCCTGTTCGCCCACCCCTATGTGGAAAAATTCTGGGGCCGCGCCAAGGCGATCCCGGCGCTCGGCTATGAGGAGCGCTGGTTCGACACCCGCTTCACCACCCTTGAGCACAAGGGGCTCTATATCTCCGATGATGCGCTGATCGACCACCTGCTCAAGCGCAGCGAACAGGATGACAAACCGCTGTTTGCCTATGCGGTCACCATGCAGGGGCACGGCCCCTTCGATGGCCCCCGCTATCAGGGGCAGGAGCGCAGCGGCGCCTGCCCGAACCAGAGCGAGAGCGACACCCAGCTGCTCAACACCTACTACACCGGGGTGGTGGATGCCATGGCCTCGCTGGAGCGGCTGCTCAAGACCCTCGACCAGTCGGGCAAGCGCTATCTGGTGGTGGCCTTTGGCGATCACCAGCCGTTTTTGATGTCTGCCGGCAAGGGGATTCACGGTGACAAGCCGGCGCGCGATGCCACCTACCAGATCCCCATGATGGCCTTCACCCGCGCCGATGATCCCCTCAATCTGGCGACCCAGTTTGCGCCGGTGCGCCAGCTCTACCAGATGGGTCAGGCCACCCGCCAGCTGCTGGCGGGGGATATCACCCCCATCGAAGAGAAGCCCCTGCTCCATCCGGTGCTGGGGGAGGAGAAAGGATTCGACCCATCAAGCCTGGTGCCGCAGATCCGCGCCAGCTTCCGGCCCGATGCCCTGCCCTGATCCCTCCCCACAAAAACAGACAAGGCCGCATCCGCGGCCTTGTTGTTGGACATTCATTTCGCCCTCATTCTGCTCGCCACCAGGGCTGCAGCAAGGTGAGCTGCTGGCGGTCGAGATCGAGCGCCACCTCGATACCCAGCGGCAACGTCAGCATGGGGTGGGTATGGGCGCAGTCAAACTCCGCCAGAATGGGGAAGTTCGGCTCCCCCACCACCTCCAGCAGGATATCGAGGGGGCGCTTGCCGCTACCCTGATCGTTGAACAACTCGTGCTTGCCGAGGATAAGCGCGCCGATCCGATCAAATATCCCGCACAGCTTGAGGTGGGCGAAGGATCGCTCCACCGTCTCGGCAGATTTCAGGCTGTCCTCCAGCAGCAAAATGTCGCCGTGCTCGATGGCCGGCATATAGGGAGAACCCCAGATCCCCGCCATGGTGTTGAGGTTGCCGCCCATCAGCCGTCCCTGCACCCGGCCTGAGCCCACCGAGATCAGCCGATTGGGCTGGCAGCGCTTGGCCCGGGTCTGGTTCTCCCAATCGAGCCGTTCATCGCTCCACTTTGCCGGGGTGGGCAGCGTGCAGGGGACGCCAGCTTCGTCGGCCAACGCAATCTGTAAAAAACTGGCCAGCGTCTCATCCACCAGCGGCGGCAACTCGCCAAAGGAGGCCACCAGCGCCGGGCCATAAAAGGTAACCAGGCCAGTTTGGGCATGGATGCCGAGCAGCAGCGCCGTCACATCGGAGTAGCCAACGATGATCTTGGGATCGCGCCTCAGCGCCTCGTAATCGATATAGGGCAGCAGGGAGTTGGAGTTGCTGCCGCCAATCACCGACATGATGCAGCGCACTTCTGGGTCGCGAATAAGGGCGTTGAGCTCCTCGGCCCGCGCGGCGATGGAGCCGGAGCGCCAGTGATCCTGCTGGCCGGTGAGGCTGCCCGCCTTGAGCCTAAAGCCCTGCCCCTCAAGAAAGGCTTTTGCGCGGGCAAAACGGTTGGGTGCCCAGGCGGTCGCCGCGCTGGAGGGGGAGAAAAAAGCGATGGTATCGCCACGTTGGAGCAGCGGGGGAACCAATAACGTCATGACACACTCATCCTTGCCAATATCCAGCCATCACAGAGTCGTTGAGACTCCTACACAACCCCTTTGATCACAACGGGTTTATCACCATCGTTTAGAAATACAAAACACTTGATTCATTATTAACAGATATTCTAAACGCTATCCCCTTCCTAGAATGACCTCATTGCGATGGCCAACCCCGGTTGGTTGTCAGAATGGTCGGCCTGACAGCCCGAACGTTCTCTTTCCCACTTTTTCTCTCTGACTTATCAATGAGGTGCCTGTCATGAACAAAAACGCATCCCCCAGCGCATTGGTTGTAGAAGGCGGCGCCATGCGCGGCATATTTGCCAGCGGCGTGCTGGATGCGTTTATCGAGCATGACTATCGCCCCTTTGACTTCGCCATCGGCGTCTCGGCGGGGGCCACCAACTTGCTGGCTTATCTCGCCAGCCAGCATGGCCGCAGCCACGAGATCCTGACCAAACTGGCGTGCAGCCAGCAGTTTATGGATCCCCTGCGCTTTGCCAAGGGGGGCAATCTGGTGGATATCCACTGGCTGTGGAACACCAGCTGCCGCAAGTATCCCCTCGACATTCACGCCTACCGGGAGACCGGCATCCCCTTCTATGCGGTGGTGACCAATACCCTGACCGGCAAGGCGGAGTACATCCGGGTCAAGCCGGAGAACATGAACGAGGTGCTGCCCGCCAGCTGCGCCATTCCCCTCGCCTCCCACGAATACCCGGAGGTGCACGGGGTGCCGATGACAGATGGCGGGGTGGCCGACTCCATCCCGGTGATCGAGGCCTACCGCCGCGGTGCCCGTCACCTGACGGTGATCCTCTCCGAGCCCCTTGGCTATCGGCTCAAGCCGATGCCCTTCCCCTGGATGATCCGCACCCTGCTCAAGACCCGCCCCGCGCTGGCACAGGCGCTGGAGCAGCGGGATCGCAGCTACAACGAGGCGCTCGATTTTATCGCCAATCCGCCGGAGGACTGCCAGATCGAGGTGATCGCCCCGGCCGACTACTTCCCCGTCTCCCGTTTCACCCGCGATATCAACAAGCTGGAGATGGGATACGTGATGGGCAAGTGCGCAGGCTATCAGGCCGCCCTGCTCAATTGATAAGGGTTTTACAGGCATGACCCGACCTGCCGCGACGCACGCGCCGCCAACACAATAACAATCGGGTCAGTTGAGCAACATGAGTCATAAAAACAGACCGTGGCGAGGCAAGCGCGGCCAGAACCGGTGCCAGACACTCTTAGCGGCTTGCGCCTCATCCCTATGCCAGGGCATCTCACCCTCATACAAGGTGTTTATTTATGTCGTTTCTTCTCACCCATCCCGCGCTGGCGCAGCTGTTCGAGCGGCTGCTGCCCGATTACCGGATCATGGCGCCCGCGGCCGAATATCGGGGCGGCCGCTTCTCCGACACCGACAACGTCACCTACCACAGCATCCGCCATCCGGCCGATCTGGTGTGGCAGGAGAAGTCCCACTTCTCCCCGAAAGAGGTGGTGCTCCCCATCACCCAGACCCTGTTCCACTTCGACAATCTGGAGCTGCGCGAATCAAAGGTGGAGGCCAAGCCCACCCTGCTGTTCTTGCGCAGCTGCGATATCCACGCCCTGCGCAGGCTGGATCAGGTCTACCTGAAAAATGGCCAGAACAGCGACGTCTACTACGCCCGGCTGCGCAGCAAGCTCAAGCTGGTGCTGCTGGAGTGCCGCGAGAGCTTCGAGAACTGCTTCTGCGTCTCCATGGGCAGCAACGAGACCCAGGACTACGCCGCCGCCATTCGTCTGAGCGATGAGGGTGCCCGCATCGAGGTGAAGGATCCCGAGCTGCTCGGCTACTTTGCCGAGCTGGGTGAATCCGATGACTTCACCCCGGAATTTGTCCAGAGCAACCCGGTCAAGGTACGCACCCCGGACAGCGTCTGTGACGACCCCCAGCGGATCCGCCAGATCCTCACCGCCCATCCGGTCTGGGCCGAGTACGACAGCCGCTGCATCGGTTGCGGCCGCTGTACCACCTCCTGCCCGACCTGCAGCTGCTACAGCGTGCACGACCTCACCTATGCGGAGAACCCCAAGCAGGGCGAGCGCCGTCGCCAGTGGGCCAGCTGCATGGTGGATGGCTTCAGCGACATGGCCGGTGGCCACGGTTTTCGCGCCAAGCATGGCGAGCGCCTGCGTTATCGCGCCCTGCACAAGGTCAACGACTACAAGGCCCGTCAGGGAGAGGAGCACATGTGCGTCGGCTGTGGCCGCTGCGACGATCGCTGCCCTCACTACATCTCCTTTAGCAACATCATCAACAAGATGACCGATGTGGTCGAACAGACCATCGCAGCCGACAACGCGCAGGGGGCGAACTGATATGTGCCAGTGCCAGCAAACCGCAACAGCAGAACCGCAGCAGGACGTGGTCGAAAACCGCCTGCTGCCCAAGGCCTACACCATTCTGGCCATCGAGCGCCACACCGAGCTGGAGTGGAACTTTCGGGTCTCCCGAGACTTTGATGTCCACTACGGCCAGTTTGTGGAGATCTCCCTGCCCACCGTCGGCGAAGCGCCCATCTCGGTCTCCGACTATGGCGATGGCTATGTGGATCTGTTGATCCGCAAGGTCGGCAAGGTGACCGATGCGCTGTTTGCCCTCGATGTGGGCGACAAGGTGTGGATGCGCGGCGTCCACGGCAACGGCTATCCGCTGGAGACCTACCGCAACCAGCACCTCATCGTGGTGGCGGGCGGCACCGGCGTCGCGCCGGTCAAGGGGCTGCTGCGCCGCTTCAGCAAACATCCGGAAGAGGTGAAATCCCTCGACATGATCCTCGGCTTCAAGAACGAGCAGGCGGTGCTCTATCGCCACGAGATGCCGCTCTGGGCCGAGCAGCAGAACCTCATCGTCACCCTGGACGAGGGCAAGGAGAGCGAGCAGTTTCGCATCGGCCGGGTCACCGACTACATCGACCAGCTGGATCTCGCTGACAAGGAGGATATCCAGGTGATCGTGGTCGGCCCCCCCATCATGATCCGCTTCGTGGTGCTCGCCTTCCTCGAGCGGGGCATCCCCAAGGATCGCATCTGGGTCGACTACGAACGCCGCATGGCCTGCGCCGTGGGCAAATGCGGCCACTGCCGGATGGGCGACACCTATATCTGCGTGGATGGACCGGTCTTTCGTTTTGACCAGGCCCAGCATCTGATCGACTGAGGGAGAACACCATGAGTCTCGATATCGACATCATCAAGGCCCGCGCCAAGAACGAATACCGCCTCTCCAAGGTGCGCGGCGAAGCGATGATCAGCGTACGCATTCCCGGCGGGATCATGCCCGCCCACCTGCTGGCGGTGGCCCAGCAGATCGCCGAACAGTACGGCAACGGCCTGATCCACCTCACCACCCGCCAGAAGCTGGCGATGCCCGGCATCAAGTATCAGGACATGGACAAGGTCAACGCCGCCCTCGAACCCTTTATCAAGGAGATCGAGGTGGAGACCTGCGGCATCGAGGTAGAGGACACCACAGCCGGTTACCAGACCATCGGCGGGCGCAACATCGTCGCCTGTCAGGGCAACACCATCTGCCAGAAGGGCAATATCGACTGCACCGGGCTGGCCCAGCGGATGGAGAAACACCTCTACCCCAACCCCTATCACCTCAAGATGGTGATCGCCGGCTGCCCCAACGACTGCGCCAAGGCCAACATGGCCGACTTCGGCATCCTCGGCATCGCCAAGATCCACTTCAATGCCGAGCGCTGCATCGGCTGCGGCGCCTGCGTCAAGGCATGCAGCCACCACGCAGTGGATTGCCTCGCCATCAAGCATGGCAAGGCGGTCAAGGAGGAGAGCAAGTGCATCGGCTGTGGCGAGTGCGTGCTGGCCTGCCCGACCCTGGCCTGGCAGCGGGATCCCAAGCAGCTCTACATGGTCAAGCTGGGGGGACGCACCAGCAAGAAGACCCCCCGTACCGGCAAGCTTTTCCTCAACTGGGTCACCGAAGAGGTGCTGCATGCGGTGATCAAGAACCTGTTCGAGTTCGAGGCCGAGATGCTGGATGGCAAGCCCATCTACCTGCACATGGGTCACCTTATCGACCGGGCCGGTTATCACAAGTTCAAGGAGCGGGTGCTGCGCGGCGTCACCCTCAACCCGGAAGCCATGGTCGCTGACCGCATCTTCTGGGCCGAAGATCAGTACGTCGCCAACATGCACGTCAAAGCGGTGCAATAGGAAAAACCTCGTTTGGGGAAGCGTGATCAAGTGGCCGACACCGGTGGGGATCTGTCGTTGGCCCGGGCGTAGATCACCCTTCCCCTTTTTTATTCCCGTCGGGGGATCTTTCCCCCGACCATCCGGGGTACGTCACGGCGTGCCCTGCTATCTCGCCCGGCGCGGCATTGCGAGCGGGCCAGCATCCGGAGCCTGTTATGGACTTTCTCCCTCTCTTCTGTCAGCTGCAACACAAGCCGGTGCTTATCGTCGGTGGTGGCGAAGTCGCTGTGCGCAAAGCGCGCCTGCTGCTCGA
>OERD01000298.1_pt1 | contig 13857 bp, 15 predicted proteins | sample 1539941 | NCBI WGS metagenome assembly OERD01 (sample SAMEA3891242, study PRJEB23780) | metagenome | biome: terrestrial biome; feature: animal house; material: water of meat washing | place: Italy | collected 2015-05-12
TGTACTATGATAAGATTAACCCGTTAGGTCAGGTGGCCTAACTTAAATAAAAAAGCCTCCGACAAACCCGGTACGGTTCAGTTTGTTATAGCTAGACCAGTACTAAGCACATTGTCTTATCAGTTCATGTAATTGCATCAATCGATACTAAAATTTTGCCCATATCTAAAAATACACGGGCTTCCATATGCTAACGCATGCACTAAATTTTTAATATTTTGCCTTGGAAAATAAAATTTTCTAAGCTTTAAGCGTACAAAAACTGATTCAAACCAATTACTTGTTCTATATAAATTCGATCAATTTACGTCATATACGGTAACAGAGTCGCCATGATTAGTTACAACACTTAGATTTATTGCAAATAGCTAGTGTCGTCATAGAGCAACAATAAACATTTAAATTGTTGCAAGAAATATAACGAAGGTAGCTTTGAGTGAAATGAAAATAGAGCTTAAAACTGTATTTTTAATATAGCTTCAGAAAGGAAAATAAAAAAAATGGTGCGCTCAGCGGGACTCGAACCCACGCCACAGGCTTCGGAGACCTGTACTCTATCCAGTTGAGCTATGAGCGCGCGAGCACATCATATCAAAAAAAATCACAAGGTAAAGCATCTATATAGCTTAGAGTGATTTTCCTGCTTATGCTTTATACAATGTTCCATATCTGCAACACAGAATTGCGAGTAGATTACTTGGTTTATTAGGCATAATCGCTCACAATAGTGCCACTATTAATCATTCGAGAATTTCATGACTGATGCATTGACGTTAAGAGATTTGTCCAAAACCTATAAAAATGGGTTTCAGGCTTTAAAAGGCATCGATTTAACTGTTCCTGAAGGCGAGTTCTATGCCCTTCTTGGACCAAATGGTGCAGGCAAATCTACAACGATTGGTATTATCAGCTCATTGACCAAGAAAACCTCAGGCACTGTCGAAATTTTTGGACATAATCTCGACACGCACCCCTCTCAAGCCAAACAGTGCTTAGGAGTTGTACCTCAAGAGTTTAACTTCGGTCAGTTTGAAAAAACCTTCGATATTTTAGTCACACAAGCGGGCTATTATGGTATTCCTAAAAAAATTGCGGAAGTTCGTGCCGAAGAATATTTAGAAAAACTCGGCTTATGGGAAAAACGCGGTGTTCAAGCCCGTATGCTTTCAGGTGGTATGAAACGTCGCCTGATGATTGCCCGTGCCATGATGCATGAACCGAAACTCCTTATTTTAGATGAACCCACAGCAGGGGTTGATATTGAGCTACGTCGTTCGATGTGGGACTTCCTCACAGAAATGAACAATAAAGGCACATCGATCATTTTAACCACACACTATTTAGAAGAAGCAGAAATGCTGTGTCGTCGAATTGCCATTATTGACCGTGGTGTCATTAAAGAAGACACCAGCATGAAAAATTTCCTCAATCAACTCAATGAGGAAACCTTTATTTTTGATTTGGCCGCACCGATTGAACCGATTCATATCGACATCATTGGGGTTCGTTTCCATTTAGTCGATGCCGTGACTTTAGAAGTGACTATGGATAGAGCGCATACCCTCAATGACTTATTTCAATTACTCGAATCGCAAGGAATCCAAGTTCGTAGTATGCGGAACAAATCTAACCGTTTAGAAGAACTGTTTGTGAAGATGGTCGAAAAAAATCTCGAAGGAACTACGCCATGAACTTAAATCAACTTAGCGTAGCTTTATATACTCTAGTGCATAAAGAAATTCGCCGCTTTATGCGCATCTGGCCGCAAACCTTACTTCCACCTGCCATTACCATGAGTTTGTACTTTGTGATTTTTGGTAATTTGGTCGGTTCTCGTATTGGCGAGATGGGCGGTTTTAGCTATATGCAGTTCATCGTACCTGGACTGATTATGATGGCGGTGATTACCAACAGTTATGCTAACGTTTCTTCGAGCTTTTTTAGTGCCAAATTTCAAAAAAGTATTGAAGAGCTGATCATGAGTCCTGTACCTTTGCATGCCATTTTATGGGGCTTTGTTTTAGGCGGTGTCTGTCGCGGGGTCTTGGTCGGTATTATTGTGACGGCTATGAGTTTATTTTTTACTGACCTTTATATTACCAATTGGTTTGTTACCATTTACACCGTCTTGGTCACCTCGTTCTTATTTTCACTGGGTGGTTTTATCAATGCGGTGTATGCGAAATCTTTTGATGATATCTCCATCATCCCAACCTTTGTGCTGACGCCTTTAACTTATTTAGGTGGCGTATTTTATGCCATTTCAGCACTCAGCCCTTTTTGGCAAAATTTATCGTTGATCAATCCGATTGTATATATGGTCAATGCTTTTCGTTTCGGTATCTTAGGTCATAGCGATGTTAACGTCGTCGTCTCCCTATCTGTTATGACCATATGCTGTGCAGTGCTTTATGGCATTGCTTACTATTTACTTTCTCGTGGTTCAGGAATGCGTGAATAATGAGTGTAGAACATTCTCTTTTGGGTAAAGACACCAATTACCCTACAACTTATCAACCCGATATTCTTTTTCCTATTGCTCGTGCTACAGCACGTGAGCACTATGCGCATGTTGAAGGTATTCAACAAGGTAAAGACTGGTGGCATGTTTTTGAAATTTCTTGGTTAAATCACCATGGTGTTCCGCAAGTTGCCATTGGTCGCATCAGTCTGCCTGCCACCTCGCCCAACCTCATTGAGTCAAAATCATTAAAACTCTACTTTAATAGCATGAACTTTACTCAGTTTGAGTCTAAAGCTGAGTTTAAAGAAACAGTCGAACAGGATTTATCGGCGGCGGCTGGCGCAGATGTGAATATTGATCTTTTTCATGTCGATGATGTGGAAATTAGTCAACCTGAAGGTATCTGTATAGATGAACTGACTCCGACCCAATTGGAAAATCATCCCAATGCAAATCTGTTGGCATTAGATGATACTGCGGAAGATGTTGAAGTACAGATTTACTCACATTTACTCAGAAGTAACTGTCCAGTCACTGGACAACCTGATTGGGGCACGGTATTTATCCGATATAAAGGTAAAAAGCCTTGTTATAACAGCATACTGGCTTATATTATCTCTTATCGTCAGCACAACGGTTTCCACGAACAATGTGTGGAACAAATATTTGCCGATATTTGGCAAAATTTGAAACCTGAAAAGCTGATGGTGTACGCAGCTTATACACGCCGTGGTGGTTTAGACATTAACCCTTGTCGTGTGTCAGATGTGTCATGGATGCCCCGCCCAATTCGATTGGCGCGACAATAAAATAAAGAACATTGAGGTTAATACACGATGCCATTTTTTGGTTTTATTCCATCGACTGAACTTTTACAGACTATTCAAACTGCTCAGCAGAAGAAAGACTCAAGTGAACCTTTATATCCACTTCGAGATAAAACAGCACTCCTCATCAATGATGAAATTATTGATGCCATTTTGACTGAGTTAGTTCGCCGTTTTCCACCGAGTGATAAACGTGACACAGCCGAGAAACTGGCTGGCTATATTAAGTCAACAGTTGCGGTTTTGTTGAAGCAGCTTTTAGGCAAATCATCGAATGATGTGGTTCAAGCATCGATTCAGTTTTCTGAAAAAAGCTTGTTTAAAGATGCTGAAGGTCAGTTCCGTGTGGGTGAAGCGTTAGATGCAAGCTTAGTGACCAGCCTCAAATATAACTATGCTGAAATTAAAGCAGGCAATGAAGTAGATAAAGCCGCGTTAACCGAACTGTATAAACAGTTTGCTGAAGCGACTGTACGCCACTTCATGAATGACTTTAATAAAACCCTCGATTTGGGCATGATTAAGCGTAAAGCGGCCGATATCGGTTCTGCAGCTGTCATTAAAGCAGTGCATATTGCTGCCAATAAAATCATCCCCAATTTAACCAAAGATGAACTTTTAGCTTTAGCTGAATATCACGACACCTTATTTCATGCTTAAGTACTAAAAGTCTTCGAGACTTTTCAGATCAAAATGACTCTACTTGTGTAGGGTCATTTTGGTTTCTAAGCTGTAATTTCTTAGTCTTTATATAAAGCCATATATAAAGTCCATATATAAGCTGAGACCAGATCTTTTTGTCATTGTCACTAGACCCTAAACACTACAATTTTAATTGCCTCTATATAAGGAAGACTTTTTATATCAGTCAGTAAAACTTGACTTATATAGTCACGTAAATATTCTGCCTGAAAAACTGTGCCATTTTGATTGATCTGTCCTTTATATAGGCTGAGTTTGTCTTTTTTTGTATACCTATTTGCCCGCTTCAGTACAGACAATGTTATCTTAAAGCCTATTCACGCTAGACTCCGTTCACAAGAATTTCGACATAACAGAAACGCGAACTATGGGCATTCCCCTATTCGCTTTGCTCCACTGCCAATAACGACTCTGGAAATTAGACTTCTATGTTAAATTTAAACTTTTATAACAAAGTTAAACGTTTACCTTTATTGATTGGCGCTTTGTCGATCACCAGTTTTTGCCAAGCCAACGATTTCGCTTCTCATCCTGACTATTACAGCTTTAAACAAAAAACCATGCAAAATTATGGTCTGTCTGCTGAACAAGTTGATTGGGCGATGAATGGTTCTAAAAATGTACCCAACATCATCAACATTATGAACCGCCCTGGTGAAAGTAAACCGTGGTACGAATATAAAACCAACTTTATGGCAGAAAGCACCATTCAACGTGGTGTCCGTTTCAAAGCCCAATATGCAGATACTTTAAACCGCGCCGAACAACAATTTGGTGTACCGCAATCAGTCATTCTCGGCATTTTAGGGGTAGAAACAGGTTTTGGGACGAATAAAGGTAATTTTGTCACCCGTGATGCTTTAGCCACTTTAGGTTTTGGTTACGAACGCCGTAAGCAATATTTCCAAGATGAACTCAGTGCTTTAATCGCATGGAGCTATAAAGATGGCGTGCCAACCAACTCGGTTGTAGGTTCGTATGCAGGTGCAGTTGGCTATCCACAATTTATGCCTAGCAATATTCCAAAGTTTGGGGTGGATTATGACGGCAATGGTCATGTCGATTTACGAAATTCAGCGGTCGATGCGATTGGTTCAATTGCCAACTATTTAGCAAATCATGGCTGGCAACGTAATCAGCCAATTGGATTCGCAGCACGCTATAGTGGCTCGAATCCTGAAGCGGTCATTGCCAAAGATTTAACTTTACCGACACCTTATGGCGTTTTAAAAAATCAGGGCATTCAACCGACCAATCCGATTGTCAAAATCGATGATTTAGATATGGTGAATGTGATCCAACTACAGGAAAATTATGGGCAAAGTTATTACATCACTTACCCTAACTTTCAAGTGATTACGACCTATAACAAGAGCCGTATGTATGCGACTGCAGTGTGGCAATTAGGGGCTGAAATTGCTAGCCGATAGGGCTAGCTTTTTACTCAAGCTTGAGATGTCAATAAAAAAATATTTAAAAATGATGTAAATTTCGGCATTTTTCACACCTTGTTACAATATTGATTATTTTTTAATCAAAAAATGTTCGGTTTATGTAGTTTTTATCATTATTTTAATTAAACACTAGACATGCTTATGACTGCATGAATATTATCCATTTCGTCAAATGTTGTTGCAAAAGTGAATTAACAGGCAAGTTTTTTTATCTTTCAACCACTTAGTTTAAAGAAAAAAGTATTGTCTTTTGGAGTTTATAAATGCAGTCTTCACTTAAATATATACTGGCCATTGCCTCGACCATCGCGCTGAGCCAATCGCAAGCAGAGATGGTTCAGTCATCATTTACCAATGATAACGATAACTCTCGCCTAGCTGCGCGTGTCTTGAATAAAGATGCTCAAGGCTTCAACTCACACTTCTCAAATTTAAATAGCCTTTCAATCACTGAACGTTCAGGCGATAAGATTCGTCGCGAAACAATCGCTGCAAAAATTGAGATCCCTGAAGAAGAGCCTTCAGTGATTGAAAAGTTAAATACTGTTGCATCAAATACAGTACGTAAGTTTAGTCAAACGGGCATGGCGTCTTGGTATGGTCGTCAGTTCCACGGTCGTAAAACAGCAAGTGGTGAAACATTCGATATGAATGCATTAACTGCAGCTCATCGTAGCTTGCCACTAAACTGCTTTATTCGTGTAACGAATAAAACCAATGGTAAAAGTGTTGTGGTTAAAGTAAATGACCGCGGCCCATTCCACGGTAACCGCGTGCTTGATCTTTCTTATGGTGCTGCTAAGCAACTGGGTATTACCAATGCAGGTACTGCGAAAGTCAGCATTGAACGTATTGATGGACCAAACTCTTAAGATTCTTTCCTACAGCACGCATTTGACAGCAAAGCCACAGTAATGTGGCTTTTTTATTGTCCTATCTTTGCCTAATGTTTTACACAATCGTAAACAGCTCGATCTCCATCATTTGATCTCTACCAGATGCTTAGTTTGTATAAGATGCGAAATCTAATCGATCCGATTTTTTGAAGTGAGTGCGCTCACATTTTTACAGCGGTGGAAGACTAGCAGAATTAAATATTTTCTCGGCTCATTCTTATCTGATCAAAGCCAATTTTTCTACCCACCCTGAACTGTAGTTTTAAGCATTCGTCAAATTCAAATGATTTTATGAATTACCTAGTAAATTAAGCGCCATTTTTGCGATATTAGATTCACTATTGCCCTGCTTGTTTTATATAATTGACTCAATTCTATGGACCAAAACTCAAAAGAAAACCTTCTTATTTCTTCAAAGTTCTCAAACCCCGCCTCATTTGCTCTATTTTCAACTTTTTTAGTTCCCCAATCAAAGCTACGCCAATTTGATAGACATAGAAAAAATCGCAAATGGTGAGCATTTAGAGCAACACAAATTTAAAAGCAATGAAAAAGATCGGGCTCTCGCACTTTTTCATGCTTTTTTCGGTATTTTATGGGCCTATTTGCTGATGAAATGCTAGAAATCGAATAACAGATTCAGACCGTAAAAAAATCCTAAACTCAGCAAAATACTGAGCAATAATTTTCTCGTCAAAAGAGTGGTTAACAGCGTAAAAATTGCACCATAAAAATAGCTATTTTCAAATATCCCTTTCCAGTGTCCACCTTCAAAAAAAACCAGTGGCAAACAAATCGAAACCATAAGGCAAGGCGCCGCATATTTCAGCATGCGTGTCGCAAATTTAGGCAGGCGAATTTGAGTTTTAGGCTCTAAAAATAAATACCGATTAAAAAAGGTGACACAGGTCAAACTCAAAACAAATAACCAGGTCATGTTTTAGTCCTCCACTCGATCAAAGAGCGCAGCAACCCACATGCCACTAAATCCAGCCAGCAAAATAGCTGATCCAAGCTCGAACCAACTCAAAATCAGCACCATGATCGACGAACTCACCACGCCATAAATTGCAGCTTTATTTTGAATCAGCATCACTGCCATAACCAAGAACACCACCACAATTGAAAATTCTAAGTGGAGAGTTGAAAGATCAGGTACTTTATTTGCTAGCAAAATACCCATTAGACTAAACAACACCCAACTGACATAAAAGCTGAATCCTGCACCCAACATATAGGCATAAGACGGCTTTTCCTTCAGCATCGCGGTGGCGTAGAGTTCATCGGTTAGCAAAAAGCCGATGCTCAGTCTTCTTTTGAGTGACCATGGCTTCACCTCCTCTCTTAAACTCAGTGCATAAATAAAGTGCTGACTGGTTAGAAAAAATACGGTGATCAGAATACTCAGTAAAGATGCACCCGTCATGAGCATACTCAAACTGACCAATTGTGCCGCACCTGCAAACACTAACGCTGACATGCCTACAGCTTGCATGACACTCAGGCCCGCATTAATCGCTGCTGAGCCTGCCAATATTCCCCATGGAATAACGGCGACTGAAAGCGGCAACATATCCTGTACACCACGGAAAAAGCTTAAACTTTTTTGTTGGATCAATTACGACTGCACAGCAGACTCCATTTTTCAATTCGCTAGAGTCAATATGCGGCATACCTTAGATGGCTTTCTTGTATGAAATTGCTGTTATTTTAAATTTTATGTGCCAGATATTGCGCAGGCGTACAGCCCAAAGACTTTTTAAAATGACGAGTGTAATGGCTTTGATCGGAGAAACCACAGAGTTGTGCGACTGTCGCAATCTCGCAGCCTTGTTTAAGTAAATATAATGATTTACGTAATCGAAACTGTACCAACCATGCATGAGGTGGAAGTCCAGTAAACTTTTTAAATTGACGTAATAAATGCCATGGGCTCATCCCGACGACAGCGGCGAGCTCGGCCAGTTGATGCTCTCTTTCAGGTTCCGCAGCAAGTAGTTCTTGTACCAAGACCACTTTACGCTGCGCTTCAGGCAAGTCTTTTAATATTTTTTTAGATTGATTATAACGACTTAATAAATAAGCCAAAGTTGAAATATATAAACTCTGCTTAAACAGTGTATTTTTCGGCTGTAACAACAAATCGAACAGCAAATTCAATTGTTCGGCTAGTCCTTCATCATGAACCACAGCTTGCGGAAACCACGGCATAGTGCCGGCTTCATGAAAAAAATCTTGACTCACCTCTTGGATCATTTCAGGGGTCGGATAAATTGCCCGATAACACCAACCAGTTTCAACAGCAGAAGAACCCGTATGTACCTCATCAGCATTCACTAAAATAATATCGCCTTGCGGCGCAATATGCTGATTTCCTGTGCGTAAAAAAGACTGTGCACCTTCATCAATTAAACCAATACAATAGCCTTCATGGGTATGTTTTGAAAACTGCGTATGCTGATAGGAGGCTTTTAACATTTCAAGACCATCAAGTTCTTGAACATGATGGTAATTTACAAATTCACTGGGTCTGATTTCGTGCATGAGTTGGCCTCTCCTGAACACTCAGCATACTGCGATTCAGCAAAACGTATAGAACAAAATTGCTCTACTACTGATAGGTTTTTCCTTGGTGTTTTAACCAACCACCTTCATGGCGCTGTTGTGGATCGTGATGTGTCCAGTGGATCACCCCGCCTTTTTCACTATATTCGTATTCACCATTGAAACCAACGGTATCGCCTTTTTGTAAGCGTTCAATGCGTGGTGCCAAATCAATATTATGTGCAACCAAAACCGTCATTGCATTAGGGAGTTCTACAATAAATTTTTGATGACGAGAACCATCATTATCATCTTTAAGCACAGCCACAACACGCCCTTGTGATTGAACTTGAATATTACTTTTCCGGTTTTGAAACGCTTGGGCAATTTTTGCTGTGCCATCAAGTACTTGATTTTGCGGTTGGCTGGTCTGTGTAGAGGGCTCTACCGCGACTGATGGTGTCGATGTTTGTAATTGATTTTCTTGAAGATCGATTCCGAAATATGCAGCAATCAAAAGTACGATCACCGCGCCAATACTCAGGTTGGTTTTGTTGGCCACTTATCTACTTCCTCGTTTTATTTTTATTAATTGTATAAAAAAAGCCCCAAAGGGGCTTTTTTTACTCAAAATAATTTTTCAATTATTTTGCAGCAGCTTGAGCAGCAGCAACTTCTTCAGCGAAAGAAAGTTCAGCTTTTTTCTCAATACCTTCACCCACTTCAAAGCGAGCAAATTGAACAACTGTAGTACCAGTTGCTTTAAGAACGTCCGCAACTTTCTTGTCGTTGTCGATTACGTACATTTGACGATCAAGAGCAACTTCGTTCAAGTATTTCTCAACTGAACCAGTGACCATTTTCTCAACGATGTTTGCAGGCTTACCAGATTCGATTGCTTTAGCTTCAGCAATTTCTTTCTCTTTAGCGATAAGTTCAGCAGATACACCCTCAGCAGAGATAGCAACTGGGTTGAACGCAGCAACGTGCATTGCAATACCTTTACCAGTCGCAGCATCACCTGTGTAAGATACAACAACACCGATTTTTAAACCGTGTTTGTAAACTGCAAGGTTTTCGCCTTCAATGATTTGAGCACGACGAACTTGGATGTTTTCACCGATTTTTTGAACAAGAGCAATACGCGCTTCTTCTACAGTTGCACCATCTTCAAGTTTCAATTCAGCAATTTTAGCAGCATCAGTTTCGCCAGCAGCTAACGCAGCAGCAGCAACTTGAGCAGAGAAACCAGCAAAGTTTTCGTCTTTAGCAACGAAGTCAGTTTGGCAGTTTACTTCTAAAAGAAGCGCTTTGTTACCGTCTTGAGCGATAGTGATTGCGCCATCAGCTGCAATGTTACCCGCTTTTTTAGCCGCTTTAGCTTGACCAGATTTACGAAGGTTATCAATCGCTAATTCGATGTCACCATTCGCTTCTGTTAATGCTTTTTTACATTCCATCATTGCAAGACCAGTACGATCACGCAATTCTTTAACCATGCTTGCTGTAACTGCAGTCATGTCAATCTCCTAAATACGGTAGAAAATGAATTCTTTTTAGAACAGAAACGGCCCAGAGCTGTCTCTTGGGCCGTCTGCATACATGACGCTTACTTTGCCACCATCACATGTCGCAAAAATGACAAGCTTACGTCAAACGCATTAAGCCTCAGGAGCTTCTTTAGCTTCTTCAACTTTAGCTTGTGCATTTGCTTGTGATTGAGCATATTCTTTACCAGCAAGAATCGCATCAGCCATAGCAGAAGCATACAAAGTAACTGCACGGATCGCATCGTCATTACCCGGAATAACGTAGTCTACGTTGTCTGGGTTAGAGTTTGTATCAACGATACCGATTACAGGAATACCAAGGTTTTTAGCTTCTTTAATTGCAATTGCTTCGTGATCAACGTCGATTACGAATAATGCGTCAGGTAAACCACCCATGTTCTTAACGCCGCCTAAAGCGCGTTCAAGTTTTTCCATCTCACGAGTACGCTCTAAAGCTTCACGTTTAGTAAGCTTAGCGAAAGTACCATCTTGAGATTGAGTTTGAAGGTCTTTAAGACGGTTGATAGATTGGCGAAGTGTTTTCCAGTTCGTCAACATACCACCTAACCAACGGTGATCAACATATGGTTGACCAGCACGTTGTGCTTGTTCACGGATGATGTTAGAAGCAGCACGTTTCGTACCAACAAACAATACTTTATTCTTTTTGCTAGCAAGGTTGTTAACAAAGTTCAAAGCATCATTTAACGCAGGAACAGTGTGCTCAAGGTTGATGATGTGAATTTTGTTACGCGCACCAAAGATGTATTGACGCATCTTTGGGTTCCAGAAACGTGTTTGGTGACCGAAGTGTGCGCCTGCTTGAAGAAGGTCGCGCATGCTTACGTTGTAATCTGCCATTTTCTTTACCTTAAAGTTTGGGTTAGGCCTCCATATATCCGCATCCTCCACCCTAACGGGCACCCAGAGAAATGTGTCGATATATGTGCGGATTTTATTGCCCCATCGCACAAAGCCCGTGAAATTTATTCACGAAAAAGCATTTGATAAAATGGGCGGCTATTTATACCATAGTCACACACAAATTTCCAAAAGTTTTTAGAGATCATGAACAGTACTTACGAAGCACCCCGTCGACTCATCAAAAGCGCTGAAGACATCGAAAAGATGCGTGTGGCTGGACGACTGGCGGCTGAAGTCTTGGATATGATCAAGCCACATATTAAACCAGGTGTGACTACACTTGAGTTAGATACGATTTGTCACGATTATATTGTCAATAAACAAGACGCGATTCCAGCATGTTTAGGTTACGGTGCAGCACCGGGTCGCCCTGCTTTCCAACATGTGATTTGTACTTCTGTAAACCATGTGGTCTGTCACGGCATTCCTTCAGATGCAAAAGTGTTGAAAAAAGGCGATATTTTAAATATTGATGTGACGGTCATTAAAGATGGTTTCCACGGCGATACCAACATGATGTACATCGTGGGTGGCGAAACTTCTATTCTCGCGAATCGTTTATGTAAAGTGGCACAAGAAGCGATGTACCGTGGAATAGCAACAGTGAAGCCAGGTTCAACCATTGGCGACATTGGTCATGCCATTCAACAATATGTCGAATCGGAACGTTTTGGTGTCGTGCGTGAATACTGTGGTCACGGTATTGGAACTGTGTTCCATGACGAACCTCAAGTCTTACACTATGGTCAACCAAACTCAGGCATGATTTTAGAAGAAGGCATGACCTTTACCATTGAGCCAATGGTCAATGGTGGTGACTGGAAAACTAAATTACTGGGCGATAAATGGACGGTAGTGACCAAAGACCATAGCTTGTCTGCACAGTATGAACATACGTTGTTGGTCACTAAAAACGGGGTTGAAGTGTTAACTGCACGTCCTGAAGAAGATTTATCACGTTTTCAGTCTTAAATGATGTCATTGGCATGAAATATGATGCCATCTGTCAAAAAGACCACCTTCAGGTGGTCTTTTTTATGGCTAAGCAAATATTGAATTTTAAATTTATTTTTATTTTACAAACACCTAGAATCAAAAAACACTCAACAGTAGCGCTCTATTATATTCATTCATCTGTAACAAAGATTGCAAGCAAGTAACACGATCACACAAAATGGGTTTTGATATTCACAAATGTCAAAAACACATGTCCTTCAAAAACAACAGCTTTATCGTAGCAGCAACCTTAATAATACGCTCTATAAAAACGAATAGCTAATTTGGACATGGAGTCCCAGAATGAAAAAAACATTGCTTTGTGTAGCAACGTCTATTGCTGCTTTACCTATGCTCACACATGCAGATTCACCTTATTTTAGTCTACAAGATGGTGATGGATTTAAACGCTTTTCTGTATCGGTCGGTGCTTTACACGTCATGCCACAAGGTAAAGCTCAACCCTTCCGAGTTAACACATCAGTTAAAGAAGGTGAAACTGCAAAAGTTGGAGATATCAAAGCACAAACGGTGCTCGACAATATCAAGCCAGGAAGTAGCGTCAATCCTCTCTTAAAGGCTACTCTTGATGGGCTAGCTTTAATTAATGCTGATGTCCCCTCAGCACTAAGTGGAACTGCTGAAATCCGTGGACTCAGTCAATGGGACAACCCAGGTACGGGTTTAGAAGCCGATGATGTCACCACATTGGGCATCATGACCAATTACTTTTTTACCGACAATATTTCTTTTGAAATGAAAGCAGGGATTCCACCGAAAGTCGATTTACAAGGTAAAGGAAAAATTTATGCGCCTTTTTCAGCAACTGCAACACCTATGGGCGGAGCTTTAGGAAATTTAGAACTTGAAAATGATATTTTCATTACCGATTTGGAAGCACACAGCCCTGCGGCATCTGCACGTGCGTGGACACCTGCTTTCGAGTTCCAATATCACTTTGGTAAAACAGGTGTGAATAAATTCCGCCCCTATGTCGGTGTTGGAATGATGTATGCCTACTTTAATGAGTTGGAAATTAACCCACAAACTGAAAAAGACTTGATTGCAGCAGGTCATATGATTGCCAATATTAAAGAAGGAAATGCTGGCGCATCACTTGAAGGGAAAAAGAGTTCAGCCAATCCCAAAGTTAAGCTAGAAGCAACTGATGCCTTCGCGCCTATTGCAACTGTCGGTTTCACCTATGACTTTAATGATAAATGGTTTGCTGTCGGTTCCGTGTCCTATGCTCATCTTAAAAATGAAACCACGATCACCGTCAAAGATGCTACGCACGGTGAACTAATCAAATCTACAGCCGATATTGAAATTAACCCCATTCTGGCGTATGCAGGTGTCGGCTACCGGTTCTAAGCTTCAAACAACTACCAAAAAGACGACACCAAGTCGTCTTTTTTCATGAATATTCATTGTTTTTATTGATCAAATAGTCAATTTTTTATCATCGCTTTCAGCAAATAATTCACTTAATATAGCGAA
>OERD01000300.1_pt1 | contig 13819 bp, 8 predicted proteins | sample 1539941 | NCBI WGS metagenome assembly OERD01 (sample SAMEA3891242, study PRJEB23780) | metagenome | biome: terrestrial biome; feature: animal house; material: water of meat washing | place: Italy | collected 2015-05-12
TTTGAAAATTATATCGCTGAAAAAGCCTTTACAGATAGGTTTGTGCAACAAAGCCCTAAAAAGATTAAAAACACTATATATAGTGAAATTTACAATTTAATAACACAATATAGGGTGCGCAACCCTTGACTCTCCTATAAAAAATACGTGAATATTATAGCTTATTTTTCAGCCACTTGGCATAAATATGGGGAGACATCAGCATATGTCTATAAAAAAAAAGCTATTAAAAGTCATCGTGTATCTTCAAAAAACTTACAATTAATGTGTTATCCAAAATGTATGCATGCCTACCAAATCTGGATTGCTCTATTTTTTCAGCTTAATGAGAAACAGCAAAACTATCACTTGAATTTAACTTTTAAACAGAATATCGAAATTCCTCTTCTGACAACAGACAAAGCTGATCACTATTTTTTTAGTAGTCATTTCAGCTGGATCTATGCCTATTATTACAACAAGAATAAAAATGAATTTAAGTTCAGAGCTTATGAAAAAAATAATTCCTACGAATTCACCATCATGGCTTTAAGCGAAGTAAAGGCATTACTATGTTCCGGATTACATCACTCAATTCATGGCTTAGATATCATCGCACATTGGCTAAATGAACAATACTTAGCCGCACATCTTCAGGAAGTTTTCGGTCAGGAAGTTCTAACTATCAATCATCTACGAGAATTATCAGGGCTGTCTAAATCCAAAAGTCCAGTAAGTCCTATTTCAAATTATGCTGGTCCACTTTCATTAGAAAAAATTCTGGCTGGAATATCATCATGAACGGATATAGTTACTTAGAAGATACTCAAGAATTAAAGCTTGAGCCGTTTCGAGAATTCTATCAAACACTAGCAGAAGCAAAGCTGGAAAGTTTTCAAAATTCAATCAAACTCAATGAGTTCATTAAACCTACTAAAATTATTGAACTTAACAATATTATAAATCAAAAACTTGTAGAACAATCAATCAGTGAATATCCTCTCGTTCATTATCTTATTGCAGTCATTAATACGCCTTCAGCATATCAAGCTAATGCCCTGAAATGGGCCATTTTTAATACTCGATGTATTGAATTGCTTGATAGCAAAGAACATGCAGCCACTGTAGCTAACCTCTGTAGACGTTTTCGTTTAGCCAGCAAAAAACAGGAATACCATTGGCTTTATAACTTATTACCACCTCTCCCTATTGAGTTGGAGGATCTTCTTAAGTTTTTAAATAAAGCTGAAACAGAGAATAGAGAGTTACTTAACCGCTCCACACCAAATTTAGATGAAAAACAAATTGGCCAGCTGGCAAATCTACGTGTCATCTATCAATATGTCTTTACTCAGTCTGAACGTTTAAAACGAAATCGCCAAAGCAGTTCAGGTGCCAAAGAAGCTCCTCAAACTGATGTTCAAAAGATATCAAGAATATCTCTCGATGATGAACAAACGTATCAGACTCATTTTGAACAAGGTACAGCTAAACAACCACGCGAAGATAAAACTATAGAAAAAGTTGAAGATCATAATTTTGAATTTAACTCACTAGAGCAATGTTCTATCACAGCTCAGATCAATAATCTCAAAAATCAAATTCTGCATCAAAACAAGAATGAGCTAATGAGCAAGCCGAATCCTCGGGTCTTCGATTTGCCTACCGCACAGTACATTATGCAAATTTTATTAGAACAGGCAGAAAACTCTCCAATTCATACCCTGCTTTTATTTTCAGTCCTCAGTCTTACTCATTATAAAGATCTGCCGGTATTTCAAAAAAATTTACGAGTCAGTACAAAAAACAAAGAAGTATCACTGCAACCCCAAAAATGTTTCTTTAAGCAAAGCTTTGAAGTCTCTAAATTCAAGGATTTTGTTTTAAGAAAACATCGGTTGAATACCGTGAATTCTTTTACGATTCCTCTGCCTCAATATTATCTGGAAAATCTAAGTCAGTTGAAAAAAATGGATGGTGTTGAGATTGATTCCAAGATACAGGAGTATTTACAAAAAATTAATAAAGGGCTGACCTTCCAGTTAACAACACAAAATCTTCCGCGCTTACTCAGTGATATTGCATTGAATGAACTTGAGTATGAACTGGAAAGCAAATTGCTTAATGGAGAAAGTGTTCAGCACTATATTCCATGCCATTACTCTTCAACACAAATCGTGGATATTATTAATATTTATACTCAAATTCTAACTTTGACTGTTCCTCAGCTGGAAACTGAATATCTTGAAGAATTCAGTAACCCGCATTCTTTTGGTAGTCAGCAGACACCTAATCTACCATTTGTTAAATCATTTTTTCACCAGCTTGACCAACGAGTGAGGGAACATCCGAATCCTTTTGAGACTTTAAAATATTATTCAATCTGGCTATGGCATATTTGCATGCTGATAACGTCAGCACGACCAAGTGAGTCCTTCCCGCCCAATCTAGATTATATTGACCTCGACAATCAATTGATGGCTGTTGCAGATAAAGAGCAGCGTTATTCGGGCACCATTGGACGATATCTACCGTTTAACGATTATCTTCGTGATGAAATACAGCATTACCTAAAATATTTAAAACACTTTCTCTACCTCACAAAAGCCTATCTGTCCAATGAACAAGTACAAGCAATCCATGAGGTCTTCGAGGGTGAACGCCCCTTTCTATTATTTTACGATCCACAAGGATATATCCGAAATTTAGAACTTTCTGATATTCAAAAATACTGTACAGAAATAGCCCTTCAGCGCAATTGGACCCGCCACTTTGCTCGTTATTTTTTTGCACAAGACTGCAATGAAGATGTAGTTAAAGGCATCTTTGGTCATGACGAAGCAATGCAGGGACTGTTTGACCGCTATTCAGCTTTTCAGGCGACTGATTACGATCAAATCAGAACAGCACAAGATAAGCTAATTGAAATATTAGAGCTTAAAAGTATGTCGACATTCAACGGGATCATGATTAAATGAGCAGACATCCACACTCCCTAAAACGACAAAAAAAACTTATAAAAAATAAGGAATTTCTTCTTAAATTATTTAGTGAGAAATGCCTAGAGCTTACACCTGAAAACTATTCCGATGTATATAGACAAGTCGATAATCAACTTTTGGAAAAGTACAAATCTAATACTCGTAGTCATAAAATGGCACGCTTAGAATTCGCGAAATATATCAAGCGTTTTAATCGTTTATCAAATCAAAACTACCCTATTCCTGCAACACCTGTTCGTCATGAAAGCCCCCCACCCCAACAAAATATTGAGACTTTAAAACATGGTAAAAGGGTGACTCAATTTGCCAAAAATTTGATTGCTCACTGGACAGAACATAATGACTTCAGTCCAACTCAATCCCTCGCTTTTTGTTTGATCAGCACAATATTATTTAATGGCATTTATAATGAGAACGAACTACAAAAGTTTTTAAAAATCATTTTAAAAACAAAGAAATTTCAAAGTTTTTTAAACCTAAATCATATGGTAACACTCGAAATCCCGAACCGGAATTTCGGTAATCAGCGTATAAATGACCCTGATTTTTCAGTCAGCTATACAAAAACGTTTGTGTTAAACGATATTGTGAAATGCTGGATCTACAGACTTAAACATCAAAAGTTTGATTTATTTTCGGATATTGAAGATGCAGAACATCTGATTAACGCTTGTATTATTGAATGCTTCCCTGAGGAAAAGGTACGTTGTAAAGACCTGTTAAAATACGGTTTTTACTATACACAGTTCCTGAAAAACAGCGGACTGGATCAAATGTCCATTTGTATCCTAAAAAATGAAATTTACAGTTCCAGTCCTCTCGAAAAACAATTAGCAGCTTATTTTATTCAGCCTGAACCCACGCCTACCCATACGATTCAGGAAGTTTATGAAAACCCTCAAGACCAGTCTAAAGTCACTATTGCATTAGATGTTGCCGATATTTTAGTAGAAATACGTCAAGCTATTCGTGCAAAAAACTATAGCGATCAACTCATAGAATTATATGCTAAAGAACAATCTCCAGCCTTGGAACGTTTGCTGCTGTGGAGCATTCTACGCTCAAAATTAACGGAACCTCAACTGGACCTTCTCAATCATATTATTCAGCAGCAGCAACGATTTAAGCGCAAGCTTATACGTGCAGATTTTCAGCCGCTCAAGCAAAGTTCTCTGAAGACCATGTTTTCACAGTTTGCAGTCCATTGGCTGCAGGCAACGCAAGACAAAGATATTTCATCATTTTCAGATGCTGATTTTGAAGATCTGTATGGAGAAATGCTTTTATTAAAGAAAGAAACAACTAGAGCGACTTTACAAAAATGTCTACAGGAGTTTCATCACAAACAGACCTTATTCTTTAACGCACCCACTATCGATCTAGATAATTTAATCCAGGTAAAAATCTGCAGAACCGCATTGATCTCGCCCCATATTTTTCACCACATGCTAGAGCAGCTCGAAAATACTCAAGATATTTCGATTCAGGATAAAAATATATTTAAACTGATTTTTATTCTAGGATTCAGAGTCGGACTACGGATCAATGAAACATTGAATATCTTCGTACGTGATCTATTTATTAGTGAAGATGCTGTGATACTCACCATTCGCAACAATCGCAATAAAAATCAAAAAAGCTACTCAGCTTACCGCAAGATTCCCCTGCATCATCTACTTAAAGCCGACGAATTACATACATTTAAAACATATAGTCAGAATAGAAAACGTCTGCTAAAAGAACAGGGAAAATCAGTTACACAACCGCTGTTTTTAAAACAGTCCTTAGAAGAAACTCATGAAAATGAAGTGAATTCCCTATTGAAACAATTGATCCAGCCAGTTTTTGGAGAACACAATTTTACTTACCATAGTCTGCGCCATTCTGCATTTAATCATCTTTACCTGATTTTAAAAAACTCAACACTTGCAGATGCATTTACTGACTATAGCCCACATGAGCAATTACGTATCCGTTATGCATTGTTGCGAAACAGAAATACTCAGCAAACCTGGTATGCACTTTCTCATTTTGCCGGGCACCTAACGCCTGAAACCACTTGTTCAAGCTATCTGCATTTAATGCATCTAGCAATTAGCTACCAGCTGAATCAAATGCACAGCCCGCTTCCTAAAGAAGCCTATTTTAACATTCTGAAACATGATGATGCCATTAAATATCCTGTTCAGCAGCGGGCGATCAAACAGTTTTTATTTCATCAACTCACTAAAGACCGTTACAGGCAACATGATCATCAATTTCAACTAGGTCAACAGAAATCGCCTGATTCACTGATGCTAGGAGCTCATGACTCAGAGATGACTTTTGAATTATTGCATCACATTCTTGCAGTAGAAAAAGAACAAGACCTTATGTTACCTGAAACTATTCCTTTGCAAATCGCGCAAAAATTACGTGCTAGAGCCAAGCATTTGAAAACCTCCTGTGTAAACCAAAAAAAATCATCGAGGTTATTTACCACAGATTTTTTAAGGAAAACTCCGAATGCATTGGTCACCATGTTGCCAACCAATCAGGAGGAAAAAAAGGTCATTCAACATGTTCAGGAGCGTTATGCAAATGTACAAAGTAAATACAAAAAACAGCTTCATACAATCTACTCAATTTATCTTGAAAAAGCTCAGCCCAATTCAGCCCAGTTAATTTTTGAACTCAATGAAAAACGGCAACTGAAGAAACTTCTTTCTTTTATTCATAGCTTATTTCCCAAAAAATATCTTCATTTAGAACTCTCTCAGCAGAGCAAAACAGAGCTCAAAAAGACATTACAGGATTTAACATTACGGGCAGAAAACTTCAGCCTGAATGAAAATGAAAGGCGAATTAAGTTCTTCTTCAAGGGTAAAGATGCAAAAGCACTTGGGGTATTCAAGTTACTGATGTATCTGATGATAGTTTCTCATCTTTAATGCAAATTATTGGATAAGTTTGCCACGCATTCTTATTCGTGGTTTACCAGTCATTCCTGTAATGATTTAATATAGACTTCCAAGCGTGAGTGGTAAAATTAATCATCTTAAAGAGCAATAACTGTTTGTCCCACTAGCCAAATAATGTCTGTCCAAGTTAGCACAAAATTTAATGATCATTTAAACAAGAATTTGCAGTATTGGTTTACAATTCGAAGTGAATAAAAAAGCATAAATTGCCGCAGCGCAATGAAATTGAAGAAATATTTTCAGAATATGATGAATAAATTGTGAATCGGTACTGAATTAAGGTAACAGGCAAGGCAAAGCGCTGCCCATCGACCTCATTGCTCCAGACCACTTGTGTCAGATATTCCACATTGAACTGATAGCAAATCCAGGTTTCTCGCTACATCACGCGAAACTAATTGAACTTAAAGCAAGTTGTTAGACTCTATTAGATTGTAAATGTCTAATTAGATCTAATCAGGCCAATTGAGCATCCTCCTTACATCAAATGGTTTATTTTTATAAATTCATTATTTTGTGTTTTAATAGACATATATAGATATAAGACCCAATATTATGGATTTAAAATTCAAAAAGCCTGAAGAGGTTGTCACGTTATTATGTGAAAGGCTTCGCAAAGAACGACTTTATCTGGAAATGACTCAGGCAGACGTCGCTACACGTGCTGGTATTAGTGTGAATACAGTATCTAATCTGGAAGCCGGTCGAAATGTTTCATTTGAAAATTTAGTACGCGTTGCCATGGTATTGGGCCGATTAAAAGAATTAGAGGAACTCTTCAAACCTCATTTAAACAGTGTAAATGACATTCTCCGCTATGAGAGCAATACGGCTCGCCAACGTATCAAAAGGAAATAAGTCCATGCTCAAAAAACTTAATGTTTACTACAATGGATGGGGTGAATATTGGCTTTGGGGTACACTGGTCTCCTCAACCGCAATCACAGGTCGGCCATTAATCGCCTTTGAATACAGTGCAGAAGCGATCAGTAAAGGTTTAGAACTTTCCTCTTACCTACTTCCATTAAAAGGTGACTCATTAAGAACGAACTTTCCTACACATCAAATGGGATTGCCAGGTCCTATATATGATGCCTTGCCCGATGGTTGGGGCATGCTTCTTATGGATCGCTTATTTAAAAAAAATGGATTTAATCCTGCACGGATTGGGCCATTAGAAAGACTCACGTATATTAATACACATGCGATGGGAGCATTATCCTTTGAACCTTCAGCAACTGAGTTAGCATTAACTGAAAATATCCCACTGATTAAACTCGCTCAAGAAGTTCAGGAAGTTCTCAAAGGAGAAGGTGCAGAATTTTTACAGCATTTATTAATTATGGGTGGATCTCCACAAGGTGCAAGGCCAAAAGCGCTCATCTATCGTGATCCTGTCACCAACGAATTCTCAACAGTTAGCTCACATCAACATGAAGCTTGGCTGATCAAATTTCCCGCTCAGCAAGAGCATCCTGAAGTTTGTGCAATTGAAGCTGTTTATGCAGAATGTTTGCGTCATTGTCATATTGATACCCCTGACACTCAATATTTTACTCTTCCGAATGGATTAACCGCATTTGCATCAAAGAGATTTGACCGCCACGATGGCATGCGTATCCCTATGCAAAGTTTAGCGGCCTTCACCGGAGCTGATTTTAAATCACCAGGGAGTTTAGACTACAGTAACTTTCTTCGCGCTGCACACTTTTGCACCAATGATGTTCGCGAAAAAGCAATTGCATTCAAGCGAGCTGTTTTCAATGTAGTCTTCAATAATCGAGATGATCATTGCAAAAACTTTTCATTTCTGATGTCCCAAAATGGGCAATGGAAACTCTCCCCTGCCTATGATGTTACTTTCTGTGAAGGGCCAGGTGGATATCATCAAATGGATATCATGGGTGAGGCACTGGATATTCCTCGACAAGCTCTTGTAAAACTTGGTACTCAGGAAGCGGAACTTTCTGCCCAAGAAGTCGATGAAATTATTAGTTCGATTTGTAAGGTTGCAATCCGATTCAGCAATATCGCTCATGATCTATTACCTGGACAAATTCAAGCAGAGACTCCAACTGATCCAAAATAGGATTGAGCATAATATTCATTTATTGCACTAAATAGCTTTCACAAAGCTTCTATGAAGGGCTTATTCTAACCGTTGTTTTATCACGGCATAAGCTACACCAGTCACCACACTTCCAATCGCAATCGCCAATAAATATTTTAATGGATAATTCATCGCATTCGGAATGATCAGTACCATTACACCGCCATGAGGAGTGACTAGTTCACATTTAAATAATGCAACCAAAGCCCCAGTTACAGCACCACCTGCGATCGCGCATGGAAGCACTCGAATCGGGTCTTTGGCAGCAAACGGAATAGCCCCTTCCGAAATGAAACATAGGCCCAGAACTACAGCAGCCTTCCCTGCATCTTGCTCAGGTTTGGCAAATTTATGCTTTGCCAGAAAAGTTGCAATTGCCATACCCAATGGCGGTACCATACCCGCAGCCATGGTAATCGCCATCGGTCCGTATGTTTGTGACGTAAGTAAGCCCACCGTAAAGGCATAAGCCGCTTTATTTATTGGCCCCCCAACATCAATACACATCATACTCCCAAGGATAACCCCCATGATCATGGCATTGGTCGTCCCCATATTGGCAAGGAAGTGTGTGAGTAATTCAAACAATTGTGCAACAGGCTGTCCAACCACATAAATCATGATTAAACCAACAGCTAAACTGGCCAATAGTGGAATAATCAAAATTGGTTTTAATGCTTCTAGGCTACTTGGGAGTTTAAGCTGTTTCGATAAAAATAACGCAATATAACCTGCAATAAAACCTGCAACTAATCCACCGAGAAAGCCTGCCTCTAATTGTGTTGCAAGTAAACCGCCAATCAAACCTGGAGTTAAACCCGGACGATCCGCAATAGAATAAGCAATGTAACCTGCCAGCATAGGTACCATAAGAGTAAATGCTGCAGCACCTATTTGCTTTAAGGATGCGGCAAAGCTTCCTTCAACAGGATTGAGGCCAAACATAAACGAGATGGCAATAATCAAACCGCCCGCCACCACCATCGGCAGCATGAAAGACACCCCTGTTAAAAGGTGTTTATAAATTCCAGTTTTTTCTTTGTTTTCATTTTCTGTCTTAGTGGCTGTTTGCTTACCCGTTTCAAGCACTTTGGCTTCAGCAATTGCATTTGCAAAAGTCTTATCCGTTTGCTTAAGGGCAAATCCTGTACTGCAGCGATATACACGTTTGCCTACAAAGCGATCTGTATTGACCTCAATATCCGTTGCTAAGATCACCACATCTGCTTTGGCAATACTTTCTGCCGATAAAATATTTTTAGCCCCAACCGATCCTTGGGTTTCAACATCAATCTGATAACCGTGCTTTACTGCACCTTGTTGTAAAGCTTCGGCCGCCATAAACGTATGCGCAACACCAGTTGGACATGCTGTAATGGCGACAAACCGTGTAACCCCTACATTGGCTGCAATAGTTTCATCTAAAACATCTGAATGCTCAAGAACCTCTTGCAAAAGCATGATCGCATCGTGTTGTGCGTTATTCAAACCAATGACTTTCACAACCTTGTCACGCAGTTGATCCGCATCTGCCGACTTCTGTCCAACAAAAACAACCGTATCAATCACATTTGATAAATCGAGATGCTCAACTGATGTCGCCACATCATTGGAAATACCAAGTGCTGTTGCTGCTTTGGACAGTTTTTTGGCCAAAATCACTGCATTAATCGGCTGCTCGGGACTATGTGGCACAAATAAAATATGTTTTATCTCTTGCATCGTATTAACTCAATGATTGGACTGAGATTTGCGATTTCAAATCTTCAATAACAGCAAAGTCTGGAAGGGCAAACCCAATTTGGGTCACAGCATTGCTCGCAATTGCGGTTGCTGTTTTCAATGTTTCTTCTGGGGAAGTTGAACTCAACAAGCCATGAATCATACCTGCCAGCAAGGAATCTCCCGCACCCACCGTACTTTGGACGGTGACCTTCGGTGCAGTAGCATGCAGGGGTTGCGTGCGGTGAAGCCAGTTCACCCCGTTTTCACCCATCGAGACCACAATATGTTCGATCTGACTATTTAAACTGGCAAAAAGATGCTGCTGTTCTGCAAACGTTTCTGCTGGCAAATGGTAGGTTTCCGTCAACTCATCTGTATTCGGCTTAATCAACCAAGGATGGGCAGCAATTGCTGCTTTCAACGCAACACCACTGGTATCTACTGCGACTTTTTTACCCGCAGACTGTAACCATAGAATCAGTGTTGAAAGCTCTTCTGCAGAAAAACCTTGTGGCAAACTACCTGCAATCACAATCACATCAACCTCTAAAATCAGTTGAGATAGACGTTCACATAGTTGTTGTTTTGCTGAGGTATCTACAAAAAAGCCCTTGCCATTGATGTCAGTCATCTGACCAGAAGCTTCTGCAACTTTAATGTTTTGTCGTGTTTCACCTGCAACATAAATAAATTGGTTATCAAATTGCTCTTGCTGGATATGATGGTCAAAAATTTGACGGTTTTCTTGCCCCAAAAAGCCACTCACAATCAGTTCATGTCCCAAATCCTTAAGAACCTGTGCCACGTTTAAGCCTTTACCTGCTGCATGGCTTTGGGCCGTTAACTGACGATTGACCTCGCCAACTTTTAGTTGATCCAATTGCACGGTGAGGTCAATTGCAGGATTCAGAGTAATGCTTAATATCTTAGCCATTCGTAATTACTCCACCAATGCACGTACGGCAGACGCACTGTCACAACTTAAGGCTTGCTGTGCAACCTGTTGGCAATTAATATAGTTCAAACCACGAATTTGCGCCTTCACCAATGGAATACTGGTACTCGACATACTCAACTCATCCACGCCCAAGCCTATCAATACAGGCACAGCTTTTGGATCAGCAGCCAATTCACCACAAATGCCCACCCATTTACCATGCTGATGTGCTGCCCGAACCGTTTGATCAATCAATAGCAAAATACTCGGATGTAAGCCATCAGCTTCGGCAGACAACAGTGGATGACCACGGTCAATCGCCAGAGTATATTGAGTCAAGTCATTGGTTCCAATACTAAAAAAATCAACTTCTTGAGCAAGAATTGGAGCCAACAATGCTGCCGCAGGAACCTCAATCATAATACCGACTTGTAAGTTTTCACATGGATGCTGTATGCGAACCTCATCCAAAATTGCTTTTGCTGCTCGCCATTCTTCAACCCGCCCAATCATCGGAAACATAATTCTTAATGGGCGATTATCCGCTGCTTTAAGTAAAGCAACCAATTGCTGACGTAACAACTCTGGCTTACGTAAAGTCAGACGAATACCACGTAAGCCCAAGAATGGATTTTCTTCCTTTTCAATAGGCAAATACGGTAAAGGTTTGTCCCCGCCCACATCAAGTGTACGTACCACTAATGGACGACCCGCCAAAGCATCTAACACCACCCGATAATCGGCTTCCTGTGTAGCCTCATCAGGCGCACTGCTGTGTGACATAAAGACCAATTCTGTGCGTAGCAAACCAATTGCTTCTGCCCCATCGGCCACAGCCTGTATCGTAGCGCCCACTTTGCCAATATTGGCTGCGATTTCAACTTGATGTTGATCCAGTGTGATGGCAGGTTCTAAACAATGCTGTTCCGCTTGTTCTCGCAACTCACGCTGGCGTTGGCGCTCTGCAATGGCATGATCAATCTGATTTTGCTCGGGTGAGACCACATACTCACCAGTATCCCCATTAATTAGCACTGTGGCATGGTTCTCAATATTTAAAACAGCTACACCCGCACCTACGACTGCTGGAATAGCCAGAGCACGTGCCACAATGGCACTATGGGCACTCGCTCCACCAACCGCGGTCAAAATGCCTGCAACACGATCTTTATTCAGACGCGCTACATCACTCGGACCAACATCATGCATAATTAAGATATAAGGTTGCTCGGGTTCTGTGACATCGGCCACACCACACAAAGCAGCCAAAACACGCTCACCAATATCCCTTAAATCAGCCGCACGCTCTGCCAGTAAACGATCGCTAAGTGCAGCCTGTGCGGTAGCAGCCACTTCAATATGATCATGCCAAGCTGCAGCAGCAGACAACCCCTGTTTTAAACCGCGTTGTACACTTTGGAGGAGGTCTGGATCATCCAGCATTTCCAAATGTGCCATGAATATCTGCTTAATGGCAGTAGATTCAGTATGTGCAATGAATTGACGTAAGCTATTTTTCACCTGATGAAGCGCAATTTCAAGCTTTTCATTCTCAGCTTTAAAACTCTGTCCGCGACGTTCATAACTAAATTCACGTGGCTTCACCACATGTGCAGGACCAAAAGCAAGGCCAGTTGATGCCGCAATACCGCAGCTACCCGTATCGCCATGTGATTCAAAAGGCATTAATTCCAAAGTATTTACGACTGGGTCACTACTGCTATGCTGATGAGATACAAGGTCAACAGCTTCAACCTCTTCTCCTAAGCCCTGTTGAACTGCATCAATAATCTGTTCTAAGCCAGCTACAGCATCGGTATCAGGTTGTGCAATAAAAGTCAGAGTTTGACCACGACGGCATCCCATGGCTAATAATTTGGTTAAACTTTTTGCCGAAACGTAAGCCCCCTCATCTACAGCAACGAGAATATCCCCTGCAAATTTCTTGGTCATATTGACCAAGTGCGTCGCGGGACGCGCATGTAGACCATGAGCATTAGCTAAGACAATACGACGAGATGGCCAATCAGGAATCAGTTCAGCACCAATTAACTGCGCCAACTGGTGACTATCTTGCTCTTGGTTGAGGGTATGAACTTGTTCAGTATCAAACAAAATATCCATTAACCGTTGAAACCGTTGCATATCCAGTTGCTCATTACTGGCAATACACACCAAAGTCTTGAGCATTTCCTGCTGATGGCTTAAAACCTGTTCCGCTTTTACCAAACTTACAGCTGGGCTCAAAACATGCTGGTTAGAAGTGATCGACCAGACCCCCTCCCCTAAATGAATCATGCTGTTTAGGTTTAAACCCGACAGAAAACCACACTCCACCATTTTTTGCTTTTTCAGCAGCTGTGTTGCCTGCCAAATTAAATCTTCTACATCAAGTGCGGGAACTTGGGTGGCGATTAAATTTTCATGCAATGCCAAAGATGCGGGTTGGACTTGTAATAATGCAATAATTTGCTCTGCGGATTGAGCCTGTTTCACTTGATCAGCGACATCATTAATTAAAGCCCGCGTCAAAATTTGTAAGACTTGCAAATGCTCATCTGATTTCGCAGCAATCACTACTGCTAAATAAATTTTATTTTCACCGTCCCAAACAACTCCTTCAGGAAAGTGCGCCAGACGAATACCAGTTTTTAAAATACATTGGCGAGACTGAGGCGTCCCATGCGGAATGGCAATTCCTTGCCCTAAATACGTTGCACTTTGTTGTTCGCGCACGGTCAACCCATGAATATAATCAGGTGTAACCAATTGGTCTTCAACCAAGATATCGACTAGACATTGCAACGCTTGTGCCTTATCAGTGGCGTGTTGTTTCATTCGAACATGTTGTATATCTAGCGCGAGCATAAAACGTCCTTGCAAAGCAGCATAGTGAGAAGATGCTTTTTTACTGCAGAAAAAATAAGTCGAATTTTACTCAGGATTTACACAAAAATCTGTATTTTTTGATTTTGTCTTCATGATCATCATTACAACGTAATTAAGAAACGACGAGATTCTTCAGAATTCAGCGTTGCGATAGTTGGATTTAATCCTAATTGAACCGTAGCCTCAGGCAACACCCCTCTCATCATAAAATTATACC
>OERD01000301.1_pt1 | contig 13700 bp, 15 predicted proteins | sample 1539941 | NCBI WGS metagenome assembly OERD01 (sample SAMEA3891242, study PRJEB23780) | metagenome | biome: terrestrial biome; feature: animal house; material: water of meat washing | place: Italy | collected 2015-05-12
CGGGGGCAAGACATTGCCAAGGCCATGCCAAGGGGTTTGGCCGGTGTAGGCCATCGTATCGATCAGGTGAGCCATGAGAAATCTCCAATGAAAAAGGGACTGCACAGAGCAGTCCCTTGGGTAGGTTCATGGAGATAATATATATCTGAAATCAATTCAAATGAGACTTATTTGCTTCTCTGATTTCTAGCTATGGAATGCGCGCTGTGGTACCCCGTGTGGTACCCCAGGCCAAAAACGACCAAGGGGTTAGCATCATGATGATGCTAACCCCTTGTTTTATATGGCGCTCCCGACTGGAGTCGAACCAGTGGCCTGTCCCTTAGGAGGGGACCGCTCTATCCTGCTGAGCTACGGGAGCTGTGTGGCGGGCATTATACAAGAAGCAACTCCCTTTTAAACCCTTGATTCTTATTCCAATACTGCCAAATCCCCATTCTGGATGTTAAACGGCGAATATTTGTTCTGGCTGCTGATGATGGCGCCATCGTCGAATACCTGCACCACCTCGAACAGGCCGTCGGCCGGATTGCGCATCATGCGCGACTTGCCGTAGGGGTCGATGAAGTCGGCGTTGTGCTGGATGCGGAACTGATCGCCAAGCTTGACGCCGTTGCGCCGCCCCAGATTGATGTAGGGGCCGCGTTCGTTCTGGCCGACCACCCGGGCGGTGACCGGGGCGCAGGTGAGCTGGGCTACCAGATCCTGAGCCGCCTGCTGCAACTGGTAGTTGACCTCCTGGCCATAGCTTGACTGCCAGAACTGGCCGCTGCTGCTGCCCACCTGTTCCCGCTTGCCAAAGGTCCAGGTGGCGCGCCCTTCGTAAACCTTGCGGTTGATCAGGCTGCCGTTGATGCCGTCGAACAGGTAGAGCTGCATGCGAAAGTTGCGTACGGGATCCTCATACCAGCTGGTCAGCTGGTTGCCCTGCGGCTCGATGGAGAGATCGTCGATGCTGCCGAGCACCAGATATTGGCTGTCGGTACGCAGGCTGAGCGCCTTGATCTCCTCGAGGGCGCTGCGATCCCCCTGTTGCAGATGGAGCGGATCGATGCGCAGGTTTTCATCCAGCCACTGGCGCACCGCGACCCCTTGCGGCGCGTTGGCGAGAGTCTCGAACAGTCGTCGCGAGAGGTTTTCCGGCATGTCGTCCATGGCGCCGTAGCTGGCTTGGTCCGGATAGCGCATCCGCAGCCTGACCAGTGTCAAATCCTTGGCGAAGTGCTGGGTCTGGCAGATCTGGCGCTCGGCCTGAATGTCGGCCACCAGGGTGATGTACATGCGGCCGTTGCGCACCTCTTCCCGCTTGAGCCGGTACTGGCGAATGTCGCCGCCGGAGCGGATCTGGATCTGCTCGGATCGCAGGCTGCCATTTTCCAGACGCTGGACGCTGGAAACGGCCGCGCCGCTGGCCAGCAGCGCCTGACGCAGGGCGTCGCGGGTCGCCTGCTCGCGGGCATAGACCTCATCGCCCCCCAGAATGGCGGCGCTGCCCTGCGCTTCGATAAGCTCGGCGCGGGCGCTCAGGCTGGCCAGCAGCAGGGTCAACAGCAGCGGTAATTTCATAGCAGATACCTTGAGTTGGCGGGCAGCCGCGCCATTTTGAGGAAATGGCGCCTGCTGGCCGACATGGATCACAACACGTTCCAAGTGGCAGCGCACGTTGGCGCTGACGATGACCATTAAAAAGCAAGAATCATGCCTCATTCCCGGCTCAAGCTTTGTCCGGCGCGTCCGATAATAAGTCAGGTGCAGATACAGGAAAGGTATCCATGAACAAACTCATCACGGCGTTGGCGCTCGCCCTGGCATTGACCGGGTGCGGCTCCGACCCTATCAATCGGGATCAGGGTGACCCCCGCCAGGCGGCGCAGGGGATGGAGCTCAACTGGCTGGTGGCGCGCATGACCGATCAGCTGATGGAGCGCAAATCGCTGACCACCCTGACCGAGCCCATCGCGGTGGCCTCTTTCGTCGATCTCGATACCCTGCAGGATACCAACTGGATGGGGCAGCAGATTGAGGAGAGCTTTATCTACGAGCTCAACCGCCGCGGCGAGGTGGTGGTGGACTTCAAGCTGACCGGCAGCATCAAGGTGACGCCGCAGGGGGACTTCGTGCTGAGCCGCAACTACAAGGAGCTCTCTTCCCGTTTGCCGATCTCCCGCATTCTGGTCGGCACCTTCAGCCGCAACAGCAAGGGGATCCTGGTCAACGCCCGCGTTATCGACATGCGCACCAAGATGGTGGAGACCACGGCCCAGAGCCTGATCCCGCAAAAATATCTGTTCGGTGCCAACAACTCGTTTGGTCGGGCATCGATCAATCGCGGTTATCTGATGCGTGACAGTCAGGCCCGGCCGGGCGGTCATCTGGTCAACCTGACCCCGTGAGGAGCGAGTCATGAAGATCCTGTTTGGTTGCCTGTTGGCACTCTTGCTCACCGGTTGCAGCTACAACCGGGTGGTGGATTACACCCAGGGTGGCAAGCCCGATGATTTTCCGGTGCTCAAGGCGGTGGGGTATGCGGTGATCGACATCCAGCCCGGCCCCTCCCAGTCGGAGAAGATGCTGCAAGCCATTCGCGCTTCCAAGATGGATGCCTATCGCGAGCTGGCCGAGCAGCTCAATGGTCAGCAGGTGCGCGGCCAGAGCAGCTATCGTGACCTGACCCAGACCTCCAACTCGCTGGATGTGTCGGTCGCTGGTGTGGTGCGTGGTGCCCGGGTGGTTGCCTCCTATCCGCGCGGCAACACCTATGCCACCGAGATGGAGCTCGATACCCGTGCCCTCTACAACATCAACCAGCTGATGGCCGGTCAGTTCTGAGTTGATGGGCTTGCCGTGAAAACCGGCATCAAAACAAAAGGCGAGCAGGGTGCTCGCCTTTTGTCGTTGTGGGCTGGTTAGCTCCCCATCAGCACCGGCGGCACTGCGGTGGGTTTCACATCCTCGCTCGGGTAGCAGCCAAGCACCTTGATATAGCGGGTGATCTTGGTCAGCTCCACCAGTGCGGCCTGCATCGCCGGGGTCTGCAGGTTGGCGGAGACATCGAGATAGAACATCTCTTCCCACGGGTTGCCCTGCACCGGACGGGACTCCAGCTTGGTCATGTTGATCTCGTGGCTGCGCAGTACCAGCAGCGCCTCGACCAGCGAACCCGGCTTCTGGGAGGTGGACATGATGAGGGTGGTCTTGGCCGGGATCTGCGGCGCCACGTCGATGGGCTTGCGCGCCACCACGATAAAGCGGCTGTAGTTCTCTTTCTGGTTGGCAAGCTGCTCGGCCAGCACGTCCAGGCCATAGAGCTCGCCACCGGCGGCGCTGCCGATGGCGGCGGCCTCCGGGCTTGCCAGTTCTTTCACCTTCATCATGGCGCTGGAGGAGGAGTCGCAGATCTCGTGACGGGCCCCTTCCAGCTTGCTCAGATAGTGGGAGCACTGCTGGAACACCTGCGGGTGGGCATAGAAGGTTTTGATGCGACTCAGCTCGGTCGGCACGGCGGTGAGGATGCAGTGCTCGATGGGGTAGGTGAGCTCGCCGACGATGGAGAGGCTGGTGTGCTGCATCACGTCATAGACTTCGTTGATGGAGCCCGAGCTGGTGTTCTCGATGGGCAGCACGCCGAAGGCGGCGCGACCCGACTCCACCGCATCCAGTACTTCACGGAAGTTCTGGCAGTTCACCTCGATCACCTGATCCTTGTAGCGCGCCAGATATTTGCGGGCGGCCAGGCTGGAGTAGGAACCGCGCGGCCCCAGATAGGCGACGCTGGTCATCGGCTCCTGCTGCTCCGGGTTGAGCAGGCTCTGCAGATAGGCCTGCTGGGAGAGCACAGAGTCTTCGATGATGGTGTGATAGATGCGAGTGATGTACTGGGCATCCAACCCAAGCACGCGCCCTTTCTGGATCAGGGCGACCAGCAGCTCCTGCTCCCGCTGGTGGTCACGGATGGGGCGCGGGTTGGCTTGCTTGGCACGGGCGACCTCGATGCTGAGGGTCTTGCGTTTCGCCAGCAGGGCAAGCAGCTCCTGATCCAACCGGGTGATGTCTTGTCTGATCTCGTCGAGCGTTGCCATGATTGTTCCCTATCCAAGTAATCGATTGATATTAATGCAAAAAAAAGCCTCCGCTAGGGGAGGCTCGATTCGTCTTTGCTTTCTGTTCACACGACGACAGGCCTTCCCTCAAGCGGGCCGGATAAACGAGAAAGCAAAGAAGAATGGTGCGTGCATAGGTGTGTCCTTGAAGTAACGTCATAACCATTAAGGGATTTGCCGGTCTGATGCAAGTAAAACTTGCCCGCAGGCGGGGATGGGGGCAGGGTATCCGGTTAAGAAAATGGCGTATGAGCGATGTTCTATTGACTCTGTTTTGATGACTGAAACCCAGTGGGGGAGGTAAAGACGATGGCGATTATTTTCGATCTGGGACGGGTGGTGGTGAGCTGGGATCCGGTAGGCATAGTGCGTTCGGTGCGTGGCCCGCAAGGGGCCGAACAGTTGGCCGAGCAGCTCTTTAACCACCCGGATTGGCTGGAGGTAGACAGAGGCACCATGTCGCTCCACACCATGGCCCGGGAAGCGCAAGCGCGCACCGGCCTCACGGCGGCGGAGAATCTGGCCATTTTACAGGCAGTTCCCGCCTCCCTGCTGCCAGATCCCGCTATGCTAACCCTGATAGCCGAGCTGCACGGGGCGGGGCACACCCTGTATGCCCTCTCCAACATGGGTCATGCCAGCATCGATTGGCTGGAGCAGCATCAGGATTTCTGGCGCTTCTTCAGCGGCAAGGTGGTCTCGGCGCGGGTGCGGATGATGAAGCCGGAGCCGGATATCTACCGCTATCTGCTGGTGTCGTTCGATCTGAAACCGGCAGAGTGCATCTTCATCGATGACAGTCCCGCCAACATTGCGGCCGCCGAGGCCCTCGGTATCAGGGGGATCGTCTTTACCGACGCGGCGAGTTGCCGCCAGCAACTGGGTGAGCTGGGCTGTTTGCCCGCCACCGGCAAGGGGTGATGCCCCTCTAGGAGCACTATGGAGCATGGCCGGTTTCGCAATTGGCTCAGTCACTATCCCGAGGCGACCCTGATCATCGCCTGCAAGGATGGCAGCGGTTATCAGCTCTGTGTTGAGGCAGAAGGGGAGTGCCTCTGCCTGACCGACAGCGAGGGAGGGCGCCTGACCTTCACCTCGCTGGATCAGGCGCAGGGTTTCTTGCGAGCCCATCGGGTTCACCAAGCAAGATTACGAATTTATGACGCCCAAAATGAAGATTTAGCAGCAGAATCACAGGAAATAATCATCAAGTTTTAATTTTAACCAGACTCTTTAAGGGTCTATTCAGTTTGTTTGCCGCACAATACTGCACCTGTTCATCATCCGGAGCTGTTTAATGGGTGCCAATGTAGTTGTACTGAATCAGGGATATGATCACTCTTTTCAAGCCAGGGAACAGCTGCTGATTGAGCGACTGGCAAGTTTTGACGAGCTGGTTGTCTCTTTTTCGGGACGGTTGGAATCCTGCTACAGCATCGAGCTGTGCCGCGCTGCCGGTGTGAAAATCCACGCAATTACCCTCGATAATCCGACCCGCAGTCGCAGCGAAGTTGCCCGTGCCCGTCGTTATTGCCAGCGTTATGGCATCGATCACTGGGTCATCAAGAGTGACGAGATCGTCTTTTGCGATCGCCTGCCAAATATTGAAGGGCTGATCGACCCGGTTCGCCGCATTGGTGAGTATGTGCAGACTCGTCCGGAATGGACTCATCTGCCGTTGCTGGTTCCGGCAGCGGTGGAGGAGCGTGATGATTATCTTGCCCAGTTCGGGTCTCTGCCTGCCAACTCAATCTGGTTTTTTGCCGACAACGGATTGATGCGCCGCGATTATCGTTACGGCTTCAACAAGCGTCAGCTCGGTCGTTGGGGCAAGGGGAGCAACGGTTGCCTCAGCAATCGCTTCACCAATCCACGGCAGCTTGAGCAGCGTTATCTGCGAATGGTGGATCAGGCCGAGCAGATGCTGGCCGACATGGGGCTGGACGAGGCACAGGTCTTTTTCCATACCCTGTGCGACTGCTCCACCACCCTGGCCCGGGTGCGTCTGCCCGAGCATCAGCGTGCGCAGGCCTTTGATATGCAATCGGATATTTTGTCCGCCCTCAAGGGGAGCAAGTTCGATCTGGTGACCCTGGATATGGCACAGAAAGAGCGGCACGATCTCGCCATCTAGCCTGCGGGCAAGCGATGCGGGTGCCAGAACGTGAGTGCTGTCATAGGCAAGGGGCGACGGGACTGTTTATACTGTCGCCCTTTCACCCGTTACCGAGCTTCGCCCTATGAAACCCTTCTCCCGTCTGCTGATTGCCCTGTGCCTCTCCCCCGTACTGGCGCAGGCTGCCCCTCTTTCTCAGGTGACGCTGCCCGATGGTCGGCAGGTTCAGCTTAACGACGACTTCACCTGGGAGTATCTGGTGGTCAAACCGGCAGAACCCGTGCAGAGCGTGGCTGCCGAGGGGAACGCGGGGGCCGTGGTGGCGGTGGCGGCCCCGGTGTTGACCGATCAGGCCAAGGCCAATCCGGAACTGCTTGCCCAGATGGCGCGTGACGGTGTGGTGGTCAAGCTGGACAAGATCGAGGGATCTGACCCGCTGGCGCTGACCTTTATGGTGAGCAATACCGGCAGCCGCAATGTGGTCGGGGTGCGTGGCATGGTGACCCTGTTCAGTGCTGACGGAGTGCAGCTGAGCCGTCAGGAGGCCCGCTTCTGGGTTGCCGAGAATCGCCTGCCGGAGACCTATCTGCGCAAGGGGCAAGCCCGTCCGTCGCTGGCCCTCGAGATCCCCCGTCCTGCCGGATTGACCGGTCAGCCGCTGGTGCGGGTCGAAATTGACGAGGTGGTCTTCCGCTGATTTGGCGTTGTTCCGGCCCATGCAAACCGTGTGGGCCGGCAACTTGTTGCCGCTGACACCCCCTGCAATATCTGCTTACATCTGACATGGTTCTGCAACAGCTTGCAGCTCGGCAAGCCGGGAACCTGATCGCACAATGACTCCATACCAGCTCGCTAGCAACGGGCCCAATCACATGGAGTTATCATCATGAAAAAAGCAACTGTCTCTCTTCTGGTTCTGGCCGGGTTTGCCTCTACTTCCGTCATGGCGCAGGATGCCTTCAGCTACGCCAAGGGTTCCGCCACCTGGGCGCACACCAAATCCGACTATCTCAGCGGTACCTTCAGCAATGACAGCAAAGGAACCCGTGATTTTGGCGGTCTGAGCCTGGATCTCTCCAAGAGCTTCGGCTCCAATTTCTATGGTCGCGGCAGCACTGAATACACCTCTCGCAGCAACGGCAACGACAGCATGTCGATCTCCAGCATCGGTGTCGGTGTATTTACCCCGCTGAGCACGGGTCTGAACCTCTACGGTGAAACCGGTGTGACCGGCTACATGCTGGAGCGTGAACTTGCCAGCGATATCGCTAACAAAGGGTGGGATGCTGTTGCTCGCAAAGATAGCGGCAGCATGTACGGTGAAGTGGGTCTGCGCTACGACATCGGCAATGTCGAGCTCTCCACCGCTTATCGCTACGCCAACATGACCGACGATATGCACGACTTCAAGGTGGGCGGTGCCTACAAGCTCAACCAGAACTGGGCGCTGACTGCCGATTACACCTATCGCAACTGGGATCTGCAAAAAGGTTCCATCTCCAGCCTGGGTGTGAAGTACAGCTTCTAATCCCCCTTCCCGTAGTCCGTAGTGTCTTGTTTTTTACCCATGGCGTTCGCCATGGGTTTTTTCTTTTTCCGGTGATCCCTTTTTTCTCCTTGTGTCGTATCAGTCGCAAATAGTTATACAACTTTCATTTTTTTGTATAACTGCTATAACTGAATCAATGCTTATACAAGGAGCGTCATCATGTACAAGATTAAAGTCGGTATCAGTGCCTGCCTGCTGGGACAAGAGGTACGTTTCGATGGGGGCCACAAGCGCTCCAGCTTCTGCGAACGGGATCTTGGCGCTCACTTTGACTATCACCCCGTCTGTCCCGAGATGGCCATCGGTCTCGGGGCGCCCCGCGCCGCCATCCGGCTGGTCAAGCGCAACGGCGAGATCCGCGCCGAGGCGAGCAACGGCAGCTTCGATGTCACCGAAAAGCTGATCGCCTTCAGCGAGCAGAAAGCCCGTCAGCTCGACTTTATCTCCGGCTATATCCTCTGTGCCAAATCACCCAGCTGTGGCATGGAGCGGGTCAAGGTCTATGGCGCCAACAACGAGGGGAGCGCCAAGGAGGGGATCGGCCTGTTTGCCAAGGCGCTGATGGAAGCCAACCCCTTGCTGCCGGTAGAGGAAGATGGCCGCCTGTGCGACCCCATCCTGCGGGAGAACTTCGTGCTGCGGGTCTTCGCCTACCACGACTGGCAGCAACTCTGCGCCCGCGGCATCACTGCCTCTGCGCTGATCCGCTTCCACTCCCGCTACAAGTATCTGGTGCTCTCCCACGCCACCACCCACTACCGCATCCTCGGCAAGCTGCTCGGCAATCTGGGCAAGTCCACCAATTTGCAGGAGGTGGCCGACAACTACATCAAGGGATTGATGACGGCGCTGACCCTGCGGGCCAACCGCCGCAGCCACACCAATGTGCTGATGCACCTGCAGGGCTACTTCAAGCGGGTGCTGACCCCGGCCCAGAAGCAGGAGCTTGCCGATACCATCGACAAGTACCGCACCGGCATATTCCCCTTGCTGGTGCCGCTCACCCTGATCCGTCACTACCTGCGCGAGTACCCCAATCCCTATCTCGCCGAGCAGGTTTATCTCAATCCGCACCCCGATACGCTCAAATTGCGTTACGGGCTCTGAATCCGTTCTGTTGCCCCGGCGCATGGTTTGCGCCGGGGAGCCTTACCCCTCTGTTTGATGGACGTTGTCATGTCTGATTTATCGCAAGAAGTTGCTCCTCTCGCTGATGAGGGGATCTACCCCATTCGCGAGGTCTCCCGTCTCACCGGCGTCAACGCCGTGACCCTGCGCGCCTGGCAGCGCCGCTACGGTCTGGTGCAACCGGCCCGCACCGAAAAGGGCCACCGCCTCTACAGCGAGCAGGATATTCGCCAGATCGGCGAGATCCTGAGCTGGCTGGAGCGGGGAGTGAGTATCGGGCAGGTGAAGGGGCTCTTGAGTGAACCCCATTCCGAGCCGGTGAGCGATCACTGGCAGCAGACCCTGGAGCAGTTCAGTCAGGCGCTGCTCGCCTTCAACCAGCGCAAGGCGGAGGCCGAGCTCAACGATCTGCTGGCGAGCTACCCGTTCGAGCTGGTGCGCAGCCGGGTACTGCAACCGCTGGTGGAGCGGCTGCTGGGGCTGTGGCGCGAGCGGCCCGATGGCGAGCTGCTGCAACAGGTGTGGCTGGGCTGGCTCCATACCCGCTTCGCCCGCCACCTGATCGAGCAGGAGAAGGGCGTGCCGATCACGCTGGCGAGCTGGGGGCAAGTCGGCCCCCTCGATCTGGTCTGGGCCGCCTACGAGCTGATCGGTCAGGGCTATGAGGTGCAACTGCTGGGGGCGGTGGAGCCCCGCCATGCCAGCCTGCTGGAAGGACGTGCCGTTACCCCCTGGCTGGTGCTGCTGGGGGCCGGGCTTGGCAAACAGGAGCTGGCCGCCGGGTGGCCCGCAGGCACACGCCTGTTTGGCGAGCTGGGGCGCCTCTACGACGATGAGTGGCTTAAAGCCCATGGCTGGCAGGCGAGCCTTGCCGAGTTGATAGCGGATGCCCCAGATGCTGCTGGCACCAGCGGACGCGGGAGGAAAAAATCATGAAACTGGTCTGGTTTCGCAACGATCTGCGCCTTGCCGACAACCCGGCGCTGCGGCATGCCTGCGCCGGTGATGAACCGGTCGCCGCGCTCTTTATCATCTCCCCCACCCAGTGGCGGCAGCACAAAATGGCCCCCATCCGTCAGCGCTTTATGTTGGCGCAGGTAGATGAATTGGGCCACGAGCTGGCGGCGCTCGGCATCCCGCTCCATCTGCTGCGAGTGGAGACTTTTGCCGAGGTGCCCGCTGCGTTGGCAGACCTCTGCCGCGAGCAGGGGGTGACCCAGCTCTATGCCAATCAGGCTATCGAGATCGACGAGCAGCGCCGCGACCACGCCGTCAGCGCCGCGCTGGCAGAGCAGGCGGTGAGTTGTCACTGGCTCAACGGCTGTTGCGTATTGCCGCCGGGGCGGGTGCTGACCGGCTCGGGTGAGATGTTCAAGGTCTTCACCCCCTTCAGCCGCGCCTGGCTCAAGGCCCTCGATGAAGAGGGGTTTGTCATTCATCGCGCTCCTGCGCGCCGTGGTGAGCCCTTGCCTTGGCTACCGCTGGCCGAGCGGGCGTGGGTTGATGAGGCGCTCGGCGAGCTGACGCCTGATCCACGCTGGCCAGTGGGGGAGGCAGAAGCTCTGCGTCGTTTGAACATTTTTCTGGAGCAGGCGGTGCTCGACTATGGCGAGACCCGGGATTTTCCTGCCATCGCGGGCACGTCCGTGCTCTCCCCCTATCTGGCGGCGGGCATCATCAGCCCCCGTCAGTGTGTGGCGGCGCTCCAGCAGCGGCTTGGCTATCGGCCCCAGTCGAAGGCCCAGCCCGGCTTTGTCTGGCTCAATGAGCTCATCTGGCGCGAGTTCTATCGCCACCTGCTGGTGCTGATCCCGACCCTCTCCATGAATCGCCCCTTCAAACCCGAGACGGCGGCCTTGCCGTGGAGCTGGGACCCGGATGCCTTCGCCGCCTGGTGCGAGGGGCGCACCGGCTACCCCATCGTCGATGCAGCGATGCGCTGTCTCAATACCACCGGTTGGATGCACAACCGGCTGCGGATGATAGTGGCGAGCTTTCTCACCAAGGATCTCCATATCCACTGGCGGCTCGGGGAGGATTACTTCATGAGTCGGCTCATCGATGGGGATCTGGCGGCCAACAACGGCGGCTGGCAGTGGGCAGCGGGGACCGGCGCCGATGCGGCACCCTATTTTCGGGTATTCAACCCCACCACTCAGGGGCAACGATTTGATCCACAAGGGGAGTTTATCCGTACCTGGGTAACTGAACTGGCCGATATTCCCGCCGCTTATGTGCATCAGCCCCACGACTGGCTGCGACTCAAGGGGCGACAGGATTATCCGGCACCCATGGTGGATCACGCCGTTGCCCGGGTGAGAGCCATCGAGATGTTTCGCTCTCTGGAGAAATAGGATGAACGAGCCGCTGGCCCGCTTTATTGGCCTCTATCAGCAACTGGACAAACAGCAGTTGCACCGCTTGCCCGAGGTCTATGCCGAACAGGTGGTCTTTACCGATCCGGCCCACCGTATCGAGGGGCTGGCGGCCCTTGGCGACTATTTTGCCGCCCTCTATCAGCGCCTCGCCTACTGCCGTTTCGTCATCACCAGTCAGCAGCAGCAAGGGCCGCAGGCCTGGCTCGGCTGGACCATGACCTTCTCTCACCCCAGATTGCGTGGTGGTGAGCCGGTGACGGTGGAGGGGGCCACCCGCCTCGAGTTCGACGAGGCGGGCAAGGTGTGCCAGCACCGGGACTATTTTGACCTGGGCGCCATGCTCTACGAGCAGTTGCCGCTGCTCGGGCCCGTGGTGCGCACTATCAAGATGAGGCTGGGCGCATGAGCGGCCGGGTGCTTATTACAGGCGCGACCTCCGGCATAGGTCGTCAACTGGCGCTGGATTACCGGCGGGCAGGCTGGCAGGTGTGGGGTTGTGGCCGCGATGGCGAACGGCTGCAGGCGCTGGGGCTGCACGGCGTCACGCCGCTGCAGTTCGATGCCCGGGATCTGGCCGCAATGAGCGGGGTGGCTGCTACGCTGCCATCCCTCGATCTGCTGATCCTCAACGCAGGCAACTGCGAGTACATGGATGTGGCGGAGGGGTTTGACAGCGAGCTGTTTGCCCGTGTCATCGACACCAATCTGACCGCCACCGGCCATGCGCTGGCCGCCTTCTTGCCGTTGCTCGGGGCTGGGTCACGGCTTGCCATCGTCAGCTCGTCGGTGAGCTGGCTGCCGTTGCCACGAGCTGAGGCCTATGGCGCCTCCAAGGCGGCCCTCGACTATCTGGCGGATACCTTGCGCCTCGATTTGGCCAGCAAAGGGATCGGGGTGACCCTGATCCGCCCCGGCTTTGTCCAGACGCCGCTCACCGCCAAAAATGATTTTCCCATGCCCTGTCTGGTGACGGTGGAGCAGGCCTCCCGCGCCATCATGGACGGGCTGACCGCCGGTCGTCACCAGATCCACTTTCCCCGCCGTTTCATCTGGTTGCTGCGCCTGCTTGGTGCGCTGCCGGTGGGGCTCTGGCTGCGCCTTGGCCGCGCACTCGTATCGAAAGGAAGCCATTCATGAAGAAAAAGATCGCCATCGTCGGTTCAGGGATCTCGGGGCTCACCGCCGGTTTTCTGCTCCACAAACTCCATGACATCACCCTGTTCGAGGCGGCGCCGACCCTGGGCGGTCACACCGCCACCGTCGATGTGGATCTGGCTGGCCGCAGCTATGCCATCGACACCGGTTTTATCGTCTTCAACGATCGCACTTACCCCAACTTCTTGAAGTTGCTGGCGCGGATCGGCATGGAACGGCAACCGGCCGAGATGAGCTTCTCGGTGAAGAGCCCGGAGGGGCTGGAGTATAACGGCCACAACCTCGACACCCTGTTTGCCCAGCGCAGCAATCTGTTGAGCCCCCGTTTCTACGGTTTTGTCGCCGAGATTTTGCGGTTCAACCGGGAGGCGCGGGCCTGGCTGGCGGATGGTCAACATCAGGGGGCTGGCCCCGAGCTGACCCTGGGGGACTTTCTGCTGGCGGGGGAGTTTAGCGACTACTTCGCCCGCCACTACATCTTGCCGATGGGGGCGGCGATCTGGTCATCGACCCTGGCCGATATGCGCGCCTTCCCCCTTGGCTTCTTCCTGCGCTTTTTTGCCAACCACGGCCTGCTCGATGTGGCCAATCGCCCCCAGTGGTACGTGATCCCGGGTGGCTCGCGGGAATATATCGGCCCCCTTACCGCGGGTTGGCAGTCGCAGATCCGCCTCGCCTGTCCGGTGCAGAGCGTACGGCGGGACGCGGACGGCGTGGTGATCCAGAGCAGTTACGGCGAGGAGCGGTTTGACGAGGTGATCTTCGCCTGCCACAGCGATCAGGCGCTGGCGCTGCTGGCGGATCCCGGCGAGCGGGAGCAGGCCATCCTCGGCGACATGCCCTATCAGGCCAACGATGTCTGGCTCCATACCGATGCTCGCTGCCTGCCCACCCGCCGCAAGGCATGGGCCAGCTGGAACTATCAGCTCGATGGCAATGACGAGGCGCGGCCGCTGGTGAGCTACAACATGAACATCCTGCAGGGGGTGAACTCGCCGGAGCCCTTCTGCGTCAGCCTCAACCCCAAGGGCAAGGTGGATGAGAGCAAGGTGCTGCGCCGCTTCGTCTACCACCATCCGGTGTTCAATCAGGCCTCCATCGCCGCCCAGCAGCGGCGCGCGGAGATCTGCGGCCAGCAGCACACCCACTTCTGCGGTGCCTACTGGTACAACGGCTTCCATGAGGATGGGGTGCGCAGCGCGCTGGATGTCGCCAGGCGCTTCGGAGCCGAGCTATGAACGGCGCCACCGTGGCCACCGAACATGAGGGAGCCG
>OERD01000317.1_pt1 | contig 12891 bp, 9 predicted proteins | sample 1539941 | NCBI WGS metagenome assembly OERD01 (sample SAMEA3891242, study PRJEB23780) | metagenome | biome: terrestrial biome; feature: animal house; material: water of meat washing | place: Italy | collected 2015-05-12
GGAGCTGGTACGGGATGCTGGCTGGGCAGGAGCGGATGCCGGTGGCGGCGTAAAGCGCGGAGGCGGGCTGCTTTCGCTACCAAACAGGCCGGAGAGAAAACTGCCACCACTTGGGGCGCTCTGGCTGGCTTCCAGCTCCTTGACCCGCTCGTTGAGGCGAGTAAGGGCTGCCTGCTGGATCAGCAGCGCCTGGGCCATGTAGTAGGGGGCATCGGGCTGCTGGGCCAGATGCTGGCGGATCAGCTGATCCGCTTGTTGGTCTCGCTTGCTATCCCTGGCTTGCGCTTGCTTGAGGCGGTCGAACAGTCCATCGATCAGACCCTGTTCCTGTGATTGCATCTCAAATCCTCGCTATGGTGCGCAGACAGTGCGTTTAGCCATCCTAAAACCCGCGGGGCATCAGTGGTATCTGATTAACTCATCAATGACCGAGGGGCTACCCGCGCTCGTCAGCGGGCGGGCCGGTAGTAGTCGAGATACCAGCGGACAAACTCGGCAACACCTTGCTTGAGGGGCGTAGCGGGGCGCAGGCCGGTGAGGGTGTGCAGCGGTTCGCTGTCGGCCCAGGTGGCGTGCATGTCGCCTGCCTGCATCGGCAGCATCCGCTTGATGGCGGGTTTGCCGATGGCCTCTTCCAGCGCCTCGATAAAATCGAGCAGCCGCACCGGCTGGCCGTTGCCGATATTGAGGATGCGGTAGGGGGCTGCGCTCTCGGCCGCGCTCTGCTCGCTGGCGTGCCAATCGGAATTGGGGCGGGGCGGCTGGTCGGCCACGGCGAGGATCCCCGCGACGATGTCGTCGATAAAGGTGAAGTCGCGGCTGAGATCGCCGTGGTTGTATACGTCGATGGGCTCACCCGCGAGGATGGCGCGGGTGAACTTGATGATGGCCATGTCGGGGCGGCCCCAGGGGCCGTAGACGGTAAAGAAGCGCAGCCCTGTGGTGGGCAGGCCATAGAGCGCCGAGTAGGCGTGGGCCATCAGCTCGCCGCTCTTCTTGGTGGCGGCGTAGAGGGAGACCGGGTGATCCACCTGCTGCGCGGTGGAGTAGGGCATCTGATCCCCCATGCCATAGACCGAGCTGGAGGAGGCGTAGATGAGGTGCTGAATCCCGTGGTGACGACACCCCTCCAGCACCGTCAGCATGCCGGTGAGGTTGCTGTCGGCATAGGCGAACGGATTGTCGATGGAGTAACGCACCCCCGCCTGCGCCCCCAGATGGATCACCCGCTCGAAACGGTGGCTGGCAAACAGGGTCGCCATCGCCTCGCGATCTGCCAGATCCAGCCGCTCGAAGTGAAAATGGGGGAAACTGGCCAGCTGGGCCAGCCGCGCCTCTTTCAGACTCACCTCGTAGTAGTCGTTGAGGTTGTCGATCCCCACCACCTGATGACCTGCGGCGCACAGCTGGCTGGCTACATGAAAACCGATAAAACCGGCGACGCCGGTGACCAGATAGATCATGGTTGAGTCTCCGGGTTGCAGCTGGTGTTGGCTGGCTGCTTTTTGGCGGGAAGATGTGGTCGCCCGATGGCGTGATAGTCAAACCCGAGCTCGCTGAGCTGGCGCGGATCATAGAGGTTGCGGCCATCGATGATGACGGGCTGGTTGAGCAGCGCTTTCAGCTGCTGGAAATCGGGGGCGCGAAACGCCTGCCACTCGGTACAGATGAGCAGGGCATCGGCCCCTTCCAGTGCCGCTTCCTGAGTCGGGCAGAGCAGCAGATCCGGCCGCTGGCCGTAGATCTGGCGGGCACGCTCCATCGCCTTGGGATCAAAGGCCTGCACCCGGCCACCGGCAGCCCAGATGGCGGCCAGCAGCGGGCGGCTCGGCGCATCGCGCATATCGTCGGTGCCGGGTTTGAACGCCAGCCCCCACAGGGCGAAGGTACGGCCGCGCAGATCCGGGCCGAAGCGGTTCAGCAGGGTTTGCGCCATCTTCTGTTGCTGGCGCTGGTTGACCTGCTCGACCGCCGCCAGCAGCGGAGCATCGCAGCCGACACTCGCCGCGGTATGACGCAACGACTTGATATCCTTGGGGAAGCAGGAGCCGCCGTAGCCGCAGCCCGGGTAGATAAAGTGGTAACCGATGCGGGGATCGGCCCCCATCCCCTGGCGCACCGCCTCGATATCGGCCCCCAGCTGCTCGGCGAGGGCTGCCATCTCGTTCATAAAGGAGATCTTGGTGGCCAGCATGGCGTTGGCGGCGTATTTGGTGAGCTCGGCGCTGCGCAGATCCATCACCACGATCCGGTCGTGATTGCGGTTGAAGGGGGCGTAGAGGGCGCGCAACTGCTCAAGCGCCCGCTCGCTGTCACAGCCGATGATGATGCGATCCGGCCGCATGCAGTCGTTGACCGCCGCTCCCTCCTTGAGAAACTCGGGGTTGGCCGCCACCTCGCAGGTGAGGGTCAGCCCACGTTCGGCCAACTGTAGCTCAATATGTTCCCTTACTTGCTGCGCCGTGCCGACCGGTACTGTGCTCTTGGTCACCACCAGCTTGGGGCGGCTCATCAGTCGGCCTATGGTGTCGGCCACCGCCAGCACATGTTGCAGATCGGCCGAGCCATCCTCGTCAGCCGGGGTGCCCACGGCGATCAGCAGCAGGTCGGCGTGTGCCACGCCAATGGCGGGATCGACCGTGAAGCTCAGGCGGCCGCTGGCCAGATGGCTCTCGACCAGCGGGGCCAGCCCCGGCTCGTAGAAGGGGATCTGCCCCAGCCTGAGGGCGGCGATCCGCTCATCATCCACATCCACGCAGCAGACCTGATGGCCCACCTCGGCCAGAACGGCGGCCTGCACCAGCCCGACATAGCCTGTGCCAAAAATGGTGACCTTCATGAAAAGTGCCTCGTGCTGTGAATGGGGGGATGGCGCGGTTAAACCGCGGCATGCTGCATCTTGGTGCAGCGAGTGTCAATGCCAGATGACAGGCACCAGAATGGGGCGTTCAGCCTGACTGTTGTGATCCTTTTCACAAAAAATAGACTGGACCCCATAACGAAGCCCTGTGGACAGGGCTCGCAGCCCGCCCGCAACGGCAGGCGACAGACACTCTCTCTTTACTTCGCTTGGATACAGGTTATGGACAACACCTCGATTCGCACTGCCCATCCTATTTATGAGGATGTGCTGGCCCTGCTGACGGCGGCCGGCTTTGTTTCCCTCGGCATCTTTCTGTTGGCCTGCTCACTGGCGGTACTGCCGGGCTGGCGCTGCTGCTGCAAAAGGTGACCGGTATCAGCTTCGGCCTGCTGTTTTTCGGCATCAACCTGCCCTTCTATGCGCTGGCATGGCTGCGGATGGGGCCACGTTTTACCTTCAACACCTTTGTCTCGGTGGCGGCGGTCTCCTACATGACCGATCACCTCAACGGGGTGTTGCAGATCGGCAAGATAGAGCCCCTCTATGCGGCGCTGATCGGCGGTACCTTGATTGGCATGGGGCTGCTCATCATGTTCCGTCACAAGTCGAGTCTGGGGGGCTTCAACATTCTGGCGCTCTTTATTCAGGATCGCTTTGGCATCCGGGCGGGCAAGCTGCAGATGGGGCTCGATTGCGCCATTGTTGTCGCCTCGTTTTTCGTGGTGCAGCCCTGGATCCTGGCGCTCTCCATCGTGGCGGCGGTTATCTGTAATCTGGTGTTGACACTCAACCACAAGCCGGGCCGCTACCAGATTGCCTGACGAGCGGCAGCCGTGACGCGATAAGACAAGAGTGACCCGATAGCACGAGGCGGCCTGATGGCCGCCTCGTCTGTTTCTACCCTGGTGTTTGTTCGCTGCGCCTAGCTCGCCTGCTCCAGCCTGCTGTCGCCGCTCGTAGCGTTGTCACTGATGGCGTTGCCGCTGATGGCGTGACCACCGACGGCGAGCGGGGTGTGGCAGGCCACCTGATGATGGGACTCATCACACGCCTCAAGCCTTGGCGCCTTGCTTCTGCACAGCTCGGTCGCATGGGGGCAGCGCTGGTGGAAGTGGCAGCCGCTTGGCGGCGAGATGGGGGAGGGCACATCGCCGGTCAGCAGAATGCGCTGGCTGCGCCTGCGTGGATCCGGCACCGGAATGGCGGAGATCAGCGCCTGGGTATAGGGGTGACGGGGCGCCAGATAGAGCGACTGGGCATCCGCCAGCTCGACGATCCGTCCCAGATACATCACCGCGATGCGATCCGAGATGTGTTTGACCACCGACAGATCGTGGGCGATGAAGATGATGGAGAGGTTCATCTCCCGCTGCAGGCTGAGCAGCAGGTTGACGATCTGCGACTGCACCGAGACATCGAGGGCCGAGACCGCCTCGTCACACACCAGCAGCTTGGGCTTGAGGGCGATGGCGCGGGCGATGCCGATCCGCTGGCGCTGACCGCCGGAAAACTCGTGGGGGTAGCGATCCACCGCGCTGCCCGGCAGGCCCACTTTTGCCAGCAACTCCTGCACCCAGCCGCGCCGCTGCTCAGTGTTGCCTTTACCGTGGATGATAAAGGGCTCCTCCAAAATTTGGCCCACAGTGTGGCGGCTGTTGAGGGATTCTGCAGGGTCCTGAAACACCATCTGCATCTCCTGACGCAGGGAGCGCATCTCCTTCGGGCTGAGGGCGGTGATGTCGCGCCCCTCGAAGGTGATGGTGCCCGCGGTCGGCTCGAACAGCTTGAGCAGGCTGCGTCCGAGGGTGGACTTGCCGCAGCCCGACTCACCCACCAGCCCCAGCGTCTCCCCCTGTTTCAGGTCGAAGCTGATGCCATCCACCGCGTGAACCGTATATTGCTTGCGCAGGAACCCGCCTCCCAGCCGGAAGTGCTGTTTCAGATCCCTGACCGATAACAGAGTGCTCATACGGTCAACTCCTTCCAGTAGTGACAGGCGACATGGTGGCGCGGATTGAGTTGCTCCACCGCCGGAATGGCGCTGATGCAGAGATCGGTCGCATGGGGGCAGCGGTTGGAGAAGCGGCAGCCAGCGGGCATTTCGTGCAGGGCTGGCACCTGTCCCTTGATGGTCTTGAGCAGGCTCTTGGGCTCATCCTCAAGGCGCGGGATCGAGCTCATCAAGCCGTGGGTATAGGGGTGACGGGGGTGGTCAAACAGCTCGAACACGTCGGCCTGCTCTACCGCCCGCCCGGCATACATCACCACCACTTCGTCGCACAGCTCCGCCACTACCCCCAGATCGTGGGTGATAAAGATGATGGCCATCCCGGTCTGGGCCTGCAGCTCTTTCATCAGTTCGAGGATCTGGGCCTGAATGGTGACATCCAGCGCCGTGGTCGGCTCGTCGCAGATAAGCAGGTCTGGCTCGCAGGAGAGCGCCATGGCGATCATCACCCGCTGGCGCATGCCGCCGGAGAGGTTGTGGGGATAGACCGCAAAGCGCTGGGCCGGTTCCGGGATCCCCACCTTCTGCAGCATGGCGATGGCCGCGGCTTTGCGCTGGGCCTTGTCATACTCGGGGCGGTGGAGGCGAAACACCTCCATCAGCTGCTCCCCCACCGTCTGCACCGGGTTGAGGGCCGTCATCGGCTCCTGAAAGATCATCGAGATGCGGTTGCCGCGCACCTTGTACATCTGATCCGGCGCAAGCGACAGCAGCTCCTCCCCCTGAAAGCGGATGGAGCCTGCTACCACCTGACCGTGGGGTTTGGGCAAGAGCCCCATGATGGCGAGCGAGGTAACGCTCTTGCCACAGCCGGACTCGCCGACGATCCCCAGCGTCTGACCCGGGGCCACCTTGAAGCTGACCCCGTCGAGCACCTTGATCTTGCCGTCATCGACGGCGAACTCCACCTCGAGATCGCGTACTTCGAGGATTGGGGCCTGGTGCTGGCCGTTATCAACGGCGAACTCCCCCCCGTTATCCGGTACGTCAAGAATGGGGGCCTGAGTGTTGGGCATAACGGCTGCTCCCTTCGCAATGGCCTGAATATCAATGACGTGCATAGGTCTTGTCGAGCAGGTTGATGGGCGCCAGCGCCTCCCCTGCCTCCTTGGCGTTGCGGGTCTCTTCCTTCACCTTGGGATCGAGCCAGAGCAGACCGCCACTACTGTGAGGATAACCGTCCATCGGCCAGTAGAGCAGATCCGGCGTGTTCTTGGTGGCAGGCACTTCCGGCAGCATCACATAACGCCAGCTGCTGGCCCGCACATAGTTGAGCTGCACCCCGGGCACGAAGATGGCGAGGTCATAGATGCGCTGCTGGATCTGCTGGGAGAGCTTGGCCCGTTTGGCCATGTCGAATTCGACGTTGTAGGCGTCGATCAGCGCGTCCAGCTCCTTGTCAGCCACGTTGAACAGGTTGTTGGTCTGCGGTTTGTTGGCGTTGGCGGAGTGGAAAAACTCCCAATATTGCGGATAGAGACCGCCGCCGCCCCAGCCGAGCCAGGCCGCTTCGTGTTTCTTCTCCAGCATCACCTTGAAGCCGGTGGCGCCATCCACCAGATTGAGCTCCAGATCCAGACCCGCTTTCTTGGCCTCTTCTTTCAGCACGGTCAGTCGCTTGGAGTGCTCCTGACTGGTGTAGGTGAGCGCCAGCGTCAGCCGCTCACCCTTCTCATTTTGCAGGATGCCGTCCGGCCCCGGCTTGTTGTAGCCGCCCTTGGCAAAGTACTCCCGCGCCTTGCCGATGTCATAAGCCCGCTCCGGCAGCGTGATGTCAGTGAACTCGCCAAAGCCCGAGTCGAAGGTGGTGGCTCTGTCATAGTCGCCGCGCAGCACGGTCTCGATCATCTTGTCGATGTTGAAGGCGTGCTGGATGCCGAGGCGCACGTTTACGTCCGCCAGCTTGGGGTTGGCCACATTGAGGTGCACCCCCTGACCGCCCTGTTTGGTGTCGGTCATGGCCATCACCTTCTGCACGTACCCCTTCTTGTACTCCGGGGTGACCGCTTTTTCATGCCACCAGTTGGGCAGGATCATCTCGAAGGTATCGATCTCCCCTTTCAGGAAGTGGCGGAAGGCGATGTTGTGGTCGCGGATCACCTGCACCTTGATGGTGTCGATGTTGAATCTGTGCTGGTTGTAGCGATCGTCCTTTGCCCACCAATCCTTCTGCTTGCTGAAGGTGACCGACTTGCCCTTCTTGACGTCGCTGATCACGTAGGGACCTGTGGTGGGCACCACGGCCCAGTTGTACTGCTTCACCCAGTTGGGGGTCAGCTTGTAGTAGTGCTTGGGCTGGGGCCACAGCTCGGTGGTGTTGAGCAGGTCCATCTTGGCCTTGCGGTTGCCCGCTTTGACCATAATGGTGTGATCATCGATCTTCTCTACCGCGACCACTTCAGTGGTGTAGTAGTTGTTGAACCAGGGCCCCTTGATGTGTTTGGAGCGCATCATCTCGTAGCCGAAGGTGTAGTCGTCGGCATTGACCGGCTTGCCATCCGACCATTTGGCGCGGGGATCCAGCTTGAAGTAGACGGTCTGGCTGTCTGGCGCGATGGCCCAGTGGGTCGCCAGCGAGGGGATGGGGTTGCCGGTATTGGGGTGGAAGCTGATGAGTCGCAACTGGTTATCGAGAATAAAGGAGCGGAACGATCCGTTGGAGTCAGGCCCCACGGTGCGGAACGTCAGCGGAAAGCTCTCCACAAACATATTGAGGCTGCCGCCCGGCAGCGCCTTGGGGGAGGCGAACACAGGATCCGTGTCGTTGGTCTCCCATTTGAGATCCGCGGGCAGGCTGGCCGCCCAGACCCAGGATCCGTTTACCAGCACAAAGAGAGCACCTATCCATTTGATTTTATTTTTCATGTTTGACTTCCAGGTCTGGCCCCTGCACTGGGGGTCTTGATTGATAACGGGATTATCCCTTGCTCCCGGGACCGCCGATGGCGGCGGCCCGTCCTTCATTAATCACTGTTCGTTACCCGGCGCCTGCCGATGCGCTGGCATCGGCTGGCTTATTGGTAACGGGTAAATTTGCGCGGATCGAACGCCTCGCGGATCGCCTCACCGATAAAGGAGACCATGATCAGCACCAGACTCACCGCTGCCACCACCGAGCTGACGATCCAGATGGCATCCAGATTGTTGATGCCCTGGGAGAGCAGCTCCCCCCAGCTCGGGGTCGGCGGTGCCAGCCCGAAGCCCAGATAGTCGAGTGCCGTCAGGGTGGAGATATTGCCCACCACGGCGAACGGCGCCAGGGTGACGATCATCATCAGGGTGTTGGGCAGGATGTGGTTGAAGATGATCCGCCCGGTGGTCGCCCCTTGCGCCCGCGCCGCCATCACATAGTCCCGCGCCCGCTCCTTGTAGGTGAGGGTGCGCATATACCAGGTGATCCCCATCCAGCCGAACAGCACGTTGATGGCGACAAACAGGCCGAAGTTGGGCTTGGCCAGCGACACCAGGATCATGATGACGTAGAGAAACGGCACCTGGGACCAGATCTCGATAAAGCGTTGCAGGATGAGGTCAAAGCGGCCGCCGAGAAAGCCCATCAGACAGCCGATGGTGACCCCGATGGCGTAACTGGCCGCCAGCGCGATAAAGGCAAAGCCGATGGCGATGCGAAAGCCGTAAACCAGCCGCGCCAGCACGTCGCGGCCGCTGGTGTCGGTGCCGAGGAAGTGGCGCTCGGCCGCGCTGGGGGCGTAGGGCGGGTAGGCATCCTCCTTGAAATCCTGCTCGTAGGGGTTCCAGGGCACAGGCGGCAGCAGCACCCAGTCGCCCTGGCCCTCTGCGGCAAACTTGGCCTTGAGCTGGCGGTAGTTGGTTTCGTACTCGTAATCGAGCCCGAACTGCTGACCGGGGATCACATCGCCATAGGTGGGGAAGTGCAGCTGGCCCTGATAGCTCACCATCAGTGCCCGGCTGTTGACCAGCAGCTCCGCCAGCAGGGAGAGCAGCACCAGGGTGGTGAAGATGATGAAGGAGTAGTAACCGCGCTTGATCGACTTGAAGCGCTTGAGTTTTTTCAAGGTAACCGGATTGAGCTTCATGGTCAGTCTCCAAACCGCACGCGCGGATCAACGAGGGCAACACAGATATCGGAGACGATATTGCCAATCAGCATCAGCATGGAGGTGATGGCCAGAATGCCCATGACGGTGGGGTAATCCCGCTCGACGATCGCCTCGTAACCGAGCAGGCCGATGCCGTCGATGTTGAAGATGGTCTCGATGAGGAAGGAGCCGCCAAAGAAAACGGTGAGCACAGACCCCAGGTGACTGGCGATGGGGATCAGGCTGTTGCGCATGGCGTGGTCGGTGACCGCCTTGCGAAACGGCAACCCCTTGGCCACGGCGGTACGCACATAATCGGCCGACAGGTTCTCCATCAGGCTGTTTTTCATGGTCATGGTGAGGATGGCGAAATCGCCGATGGCGTAGGCGATAAGCGGCAGCAGGGCGTGGGCAAAGACAGTGCGGATCTGATCCCAGCTGCTCTCCATGTACTCAAAGTCGTCCCCCGGAAAACCGCCCATCGGCAGCCACTCCAGATGGAAGGCGAAGACGGTGATGAGGAAGATCCCCACCACGTAGGCGGGCAGGGCATAGGCCATGTAGATAAGCATGGAGCTTAACGAGTCGAAGCGGCTGTTGTGCCTGAGCGCCTTGGCCACCCCGAGCGGGATGGAGACCGCATAGCTCAGCAGAAAGGTCGCCAGCCCGAAGAAGGCGGTGACCGGGAGCCGATCCTTGATGAGATCCCACACCGGTTCGTAGTAGCGGGTCGATTCGCCCAGATCCAGCACCGCCAGCTTCTGCAGCCACTCCCAGTAGGCGACCAGCATCGGCTTGTCGAGGCCATAGAAGGCCTTGAGCTCCTCGATCTGTTCATCGGAGAGGGCCTGCGCCCCCTTGCTGCCGCTGGAGCGGCCAGATTCATTCTGGGAAACCTGGGCTTGCAGCAGCATGCGTTCGACCGGTCCGCCCGGCACGAAACGGGTGATGGTGAAGACGAGCAGGGTGATACCGAGAAACGTCGGGATGATCAAAAGCATCCGGCGTAGGAAATACGACAGCATGGTGGAACCTCGTCCTTGTTGTTCTTTTTTGCGGCCAGTCAAATCCGGTGACGGGCCTGTCCTTCCTGGCATTACGCGCTGGATTGGTTGCCAAACAGCAGACAATCCGCTTGGCCACTGTAAAAGCTCTGCAACAAAAATCAAGTACAAGGAAATGGAAAACTGGGACAAATGACCCGCTGAGACCAAAAGCACCGAAAAATGACGTTTTTTATCTGAAAAGTGAAAATCAAAACAAAACGCTACTGCTCAACATTATTTTAAAAAATATAAACAGCTGTTTGTTTGAGTTTTTGGTGTTTTTAAGTTGTTGATTAATAATGTTTTTGTTTGGGCAGTGAAATTGAAGGAAAACGATGTCATCTCGACGATTTTATCTGTTATCCCCATGAGAACGGTCAGGTTCAACCCTCATGAAGTTAGTGTTTTATTCTTATTAAGGCCGATAAATCAAAATAAGATATAAACGGACAGCACGTTAACTAATAAGTTCATCAAATTTTAATTCAGCGCCATTTACGCCATTTAACAATGCCTTTACATTGCGCGAGTTGTTTTTGGCAGAATTATTCACTAATTATGCCGGTCAAAATTAATACACTCCGCTTATTCTACGCCCGACCTCGCCGCCCCCCTGCTCCATTGACGTCGCTAGTCAAAGATTGATAAGCCTTACACATCGCTCCAAAGAGGGCGGTATCAGGAAGCAAACAATAAACAACCAGGAAGGATATAAGCGATGCTTAGGAAGAGCAGAATCTCTGCTGCGATTGCGTTCGCCTTGGCGAGCCTTGCGGCGGCCCCATCCGTATCTGCCGAAGAAGGGCAGAACGTCGAAAAACTGCAGAAAATCAAAGTCACTGGCTCCCGTATCTCCCGTGTTGATGTTGAGGGGGCGACTCCGGTTGTCTCTGTCAGCAAGGCTCAAATTGAACAGTCTGGTCAGCAGACTGTGGCCGATTATCTGAAACAGGCCTCCTACAACTCCTTTGGTGGTTACTCCCCTTCCTCTGGCGACTCCTATCAATCTCAGGGAACCGTTGGTCTGCGTGGTTTGGGCTCTACCCGTACTCTGGTACTGCTCAATGGCAAGCGGATCGCCGGTTCACCGACCATGGGTGGTACTTCTATCAACCTGAACACCATCCCCATGGCGGCGGTTGAGCGGGTGGAAGTGAACCTGGATGGTGGCTCCGCCCTGTATGGTTCTGATGCCATCGGTGGCGTTATCAACGTGATCCTCAAAGAGGGTTTCGAAGGGCTGACTTTCCAGGGGCGTATCGGTTCGCCGACCGAAGAGGGTGGTGACGAGCAGAGTGGTTCCATTGTCAGTGGCATCACAGGGGACAAGGGTTCTCTGATGATGGTTTACGAGCACGATGAGAAGGACGTGATCTATTATCGTGACCGTGACTATCTGGCTTTACAAGGTGCAATGTCCCCCAGCGTTGCTGGCCGTAACATCATGGATTTAGATACAGGTGATCTGAAGCAGCTTGCAGGTATCAACTGTGCCAATGTCGGGACCGGCTTTGTTGAGCAGGATGGTTTGTGCAACTTTGATTTTGCCAAGGTTGCTGCTAAAACAGCCTCTCGTTCTCGCGATACTGTCTATGTGAATGGTCGCTATCACATCAATGACAGCGTGGATTTTGTTCCTCAGTTTATCGGCTCTCGGGTGACCAGTTTTGGCCGCTTTGCCCCTGCTGCGGGCTCGTTTGTGAGTGATGATCCTGCGTTGTTGGCTGCGAACGGAATCACTGGCGGTCAGGCTGCAATTTTCTATCGATTCAACAATATTGGTCCCCGTGATAACGATGTGACGGACTTTACCGGCAGCATGAACTTGGGCTTTGACGGTGTACTACCTACCGAGGCCGTTGGGGATGTTGAATGGAACGCCGGTTACATGTACTCCAAGACTGACAATACCAGCGATGGTAGCGGTTATATCCTCAAAAGTGCTGCCCGTAATGCAATAAAAGATGGCAAGTTCACCAATGGTGAGTTTGATAAGTCAGTAAATGACCTGTTGTCCTACGATACCTCGCGTACTTCCAAGATGGACTTTTTCCAGTGGTATGGCGGTTTGGGTTGGGAAATGGGCGAACTGCCTGCCGGTCCAATCGGTTGGTACTGGGGCTCCGAGTATAACGACTGGACTTACTCCGATACCTATGACAGTCAGTCTGAAGCAGGCAACGTCATAGGTTCGTCCGGCAACTCCGGTGGTGGTGTGCGCGATGTGTTTGCCACCTATATCGAGAGCCTGATCCCCATCACCGAGCAGGTCGAGCTGAACCTGGCGGGTCGTTATGACAAGTACAGCGACTTTGGCAGCGCCTTCTCGCCCAAAGCGAGTCTGCGTTATCAACCGCTCGACCAGCTGATGTTCCGTACCTCCTGGTCCCAGTCGTTCCGCGCACCTGGTCTGGATGATCTCTATGCCGCAGACTCGTTCTCTGCCGACTTTGCCAAGGACTATGTAGGTTGCCAGGCCAATGGCGTTGCCAACTGTTCCGAAGCGCAGTACGACACTACGCGTCAAGCCAACAAGAACCTGAAGGAAGAGACCGCCAATACCTTCACCATCGGGGCTGCTTACAACCCGTTGGACAACCTGAACCTGTCGCTCGATTACTACTACATCAAGATTGATGACGTGATCCAGCTGGCTACCACCCAGACCCAGTTCTATCAGGAGCTCAATACCGGCAGCAACCCGAACGTCATCCGTGACGCCAACGGCGATGTCGAGAAGGTCTATGCCGGCATGGTCAACCTGGGGCAGCTCAAGACCAGTGGTATCGACTTCAAGGCGGACTACAAGTACGACTTCAACTTCTTCACCATGCGCTATGACTTCGGTGGCACTTACATCCTGAAGTATGAGGAAGGTCTGTTTGCCGGTGGCCCAATGATCGACAAGAAGGG
>OERD01000323.1_pt1 | contig 12349 bp, 13 predicted proteins | sample 1539941 | NCBI WGS metagenome assembly OERD01 (sample SAMEA3891242, study PRJEB23780) | metagenome | biome: terrestrial biome; feature: animal house; material: water of meat washing | place: Italy | collected 2015-05-12
AATTCGAGTTCCTTTTTGACATGTTAAACGCACTTTCGCTAATTTTAATCTTTTCTTTGCGTTCGTAACTGGGTTTACAAAGTGCTCATCCAGTTTGCCCGTTCCAATTGCATAATCGAAAGCAGCTGACAGCTCACGCAGAACACTACCAGCTTGCACATTCGCTCCCCGCGCAACAATCTCCATGACCAAAGCCACGATATCGTTAGCTGGCACCTCTGTGGCTAACCTCTCTCCGAATGCACGCACAGGATCGTTATAGAGAGTCCTTCGTGTTTCTGCTTGCCCTTTGGGTTTACGGGCTCCAAGTAAAATTCCTCCTTCCTTGGCATGCCGATCTTCGATGTGCTCAGTCAGGTAAAGCTCGATCATGTCAGTGATGGTAAACGGTGCAACGACTTCAGATTCTTGGTCGCGCTTGACTTTAACTGCGCTCAGCTCTGTAGCCGGACAGACACCTTGATGCCTCATGAGCTTCAATTCCTTGAACTTGGTCCTGGCCTCCTCCAAGGACATGGCAGGAAAGACACCTAAGGTGACTTGCTTTTGCTTACGCGGATTCAAAGGGTCGTTGTAGCGATAGTAAAAGCTTTTCTTTCCCGTTTTCCCGCACGCTACTCGCAATCCTCGGTAAGCACCGATGTCGACTTTATCTTTGTCTCCTGGCTTCATCGACTCAATTGCCTTGTAAGAAAGCGGTTTGCTATTCTGGGGCGCGGCCATCACTTACATCCTTTCATATCGTTTTTTATGAGAGCAAAAGCGTAGGTTTTCATTTCAACCACGTTCATCATCACATAAACCTACGCTTTAACCTACGCTTTAAAGCAAGATTTAGTGAGCTTTGATGAGACAAACTGAACCATGCTGAGCCTTAACAATGAAAAAGATAAGTGCAATAACAGCAACTTAATGGCGAACAGACATTGATAACAATAGAAAATTTACACCAGCACACACCTATGATGCAGCAGTACCTTGGCCTCAAGGCCGAGAACCCGGAGATCCTGCTGTTCTACCGGATGGGCGACTTCTACGAGCTGTTCTATGACGATGCCCGCAAGGCCTCCCAGCTGCTCGATATCTCCCTGACCAAGCGCGGCCAGTCGGCCGGCAGCCCCATCCCGATGGCGGGGGTGCCCTATCACGCCATCGAGGGTTATCTGGCCAAGCTGGTACAGCTCGGCGAGTCGGCCGCCATCTGCGAACAGGTGGGGGATCCCGCCACCAGCAAGGGGCCGGTGGAGCGCAAGGTGATCCGCATCATCACCCCGGGCACCGTCTCCGACGAGGCGCTGCTCAGCGAGCGGCAGGACAACCTGATCGCCGCCGTCTACCACGATGGCCGCCGCTTCGGCTATGGCACCATGGACATCGGCTCCGGCCGCTTCTTCATCAACCAGTTCGAGAAAGAAGAGACCCTGCTGGCAGAGCTGCAGCGCACCAATCCGGCCGAGCTGCTCTATCCCGAATCATTCGAGTTCCTGCACCATATCGAGGGTCGCCGCGGCCTGCGTCGCCGCCCGGAGTGGGAGTTTGAGCTGGGCACCGCCCGCAAGCTGCTCTGCCAGCAGTTCGGCACCCAGGATCTGGTGGGCTTTGGCGTCGACAAGAGCGAGACCGCCCTGTGCGCCGCCGGTTGCCTGATGCAGTACGTCAAAGATACCCAGCGCACCGCCCTGCCCCACATCCGCAACGTGCGCCTCGAGCAGCCGGATCACGCCGTCATCATGGATGCCGCCACCCGCCGCAATCTGGAGCTGACCCAGAATCTGGCCGGTGGCTATGAAAATACCCTGGCCGAGGTGCTGGATCGCACCGCCACCCCCATGGGCAGCCGCCTGCTCAAGCGCTGGATCCACCAGCCGATCCGCGATCGGGTGATCCTGAAAGGTCGCCAGAGCACCATCAAGGAGCTCATCGAGCAGAACCTCTACGACGAGTTGGGCAACCTGCTGCGTCAGGTGGGTGATGTGGAGCGGGTGCTGGCCCGTCTCGCCCTGCGCTCGGCCCGTCCGCGCGATCTCACCCGCCTGCGTCAGGCCTTCGCCCAGTTGCCCGAGTTGCAGCGCCTGCTGGCGGACAACGAGCACGAAGCGGTGCAACAGCTGGCCGAGCGGGCCAGCACCTTCCCCGAGCTGCTCGACCTGCTGGAGCGCGCGGTGATGGAGGTGCCGCCGGTGCTGATCCGCGATGGTGGCGTCATCCGTGACGGCTTCAATCAGGAGCTGGACGAGCTGCGGGATCTCGCCAACGGCGCCACCGCCAGCCTCGCCCGCATCGAGGAGCGGGAGAAGCTGCTGACCGGCATCAACACCCTCAAGGTGGGTTACAACAAGGTGCACGGCTTCTATATCGAGGTGAGCCGCGCCAACAGCCATCTGGTGCCGGCCCACTACATCCGCCGCCAGACCCTCAAGAACAACGAACGCTACATCATCGACGAGCTGAAGAAATACGAGGACAAGGTACTCACCGCCCAGTCCCAGGCGCTGGCGCTGGAGAAACGGCTCTACGAAGAGCTGCTCGATGCCCTGCTGCCCCACCTCGGCGATCTGCAGGATTCCGCCGCCGCACTGGCGGAGCTGGACGTGCTGGCCAACCTGGCCGAGCGGGCCGAGACCCTCGACTACCGCTGCCCGACCCTCATCGATGAGGATCAGATCCTGATCGAGGCGGGCCGCCATCCGGTGGTGGAGCAGGTGATGAGCGATCCCTTTATCGCCAACCCCATCCGGCTGGAGCGGGAGCGGCGGATGCTGATCATCACCGGCCCCAACATGGGCGGTAAATCCACCTACATGCGCCAGACCGCGCTGATCGTGCTGCTGGCCCATATCGGCGCCTTCGTGCCCGCCGACAGCGCCCGCATCGGCCCCATCGACCGCATCTTCACCCGCATCGGGGCATCGGACGATCTCGCCTCCGGCCGCTCCACCTTTATGGTGGAGATGACCGAGACCGCCAATATCCTCAACAACGCCACCGCCCGCAGTCTGGTGCTGATGGACGAGATTGGCCGCGGCACCAGCACCTACGACGGCCTCTCGCTGGCGTGGGCCTGTGCCGAACAGCTGGCGAGCAAGATTGGCGCCTACACCCTGTTCGCCACCCACTACTTCGAGCTGACCCGCTTGCCGGAGCTGATGAGCGGGCTGGCCAACGTCCACCTCGATGCGGTGGAGCACGGCGACACCATCGCCTTTATGCACGCGGTGCAGGAAGGGGCGGCCAGCCGCTCCTACGGTCTGCAAGTGGCGGCGTTGGCCGGGGTGCCGAAATCGGTGATCCAGCAGGCCCGTCACAAACTGCATGAGCTGGAGAGCGCCACTCCGGTCGCCGCCGGTGAAAGCCGCCCGGCTCCGGTGACTCTCGCCCCGCAGCCTCATCCGGTGGTGGAAGAGCTGGAAGCAGTGCGCCCGGACGAGCTCACCCCCCGTCAGGCGCTGGATCTGCTCTATCGCCTCAAGCAGATGCTGTAATCAGCGACTACAGCGCAAGCATGCAAAAGGGGAACCGCGAGGTTCCCCTTTTTATATTCAGCACCCGGCAAACCAGTCAGGCCACCGCTCGCGCCTCTCCACGGGCCCGCAACAGACTCTGGCGCCCCTGCCAGTAACCCTGCAGATAGCCGGACTCCAGCTTGACCGGATCCTGGGTAAAACGGGAGACCATGAAATCGGCCGGTGGCGCGATCACCTCGATCTCGCAATCGGCAGGGGGATTGGCAATGAAATCGAGTGCCCGGTTGTAGGCGCGATCCCGCTCCAGCATGGCTTGCGCCAGCGCAGGCTGGGTTTTCAGCAAGGCTTTGACCATCCAGCAGAAACGGGCCGGCTTCTTGCGATATCCCCAGGGCTCCGACAGCACCACCGTCATCCGCCGCGCCCCGCGCCGATAGGCCTCGATCACCGGAATGGAGTCGCTGATGCCGCCATCGGCCATCGGGCGACCATCGACGCAGGGGGTATCGTGCTGCACCACCGGCAGGGCGCAGGTGGCGGTCAGCACCTCATCCATGTTGTCGGGCCGCACCGGCAGATAGATGGCCTTGCCGCTCGCCACATCGGTCGCCACCGCGTAGAAGGGAATGTCGCGGGCGCAGAAAGTGTCGAGATCGAGCGGGAAGCGATGGCGACTGGCTTGCCACAGCCAGCCGATGTCCACCAGATCGCCCCCTTTGACGAAACGCAGGGGATCGAGAAACCGGGAGCTGCAAGCCAGCTCGGTGATGATGTGGTGACTGCGGCGCGGCTGCTCGCTCAGATAAGAGACCAGATTGGTGGCACCGGCCGAGACGCCCATGACGAAATCGAACGGGTAGTGGTGACTTTCGACAAACGCATCGAGCACGCCGCTGGCAAAGATGCCGCGCATCGCGCCCCCTTCGACAATCAGGGCGCAAGAGTGGGGATTAAACATAACAAGGCTCCGTCAGCTGTAATACCTGCCGGGATCGATCCCGGCCCAGTGATGGACGCCTTCATGCAGAACATCAAGACGCCGCAGCAGGACGATTCAGGCTCACTCGCGCAAGCCAGAAGCGGGCAGGAGCAAACCTGAACCGTGAAGCGACCCCCAGTATATGCAGCGCACCAACCTTCAAAAAATGAATTTAAATAATAAAAAACATGCCTTTTTGGCATGATTTAGCACATCAGCAGAGACGGCCCTTTATCCGGTAACAGCCCCATCAGGATCAAGGCAGCCCGGGCCCGAACGTCCCGTCGACGGGGTTGTAGTGGTAGGCCCGATAGTCAAAGTCCACCTTATCAAGGCGCGGATTGGCCAACTCGAACAACAGGCGCCTGGGGAGCTGCGCCTGCTCGAGGGAAGGTTTGAAGTGGCGCAGCCAGAGCTGTTGCAGCGAGCCATCCCGCCACGCCAGCTTGAGGCCGACCGAGAGGCGGCGGATGGCGGCCTGATTATCCTTGTGGGTGTAGAAGAGGTGGAGGAAGGGATAGTGCAGCGCCACTCGCCGATCCACGGTGAGGCCGGGCAGATCACTGTGCTGCTCCTGCTCGATAAAGAGCTCGTTGGCCCCGCGGCAGAAGAGATCGATGCGACCGCGCGCCACCAGCTTGAACAGCCGCTCGTAACCGTCGATCTCCTGCACCTTGAAACCCCCATGACGCAGGATCTCCGCATCCTGCCAGCCACGCCCCTGCCCGTGCAGAAATTGCTGCAGGTCGGTCAGGGTATTGACCCTTGCCACCGCATCGGCCTGCTGCGGACTGACAAAGCAGATGCGATAACCGAGGATGCCCAGCTCCACCGGAAAGCGGACGTAATCCAGCGCTTCGCTCTCTGCGGCCGGGCGCAGACTGTCGGCCACAAACAGATTGGGGTATTGCTGAGTCTGCACAATCTGTCGCATCCGGATACGGTTCATCGGCGGCGCGGTTCGCAGCTCGTAGTCACCGAAGCTGTCGCGGGTCTTCTCCAGCGCCAGCTGCAACAGATCGCGAAAATAGAGGGTACGCAAGTCCCGATCGCTCTCGGGGCTGATATGAGTGATGACGTCGCTCGCCCGTAGGGGAGTGGCAAGGAGGGAAAGACTGCACAGCAGCAAGCAGGAAGCGAGGCGATGAAAGGTCATACTGCTCATCCCGGAAATACAGGCTCACTAGAGTGTAGCGCCGGGACGAGCCGCCTTCTAAAGGGAAGCCCGGCCTACCAGAACATCCGGCCCAGCAGGGGTGCCAGCAGCACGGTCACCATACCGGCGATCATCATCACCATGCTGGAGACCACTCCCTCCTCATTACCCATCTGATAGGCCCTGGCGGTGCCGGCGCCGTGGGCCGAGGCACCAAACCCCGCCCCCTTGCCGAGGCGACTGCGAATGGCCAGCACGGTGAGCACGCTCTCCCCCACCGCCATGCCGATGACGCCGGTCAGCACCACAAACAGCGCGGTGAGATCGCTCTGACCGCCGATGGCGCGGGTCGCCTCCACCGCAAACGGCGTGGTGATGGAGCGCATCGCCAGACTGCGTTGCAGCATGTCGGAGAGATCCAGCCAGCGGGCCAGCAGCACGGTACTCCCCACCGCCATGATGACCGAGGCGACCACCCCCACCGACAGCGACAGCCAGTGGCGACGAATGAGCTGGCGGTTCTCGTAGACCGGCACCGCGAAGGCGACGGTGGCGGGGCCCAGCAGCCAGAGCAGCCAGTGGGATTCCGCCATGTAGTCCTGATAGGGGATGTGGAACAGCAGCACCACGGCCACCAGCAGGGTCGGCGCCAGCAGCAGCGGCATCAGCGGCAGAATGCGCTTTTTGCCATAGAGCCATTTGCTGGCGTAGTAGAAGAGCAGGGTGAGGGCGAAACAGATCAGCCCGAGCAGGGTATCAGACATGACGGCGACTCCGGCGGGCCAGTTTCAGTTCGAGGCGGTAAACCCGGTCCACCACCAGCGCCGTGGTGCCGAGCACCAGCGTGGTGCTCACCAGCAGCACCACCATGATGCGCCACCCCTCCTGCAGCAGCAGATCCTGATAGTTGACCACCGCCACCACGGCGGGCACGAAGAAGAGCAGCATCTCGGCCAGCAGCCAGCGAGCACCCGCGCTGAACCACTCGGCCTTAACCACCCCGAGCAGGATGCAGGCCAGCAGCAACAGCATGCCGGTGAGGTTGGCGGGCAGCGGCAGATGGAGGGTACGCACCGCGGTATCGGCCAGCAGCCAGATGGCTGCCAGCAACACAATCTGGAAGGGAGTCTGTAACCAGCGCAAGCAGAGGGCTTTCATGATCATCGTCTTTCTGTGAACCGGCTCACAGTATAGAGTTGAGCAAAACCTGCCAGAAATGAATTAAAATTATCAAATTCATGCCGCATAGGCATACTTCATCCCGTACCCGCCAACACGAGTCGAGAGAGTCCATGGATATTCGCGCCCTGCGCTATTTTGTCGAACTGGTGCGGGAAAAAAGCTTCACCCGCGCCTCTGAAAAGCTGTTCGTCACCCAGCCCACCATCAGCAAGATGATCCGCAATATCGAAGAGGAGCTGGGCCAACCCCTGCTCAACCGGGAAGGGCGCCGCTTCACCCTGACCGACAGCGGCCAGGTGCTGTTCAACCGGGCCCAGACCATCTTGGCGGAGATGCAGCAGCTGGAGGCCGAACTGGCGGATCTGCAGAGCCTGCAACATGGTCGCCTCACCCTCGGCATTCCCCCCATGGTGGGTCACGTCTATGCGGATCTGATCCGCGCCTACCGCACCCGCTATCCCAAGGTGGAGCTGACCCTGGTGGAGTACGGCGGTCGCCGCATCGAACAGGCGGTGCTGGAGGGGGAGCTGGATCTCGCCATCACCATGCTGCCGACCAAAGAGGGGGGCGCCCTCAGCGCGCTGGAGCTGGATCAATACCCGATCCGGGTAGTGCTGCCTGATCAACCCCGCTGGCATGGCGAGGCGCCGCTGCGGCTGGAGTCTCTGCAGGAGGAGCCCTTCCTGCTCTATACCCAGGCGTTTACCCTGAGCGAGCGGCTGGAGCAGGCGTGTCAGGAGGCGGGCTTTGTGCCGCAGGTGGCGGCGCGCAGCAGCCAGTGGGATTTTCTCACCGCCATGGTGCGCAGCGGCATGGGGGTCGCCTTCTTGCCGGAGCCGGTCTGCAACCGGCTGACCCCGGATGGTCTGGTGCTGCGGCCGCTGGAGCCCGAATTGAGCTGGCGACTCGGGGTGATCTGGCCGAGCGAGCGCTATCTGTCGCGCACCGCCGAGGCCTGGCTGGCCCTCTGCCGCCAGCGGCAGGCACCTCAGTAATCGCCGAAGCGATCGGTCTGCGGATTGTAGAAGTAGGGGCGGTAATCGAAGCTGATCCCGTCGAGGAAGGGATTATCCAGTCGCAACAGTCGGCGCTGGGAGAGCTTGGCAAAGGCGATGGCCGGGCCAAAGCTCTTGCGCCACAGCGCCTGTAGCGAGCCATCCTGCCACGCCAGCTGCAACCCCCGCTCGACCCGCTGCAGCGCCTCGCGATTGTTGGGATTGGTGTAGAAAACCCGGGGCAGCGGGTAGTAGATCAACAGCGCGTCATCCACCAGCAGATCCGTCATCTCCTTGTGGGTCAGCTGCTCGCTGCGCAGCTCGCTCACCCCGCGGCAGAAGAGATCGAAGCGGCCCCGCGCCACCATTTTGAACAGCTTCTCGTACCCCTCCACTTCCACCACCTCCATCCCGGCGTAGCGCAGGATATCCACATCCAGCCACCCCTTGCCCTGACCGAAGGTGAACTGGCGCAGCCCCTTGAGGTCGGTCACTTTGCTCACCGCCGCCTTTTGCTGCGGGCTGACAAAACAGATGCGGTAGCTGACGATCCCCAGATGGATGGGAAAACGGACATAGGCGAGCCCCAGATCCTCGCGGGTGCTGCTGTAGCTGTCCATCACAAAGAGGTTGGGATAGCTGTCGAGCTGCATGCTGAGCCGCTCGCGCGCCTTGGTCATGGGCGGCGCAGGCTCCAGCAGATAGTCGCCAAACTGGTCGCGGGTCTTGTCGAGGGCGAGCCGCAGCAGCTCCCGATCATAAGTAGTGCGCGGATCCCGCTCGCTCTCCGGGCTGATATAGGTAAACCGGGTGGCCGCCTGTCCGGTCAGCGACAACACGCAGAGCAGAGCGGCAGCCAGCAGATGCAGGGGTGACATAAACCGCGCCTTGGCTGAAGGGGTACTTTCAGTGTAGCCCTGAGCGTGGGCGCTCGGCCCTGCCACCACCCCACGCTCTCCTCCCCTTTTCGGCCAGTCGCATCCATCAGCCTACTCCCCCACCGGAGGCGTGCTTCTGAGCGCTGTGGCATAACGCTGATAGGCAGCAGAGTCGCGCACCTGCTCGATAGCATCCCACACCTGCCGGCTTTGTCGGGGATGGGCCTGATAGAAGCGGTGAGAGAAGACCAGATAGTAGGGCTTCTCCACCAGCACCGGCGACAGCCGCTCGATGCGGGCCTGCAACTCGGGATGTGCCGCCAGAATACTGTCAGCCACCTCGGTCTGGATGGCGGTCGCCTGCGCCCGATCCATCACCAGCTTTTTCAAAATGATCAGCGGGTCACGGCTGGAGTCATCCACCTCGGCTCCCGCAGCCTGCAACAAGTCGACGATGGAAAATCCCGACTGGGCCGCCACCATGCCCTTGACCCTGAGGGTGGTGCCATCCCACTGGCTCTTGCCCCCCTTGAGCTGATAGAGGCTGTAGCTCTCGGTCAGCAGCCGCTTGGCGGGGTCGGGTTTGCCCTCACGCATGGGATAGACCCCCACCTTGGTCGCCCGCTCGACGCTGTAACTCATCTTGATGGCCGCATCCATCTGGCCACTGCTCACCTGAGAGAGGCAGCGCTTCCACGGTAGCGGCGTCAGCACGATCTCGGCATCAAGAGCGGTAGCAACCGCCTTGAGGTGATATTGCACAACCCCCTCCCCCGATTGCAGCAGCCAGGGGTAGGAGTCACTGTTTTCAAAGCAGGTACGCAGCGTAAAGGCCGGAGCCGCGCTGCCGGTGGCGGGCAGCAGCAACGCAATAAAGAGCAGATAGCGGGCAGATGCGCGCATGGGCCATATCCTTGGCGGCAATGATCTCTCCCTTACTCTATCAGAGCCTGTGCACCTGATAACCCGGCTCAGGGCAGTGAACCGAAATCATCCGCCAGCGGGTTGTAAAGGTAGGAACGATAGTCAAAACCGCCCTTGGGTAACTGCGGATTGCCGAGCCGGAAGATCTGGCGAGCCCCCAGATTGGCAAACACCAGCGAGGACTGGAAGTGGTGACGCCAGAGCCGCTTGAGGGAACCATCCTGCCAGGCCAGTTGCAGACCGCGCGCAAGGCGCTCGCGCTCCTGAACGTAGCGGGCATTGCTGTAGAACACGTGGATCAGCGGATAGAAGAGGGCCAGATGGCGATCGACCGTCAACCCGGCCACCTTGCCCTGATGAGATTGCCACTCCGGCAGGATCTCGTTGGCCCCGCGGCAGAAGAGGTCGATGCGCCCCCGCGCCACCATGCGAAACAGCGACTCGTAGTTATCCACCTCATGCACGGTCAGCCCGCCGTGGCGCAGGATCACGGCATCCTGCCAGCCAGTGCCCGCCCCCTGAGTGAAGTGGCGCAACTGATCCAGGGTGTTCACCCGCGCCAGCTCGGCAGCCCGAGCCGAGCCGACGAAACAGACCCGATAGCCGAGGATCCCCATATCGATCGGGAACGGGATCGATGCCACCTGATCCGCCGAGCCCTGACCCGCCACCGCCTCCCCCTGATAAGGCCAGCTGTCGACAATAAAGAGGGCGTTTTTGCCCTGCTCCTGCACCTCGATCCGCATCCGCGCCTTGTTCATCGGCAGGGAGTCCAGCAACTCGTAGTCGCCATATTCGGGGCGGGTCTTCTCCAGCGCCAGCTGCATCACCTCACGGTAATAACGCATCCGCATATCCTGACTGTTTTCAGGACTGAGCAGGGTAAAACGGGTGGCAGCCAGCAAGGCAGAGGGGAAGGATAAACAGAGGCAAAGCAACAGAAGTCGGTACATCATGGCTGAACTCATACAACGGGGTTCACCCAGTATAGACTGGCACACTCCCCGTTGAGCACGGGGCAATCACGGCTTGCGCGTCCGATCACAGGTGAGGCAATCCGGGCCACCACAGGCCCGGAGAGCAGGTTCACACCGTGCCCGGCACTACTCTTCGCCGATGGGAGCGGCGATCCACTTCATCAGCGTCAGCATATCCTGCGGCGCCACGCCGACCGAGAGGCCGCGCTTGCCGCCGCTCACCAGGATCTCGTCAAACTGCAGCGCCGACTCGTCGAGCACGGTAGGCAGCAGCTTCTTCTGGGCCAGCGGGCTGATGCCACCCACCTTGTAACCGGTCAGCTTCTCCGCCTCCGCCGGTTTCATCATCTCCACCTTCTTGAGGCCGGTCGCCTTGGCCAGCTGTTTCAGGCTGCACATGCCGGATGAGGGAACGATGGCCACCACCGCCTGCTTGTCGTGATGGGCGACCAGGGTCTTGAACACCTGCGCCTCCGGCAGCCCGAGCTGGGTCGCGGCATGCTTGCCGAAATCGTCGTGGGCTTCGCACTCGTAGGGGTAGAGCTTGTGGGGGATTTTGAGCTTCTTCAGCAGGTTGATGGCAGGAGTCATGATGGTTGCCTTGAATCGAATCGCATAAAAACAAGGCCAAACAGTCTGCGCCTCACTCTGGGGTGATGCAAGGGGGATGGAAGTTGCAAGGGCCATTGACTGGCCGCCATACCATGCACGCTTGGTGGCGAGCGACCAGAACACTTGACCAAACAGAGTCCAAACGGGTATTGCTTTAACCCTTTGACGCCGCCACAACCCATACCGCAGGAGCCCATATGCAACTCACCCCACCCCAACCGCCTCAGGACGATGATGTTGAAGCGCTGCGCATTGGCCTGACGGGCTACAACGTCAGCCAGGCAGGCCCTCAACTGTACGAACTTCGGCGCGAGCGGATCGCCAGCTTTATCAAGGATAAAGAGGGCAAGGTACACGGCGGCATCATCGCCGACATCAAGTGGGGCTGGCTGCACGTCGACTGGCTCTGGATCGACGAAAGCATCCGCCGCGATGGCTGGGGCGGCCGCCTGCTCGGCGCCATGGAGCAGTACGCCCAAAGCAAGGGCATCAGCAACTACCATCTGGAAACCACCAGTTTTCAGGCCCTCCCCTTCTACCAGAAGCAGGGTTACGAAGTCTTTGGCCAGCTGCCCGATATGCCGCCGGGGCATATCAGTTACTTTCTGAAAAAGCAGGACAAGTGATGACACTCCCGCGCCTTGCCAATGCCAAACTCGTGATCCGCCCGTTCGAAGCGGGCGATGCCGACGAGTTTGTCCGCGCGGCCCACGAATCCATCGAGACGGTCGGCAAATGGATGAGCTGGTGCTCCCCTTCATTTTCTCGGGAGAGCGCGCTGGAGTGGTTTGCCAGCTGCGATCAGGATCGTGCGGCGGGACGTGCCTTTGACATGGGCATCTTCTGCGCCACCACCGGCCAACTGCTGGGTGGCGCAGGTATCAACCAGCTGTCGCCATATCATCGCTACGGCAATATCGGCTATTGGGTACGCCAATCCCGCCAAGGATGCGGTATCGCCCGATAGGCGGTCGCCCTGCTCCGTGACTTTGGCTTTCAGCAGTTGGGACTATTTCGGCTTGAGATCGTGATGGGAGTTGGCAACAACGCCAGCGAAGCTGTTGCTATCGCAGCAGGGGCAACCTTTGAGTGCCGGGCTAAGAACCGCATATTCCTCCATGGCCAGCCCCTTGATGCCCATGTTTATATCCTTGTTCCCACAAATTAGAGTATTTTACATAA
>OERD01000337.1_pt1 | contig 11454 bp, 11 predicted proteins | sample 1539941 | NCBI WGS metagenome assembly OERD01 (sample SAMEA3891242, study PRJEB23780) | metagenome | biome: terrestrial biome; feature: animal house; material: water of meat washing | place: Italy | collected 2015-05-12
ATGTTGGAGCAATCCTCGCAGAGATACCGCCATACTTCGACAGGGAGCGCGTGGGAGAAGGTGCAAAACCTTTAGTCCTTGTCTGCATGGTCAGCAAAACCATGTGCGGATACGACCGATGCGTGGCTCCGTCAGCCCAATTACAGGTTAATCGGCAATACTTAAGGGACGTTGATTTTAAATCAGCGACCCTTAGGGAAAGTATTGCCGAAACTCTCTCAACGTTCACCATCAGCCCGAGCAAAGCGAGGGATGTGGGGGACTTGAGAGAGTGAGAGCATTTAGTAGATTAGGTGTAATTTGTTTAGATAATTTGAATATATTGTTTAAACGCAAAAAATAGGGGTTTTTAGCTCGATTAACTATTTTTTTAATCTTACGTACTTGTTGTTATTAAAGTTGCTTATAGAGCAAATGAGAGCAAAATAGGAAAGCCCTGTCCAATAAACTTGGAACAGGGCTTATGTTGGAGTTTCACGTTACCGCCTAACGCCAATAGAACGTATTGGTACGTTTTCACAGTTATCAACTTGTGACATTCTCTTTGCATAGCAAAGGAAGCGAATCTCAAACCGTTCAGACAGCTTATGCCCGACTGTCATCACCACTAAGTTTAAGACAAACTTCGGTTGTGTTTTAGTTCCACAACTACGACTTTCTAATACCACTTTTCCGCTAGTTACGAAGCAAGATGTTTTCCATCACTGCTAAGTACAGGTCCGCTAATATTCAACCATCAAATTCAATCGTCACCGCTAAGTCACATTTGGACCGCTAGATGAAAATTCAGGAAAGAATACATCACCGCTAAAACACTATTCCGCTAGTAAAACAACTTGACTGCTTCATAACGTCACCGCTAAAAAAAATAGCTAGTAGCGATTAATTCAACTTTAAAGTTTGGATTAATAACTAAGATATTTGGTTGGCGTGAACCAACAACGGAGCCACCGTTCATGCTTCTTACTGAATAATCATCAAATATCACAACGACCAACAGCCACGTTAATAATTGCAATAATAATTTTGATTTTCTTCCACGCCAAAAAAGTTCGTACCATTTCATAGATACCGAGGCTGCCACACCTCACTTTAAAAACCCTTGTCAGTGGTTTTAAATATTTCCCGCATTGTCTTTCGCTTCATCACCGCTTACGTTTTTATTCGCTCGAAGTGACTGGATCTGTATCAAGGTTCGATACAGAATCTACTCAACAATTCTCCCTCTCTCATTAATCAAAACTTATTCCCCACTCAAGGCAGGTTTTCGCTTCAAAAGTCTATATCAAGGAGCCACCTTGTATAATGATCGACTTGAGAGATTCCCATATTAGTCATAATGGTCTTTGTTCATTAATAAAAGTAAACCAGTATTAATAAACGATCAGTACGCTTATCCACTCCACAAAATAACAGCGATTCCGTTGTTCTACGGTAAGAGTTCCAAAAACCCGTATTATTCACCGTTATTCGACTTCATTGTGGGTAAAGCACTTGACCTACGCAAAGCAACATCTTCGCTATGTTTAAATCACTAAAAAATAAAAAAGACCGCAATGAACTTAATCAATGCAGTCTTAATTTCTGAGTGACATAACGTTCTACGTGTCACCGTTACAGGCTTGAGCTATCCAGCGATCTCACCAACTAACCTGAAATGTCATCTCGACAAGTCATTCAAGTTAATCCTTGAGTACCGAAGTTTCCAGATTTCTCCTCAACTCCCTAATACCTCGCGATATTCTCAGCAGCCCACCTGTGCGCCATACATCATGCCCTTCGTAAAAATTGAAGCATGAAATAGGTGTTGTTAACGCAACTATCAATCCTTGAAGTTACTCACACTCTCCATTAGACAGGGTTTGATCTAGTCGCCTAGATTCCCGTTTCTATGTCGCCCAACTATTACATAGATTACATATTTACGACTGGTGAGCTTAAAAGCAGACCTGCGTTTATATGCAGTCAGGATTGGGTCAATAAGCGGAATTTCACCACCTAGTGCCCGTCATAGCCGCGCCAGCTAGATTTCTCACGCACGCAGCTTTGCGAGTTTTAGTATACGTTGGCTGACGTATACACATAAAACCGCAATGACAAGGGTCTAGAAAAATTCGGGACAGATACGAATCACATCGATCCCAAAAAATTCATATTTGGCAGGCACAGAATAAGCCACAAAAAACCTAAAAACAACTGTTTGCTCGGGTCCACAGGAACTCTTATTTACAGAAAACCCATCTTCGCTTAAAAAAAAACCATTTTTAGTGAAAAATGGTTTTGTGATTCTTTAAAATAAAAGATAGACTTTTATGCTTTCCGCAAAAAACGCAGGTTTTGGTTGATTTATGATCTACTACACAACAACAAAAAATGACTGCCTGCTCAGTATCATGCAATGCGTTTCCAATGGAAAAGCAAAGTTCTGGTTTTCTGATGTTGTGCCTTTTTCGAAGTTTCAAAACCTGATTCCGAAGCTAATTTTGGAATATGGTCTGGATATCGGTGAGCAAGCGCGTAAGAAAAAATCAGACTACGGGGAGCCAGTGTGGAGTCTTGTGATCAATTATGATCCGGCAAAAAGTGAGGTGTTCCAGTTCTGGTTATTCAGCACCGGTTATCGTGAAGCACGAAGAAGTAAGCTGACGCTACAAGAAATACTGGCTCAGAATTCGAGTATGCTACGCAAGCAAAAGTTGAATAGTATTTTGACGACTAAAAAAGAAAAACTGCTGCGCTATGGGGATTATGTACTGGGACAGTACATCGATTTTATGGATCTTAAACCGCAGTTTTCTCGGGTCTATTATCATCCGGAACGCTTTGGCGTGATTTTTAATGTGCACGCGAAGCAGATGAAAACCATTGATAGCAACCGGAAGCACGTTTACCGCCTGTTTCAGCCTTTTAATGCCTTTGAAGAAAAACGTTTTGAAAGTATTCAGCGGATTTTCGGATTTGCTTTTTTAGAGAATGAACATACACATTGGAATCAGGCATCAGTGAGTGAATTCCTGTTGCGAAGATTTGGGATTCAGTTTGATCCTGAAGTCAGTTATAACGAGCGGTTGAAAGTGCTGACCGGTGCATTACGTGGCGTTCGTAAAAAGCATCTGGAGTTTTTTCAGCGGCATTCTCAAAAAAAGATCAGATTCACCTGGTATCTGTCACAGGAGTTCTTAGATGGATCTAAACGCGAGTTTGAAAAGAGATTAAACAAGATCCAAACTACGCCAGAAAGTATAGAGAAATTTGCAGAAGCCAGCGCACGATTGATGGCACATGGGAATTTTCATGGGACTCGATTTCAAGTTGGTTCAATACAGGCCCGAGTGCGAAAGATATTGAATCAGATACAGCCTGATCATAAGAAGCTGAACAAGAAGTATTTCACGGATCATCTGCACTATGTTCGATTTACCAAGAAAAAGGCAATGAGCATTAAACAGTTTGAACTGGCTTGTAGAAATGCAGATCAGATCTATTTGAACAAACAAAACAAGCAAAAAACTAAAGACTAAAGGTGAACTATGCCGAAATATCCTGATGATGATGATTATCTCAGCCGCCAAGAAATTGACGACTTGAGGAGTGAGGCCAAACACCCAGCAAAATATATGAAAGCTTTTTTCGATTTTAAGATTGAAGCCCGTTACTCATTTAGCGTGAACTGGTCCGCCGAAGATCGAGAATTTGTTGGCCTTTGTGCCGAATTTCCTTCGCTGTCCTGGCTAGATCCGGACAGCGATAAAGCACGCTCAGGCATTGAAAGACTTGTCTTTGATGTATTACAAGACATGAGTTCCACTGGAGAAGCCATACCTTAATATTTTTGGAAAAATGCCTGATTCCGCTGGATGTATTCATTCAGATTATTTGAATCTAAGCCGAATATTTGAAGTTTTTTATCGATATATTTGAAAAAGAAGCAGTAAACAATGTGCATTATCCCAAGTGCCAACGCTTCCATTTTGATCACCGGTAATAGGGCATTGGGGTCTGTAAAGAGAATTTCTAATGTGAAATGATTAAAAAAATAGATAAAAAAAGTGATTAGAGTCAACAAAGTCAAAAGTGCATAAGATTTAGCACAAGTATTGCAGTGCCTATTCATTTTTTCTAATTTCTGAAAAATTATATGATTCATTTGGTTCTCTGGCAGCTAAATTTTTGAATGACGAACTCTCTACAGATTTTAAATATCCAGGATTAAAAATGGGTAGAAATTTTGTGTCGGATGATAGCTGGCTTCATAAAAAATTATCAAAATTATAGATAATTAAATTGTTAGTAAAGTACTGAAATTAAATAAGATGGTTAATACCAACACACATCATAGCTACCTGATTAAGTCAAATTAGGTAGCTATGATGTGTGTTGAACAATACCTTATATGTAAAAAAGCCTTTATTTCCTGTGCTGTATAGCCCGACTTAGAATATGATTTATATGTAAGCTTTACTCAGGATTACGTCAATGTCAGCAGTAAATCTAATTAATGAAAATGACGATGAGAGAGAAATTGCTTGTCAGGCCGCTTGTGCACTTCGAGAAAGTTTTATTACTGCCTCTCAAAGTGGACCAGTTCTGTATGTTGAAAATGATACTGTTTTACTTAAGGAAGTCGGCGCTCCCCCAATTGTGATTAAACACCTAGCAGGTCGTAATCCTGAACTTGCTCAACGAGTAGCGAGTCGTGGAACTTTTAAAATTAAAAAACGTAAAGTAAGCCAGGATTGAGGCTAACTGGGACTTACAATTCAAATTTCGTATAAGAGATTTTATGTTAAATAGATTTATTTTGTTCTGTAATGTGGATCACTTCTAATAATTATTTGTTCAAAGTTAGCCTCATAAAATTGAGAAATTTTTTCAACTTTAGAGCGTATTAGAAGACTTTTGTCCAAATAAATTACTAGTTTATTTAATTTTGAATTAAAAATAGCTCTTCCTCTTGGAATTTCTTCATATTCTATATATTTCAAATCATTCATCCTGCTTTGAAGAACTTTCCAATACTCTATATGAGCATAATTACTATCGGCTAACCCTATAGAGTCAATATCTGAAAGAGCGAAATCATGTGCAACTCCTAAGACCTCATCTTTCCAATACCAAAAAATTCCAATCTTCATATGGCATACCTATCTTTATATAATATTCTATATACTAGACCTCTTGCGTTAGTCAAAATTTAATCAGTGATAATTGTTGATTTTTAAATAAATATCAAAGTCTAAAATAGTTAAAAATGATACTTTCGCAAGAGGCCTAATATTAACTTTATTTAATGGATATAAAAATTGATTGAATACACGCCAAAATTGGAAAAGTTAAAAGAGTATTTAGACCACTTATCTGTTGCTGAAAAAGAATGTTTACATGATTTGAGTTACCCATTTATCCCTAATTTTGATCCTTTATTTGATTTCTCGAAGAATAAAGTGCTTATAGTTGGTCAAGAAACTAAAGGATGGCAAGGGCGGTTAAAAGATTTTCTAAATGATGATATTAGCTTTGAAAATGTGATTAAAAAAAGTAAAGACCGCCATGCTGAATTATATGGACAAACAAAAGATCAAAGTCGTTTTCTTCAATTTTTGAGGAAAGTTAAACAGATTAATAATAATGAACCTGTACAGTGGTTAAACTTTTACTTCTTTGACTATAAGAAAAAGTCTTTTAATACATTCAGGAAGAAATCTGAATATGAAGAAATTTCCGTACATCTAGAAAAATTATCTATTCAAAATTTATCTGAACAAATAAAACGTTTAAAACCTAAAGTTATTTTTTTCACTGGTCAATATCACAATAATTTCCCTAAACTTGAAGAAAGTTTAGAACTCTTAAGCAACGAGAAAATAATGACTGGAGAGCATGTAGATAAATTTACTATGCGTATCTGGAATAATGAAACTCTAGTACTTCGAATGCCTCATCCTGCCCATTGGAGAGCATCTTCAAATGAAGCAAGACAAATCGCTTTAAATTTTTTCAAAATTTTTGATGAGAGCAAAAATATTGATGATTTTAAAGCTCGGGTTATTACTAGTAATTAACATCATTTTTATTAATTTTTCTAAAATTAACATAATACACCTTATACGAAATGCTTTTCATTTCTCTTTTTAAATCAGAGCCTTAGTATCCATAAAAAAGCCCAATCAGACCTGATTGGGCTTTTTTTATTACTTTTCACGTTCCACGCCTAGTCTTTAATCAATGTTCCACGATTTTGATTAAATAAACTGAATAATTCAATCTGCAGAATTTAAGCGATTATCTTGAATAAGATCACTCAACTTACCTTCAAGCGATTCGATTTTATATTTCAGAGACAAGATTGAATCTTTTAAACGTGAATTTTTAGGTGCATCCGGATTCTTTAATTGATTAAAAACCTCTAATAATTCGCTGTGATGAGTGCTTAACCTTTCAATGTCACTTTCAATAGCCATTCTTGGTGTCCACAGAGCAAGTAAACTTTGCTCATAATCTTTGAGTTCTTGATGACTCATTGCATCTAATTCAGCCTTAGTTCTCATGGTTTAAAATCCGTCTTGCTATGAAGAGCTTTAAAAATCCGTTTTGTTGTTTCCTCTCTTACACTTTTCGGATCTCGTAAGATGCCACTAATCCAGAGGGCAAATGTCGGGTAGTCTGGGAAATTACTGAGGTCTGATAGCTCAGAAAGTTTAGATAAAATAGTGCTGTACTTGTTAATTTGAGCATCAGATAAATTGCAGAACATATCTATAGTTCTTTGATCTCGCTGAGGCGCTATTAATTTTGGCTTAGGTTTTTCTTTCACTATAAATTTAAAGCCAACTACTGAACGCCCTTTTTTTACATTTTCATAAGTGAGTTCAATATCTGTATTAGTTGTAATCTCATTTAATGAAGGCTTCATTACTCGGTCTTTTAAATTACAGAGTTTGTCATAAGATTTGGGCAAACCCAGCTCATTTTTTATATGTTCTAAGGACATTTCAAATTGTCCCATTGCTTGATGCTTTTTAGCTAAATGATAAAGATCGAATGAGTAATCTTTTTTCAAACTTAGTACGATATCTTTTTTATATTTTGTATAAGGGTTTAATTTATCAAACTCTTTTAACATCAGTAGAACGATTTCAGGGAAACGTATAGCTATCCCTCCGTCTTCATAAGTGCAATCAATCACCCAATTCGACAGCACCTTTTTTCCTCTTTCATTGTTATAAGAGAAATTTCTTTTAAGTAGATTCTTGCTGGCTAGTTCTAACTGCGTATATGCTGAATGCGTTTTAATGCCACATTCTCTAGCAAACTCTTCTGCCGTAATCATAATTCGGTCTTTTTCAGTTGCATCAGTGGTTCTAGCAATTGGGCTAGCAAGTATTAACATTCGTTTTTCATCAATGTTCATACTCTTAAAGCATTCTTGAACATTGTTTTGCATAACAACCCAGCTCAGAGGATATGTTTTTTTATTTTCGTCCATATAACTACAACCCCAAAAAACTAACTAACTACATTGGTATTTATGTAGCTCAAACATACATTGTCGTTTATTTTTTGACTACTATTTTTGTAGTTTTTTAACAAAACTACAAACTTTTTCTTGTAGTTTAATGTCCGGTAAAAGTAGTTTCTATGTCCGGTAAAAGTAGTTTTTTAAGTCCGTTTTGTCCGGCATTTGTAGTTTAATGTCCGGTAAAAGTAGTTTTTTAAAGTCTGAAAGCATTGCTAGGCGTGGTTTATAGGGGGGTCTAAAAGCTTTTAAAAGCTTTTTAAAAGAATAAAAGGGAATTTATTTCCAAAGTGAGTTATTAAAACTGCCCTTGGTACTCGCTAAAGCTCGTACTCTATTGAAGCTCGTTTCACTCGCTTCGTGGGGGCAGTTTTTTGCATATATGATCAAGGATTCAAAAAGCAAAACATGAATAATGCATTCGCTATGCTCATGCTTTTTGACGAGCAAAAGCATCAATACTTCGCTCGTAGACACTCGCTAATCACTGTCCCCAGTAATTCAATAAAAAACGGTTTTTCAGAGGGGGAATAAGCAACCTTTCGTTGTGTCGCTCGTAGACACTCGCTAAAAGGCTCTCATTTGCGTTCTAAGCGATTTTATTTTTATCAACTATAGTTTTACTGTATTTCTATCAAAAGTCGCTAAAACCCCCGTTTTTTTGCGCTTAAATGGGATTGCTAAGGCGTGTAGTCATGGTTATTGTCATTTTCTGGCTTTTTAGGCTCATTTCTCTGCTGTTTTTCTTGTTCTTGGCGTCTTAAAAATGCCAAATGTTCTTGTTGCTCTCGTTCTTGTGCATAGCGTTGTTCTTGTTGCTCTCGTTCTTTACGTAACTGCTGTTCTCTAGATTCACGATCTTTTCGGTCGTTTTCGAGCTGTATTGCTCTTTTTTGGGAAAACTCTTGCTGCGCTTCGGTCTCAATTTTTTTTGTAAAAGCCGCATGCAATTCTTGGATTTTTAGATCTTCCATTTCTTCTGCATATAGTCGCTTTTGTTTTTCACCATTTTGAGGACTAAAGTATTTATTTCCATAGTTATCTTCTTCAAATATATAACTATTTATGATCTCCAGTCTTTGATCGCGTACATACTCTTGATACTCAGTTTCTCTGCGTGATATTTCAGAAATTTGATGATCTATATTTGAAATTTGATCATTAAGTTTTCGTTGTTTAACAGTGATGTTCGGTTCGTCAAATTTTGCAAAAGACTTTTTAGGCTGGAGCAGCTGATTTTCTTCTGTCCATTTATTTAAATGATCAGAATATCTCTCTTTTTTTTCTATTTCACTAAGACCAGAAATATGCTTTTGGATGTCTAGTTGGGTGTTGTGTTGGTCGATCAGGTCATTTATTTGATTGATCCATTTTGTTTTAAAAAATAAAGGCTCTTTTTTGCGTAGTTCTGATATTGCAGAACTCATCGTGTCTAATTTTGTTGTTAATTTTGATAATTCTTCATTTTGGAATTCATAAAGTTTCTGAGAAGTTTTTTCTGAATACTCAGCTTGAGAGTATTGAAACTGAAGCTCACTTCGTACTTTTTGAACAAGATCCTCAGATACTTTGATGTTTTCATCCAGTGCGATGACCTTTTTGATTTTTAAATTACGTAGCTTAATTTCATCATTTTTCAGACTAATTTCTGTAAATATTCCTCGTCTCCGGAGGTATGTCGCTTGAGGACCTTCGTGCTGAGTTGCTTCTAGGTCACTTTCCTGGTCTTCATAACTTCTGTGATCGACACGTTCATCAAATCCATTTTGTTCCAGGTGATGATTGCATAACTCTGCAAATGATTCTCTCCAGTGGCTTACAGTTTCTGTGCCATTGTCACGACTGAAGTCCCTATATTTTTTTGCTGAAAAGCCACCCTGCTCATTAATACTTCGGGTTGTGAACATGATGTGTGCATGGTAGTTGCGTTCATCACTTCCACTGTCTGTATGAGGTGCATGAATAGCAGCATCAACGATGACACCGTATTTTTTAACGAGGTTTCGGCAAAGTTCATTGAGCATATTTTCACGCTGTTCAGCGTTTAACTCACTGGGAAATGCAATCTCAAACTCTCTTGCAAGTAATGCATCTTTTCTACGTTCAACCTTTTCGACTTCATTCCAAAGTGTTTGGCGCTTGAGTAACTCAGTATTTGTATTTTCAGGTGCATAGATTTTTGTAAATTCGACACCAGTTTTTCTTGTGTAGTCTTGTTCTTTTCCATAAAAATCGCATACCAATTTTTCACTTGAACGATATGCAGCACAAGCAACGGCCGATCGTCCATTACCTCTACTAATCGTTTTAACTGAAAAATGATATATCGCCATTTTGCTTTTGCTCTTTATTTCGATTTATCGAAATTACCAACATGTATATGTTGGTCAGGGGATTACAAAGGGGATTTACCCCTTGTCGCACCATTGGATGAAATCCAATGGCTAAGTGCGCCCTTCGGGAAAACCACGATAGCATGGGCTGTCTTGAATTTCAATTCAAACAGACCTATGCTTGAGGGGGATTCCTTGAGATGGTGATGGTATGAGTGTTGAAACTTTAGAGCAAAAAATTGCAAAGCAAGAAGAACGATTAAGACAACTAAAAGCACAAAAACAAGCTATTGCTGCTCGTGAAAAAAAGAAAAATTCTGATCGACAAAGAAAAGATGATACTAGACGTAAAATTCTACTGGGGGCTTGGGTTCTAAACAAACTGAAAAATGATGAATCTTTTAAGGGTCAACTAACCGATTTTGAAAAGTTTTTAAGCACGGAAAGTAAGACTGAAGAAAATAGGCAGAAAGATAAAGATCTTTTTAATGGCGTTATATGGAATAACACCTAAATTTCGCATATGAGATTTTGTATTAAATAAAAAAACAATCCCCTAAAAATAGGGGATCTTGTTAGTAATGGAATCGACATTGAATTATAGAGATTCGTTCATCTGTCACTTCATAAACTAATCTATGCTTTTCATCAATCCTACGACTCCAAAATCCTGAAAGATTAGCTTTTAAAGGTTCTGGTTTTCCTGTTCCTTCAAAAGGTGTTCGCTGACATTCTTTGATTAAGGTATTAATACGCTTAAGTATCTTTTTATCCTGTGTCTGCCAATAGATATATTCATCCCAGGCATTATCAGTCCATTCGACGTTACGATTCGTCATCCTCAATCAACTCTCTGTGTTTTGTTTTCCCTGCACGTAATTGAGCAATTGATTCATTTAAACGACTTGCATTATTTGGAGATGAAAGGAGATATAACGTTTCCATTAAGCTATCGTAATGATCTTGTCCCATTACTACAGCATGGCCACCTTCTTTTCTTGTAATAAAAGCAACGTCTACATCATCAATTACTTTATCTAAAACAGATTTTAAATTGTTACGTGCGTCCGTATATGTAAATACATGCATATATCTATCCCTCATAGGGTAAGCTGCGTCAAAACGCTGCTAGCTAGACTACCTAGGCGGTAGTGATTGAAACTTTACAATCCTAAATGTACAGAATCCTGTACATATTGTCAATTTCGTATAACAGCCATTATGTTAAATGGGGTGCTAATTAGATACACAGGACATACCAAAAGCAGATCTCATGCCTAGTCTTTGATAACCTAAACCTTCTATCGGCTCAGGTGCAGGTTTCAAACCGTCTTTTCCACAAATTTCTTGTATGTATTTTAAAGTGTCTAGTGATGAACTATCAGGAATATATTCAATAGTATTATGATCAATCACTATAAATCTTTGTCTTGTCGTATATAACTTTCCACTAGGAGAAGTTAAAGATGCACTTCTTTCAATAATTTGTTTTTCATTTTCAAACCAAGATTTATCAATAAATCCTTCATTTTCATATTTCATAATCATTTCGGCATGAACTGAAATATTAATAAAAAATATGCTAATAAATGAACAGATTAATTT
>OERD01000347.1_pt1 | contig 11138 bp, 6 predicted proteins | sample 1539941 | NCBI WGS metagenome assembly OERD01 (sample SAMEA3891242, study PRJEB23780) | metagenome | biome: terrestrial biome; feature: animal house; material: water of meat washing | place: Italy | collected 2015-05-12
TCATCATGAGTTTTAACGCAAAGGATATGACCCAGGGCGGTCAGATTGCGTCCATGCGTATCCGCATGTTCAGTCAGATCGCCAATATCATACTTTACTGCCTGTTTATTTTTTTCTGGATCCTAGTTGGTCTGGTTTTATGGGTAAAAATAAGCTGGCAGACGTTTGTGAATGGCTGCATTTACTGGTGGTGCACCACGCTGGAAGGCATGCGGGATTTAATCAGGTCCCAGCCGGTCTATGAGATCCAGTATTACGGCAAAACCTTCCGGATGAACGCGGCTCAGGTACTGCATGATAAATATATGATCTGGTGCGGTGAGCAGTTATGGTCGGCATTCGTTCTGGCGTCTGTCGTGGCCCTGGTTATCTGCCTGATCACCTTCTTTGTTGTCTCCTGGATTCTGGGGCGTCAGGGTAAACAACAGAGCGAAAATGAAATCACAGGTGGTCGTCAGCTGACTGACAATCCGAAAGAGGTGGCCAGGATGCTGAAAAAAGATGGCAAGGATTCCGATATCCGGATTGGCGATCTGCCGATTATCCGGGATTCTGAAATCCAGAACTTCTGTCTGCACGGCACTGTCGGGGCCGGTAAGTCGGAGGTTATCCGTCGTCTGGCCAACTACGCCCGTCAGCGTGGTGATATGGTGGTGATTTATGACCGTTCGGGGGAATTTGTTAAAAGTTACTATGATCCCTCCATCGATAAAATCCTGAATCCGCTGGATGCACGCTGTGCTGCCTGGGATTTGTGGAAGGAGTGCCTGACACAGCCAGATTTTGATAATACCGCAAATACTCTGATCCCGATGGGGACAAAAGAGGACCCGTTCTGGCAGGGTTCAGGACGTACCATTTTTGCGGAAGCGGCATACCTGATGCGTAATGACCCCAACCGCAGCTACAGCAAACTGGTGGACACACTGCTTTCCATCAAAATTGAAAAGCTGCGTACCTTCCTGCGTAATTCACCGGCGGCCAACCTGGTGGAAGAGAAAATCGAGAAAACGGCCATATCCATCCGTGCTGTGCTGACCAACTACGTGAAAGCCATCCGTTACCTGCAGGGGATTGAGCATAACGGTGAGCCCTTCACCATCCGTGACTGGATGCGTGGTGTCCGGGAAGATCAGAAAAACGGCTGGCTGTTTATTTCGTCGAACGCCGACACCCATGCCTCCCTGAAGCCGGTGATCTCCATGTGGCTGTCCATTGCTATTCGTGGTCTGCTGGCAATGGGAGAAAACCGTAACCGTCGTGTGTGGTTTTTCTGTGACGAGTTACCCACGTTACACAAACTGCCGGACCTGGTGGAGATCCTGCCGGAAGCCCGTAAGTTCGGTGGCTGTTATGTGTTTGGTATCCAGTCCTATGCCCAGCTGGAAGATATCTACGGTGAGAAAGCGGCTGCCACGCTGTTTGACGTCATGAACACCCGTGCCTTTTTCCGTTCTCCCAGCCATAAGATTGCAGAGTTCGCTGCCGGTGAAATTGGTGAGAAAGAGCACCTGAAAGCCAGCGAGCAGTATTCCTACGGTGCTGATCCGGTACGTGACGGGGTATCGACCGGTAAGGATATGGAGCGTCAGACGCTGGTCAGTTATTCCGACATTCAGTCTCTGCCGGATCTGACCTGTTATGTCACCCTGCCCGGACCGTATCCGGCAGTAAAACTCTCCCTGAAATATCAGACACGACCGAAGGTCGCTCCGGAGTTTATTCCGCGTGACATCAACCCGGAAATGGAGAACCGTCTGAGTGCCGTACTTGCCGCAAGGGAAGCAGAAGGTCGTCAGATGGCCAGCCTCTTCGAACCGGATGTCCCGGAGGTTGTTTCCGGAGAAGACGTGACTCAGGCTGAACAGCCGCAACAGCCGGTGTCTCCTGCCATCAACGATAAGAAGTCAGATGCAGGTGTGAATGTTCCGGCAGGGGGGATCGAGCAGGAGCTGAAAATGAAACCGGAAGAAGAGATGGAACAGCAACTGCCACCCGGGATCAGTGAATCCGGTGAAGTGGTGGATATGGCCGTTTATGAGGCATGGCAACGGGAGCAGAATCCGGATATCCAGCAGAAGATGCAGCGTCGTGAAGAGGTGAACATCAATGTGCACCGGGAGCGCGGGGAGGATGTTGAGCCGGGAGATGATTTCTGATGAACAGGTCAGCTCCAGTCTTCAATTCTCAGACCGTCCACACGTTCAAATTCCCGGGTGTTATTAGTCACAATAATCAGTCCCCGACTGCGGGCATGACCTGCGATCATTTGATCAAATGGCCCGACAGGGCGTCCCTGACGGGCAAGTTCTGCTCTTATCTGGCCGCTGTGTGTGGCTGCGGCAGCGTCGTAATCCAGAACATCAATGCGGGAAACAAATCCCTCGATCACAGCGAGATTACGTTCAGGCATCTGGCTTTTTTCTGCACCATATATCAGCTCCATCAGGGTGACCGAACTGATACACATTCTCCCCTGGTTCAGGTTAAAACGCTCCCTGACGCTGGCGGGTTTGTTCTTTATCGTGAAAATGCAGATGTTGGTATCGAGCATAAACTTCAGCATCAGAATGACTCCCTTTCCTGCATGCCGGGCTGTTCCCTGTTATCCATAAAATCGGCGCTGACGTTGTGTCCGTCGAACCATTCGTCCCATGTCTCTCCGGCTGGCGTAATGATTCTGGTTCGTCCGACAGCAATCACTTCAACGCGTTTTACGTTTTCCGGCAATGCAACCGCTTTTGGCAGTCTGACCGCCTGGCTGCGGTTGCTGAAAAATACGGTGGTTTCCATTATTTGCCTCCTTATGTGGATATGTCTTGTGTATATCCATTGTGGGATTGATACCGGGATATGTCAAAGGGATATACGTTTATGATGAGTATCGCGCAGGTCAGATCGGCCGGAAGTGCCGGTAACTATTATACCGACAAGGATAATTACTATGTGCTGGGCAGCATGGGAGAACGCTGGGCCGGCAGGGGGGCTGAACAGCTGGGGCTGCAGGGCAGCGTCGATAAGGATGTTTTTACCCGTCTTCTGGAGGGGAAGTTGCCGGACGGAGCGGATTTAAGCCGCATGCAGGATGGCAGTAATAAGCATCGTCCCGGCTACGACCTGACCTTCTCCGCCCCCAAAAGTGTCTCCGTGATGGCCATGTTAGGCGGTGATAAACGTCTTATTGATGCACATAACCAGGCCGTGGATTTTGCTGTCCGTCAGGTGGAGGCGCTGGCTTCCACACGGGTTATGACGGACGGACAGTCAGAAACGGTGCTGACCGGTAATCTGGTGATGGCACTGTTTAACCACGACACCAGTCGCGATCAGGAACCACAGTTACACACACATGCGGTAGTGGCCAATGTCACGCAGCATAACGGCGAGTGGAAGACATTGAGCAGTGACAAAGTGGGGAAAACGGGGTTCATTGAGAATGTGTACGCTAATCAGATTGCCTTTGGCAGGCTCTACCGGGAAAAACTGAAAGAGCAGGTTGAGGCGCTGGGCTATGAAACCGAAGTGGTGGGTAAGCACGGTATGTGGGAGATGCCGGGCGTACCGGTGGAGGCCTTCTCCGGACGCTCACAGGCTATCCGGGAGGCCGTCGGGGAAGACGCCTCGCTGAAATCCCGGGATGTGGCGGCACTGGATACGCGAAAATCCAAACAGCACGTCGATCCTGAAGTCAGAATGGCTGAATGGATGCAGACGCTGAAGGAAACCGGGTTCGACATCCGGGCGTATCGTGACGCGGCGGACCAACGGGCGGAGACCCGCACGCAGACGCCCGGACCCGCTTCACAGGACGGGCCGGATGTGCAGCAGGCGGTGACACAGGCCATTGCCGGATTAAGTGAACGCAAAGTGCAGTTTACGTACACGGACGTGCTGGCCAGAACGGTCGGCATACTGCCGCCGGAAAATGGTGTGATTGAACGGGCACGCGCCGGTATCGATGAGGCCATCAGCCGTGAGCAGCTTATCCCCCTCGATCGTGAGAAGGGGCTGTTCACGTCCGGGATTCATGTGCTCGATGAGCTGTCAGTCCGGGCACTCAGTCGTGACATCATGAAACAGAACCGGGTGACCGTACATCCGGAGAAAAGTGTCCCCCGGACGGCCGGTTACAGCGATGCGGTCAGTGTTCTGGCACAGGATCGCCCGTCGCTGGCTATTGTGTCCGGGCAGGGCGGTGCAGCCGGGCAGCGTGAGCGGGTGGCGGAGCTGGTCATGATGGCCCGGGAGCAGGGGCGGGAGGTGCAGATTATCGCTGCTGACCGTCGCTCGCAGATGAACCTGAAGCAGGATGAACGGCTGTCCGGTGAGCTGATAACCGGACGTCGTCAGCTGCAGGAGGGCATGGCCTTCACGCCGGGCAATACTGTTATCGTTGACCAGGGCGAAAAACTCTCCCTGAAAGAGACGTTAACCCTGCTGGACGGTGCCGCACGTCATAACGTACAGGTCCTGATAACCGACAGCGGGCAGCGAACCGGTACAGGCAGTGCACTGATGGCCATGAAAGATGCCGGGGTGAACACATATCGCTGGCAGGGGGGAGAACAGCGGCCGGCCACCATCATCAGTGAACCGGACCGTAATGTCCGCTATGCCCGGCTGGCAGGAGATTTTGCTGCCAGCGTGAAAGCCGGAGAAGAGAGCGTGGCACAGGTCAGCGGGGTACGGGAACAGGCCATACTGACACAGGCCATTCGCAGTGAGCTGAAAACACAGGGCGTGCTCGGACGCCCGGAGGTAACCATGACCGCCCTGTCGCCGGTCTGGCTGGACAGCCGGAGCCGTTATCTGCGGGATATGTACCGTCCGGGGATGGTGATGGAGCAGTGGAACCCGGAGACACGCAGTCATGACCGCTATGTTATCGACCGGGTGACGGCGCAGAGTAACAGCCTGACCCTGCGGGATGCGCAGGATGAAACGCAGGTGGTGCGTATTTCCTCCCTGGACAGCAGCTGGTCGCTGTTCCGGCCGGAAAAAATGCCGGTGGCAGACGGCGAGCGACTGAGGGTGACAGGGAAAATTCCCGGACTCCGCGTCTCCGGCGGTGACCGCCTGCAGGTGGCATCCGTCAGTGAAGATGCGATGACGGTTGTTGTGCCGGGGCGGGCTGAACCGGCCTCCCTGCCTGTGAGCGATTCACCATTCATGGCACTGAAGCTGGAGAACGGCTGGGTGGAAACGCCCGGGCATTCCGTCAGCGACAGTGCGAAGGTTTTTGCCTCCGTCACACAGATGGCAATGGACAACGCCACCCTGAACGGTCTGGCCCGCAGCGGTCGTGATGTCCGGCTGTATTCCTCACTGGATGAAACCCGTACTGCGGAAAAACTTGCCCGCCATCCCTCCTTTACGGTGGTTTCTGAGCAGATAAAGGCGCGTGCCGGTGAGACATTGCTGGAAACCGCTATCAGTCTGCAGAAAACCGGGCTTCACACGCCGGCACAGCAGGCTATTCATCTGGCGCTTCCTGTGGTGGAAAGTAAAAACCTGGCCTTCAGCATGGTGGACCTGCTGACAGAGGCGAAGTCGTTTGCTGCAGAAGGAACCAGTTTTACTGAACTGGGAGGGGAAATCAATGCGCAGATAAAACGCGGTGATTTACTGTATGTGGATGTGGCAAAAGGCTATGGCACAGGCCTGCTGGTTTCCCGTGCGTCGTATGAGGCAGAAAAGAGCATTCTTCGCCATATTCTCGAAGGTAAGGAGGCGGTCACGCCACTGATGGAGAGAGTACCTGGCGAACTCATGGAGAAACTGACATCAGGACAGCGTGCCGCTACCCGCATGATACTGGAAACGTCCGACCGTTTCACGGTGGTGCAGGGCTATGCCGGTGTGGGTAAGACCACACAGTTCCGGGCGGTGATGTCAGCCGTGAACATGCTGCCGGAGAGTGAACGTCCCCGTGTCGTGGGGCTGGGGCCCACGCACCGTGCGGTCGGTGAGATGCGCAGCGCCGGCGTGGATGCACAGACGCTGGCGTCCTTTCTGCATGACACGCAGCTGCTGCAGCGCAGCGGAGAAACGCCGAATTTCAGCAACACGCTGTTCCTGCTCGATGAGAGCTCTATGGTGGGCAATACCGACATGGCACGGGCATACGCCCTGATTGCGGCCGGTGGCGGTCGTGCCGTGGCCAGTGGTGACACGGACCAGTTGCAGGCCATCGCGCCCGGTCAGCCTTTCCGTCTCCAGCAGACGCGCAGTGCTGCCGATGTGGTCATCATGAAGGAGATTGTGCGTCAGACGCCGGAACTGCGGGAGGCGGTATACAGCCTGATTAACCGGGATGTGGAAAGGGCACTGTCCGGGCTTGAGAGTGTGAAACCGTCTCAGGTTCCCCGTCAGGAGGGCGCATGGGCACCGGAGCACTCCGTGACGGAGTTCAGTCACAGCCAGGAAGCGAAACTGGCAGAAGCGCAGCAGAAGGCGATGCTGAAAGGCGAGGCTTTCCCGGATATCCCCATGACACTGTATGAAGCCATTGTCCGCGACTATACCGGCAGGACACCGGAAGCACGGGAGCAGACGCTGATTGTCACACACCTGAATGAGGACCGGCGCGTACTGAACAGCATGATTCATGATGCACGGGAAAAGGCCGGTGAGCTGGGCAAAGAGCAGGTCATGGTGCCTGTCCTGAACACAGCGAATATACGTGACGGAGAACTGCGTCGTCTCTCCACCTGGGAGAATAACCCGGATGCCCTTGCCCTGGTGGATAGTGTGTATCACCGGATTGCCGGTATCAGCAAGGATGACGGGCTGATAACCCTGGAGGATGCGGAAGGTAACACGCGGCTGATTTCGCCCCGGGAGGCGGTGGCTGAAGGCGTCACACTGTACACCCCGGACACCATCCGGGTGGGAACCGGTGACCGGATGCGCTTCACGAAGAGTGACCGGGAGCGAGGTTATGTGGCCAACAGCGTCTGGACGGTGACAGCGGTTTCCGGTGACAGTGTCACGCTGTCGGACGGACAGCAGATCCGGGTGATTCGCCCAGGTCAGGAGCGGGCAGAGCAACATATTGACCTGGCTTATGCCATCACCGCCCACGGTGCGCAGGGGGCAAGTGAAACCTTTGCCATCGCGCTTGAAGGCACGGAAGGTAACCGGAAACTGATGGCCGGCTTTGAGTCAGCCTACGTGGCCCTGTCGCGTATGAAGCAGCATGTGCAGGTGTACACCGATAACCGTCAGGGCTGGACGGATGCCATCAACAATGCCGTACAGAAAGGAACTGCCCACGATGTGCTAGAGCCGAAATCGGACCGGGAGGTCATGAATGCAGAGCGGCTGTTCAGTACGGCGCGGGAGCTGCGGGACGTGGTGGCCGGCCGTGCCGTTCTCCGTCAGGCAGGGCTGGCCGGGGGAGACAGTCCTGCACGGTTTATTGCACCCGGGCGCAAATATCCGCAGCCGTATGTGGCACTGCCGGCTTTTGACCGTAACGGCAAGTCAGCTGGTATCTGGCTGAACCCGCTGACCACGGATGACGGAAACGGGCTGCGGGGCTTCAGTGGTGAAGGCCGGGTGAAAGGCAGCGGGGATGCGCAGTTCGTGGCCCTGCAGGGCAGCCGTAACGGAGAGAGCCTGCTGGCTGATAATATGCAGGATGGTGTCCGGATTGCCCGTGATAATCCTGACAGCGGTGTGGTGGTAAGAATCGCCGGTGAAGGTCGTCCGTGGAATCCCAGAACCATCACCGGTGGTCGCGTGTGGGGGGATATCCCGGACAACAGCGTTCAGCCGGGAGCCGGAAATGGCGAACCGGTCACGGCAGAGGTACTGGCACAGCGGCAGGCTGAAGAGGCCATCCGCCGTGAAACGGAACGCCGTGCGGATGAAATTGTCCGTAAAATGGCAGAGAACAAACCTGACCTGCCGGACGGCAAAACAGAGCAGGCTGTCAGGGATATTGCCGGGCTGGAGCGTGACCGGTCTGCCATATCTGAACGGGAAGCCGCGCTGCCGGAGAGTGTACTGCGTGAACCACAACGGGTGCGGGAAGCGGTCCGGGAGGTTGCCCGGGAAAATCTGCTGCAGGAGCGACTGCAGCAGATGGAGCGGGATATGGTTCGTGACCTGCAGAAAGAGAAAACCCTGGGCGGAGACTGACACAGGAAGATAAACGCTGATGACAACGGATAACACGAACACAACACGTAATGATTCACTGGCTGCCCGGACCGATACCTGGTTGCAGTCGTTGCTGGTCTGGTCACCCGGACAGCGGGATATCATCAAAACGGTGGCACTGGTGCTGATGGTTCTGGACCATGCAAACCGCATTCTGCATCTGGACCAGTCGTGGATGTTTCTGGTCGGGCGTGGGGCCTTTCCGCTGTTTGCCCTGGTGTGGGGGCTGAATCTGTCCCGTCATACGCATATCCGGCAGGAGGCCATTAACCGGCTGTGGGGATGGGCGGTGATTGCCCAGTTCGCATATTATCTGGCCGGCTTTCCCTGGTATGAGGGGAATATCCTGTTTGCCTTTGCAGTTGCGGCACAGGTGCTGACATGGTGTGAAACGCGCACCTGGTGGCGTTCCGCAGAGACCATGTTGCTTCTGGCAATGTGGTTGCCTTTCTCCGGCACCAGTTACGGCATTGCCGGGCTGCTGATGCTGGCAGTCAGCCACAGGCTGTACCGGGCGGAAGACAGAATGGAACGTCTGGCGCTGGTCGCCTGCCTGCTGGCTGTTATTCCGGCGCTTAACCTTGCCACCAGTGATGCAGCGGCGGTGGCCGGCCTTGTGATGACGGTGCTGACTGTTGGTCTGGTGTCCTGTACAGGGAAATCACTACCCCGTTTCTGGTACGGGGATTTTTTCCCGACGTTCTATGCCTGTCATCTTACTGTGCTGGGCGTTCTGGCTGTGTGACTGGTATGATGCTGGCGCTGATTCTGCTTATTAATAAACAACATAACACAGGATATTTATGAAAATTACGGATCACAAACTCCCTGAAGGTATTGCCCTGACATTTCGTGTCCCGGAAGGAAATATAAAACATCCTTTGATTCTCTTATGCCATGGATTTTGCGGTATCCGGAATGTTCTGCTGCCTTCCTTTGCGAATGCGTTTACAGAAGCCGGGTTTGCAACGATTACTTTTGATTATCGTGGATTCGGTGAGAGTGAAGGGGAACGAGGTCGTCTGGTTCCGGCAATGCAGACCGAAGATATTATTTCAGTTATCAATTGGGCAGAAAAGCAGGTATGTATTGATAATCAGCGTATTGGGTTATGGGGAACATCGCTGGGAGGGGGGCATGTCTTCAGTGCAGCTGCGCAGGACCAACGCGTAAAATGTATTGTCAGCCAGCTGGCTTTTGCTGACGGTGAGGTTCTGGTTACCGGAGAAATGAATGAACTGGAGAAAGCTTCTTTTCTGTCCACGCTGAATAAAATGGCAGAAAAGAAGAAAAATACCGGGAAAGAGATGTTTGTGGGGGTTACCCGGGTACTGAGTGATAATGAATCAAAGGTATTCTTCGAGAAGGTAAAAGGTCAGTATCCTGAAATGGATATAAAAATACCTTTCCTTACGGTTATGGAGACGTTGCAATATAAACCGGCAGAGAGCGCAGCCAAAGTACAGTGCCCAGTTTTGGTTGTTATTGCCGGCCAGGATAGTGTTAATCCACCAGAACAGGGAAGAGCCTTATATGATGCTGTTGCTTCTGGTACTAAGGAATTATACGAGGAAGCTGACGCATGCCATTATGATATTTATAAAGGCGCGTTTTTTGAACGTGTGGCGGCAGTACAGACGCAATGGTTTAAAAAACATCTTTAATTGTCGGTATTAATATGTCAGAGGTCGTTGAGGTCAGCTTAATATCATAGTGAGTAGTTTCAACGACCTGGAGGACATATTTTCACAAAGGTCAGGGCAATCATGACAGAGCAGAAACGACCGGTACTGACACTGAAACGGAAAACGGAAGGGGAAACACCGACCCGGAGCCGGAAAACCATCATCAATGTCACCACGCCACCAAAATGGAAGGTGAAAAAGCAGAAACTGGCGGAGAAGGCTGCCCGGGAAGCAGAGCTGGCGGCGAAGAAAGCACAGGCCAGACAGGCGCTGTCCATTTATCTGAACCTGCCCACGCTGGATGAGGCCGTGAATACCCTGAAACCCTGGTGGCCGGGATTGTTTGACGGTGACACGCCCCGGCTTCTGGCCTGCGGTATCCGGGACGTGTTACTGGAAGACGTGGCGCAGCGGAATATCCCGCTCTCGCATAAAAAACTGCGCCGGGCGCTGAAGGCCATCACCCGTTCAGAAAGCTATCTGTGTGCCATGAAAGCCGGTGCCTGCCGGTATGACACGGAAGGGTATGTGACGGAGCATATTTCTCAGGAGGAGGAAGCGTATGCGGCAGGGCGTTTGGAGAAAATTCGCCGCCAGAACCGGACAAAGGCAGAACTTCAGGCCGTGCTTGATGGGAAATAAAAAAAGCCTCCCCGGAAACCGGGGAGGCTGAAACAATAAGGCTTAAAAGGAAATAACTTCCGTACCCGAAAGGAAGCCAGTCCACTGAATTATTTACCACAATAATACTGACGACTAAAAGGGAGGAGCAGAAAAATGAATGGATTCAGAAACAGTTCACGGAACGGTCAGGTCTGGCGTTACCAGCGTGCCGGCGGGCGGGCCGTTATTCTGGAGGTCAGTGGACGCTGGATGGAAGCGGCAGAAGCATGGCGACGGGCTGCCTGCATAGCTCCCCGGACAGACTGGCAACAGTTTGCCCGGAAAAGGGCTGAACACTGCCACCGGCGCTGCCGGGGAAGGGTGTAACGAAAAAAGCAGCCTTCATTACTCCAGGAGTCAGAAGGCTGAAAGGAGTTTATGAGATTTGCTTTTTTTAATATCCGGTCGGGCAGTATGACCGGCCAGTTCTGAGTAGCACAGAGTTTTTTCCGTATTAAGTCGCGATTTTATATTTTGTGATTAATTTCACAAAATAAGGTCTTATTCAATGTGTGCTGCGATATTCAGGGGGGCTGAAATACAGGTGCCATTTATCTGATATGGAGAATAACATGAGGAAATATATTCCACTGGTATTATTTATCTTTTCATGGCCGGTATTGT
>OERD01000352.1_pt1 | contig 10964 bp, 13 predicted proteins | sample 1539941 | NCBI WGS metagenome assembly OERD01 (sample SAMEA3891242, study PRJEB23780) | metagenome | biome: terrestrial biome; feature: animal house; material: water of meat washing | place: Italy | collected 2015-05-12
GTACTCGATCGCTGATTCGCATTGTCCGATCATTGATTCGCATCCTGCAGTCACTCCTGGAATTAACTTTTCTGCATAGTCTCTACTGCTGAATTTTCTTCTCAGTAGAGGTCTTGATGGCTAAAAAGAAAATCTCCCGGATTTCTATGGAAACCTGTTTAAAAATTCTCCAACTTAAGTTCGAGCAGCATCAGACAAACCGGACTATCGCACTTACACTGAACATCAGTCCCTCGACTGTTTCCGATGTATTGTCCCGCTTTAAGAACACGTCAATATCGTGGCCTTTGCCTGAATCGATGACAACTCAACGTCTTGAGGTGCTTATCTTTCCTGGCAAGCAAGCCCCGGAAATGACGCCGGCACTGCCTGACTGGCTCTACATTGATACCGAACTACGTCGTGTGGGAGTCACTCGTCAGCTCTTATGGATGGAATACAAACATCAGGCTGGTGAATATGCTCTGGGATACTAACAGTTCTGTCGTCGTTATCTGCACTGGAAAAAAAGCGTGCGTTACTCCATGCGGCAGGAACATCGTGCTGGTGAAAAACTCTTTATCGACTTCTGTGGTCCTACAGTCCCTGTTGTTAATCCGGAAACCGGAGAAGAACGCAGAGTGGCCATCTTTGTAGCCGTGATGGGAGCATCTAACTATACCTATGTTGAAGCGTGCGAAGGTCAGGACATGATGTCATGGTTAAATGCCCACAGCCGTTGCCTGACCTTCCTGGGCGGCGTACCGAAGCTGCTCATCCCCGATAACCTCAGAAGCGCAGTGAAAAAGGCCGATCGATATGAGCCTGTCATCAACGACAGTTATCAGGCACTGGCTGAGCACTATGGCACGGTTATCATCCCGGCCCGACCACGCAAACCTAAAGATAAACCAAAAGCAGAAAACGGCGTCCTCATCGTCGAACGATGGCTTCTTGCCCGCATCCGTAATGAAACCTTCCACACGCTCAGGGCGCTGAATGCGCGCCTTAGGGAGTTACTGACAGACATGAATAACCGGCCAATGAAGGGGTACGGCAATCAAACCCGTGCAGAACGCTTCCGCATACTGGATGCGCCAGCACTCTCTCCGCTGCCTCTGGCACCTTATGAATACACGGAATACAAAGCTGTGAAGGTTGGCCCTGACTACCACGTTGAATATGCCCGTCACTGGTACTCCGTTCCACACGAACTGGTCGGTCAGCGTCTGTCACTGAAGGCGGGGCAGTCGGTGGTACAGCTCTGGCACAAGGGGCAGTGTGTGGCGCAACATCCGCGCAGCACACATGAATATAAACACACAACCAATCCGCTTCACATGCCAGAGCGCCACCGGCAGCACGGGACATGGACACCGGAACGCCTGATCGAGCAGGGAAAACGTACGGGCCCGTCCACAGGCCGGGTGGTTGAATCCATGCTGAAGGCAAAACCCCATCCGGAACTGGCTTATCGTGCAGTTCTGGGGCTGCTGGCACTTCAGAAAAAATACGGCCCGGAACGGCTGGAAAAGGCCTGTTACGTTGCCCTGCACTATAACGCCCCTGACAGACGCTTTATCGACAATCTGCTGCGTCACCATCGGGAGAACCTGGAGCTTCCATTATCCCGCCAGGGCGAACAACATCCGGCATATGCTTCAGAGCATGAAAACCTGCGTGGTCCGGGCTACTACCACTGACAGAAGGAACAACAGTATGAGTGATAACCTGTTAAACAAACTGACCCAACTGAAACTCCCGGCGATGGCCGGGAGCCTGATACGGCAGCGGGAAACGCCTCAGACCTACGACGAACTGTCGTTCGAGGAAAGGCTGACGCTGCTGGTTGATGACGAGCTTCTGAGCAGGGAAAACAGCCGTGTGGCACGGTTGAGAAAAAATGCCGGCCTGAAATACCAGGCAACACCGGAAGGGCTGCGCTATCCGGCCTCAAGAGGTCTGCGGGCTGAACAGATGAGAGAACTGCTGAACGGCCACTACATAACCCACAGGAAAAACCTGCTGATAACCGGTCCGACAGGATGTGGCAAGAGCTGGATAGCCAATGCGCTGGGCGAACAGGCATGTCGACAGAAACACAGCGTCCGGTACTGTAGAACCGGGCGATTACTGGAACAACTGGCTCAGGGACGTGTTGATGGCAGCTGGCTGAAATATCTGAAACAGTTGCAAAAAATACAGGTTCTAATCCTGGACGATCTGGGGCTGGAACAGTTAAGTAACGCCCAGTGTAATGACCTTCTGGAGCTCATAGAGGATCGTTACGGACAAAGCAGCACGATAGTGGTAAGCCAGTTCCCGGTAGATAAATGGCATGGTCTGATGGAGAACCCAACAACAGCAGATGCCATCCTGGACAGACTGGTACATAACTCACACCGGGTGGTCCTTCAGGGAGAGTCACTGAGGAAAAATCCCCCGGTAGTGGAAAGCAGCGAAAAAACGCGTTAAAAAGCGGTAGAAAAAGTTAAGTTCCCGGTTGATCGAATGGATGCGAATCGCTGATCGGACTTCGATGCCAATCCGTGATCGAATAGAGCGGAATACGCAATCAACCCGGCGGCATTTCCGGAGTCGAACTTCATCACCTGCCACCAGTACCCATGTCAGTACTGCGCAGCCTGACGCGATTACCCGACTCAGCACTTCAGAGCCAGCCTCCGGCACCTGCCTGGCGATCGCCCCTGTACAACAAAATAAATCAACCATCGTCAGACGGCGCCCATTCGTATGCGCTCCCAGTGGCTCGCCTGAAAAATGCGTCAATATGAGTTCGCCGGAACGATACGTACACGCAGCCAAAACGTTTATCGTTGAACACCACATTTTTCTGGCTGATGTCCCATTCTTCACGCAGCGCGGCAATCAGTTGTGGTGTCCGGGTAAGCAACAAGCGAAAAGGCAGTTCAAAACTGGTGACGTAATCCACATTCAGCAGAGCAATACGCAGCCGTTCTTCTGGCCCGGCCTCTGTCTGCCGGCACTCCTCCAGAACATCCTGCCACTGCCGGCGAAGGCGTGGAGATTCATTCAGTTCTGTAAAGCAGTTTTTATCCGCCAGATAGTCAATTCGTATATGCATACTGAAGAGCATTCCGTATAAAGATTCAGCTGGCAAAACTTTATCAGTCTGTAAAAACTAACGGAAGAGTCGATATTTCTCCCGTCCATCACCGGATGATTGTTGCAATACCCCGTGGCATCAGAGACTGAACAGCCGTTTTTAACGCAACGTATTGCTCTGATGTATCAGGCCGGGCAACCCGAAAACACCTTTCCACCCGGCATTGTCCGCCAGCACTTATCACCTGCCAGGTCTGTTGCAGTAAATCCACCAGTTGCGCACATTCTTCATCAGCCATGACGCCGACTCGCGGATGGCAAATACTCGTCTGGCTGAGCAGCAACAGACATCGTATCTGTGCTCCTTCATGTTGTTCCCGCAACCAGCGTAATACCACCGGCGCTGATGGGCTGACCGTGTGATTATGCTCCGTAATACGTTCGTGTACCCGTCGGTGAAAGGAACTACAAAATGTCTGAATCTGTTGACCATAGATTCCTTCTGCCGAATAGAGCGTGAAGTGAAATGCCAACAGATTTGGCCAGTGCTCCACCACTTTGTGAACAAAACTCTGGATGTTCCCCACTCTGGAAGTAATGCTTCGATTATCTGCACTATTTTATCCCTGCTGAAATTTACTGAATCGGTGCAGAAACTTACAGCAGTACCCGGGACTGGTACCAAGACTGGGGGGCTCCATAATTTCTGTGCTGGATAGACTGATATTTAATTTTTATAATGCTCCTTGCTAAGACCGTATTTTTTCATTCTGAGATAGAGTTTTTTCCGCGGGATTTGTAAATATTCAGCAACCTCATTGATACGCCCCTGATGGATATTAAGCGCCTCTGTGATTATCTGTCGCTCAGCGTCCTCCACTCGCCTGTCAAGCGGTGCCGGGGTTCCGACGTGCATCAACGGGTTTGCTGTTTCTGCCAGCGGTAATATTCCTACAGTAAACAGTTCTGCTGCATTGGCCAGCTCTCGCACATTATTTGGCCACATGCGGCGCATCATCTCTTTGAGCATCTCTTTTCCCACTTCCGGAACAGGATGGTTAAGCCGTTGACATGCCTTACAAAGGTAGTGGCGAAACAGTGGTTCAATATCGTCGGGGCGTTGAGTTAATGGCAGGCAAGCGATTTGTGTCATTGCAAAGCAGTAATAGAGCTCCGCGATGATATGGTTGCTGGCGGCCAGCTCGACCAGCGAGGTGTCTCCAATACCAATCAGGCGAAAAGGTCTGTGTTCCTGGCTTTGTAACTGAACCAGATGGTACTGCTGTTCACGCGTCAGGTGTTCAGGATGGCTGAGCACTAATGTTCCCCCCTGAGCCAGCGCAATGAAATCATTAAGCTGTGGTGCATTGTCTGGTGTCAGCTCGCGGTAGACAAATTCGCCTTGTGCATTACGTCCAAATTGGTGCAGATAACGTGCACCGGTCATCCGTCCTGTGCCAGGGGCACCGTAGAGCCAGACGGCAATATCTGTCTCAGACAACTGCTGTAAACGTCGCCGATACTGATTTATCCATTCACTTCTCCCTATCAACTCCACCTGCAATGTCTGTTGGCAATACTGACGACGCGCAATGATTGATTGACGCTGGCGTAGCGCCTCTTCAACCAGAGAAAGCAATTTGCCGGGATCGACCGGTTTTTGCAAAAAATCCCACGCGCCTTTTTTCACCGCATCAACTGCCATTGGCACATCGCCGTGCCCGGTGATAAGCAGAATGGGGAGCTGTTGATCATCCTGGTGGAATAACATCATCAAATCGATACCAGAGCAGCCAGGCATACACACATCACTTAGCACAATGCCTGGCCAGTCTGGTTGTATCCACGCCTGTGCCTCAAAAGGATTGTTACAGGCAAAAACACGATAGCCCGACTGTTCAAGTAACTGTGTGTAGGCGTCCAGCACGTCAGCATCATCATCAATCAGCAGAATCGAATATTCACTACTTAGCATCTTCCACATCCGTTAGTCTGAATTGCAGTACCACACAGGCATTCCTGGTCATCGTTGATGCCAGCCGCAATTCCCCTTTCATTTGCTCCATCAACGACACACAAATTGAAAGACCAATACCCAGTCCTACTTCTTTACTGGTGGTAAACGGCTTCAATAACGAAGGCAACAATGCCTCAGGCCAGCCCGGGCCATTATCGCCAATGAATACGTTCAGCGTTTTACCCTGCATTTGCCAGTTAACGGTAATGACAGCGCCTTGCCCACAAACATCAAGCGCATTCGCCAGTACGTTAACCAGTACCTGCTGGGTTCTGACCTCATCGCCTGAAACTGTGGCTGTACCTTGCGGCAGAACAAGCGTAGCTTGCAGAGAGCGATGACGCATGGCTAGAAGTTCCCAGGCCGCACTGAACATCTGTGCTAAATCAACGGCATGGAGTGATGTTTCCAGTTCGGCGCGCCGGGTAAACTGCCGTAGTGAACGGATAATGGCGTCAATACGACTAATCACCCCTTCGGCTTTACCAAGCATCATGCTGGCCTGTTCTTTCTGGGTCTGTTCAATGGCCCTGCGGGCTGTAAACAGATACATTGACAGTGCATTTAGCGGCTGATTGATCTCGTGGGCCAGCGTGGTCATCGTTTGCCCGACTACCGCCAACTTTGCTGTCTGAATCAGTTCATCCTGGGTGGCACGCAGATCGGCTTCTATCACCTTTCGATCGGTAATTTCTTGTTCAAGTTGCTGTTTTTGCACATTGAGCTGCCCGAGAGTATGGCGTAATAATCCTGCAATTCTCCCCAGTTCATCATTCCCATAAACAGGAATAGTCGTTTCCGTGCCTCCCAGACCAATTTGCACAACGGCCTGATTCAGTAGGGTAAAGCGTTTCACCAACCGTGAGCGGATAAAATAATGGTTGAATACCCATGCCAGCAGTAACGCCAGTGCTGTCGCCACTAGGATCAGCCCACCGCTAACGCGAACAATTTGTTCCATTCGTTGATTAAACATCTGCATTTGTTGATGAGTACTGCCAAGCTGCGCTTCCAGTAACGTTCTGAAGCGACCCAGTGTCGCTTCCCTGGTGCGACTGGCATCCTCTAAGGCTTTTTGGGCGGCGACATATTCACGCATCGTATCCGGCATTTTATTTTTTACGATTCCCATATCCAGCAATTCATCGATAGTCTGCCTCAGGGTAATGGTGCCAGGCCAGTCATCCAGCATACGTATATTTTCATCTGCCGTTTTTTTCAGATTTTCAAAATAACGGAGATGAGTTTCCACCTGTGTGTCGTCATCACGTCCTGATTTGAGCTCATTGAGTCTGTCACGCAGATCGTCAACAATCTGATTTTCAATGCGTGCCAGGGTATAAACCTGCTGCTGTTCATTTTGCACTTCACGAGATCGCTTCAGATATTGCGCCGTATCGCCCTGTCGGGAGGCGATTTGATCCAGCAGCGTTCCCTGCTGCCAGGTGAAATCCTGCACTAAAGAATTAAGCTCGGTAGTAAAGTCATCGTGTAACCAGTCAATCCGCGCTGATAGCTCACTCACCTTTTCCCGTAGTAAAAACATGTTGTAAAGCGCACGATCCAACTCGGATAACAGTGATCGACTGTCCCGCAAAATGACCGTCAGTTGTTGGCGTTCCCGGGATGACAGTCCCCGACTAAGCCGTTCTATGGTGTCGAGATGCTGAATAATCTGGGTACGAAGTTGCAATCGCACCGTGGTGTTGGGAGCCTGCAAAAATTCATTTAGCTGGTCTACCACCAGATTCAGGTTCCCTTCAATAAGGAAAGCAGAGTGAATACGGGGAAAATACTCATCCAGCGAGTAACGAATTTGTGAGCTTTGTTCGTGCCATGAATACAGACTGACACTACTGACAATCAGGGTCAGTAGTGCCCCCATCAGAAATGCGCAACGTAAGCTGGTACTGATACTGACCTGTCTTAAACGCTGCCACAGCGTTATGTTTTTCATTTCAGCTCTTCCAGTTTTTTTATCGCCAGGCGCTGGTTATTCAGAAACCAGAGTTGCCATTTCATCATTTGCTGCTCGGTAAAACTTTTGTTATCGAACTGTGCCAGCCAGACGGGATCTTCACTGCTGGCCGCTGCAACGGGCACTTGTGTTAACAGTGCACGTATTTCTGGTAATGGTTTCTTCAGGCGTGCCTCGGTACTGTGCAGCGCTCGCCAGGCATCTTTTAGCTGTGCTAACCGAAAGCTAATTGCCGTATCAAACAAGCGCTGCACCAGACGCTGACGTTTCAGGATAAGGTGATAATTCAGCGGGGGTTGATTCATCAGGAGCTGTTGTTGCGTTGCCCGCGGATTGTCTGCGGCAAGTGGTGTCACCGGATATTTTCCTGTATTGGCATCGGCCAGAATACGCTGTCCTTTCGGACTTAACAGGTAGTGAATAAAGCGACGGGCTGCATCGGCGTGTGGGCTTTTCTTGAGAATTGCAACGTAGGTGGGAGATACCGCAGACCGGGGGAAATAGGTAAAAGAGAGATGGGGGTCATTTAACAGTAAATTAGCATAGTTATCGATAACGGGGCCGGCAACGCCGAGTCCGCTTTTTATTTTATCGGCTACGCCAAAACTGCGGGAGGAGATTGTCACCAGGTTTCCTGCACTTGTCAGCAACGTTTCCCATCCTTTCACCCAGCCTTTTTGCTGTAGTAATGACTCAACCATTAAATGGTTAGTATCTGAACGCGACGGACTACTCATCAATAAAGCGTCCTGATAGATCGGCAAAGCAAGATCGTCCCAGTCAGCAGGGGCAGGAAGGTGTTTTACAGAAAGCGCAGGACGATTAATGAGCAGACCAAAACCTGATATTGCTACTGCAACGGAGGTTGCACGGATCGACTCCGGCACCAGGTTTTGGCTTTCTGCGGGTGCATCATCAAACGGGGCCAGTTTCTGGTGCTCCTGAAGGTGCTGGAGCAGCATTGGTGATGAGGTCAGGATCAGATCGACGTTTTCTACGTTGGCCGTATCAAGCAACTGTTCCAGTGAGGCACTGGTGCGGTTAAGCGTACGGATCATTACCGACTCAGGCTCTGTTTGCCAGCGCTGTATTATCCACGCGGTAGCTCCGGGTGAGAATGTGGTGGCCATCACCAGTTCATTTCGTTGAGCCCTGACGGCCCCGGTATCCATCAACAACAGTAAAAGAATCATGGTTTTGATGCCGATTTCGCACCAGCTAAAAAATCGGTTTGTGATCCAGGTCATAAATATTAATACACCGCAAAAATCGCATTGAGACAAAAATTACCCGTTTCAGACACTTCGTCTGATAACACATCTGCTCAAAGAGAGCGTTAATATATTAATCAGTGATTACCCGATAATCAGCATGAGATTTGTTAATATCCGCACATGCTAACAATAAAACAGATAAAGCATAAATCTACCCTGTCTATGCATCAATAAAATGGGTCAAAAACATGCTTTGATTTTATTAATTTGTGTCAATTGTGACACATTTTTTCAGTTTGATGTTTCATCTCAATTATATAACTCTCATTGTCAGAATACTCCAGGTGTTCATATCAATATAAAATACAGGTGAAGACATGTTATCAATATTTAAAACGGGGCAAGCGGCGGATAGTGTTCCGGCGGAGAAAATTCAGGTGACATATCGTCGCTATCGTATGCAGGCGTTACTTAGTGTATTTCTGGGGTATCTTGCATACTATATCGTGCGTAATAATTTCACCTTATCGACGCCTTATCTTAAAGAGCAATTAGATCTCAGCGCCACACAAATTGGCGTACTGAGTAGCTGTATGCTTATCGCCTATGGTATCAGCAAAGGAGTGATGAGTAGCCTTGCCGATAAAGCCAGTCCGAAAGTCTTTATGGCGTGTGGGCTGGTGTTATGTGCCATCGTTAACGTTGGCCTGGGATTCAGCACCGCATTCTGGATTTTTGCGGTATTGGTTATTCTGAATGGTCTTTTCCAGGGAATGGGCGTTGGTCCTTCTTTCATCACTATTGCTAACTGGTTCCCTCGCCGGGAGCGTGGTCGGGTTGGTGCTTTCTGGAATATCTCTCATAACGTCGGTGGTGGTATTGTTGCACCCATTGTTGGTGCCGCTTTTGCCCTACTCGGCAGCGAGCACTGGCAAAGTGCGAGCTATATCGTTCCGGCCTGCGTGGCCATCGTTTTTGCGGTAATTGTGCTGATTCTCGGTAAAGGTTCCCCACGTCAGGAAGGTCTACCCTCTCTGGAAGAGATGATGCCGGAAGAAAAAGTCGTCCTGAATACCCGACAGACGGTAAAAGCACCAGAAAACATGAGTGCCTTTCAGATTTTCTGCACTTATGTATTACGCAATAAAAATGCCTGGTATGTCTCACTGGTTGACGTATTTGTATACATGGTACGCTTCGGGATGATTAGCTGGTTGCCTATTTATCTGCTGACGGTGAAACATTTTTCTAAAGAACAAATGAGCGTCGCGTTTTTATTTTTTGAATGGGCCGCAATCCCTTCCACGCTACTTGCCGGTTGGTTGTCAGACAAACTGTTTAAAGGGCGTCGTATGCCATTGGCGATGATTTGTATGGCGCTGATTTTCATTTGCCTGATTGGCTACTGGAAAAGTGAATCACTGTTTATGGTGACAATTTTTGCTGCCATTGTTGGTTGTCTGATTTACGTTCCACAATTTCTGGCTTCTGTTCAGACTATGGAGATCGTGCCCAGCTTTGCTGTTGGCTCCGCGGTAGGTTTACGTGGTTTTATGAGCTATATCTTCGGTGCATCTCTGGGCACCAGCCTGTTTGGTATTATGGTCGATCATATTGGCTGGCATGGCGGATTTTATCTTCTTGGCTGCGGTATTATTTGTTGCATCATTTTTTGCTGGTTATCACATCGTGGTGCAATTGAACTTGAACGTCACAGAGCCGCATATATAAAAGAACACTGATTACCTTCCCCAGGGCCATTTCCCTGGGGAGTGGAGCAAATTATGATTTATAAGATATCTGGCAATCAGAGATTAATATGGAAATTTTATAAAACTGATGACAATAAATGGAGGTGGTATTGTCATGAGAAAAATGGATATCTTATTTCTCAATCAGATAACGCATATAATTCGCAATTGTTATGCATTAAAAATGCTAAAAAACAGGGGTACTCAGACGAATCAGTCTTGCCACTTTTTCTACATATTTCCTACATTCAGGAAAAAGGCTGGAAATGGTATCAATATTATGACTGTGGATATATCGTAAAACAAGCATCTGTTTTCTTTCCGACATACCAAGCATGTATCATTGATGCTGAACAAGAATGTATTGGTATACTAGTTCAACTGTCTGAAAAAACTTGAGCCGCCCCTTGAAACGCCAGACAGTGGATGTATCTTAAAATAAGAGATAGGCTTGGATATATGTCTAACACTAGTTCTAATTTTGATATAACTGGAACTTTGCTGGGGCAGGAGCTTCGTAAACGTAAAACTCCTCAGAAAAAAAATTGCCATTACTCAGCAGACAACGGAGCCTGGCATGACGGTGTCCCATGTGGTGCATTTGCATGGTATTCAGCCCAGTCTGTTGTTTAAGTGGAAAAAACAATACCAGGAAGGAAGTCTCACTGCTGTTGCTGCCGGAGAGGATGTTGTTCCTGCCTCAGAACTGGCTGCCGCTATAAAAAATAAAAGAGTTACAGCTCTTGCTGGGTAAAAAAACATGGAAGTTGAGATCCTCAAAAAAGCCGCGGAGTACACCACTCTACTGTAGTTGCGCAAAGTCGGAGTGGACGATAATGTGATCGTCTATAAGGGCAACGCTATCATAGTCTTGTTCTGGCGCGTAAAAAAACGCGCTTACCTTAACGATAAGCGCGCCGCTGTTCAGGCCTTGAGTG
>OERD01000354.1_pt1 | contig 10869 bp, 13 predicted proteins | sample 1539941 | NCBI WGS metagenome assembly OERD01 (sample SAMEA3891242, study PRJEB23780) | metagenome | biome: terrestrial biome; feature: animal house; material: water of meat washing | place: Italy | collected 2015-05-12
TAGTGACAGAAAGAATGTCGGAAACGGCAGGAAGGGCGGTACAGGCTGCGAAGACGGGAAACGGGTTGTGTTGGGAATTAACGCACGTGAGGTGTGATGAGAACGACGCGCTTTTCGCCAGCTCCGTCTCCGGTGAATCCATTCACGACAAGGGACTGTTCCGGTCTGAGAGAAATGCTTTGTTCAACAGTCTGTTTTCGTTTCTGGTCTGTGGTCGAGAGTCGCAGAGTGATATTTCCGGGCGCACCGTGAATATCCGGTGATACCTGCATTCTGACACCGGGAGAGACATCTGCAGTGAAGGTATCCGGACCTACGGACGTTACCAGTGATTCAACACAGGGCGTATTCTGTATCATCCCGTGGAGCGTTTCAGGTGTCAGCGTCAGGCTGTCATTAAAAAATGCACTGCGTGAAATACTCCCCTGAGCACCGGCAAACAGGTCCGGATGGCGCTCATTAAGAAGGCTTCCGTATTTTTCCGCCAGGCAGATTGGGTTGCTGGCCGTTGTGTCTGTTCGCACGGTATCGACCGTGAATGTCACCTGCGGGTGATGTTCCCTGTGGCCTGTGCAGCCGGACAGCAGTGCGGCGGCTATCGTCATCCAGAGTAGTGGTTGTTTTTTCATGCTGTTAATTTCCTCTCAGGGTAAAAAGAAAGACTCGCACCGTCATGTCAATGGTAAGCGTACAGCCTGAACCGTCTGGTCAGAATCTGACGAATTAGACATAGGGGCAAATCCATGTTTATTTTGCATCCATCATCTCGCCCATCAGCAGTCGGATACGCTGCCAGGTGTCATGATCCAGTACAGGTGATGGTATTACCATGCAACCACTGTGCCCGGTAGCGGCGGCAGAAAGCATGGCTTTAACTTCGTAGGCATTGCCAGTAAGGATAACCCTCCCCGTCAACCCCAACACTGAGTTGGCGTGAATTGGTGGTGTGAATTCGATTTCGTTAATGTCCCGGCCAGTTAGGATGCGATTATTATCCGCATTGGCAGCACGGGAGGATACGTGTTTCATAAAGAACCTCATTGCGTTAATTTTGAACAAAATTGTTTGCTAAGCTACGGGATGTGAGAATAGTGGTTGATTTTGTCATAAGCTGGTCGTTTGTTAATGGACAAATCATTACCCGTTCATCAATGTTTGTAGGAAGTTCGCCAGGAGTAGGGACGCGCTCTCCTCGCTGGGCGGCTTGTGCCAGTGTTCGTAGCAGCAACACGCTGGCATGAAATATGGCCTGTTCTTTTGTGGCTGCGCTTGTTTCCAGGTCGAAATCACTCAGAGTCACAACGACTTGCCCGTTTCTGTTCTCGACCGTTGCCGGGTAGGGAACAAAATAGGGAGCGATTTTGCTGGTTTGCTTGCGTCGGGCATCGAGTTTACTGACAAGTTGATAAGCCCGAAGGTGTGTGTATCGTTTCAACATGTTCAGGGAGCGGTGACCGGAAATGGCTGCAATCTCCATAACGTTCAGTGTGCCGAGCTCGAACAGACGGCTGATGGCTTCATGACGGAGATCGTGAAAATGCAGATTTTCTATTTTCAGGTCCAGAAGTGCGGTACGCCAGGCGCTTTTGAAACCGGATGAGGTGTAACTGAACACATTGCCGTTTATCTGTTGTGGCAGAATTTGCAGGTAGTTGCGAGCTTTCCGGGAGAGTGGGACATCGCGTGGTAAACCATTTTTCGTTTCAGGAAGATGCGCCACTCCGTGCTGCAAATCGAGGTGTTCCCAGCGTAATGTGAGAATTTCCCCCTGTCGCATTGCTGTTTCCAGGGCCAGATGGAAGATAACGTAGAGCTGCTGATTTTTATCTCTGAAATAGCGGGAGAGTCGGCGTTCTTCGCCAGAAGTCAGGCGACGCTCTCGCCCATTACTGATTTTGGGTTTTCGGACCAGTTCAACAGGATTCATACGGCATGTCCCCCATTCCACACGGGCGATATTGAATAATGATGATAAAAGGGCAAGTTCAAGACGGACGGTGTTTCCGGTTATTTGACGCCCCGTTCGGGGGTTAATTTGCGCCAACCGTTGATCCCGATAATTGGCAATATCAACAGTGGTAATGTCATCCATATAGCGTTCAGCAATAGGGTGACGTTTAATCACATTTACGCGATAAAACTCCTGTAGATGGCCTTTTTTGTGGATGGATACTGTCTTCAGGTATTTGTCCAGCGCCCGGCTGATTGTCATTTTGCGAATTTTGATTTTTCGAAACATATCGGCCTTCCACGATAAAAACGGGGAAGGTAGGAATAGTGAAACGGAAATGCAATATCGCCGTGCCAATCCGGTGTGTGGCGAACGATTGGTGCACCTGACGGAAGTTACAGCAATCTGGGTTCTCACCGGGGAACATTTAACGGGAGAAATAACGGCAGAGGAACTTTGTTTGTGTACGCTTCCGGTGGAAATGGTGCCGGTGGCGGTGATTGCGCCAACACATCAAATCTTCAGGGCTATGTGAACGGCGCTTTCATTGGTATGAATGCCAGCAATAACCCCTCCTACGGAAAGACAGCATTTATTTCATTTGCCGTGCCAGTGGGAGCGTCATATCAAATCATCTCCAGACCAACACAAAATTACGCCTGTGGTAACGGTGTTTTCTCTGTGTATGCCTATCAGATGTGAGTCCCTAGCTGGCTTTAACAATGTAGTTGAATGCAATATTTTTGGGACGCATTTCTGTGGTACTCCCCTGTGCCCAGTATGGCATACCACTATGATGCCCTTTCAGCCATCCGCCACGTTCGTGATAGACGCCTGATTGATCGGCCTGATAACTCAGGAGTTGTCTGTTCCGATCACCATCAAGTCCCTTCCCGTTATCCCAGCCACGGATAAAAACACCGCGCAGATCGGGCAATTTACAGCCAGGATAAGCACGGGCAAGCTGAGGATACCGGGAACAGGAAAACGACTGGCCGTTCATCAACAGATAGCCTTGTGGAGGAGTGGCAGATGGCCATGGGATAGGGCTTCCCACAGGGTAGGATTCAAAGCCAATCCACACACCGGATTGGCACGAAAGTATTGCCCCTTTACTGTCGCGGCCTACAAGTCCGTCCGGTGAGCAGGAAGTACCTGCGGTGGCTGTTTTATCCAGCTGTAAATACTCACCCGTGGAAAGACGCCCCTCAGACCGGACAGTTCCACCACTGACTTTTCCTCCTTTGAGCTCTCCTTCGGTTGTGATCCCTTTGTTGTTAACAGCACGTATCCATTGGCTGTCCGTCATGGTGAAACCGCCTCCGTGCGTCGTGTTCATCCACCCCTTGTTGTTTCTGGTGATAAGCCAGCCGTCTTCGCTGGTTATATCGCCTTTCACCGTGGCTTTCTGACCATTGAGGTTACCGGCGTTATTGATGTCATTTCCGCTCATGTTGATAGCTGTGTGCATCTGGTTCAGCTCTGGTCTCCCCGGGACCTGGAAACGATACAACCTGTCGCTTTCCTGCAGATCATCACCCGTCATGACGACGGCAATGTGACCTGCCGAACAGGTGAGTCCGTAATCCCCCGGTTTGTCTGTCCAGGCGCCGAATGCGCCGGTTGCTGTTCCGTTTTTACCAATATAACCACCCAGCCCGGGAAGCTGTCCTGCCACACTGCGCAGACCATCTTCTTTGATATTCTGCCCCCCTGTTGAGCAGGTCAGGGCTTCAAGACGTCCTGTAGTCTGGTTACGGCGGATACCCGTGATATAACTCTGCCCAAACGGAGAATGATTAAATCCCTGTTTCAGGTATCCCTTGCGAATCAAATCATCGGCTGTAAAGTTTGCCGGAAGGCTGCCGTTGTGCAGAGTGGCATTGTTATCGGCAATGTAATTTCTGGCTGCGGTATTGTAGGCATCTGCATGAGAAGCAGCACTCTGGTAAAGCTGTTCATTCAGCCAGTTTTCTATTTCGGAATAAATCAGCGGCGTGGCGATACCAATCACTATCAGTCCCGCCAGTATTTCAAGCAGAATAAAACCTTTGTCGTCATCGTGTCTGAACTTTTTCACGTGAATATCTCCGATGTGTGGATAACGGAATCAGGGAAGAGGGTCAGCACATACAGGGACGCGCAGAGAAACGGGGCAAACGGCAGCGCCAGCTGGCGTCTGCGACGGCAGAAAATGAGGATAAACAGAAATGCTCCGGAGGCTGCGGCGGTGATTATGAGTGGAGTGTGTTGCGGTTGCGTCCACATTGCGATCCCCGCAATCAGGAACACATCACCAAGGCCGAGCGCTTCCGTCCCTTTCGCTGCCAGAAAAATGCGTCGTAACAGGTATATCATGCCGAACCACAGTGACGCGTTGAGCAGGGCATGAGCCAGTGAGTCCTGGCTGTATCTGAACGCTGCGCCCAGAATAATAAGAGAAAGCGTGAATATCCGGGGAAGCCGACAGACGGCGATGTCCGTCAGCGTCATTACAGTTAATAATCCCGTCAGAATGGAAAGGAATAACAGCCCCGTGGCTTCAACACCATATGCGCCGTTGAGGCTGACACTCACTATGGCCAGAAGGCAACACACGTACACCACCGGCCTGGGCGGCCGGGTGTCGTGTACTGCTGACAGGTAGAGAGCGGCGGTGATGTATGCAAGATAAAGAATAACCGCCAGGATGATGATTATTATTGTCATGCTCAGTAATGCGCTCACCGTCACCTCGTATTTATTAATATTGTCTGAAATACCGGTTGTGGATTTTTCGGGCATATATCATGCGCCGGGCTGTGTTATTTTTGCTGAAACCGGCGTTATAGCTGCCAAGGCATTCCCAGTTAACGCCGCAGCGTTGAAAATGGCGGGCCAGTATCCAGGCACCGGTATGAATATTCAGGCAGGGCTTTTTAAGCAGTTCATCCTTGTTTTTAATGACGCCCAGTTTTTTCAGTTCAGGAATATGCACTGAATTAATCTGCATTATTCCGTAATCCGTACTGATGATTTTTCCGGATTTGTTTTTATTGTGATTTATCGCAGTGGCGACCAGGCCGCTTTCCTGCTGTGCAATGGTTTTCAGAAGCTCAGGGGCAATCAGGTAACGTTTTCCGGCCTGAATAAAACAGGAATCGAGATGATTATTATTCATCACAGATGCGATTGATGTGTGACTGAATAAAAGCAGGACAGAGAGATATAACCATTTCATTATGATAATCCCGGCAGTGACAGCATCCTCTGGTATTTAAGGATGCTGTCCGGAAACATTAGCTGTTTGTTTCAAGGGTGATGTTATTTTTGTCGTTACTACATACTGTTACGGGATCCACAGTAGCCGGGGCGGTATTCATGATTTTGGTAAACATGGATGAACTGCGCAGGCTGTTAATGAGTTCCACGCAATTTTCTTTCGGTACATTATTGCTGGTAATCGTATAACCATACTTATCTGCTGTTGCCTTAATGGTGACATCACCGCCCCAGGCATTTTTGGCCTTGTTACCACCGGCGATCATATCGGCCGGCAGGGAACCACTCTGCGTCAGCGTTTTGATATAATCACTGCTGGTATATTGTCCCTGGAACTTGTACTGCTTCATTTTGGTTGCAATGGTCTGCAGGTTTTTCAGTTCGCGCTGGTTATCACTGGATGACATGGTACTGGACATCTGACTTATTGCGAGAGCAACCACAATACCGATAATAATCAGTGCGCCGGCAACTTCCAGTAAGGTTAAACCTTTATCCTCCTCTTTCTCTTTTTTTAAAGCAAAATAAGAATAAAGACATGATCTGAAGTTCATATATCACTCCTGGTTTATGGGATGTTTCAGAAATATTCTGTATGCGGGATTATTGTTTCAGCATGTCGCTGATACTGTAGATGGCAGATATCATGTTAAGAATAAAAAAGAAGACAAAACCTCCTGATATACCGGTAATAATTAATCCAATTCGTTTTACCCGTTTTTTTGCTTCCTCCAGCCACTGATCGGCATAGAGTGCCATGGTTGCCACACTGTCCTCCCTTTCGGAGTTCAGGAGCAGTTTATTGATGCATATTCTGGACGGAAAATCGTAACCGGAATTTCGCATTGCTGTGGCCAGATTCTGACCGGATAATACATGTTTTCGTATTGCCTGAATTCTCTCCTTTAACCATTTATTCTTTTCTGCACCTTTTTCCATTCGGAGCAGCGCCTGCGAAAGAGGAATATTAATCTGCAGCATGGATGAAATACTGAACAGATAATTCACCCCGTGTAAGGTCTGATACAGTGACCAGGGGGGAGCCTTGTCCAGCATCCTCCGGCCGGGGCCGGTATACCGGCTGAATGAAAAACGGATCAGAAGCGTCAGGGCGAAAATGGTCCCACAGAGCCAGAATCCGTACCCGATGAAAAATTCCGACATGCCGGCAAGCAATTTCATCTGGAATGACCATTTATCTTCTGAAGCAAACGCACTGACGATGGGGATGATACGGGTATGGGCGTTGTACATATTCACCACACAGAGCGAAAGCAGCAGAAGGGGGTAGAGGCAGACGGCAATGAGGCTGGATGTCATTTCCCGCCGGGCTTTAACGGTTCTGGCCACCTGGAAAAGGGCGTCGGCAATATTTCCGCGCTCTTCCCCGTTTCTGATTAACGTGGCTTCCTCCGGTGGCACCCAGGTTAACAGGGCACCGGATAACATGCCGCTGGCTTTGATGGAATCGATGCATTCTTTTGCCAGAAAATACATGCCGGATGTGCCTTTCTTTTCACCAAAATCGGTTTCGATCTCGCAGAGAAATTCGAGTGCACGCAGGGACGGCGTTCCGTCACGTATCATGCCGCCCAGGGCTTCGTAGAACTCCACCCGGTTCAGGGCAAAGGTTTTTCTGGCTATCCAGACAGTCAGTGCTGTCAGCTCAATGTCGGTGTTGTTGAGTTTTTCCAGAAATCTCATGTCAGTGCAGCAGCGTATAGCTGTCCTCGTCGATGGGAGAGATGTAATGGGCCGCCAGCGGATCAACCTGCCCGCTGTTGATTTTTCCCAGCAGATGCTGATTTCGTGTCATGCCGCCCAGCTCCCGGTGCCAGTATGTTCTGGCCTCAATACGCCCCTTTTCCCGGTACAACTGGAAAAAACGGGCATCCGGGGAGATGACTTCTGCGATCACCGTTCGTCCTGTCACGCCACGCCAGCAGTGCGGGCAGCCTTCATGATTTCGCAGATATACCTGGTCCGGGTTGCAGACGCTTTCCACCAGGCGCCGTTCATCATCCGTGCGCTCGGTAGCCACCTCATGCCAGGGGCGACGGCAGTGCGGACATATCAGCTGAACCAGACGCTGGCTCAGCAGGCCAATGAACAGTTGCGGGTCGGCAATCATCCTGGCCTGTACCCCCTCCATCTCAAGACGTTCGAGGATGTTAATCGGGTCGTTCGCATGGATGGTGGTCAGCATCAGATGCCCGGTCATGGCGGCTTTTATTGCCGTAATGGCGGAATCGTGGTCACGGATTTCGCCGTTCAGGATCCCGTCAGGGTCAAGACGCAGTGCTGATTTAATGGAGTCCACCCAGCCCTGTGCGGAATCCATGACGGCAGTCTGAATGGCACCGGGTATACGGCCCTCTGGCGGGGATTCAATGGTGAACAGCCTGCGACGGGGCAGAAGAATACCGCCGGTATTGTTGAAGCCGTACTGTTCAAGGTACGCCGCAGAGGCGGTTCTCAGCGTGGTGGATTTTCCTGAACCTGTTGGTCCTGAGAGCGTGATAATACCTTCAGGGCGCTGCAGAATACGGCGCAGGGTGCGCTCCTGCTCAGGGTGGTAGCCCAGCATGCTGAAGGTCGGGATTTGCTGACTGTCATCCTTGATCAGACGGAGCACAGCATAGAGGCCGCCCACGCAGGGATAGTGGGAGTAGCGTGCACCAAACAGACCGGCCAGTTTCAGGTACTGCTCTGAAAGACGCGCATCCTGAGGCACCCCGGGATCAAACTGTGTGCCCTTGATGACGTCGGTCATGCCGGAATAGGTGGCCCCCAGTAATTCGAGACCTTCTTCTTTCCGGAGGATATCGAGCACTTCCAGTTCGCCGTGAACCCGGGCTTCCACATAGGTGAAGTCCGTGTTGTCTCGTCCCGGGGTCATATGAAGGTCTGAGGCACCAAGAGAGGCAGAATGGCGGATATAGCCGAGCATTTTCTGCTGTACCGGGTTAATGACGCTTTCATCACCGGCGGTTGTGGTGTCCTGTCTGAGGCGGGCTATCACATCCAGGGTGGTGAATTCAAAGTCTCCCACACGCCCCTGATGACGTGCGCGCAGGCGGGTCAGATATTCCTGGACGGCACGCAGATGTTTTTTTCCCTCCACGACCCTGACCCGCAGATGACCGGTTTTATCTGTGTCGATAGCCACATAATCCAGAATGTCATCCGGTGGCAGGTCTGCAGGCTCCAACATAAGGCCTCCTTACGGGCAGCGGCGCCCGGAAAATATGTTTTCTGTTATTAAGCGAGGGAAATAATCAGTTCTTCTGCGGAGAGAATCTGGACATTTTCAGCACAGGCTTAACAGTGTAAAAATGATTACGCCTCCAAAAGCGAATAACAGGGGAATGTTTTTCTCCGGCTGTGTTGATCTCAGCGTTAATACCGGTGTGGCGAGAGCGTAAAAAATAATACCTGCGGTATAAATAAAATAAGGTGTGATGCCGGACAGATTACATACACTGGCGAATATCATAAGCATGACGGCAACTACCGATAAAATAATGGAAGTATTCTTCCATTCACCAGATGGTGTAAGTGAAATGATATCGCCATCCTGTTTATAGTTCGTGTTCAGCTTCAGGAAATGACGGATATCTTTCAGCGTGTTCAGTTTCTGCTGGATATCTTCCACAAGTTCCTGTCTGTCGGTTTTTTCACGGAGCAGCTGGAATTTTGTCTCCCTCAGTACAGATATAATACGGTCCACCTGGCCGGGGGAGGGATAGTAATGATGTTCGAGCATCCACCGGATATCGGCGATTAACCGGTCAGTTACCGGTGTATTACCGTTGTTAATGAGAGGTGTTTCGTGCATCCACTGAAATATGCGGTAGATATGTTGCTTAACAAAAATAAAATCATCGGTGGTTTTATTCTCCAGCATGAGATATATCCCGTCGAGTGTTAATAATAAAACGTCCCGGGTGTGAGGTGATTTGTGATGTATTGTACGGAATATCATTTCTGCACTGTAATCGTTTACGCAGGTGATATATCACACCAGAGTAAATACAGCGGAATGAAGCTGTAGAGTGACCAGAAAAGCCCGACGGGATCTTTTGCCCACAGGCATAAGAATGTCAGTCCGGTGCACCATGCGCCGGCAAGTGCCGCGCATAATTCAGCGCCTCCGGAATTGCCGCTCTTCATCATATAACAGAGCGCGATCAGCAGTGGGATAATGAAGACGAGCGGCAGGACAAAGGATTCGGCTGCGGATATCCATTCCCGGTAAAGCCAGCGGTCGTTTAATCTGTCGGCATCATATTTCAGACAGTTGCTCAGGAACGCCAGATCGTTCATGAGGGGGGCGTCCTGGCCATACTGCGCCGCGAGGCGCATTCTGGCACCCCACAACCGGGCACTCAGGGCACGGAGTTGTGCCGGGGTGACCTGTTTTCCCCGACAAAGTTGTACCTGTAATTGTGTTGCCTCGTGGACAATATCTGTGTGGTTCACCCCATATTCTGCAGCGGCTGTTTCCAGGTCACGGATGATCAGGCTGAGCCAGGATATCAGTTCACTGATGTTCATTGTCGTTCATCCTTTTGTACGAACAGCCGCCTGTACTGGCGGCCGGTTTCATGGTCGCAGGGTTTTTCTGATGCCGGACTGCTCCAGTACCACACTGTCCGGTGTGATTTTCTCCACGAGATAAGGGGTTCCGGGGATGTTCTGGCCCGTCTTCACATCGGTGATGTGTCCACCCGAAAGTTCTATCCGGGCGCTCAGCTGAGGCTGTACACCAAATATTTCTGTCAGACGGGGGGATGTCGCCGTCGACGGGGCAGTCGGGATGGCGGACGTGCTTTCCTGCGGACGACCGGGCTCTGCGGGAATACCCTGCTCCAGCATGCGCAGTTCATGACGGATTTTCTCTCTCGCCAGCATGGCTTCATACAGGGCTGTTTCGTCCTGTATCCGCTCAATCTGCAGTTGCCGGGGACTCTGTTCCTCTGCGTTTCCGGTTGTGGCCATTGCCGTTGCCGGTAACAGCAGCGCTGAAACCAGAAGGGCTTTTGTTTTAGCGTGCATAATATTTACCTGTAAATTGATAGTGGAAACGACCGTTCTCCAGTTGTCGTGTGACAGAGATAAAACGGACAGAAGGCGCCTTCAGACGTTCAACCAGCTGGTATGCCGGGAGTAGCGTCTGTATCTGAAGGTCATACTCTTTCCACGGAGGCTGGATAATATTTCCGTTTTCATCGGTGACGCTGTTACTGACCTCCTGCCAGTCCAGCGTCAGTGGCATTGACTGAGCAAGCGTGGTCAGTTGTTCTTGCAGGACAGAGCTTTCCGGCAGAGCATCAACGTCGACGGGATGTTCAGGCAGGCGGAAGCTGACTGGCAGGCCAATGCCGCCGGTCTTTTCTTCCGGCATCACAATAAAGGGGCGGGTGCCCGTCATATCACTGATGCGCCGGATGAAGTCAGTCACTGTCGCGCCAGCTGTATTAGTGTACGAGGCGCGAAGATTGCCGCTGCCGCCGTCAGTTGAACATTCAGCCAGCGAATAACGCCATCCGGAGGCAGACAGTGGCAGTGACGTCCATATGTCAGCACATCCCTGGATAAAGGCGTCGGTTTCGGGGAGTCCGGGCCAGGGGGGACTGATTTGTTCCTCTGTGACC
>OERD01000355.1_pt1 | contig 10823 bp, 6 predicted proteins | sample 1539941 | NCBI WGS metagenome assembly OERD01 (sample SAMEA3891242, study PRJEB23780) | metagenome | biome: terrestrial biome; feature: animal house; material: water of meat washing | place: Italy | collected 2015-05-12
ACACTGATTGCTCTTGACCATTCACCGTCTGCTTTTTTGTGGATGGATTATCTTCTTGTAATCCATACCCTAGTTCCAAAGATAAGGTATGTATATCACTTGGCGTATAATCGAACTTTAAATTAGCATTTTGATCTCGACTACCTGACTGTCCAGTTGCTCGACTACCAGCTATACCAGGCTTACTTCTATCTGACGTTTGATAGCCTTGATCTGCTTCTTGCTCTGTAATACCAACTGTAGCTCGCATGCCTAATTGGCTAGTCAAAGGTCCATAACCGACTAAACCAGATTGAATAGTTCTTCCTCGATCAGAAGACGTGGTTGGCATTGTGTGATTTAAAGTAAATGATCCTCCCCACTCTTCTGGAATCTTTTTAGTAATAATATTAATTACACCACCCATGGCATCAGAACCATATAAAGTAGACATTGGTCCGCGTACAACTTCAATACGCTCAATCATCTCTGGTCTAACCCAATTCAGATCCTGATGTCCTAAATTGGCACGATAGTTTGTATCTCGAGATGAACCGACACGTTTACCATCAATCAAAATAAGAGTGTAGTTTTCTGGCATACCACGTATTTGTATTTTTGATCCAGCTCCATTAGAACTTAACCCACCACTTACACCCGGAACTCGCTTCAAAACATCAGCAAGACTAGAAACGGGCTGTTTCTGAATCTCCTCAGCTGTAATTATACTAATTGATGCTGGAGCGGACTTTACATCCACCGCTTGACCACTTGCCGTCACAACAATCGTTTGTAATTGTGTTGTATCTTTTTCTGCCCCATTAGTCAGCGATTCATTCGCCATCGCAAATGAACTCATTGCCCCTACAACAGCCAAAGCCAAAGTTGATCTCGTCAGATTTTTACCCATAACGCATACACCCAAATACAAAAGAAGGAGAGATTGTGTAAATTTCGTAGGGCATTTTAACAAATGACAAACATATTGCAATTAATATTAATAATTATTCTCAATTACATTTTGGCTTTAGATAAAATATAACCCCCTAATTTAAGGAGGTTATTTATTAAAATGGTTTAAAATTATTTGAAGTACGCGCCTTCTGCCTGCGTATGATCCGTCTGGTCAATCACACGACGTAACTCAGGAATGTGTTGTTGCAGAGTCGTTTCAACACCCTGTTTCAGCGTGACATCAATTGCTGAACAGCCTTGGCAACCACCACCGAATTTCAGTACAGCCGTTAAACCATGCTCTTCATCTTCAACGACTTCAACCAATGCACAGTTACCACCATGCCCTGCTAGACCTGGGTTAATTTCAGACTGAAGAATATACGTAATACGCTCTTCAATCGATGCATCAGGACCGACGCGTGGTACTTTCGAGTTTGGTGCACGGAAAGTTAACTGCCCACCAAAACGGTCTTTGTTGTAATCAATCACTGCATCTAATAAGTATGGAATAGACGGTGTATCGATATACGCAGGAAAATCTGGATAATCTTGACGGTAATCGGTTGGGATCACTTCTTCAGGCGCACTATATGCCATACAACATTCAGCACGTGGTGTACCCGGATTTTCAACAAATACACGTACAGCAATGCCCGGTGTATTTTGTTTTTCTAATAAATCACGTAAATACTCTTGTGCAGTCGGAGTAATCAATAAGTTTGGAATTTCCTCTGCAACTGCAGTGCTGCTGTTCTCAGTCGACATAACAATCATTTCCTCAAGCTGAAGTTGCTATTTTAACTGAAGATGCGGGGTAATTAAAAAAAATCAACCAAAATTGTCGGATTTATTGTGAAAGTTCATCTTTTCGCTCAATTTAATGGCATTATGACCACAAGATAGTTATATGCAGAACATCTCAGAAATGTTGGATTTACCTTTTAATCATACAGTTACGATCATTATTATTACGGTCATTATTTCTATGGTGGCATTTTCAAATCAGAACGTGATGAACCGACTGATTTTCTGGCCTCCTGCGATGCAACGTGGACAATACGATCGTTTTATTACCCATGGCTTTATTCATGCCGATGGTATGCATCTCCTGTTCAATATGTTCACCCTGTTTTTCTTTGGTAGCATCATTGAAAGTTTTTACCGTCAATACTTCTATGAGTTAGGTTTTGTTTTGTTTTATTTGGGTGGTTTAATTTTTGCCATTTTACCAAGTTATTTAAAACATAAGAATGATGTGCGCTGGGCAAGCCTTGGTGCTTCTGGTGCGGTCTCTGCGGTATTGTTCGCTTATGTGTTGTTTGAACCTTGGAAGCTGATTTTTGTGTTTTTTATTCCAGTACCTGCGATTATTTTTGCAGTGTTGTACGTGGCATATAGCATCTGGTCAGGTAAAAAAGGCAACTCCAACATCAATCATAGCGCCCATCTTTGGGGAGCTGCTTATGGGGTCATCATGACCTTAATTTTAGAGCCGCGTCTTATCCCACACTTTCTGAACAAATTAACCCAGTTACCTATTTAAAGCCGAACCCCTAGATTGCAAATGGATTGCATCCATACACATATAGGCTCAGTAACATTTTTTCACAGCAACGGGTGGTCCTGATTTTTACAATAAACATCAGAACAACTATAAACCAAGGAAATTGCGATGAAAATAATGTCTATATTGGCAACCTTGATGATCAGTCTCAGTTTTACAGCCTGTGCGGTACACACTCCTGAAGGGAGTATCATCGTCGATGATCGTTCTTATTATCCTCATGGCCAAAGCGATTTCTGCCCACTAGGACAGGCCAAAAAGGTCGCTGCTAAACTCAAAAGCCTTCTATTCAGAAGGCTTTTTTATTACATATATTTTTACATAAATTTGGCATGAAATGCCAAGCAGGAATTTGATTTGGCATAGATAATGTTTACAACTGTATATAAATAGCAAATGCCAGTGAGATTTCTTGCATGTCCAATCCCTTAGATGGTCTTCAATTTCCAATTTACTCGAAAACACAAAAAGTTAGTACCTCACGTACAGGGAAAGAGATTATTGCAGAGGCCTTAGCCAATGTTGATCACCAAAGCTCTGTTACTGCACTTACAGAAAAGAACTGGCGTAAACAATATCCACGCTATTTTAAATCCTTAGTTGAATTTGGGATTCGTAATCAAATTGCACCGATTCAAATGGCACAAGATGGGCTCAACAAAGCACATAATGTGTTTGAGTTTTATCGCGATGGCCAAAAGCATCTCCTCAAAGATGTAATGTCACTTGAAAGCGCACCACTGCATACTATTAAACTCAAAGGCGAAAGTCATGCGACGCCTGAATGGTCAGTGCCTTATAAAGGCCAACAACTCAAAGGGGGTGCTTTACTTGCACAAATCCAAACATGGTTAGATGCAGGTGTGATTGAACCCAGTCATGCTGAAGCACTGATTGCTTGTGTGGAACATCCTGAATGGTTTGATTTATCAGATCGCACAATGGTTTTGTTCGGTGCGGCATCTGAAGCGGGTCCACTCACATGGTTAGCCCAATGGAAAGCCAATATTGTGGCAGTTGATTTACCGAATAGCCGCGTGTGGAGCAAAATTTTAGACACCATTCAACACGGCAATGCCACGCTATATGCCCCATCAGTTGAAGCTTTGAGCGCGGAAACACCTGTGTCTGTGCTTAAAGAAAAACTTGGTGCGAACTTACTGACACAAGTGCCTGAAATTGCACAATGGTTGGTACAAAACCCACATCAGTTAGATTTGGCCGCGATTGCGTATTTGGATGGTGAAAAGCATGTCCGTGTTTCTGTTGCAATGGATGCGATTATGCAATATGTCAGTGCGCAAAAAGCAGATACCAGTTTGATGTATATGTGTACACCTACCGATGTCTATGCAGTTCCAGAGGAAGTCATTACAGCATCTGAGCAAAAGTTCAGTGGACGCTCTAAAACTCAGCAGATGATCAGTAAAAGTATTTCAACCCTCAGCGGGCAACTGTTCTTTAAGAAAAACCTACATGACCTCGTCGAGTCGGATAATACGAAGTCTTATGGCATCACCGACTGTTTAGTGATTGAACAAGGGCCGAACTATGCGTTGGCTAAACGTATTCAACAGTGGCGTGCAACGCTTGCTCGATCAGAAGGTCAGCGTGTCAGCATCAATATTGCACCATCAACCACCACGCATTCTGTCACCAAAAATCCACTGCTCAAAGCCGCATTTAATGGAGCGAGCTTGTTTGATGTTGAAGCCTTTAAACCTGAAACTACCAATGCCATCATGGCGGCTTTATGGATCCATGACCTGCGTAATCCTGCGTCTGTAGCCAATCCAGAGAACAAACTTGAACATCCATTAGAGCTGATGATGCATGGTGCCAATCACGGTGGCTTATGGCGTGTAGCTTATTTAGCACGTACTGCACTGCCCTTTGCAGCACTTTATGGCTTTGCCGCAGATAAACTACCTTTAGACAAAGTCTGGGCGAAGTTCAAAAAGTAAAATATGAACAGCATCGTTCATAAAATACAGAGCTAAAAAAAAACGCTACCTTAGGTAGCGTTTTTTATTATTGGTTTTTACCAATCAGATTAAACAAACTGTAGAAACAACCAGAACAAACCACCTGATAAACAGATCGTTGCTGGCAAGGTAAAGATCCAAGCCGAAAGAATGGTTCTCACTGTTGCAAAGTTTAGACCTGACTTATTCGCCACCATGGTCCCTGCTACCGCAGAGTTCAACACGTGGGTGGTCGATACTGGCATACCAAAGCCATCAGCAGCTGCAATCGTGGTCATCGCCACCAATTCTGCTGACATGCCTTGACCATAAGTCATATGGTTTTTACCAATACGCTCACCTACAGTCACGACAATACGCTTCCAACCGACCATCGTACCTAGACCTAAAGCCAATGCCACAGCCACTTTCACCCATGTTGGGATGTACTGTAAGAATGAATCTAAGTTACTACGATATTCTTTTACTGTCTTCTTGCCCGCTTCAGACATCGCTGGCAATTGATCCGCTTTATCCAAACGTTTGAACGCTGTCGTGCTTAAGTACATGTCATTACGTAGTGCAGAAACTTCAGCTTCAGGAATATCTTTAAGATCTCCATAATGGCCAACACGCTCACCCAAATGATCTGTCAAACTGGCTAAAGCAGGTACGACTTCTGGGGTCATTTCTTTGGTTTGAATATATTGCGTGATCACCGTACGGGCTTTTTCATCTGCAATATCGTTATGATTCGGATAAATCACAGCCGCAGTTTGATCTGAAAGTTGAGCAAATGACTGAATGTGCTGTGAATCTAAATTCTTATTTAAAGAATAAGCCAAAGGCACAATACCAATCAAAATCAGCATGATTAGCCCCATACCTTTTTGACCGTCATTTGAACCGTGCGCAAAACTTACACCCGTGCAAGTAAAAATCAAAATGGCACGAATCAGTGGCGGTGGTGGTTTGTTGCCTTCAGGTGGTTGGAACAGTTCCAGTTGTTTCTTAAAGATTTTTTTTACCAATAAGAATAACACTGCTGCAAAAGCAAAACCGATCATAGGTGAAAACAGTAAAGCTTTACCGACTTTAATCACCTGATCCATATCGACACCCGAAGCGCCGCTACCCGAATGCATCAGGTAGTTCATGATGCCCACACCTAAGATTGAACCAATCAAAGTATGTGAACTTGATGCTGGAATACCCAAGAACCATGTGCCCAAGTTCCACAAAATCGCAGCAATCAACATGGCAAACACCATGGCAAAACCTGCGCCTGAGCTGACATTCATAATCAACTCAACGGGCAGCAGCGCAATAATACCGTAAGCCACTGCACCACTTGCGACCATAACCCCAAGGAAGTTACAGAAACCAGCCCACATCACCGCAACAGGCGCAGACAGTGCATTGGTATAAATGACCGTTGCAACCGCATTGGCAGTGTCGTGAAAGCCATTTACAAACTCAAAACCCAAAGCAATGAACAACGCCGTCGCTAAAAGGATTAAAGAGTAAAGATTCAGTGCAGGAACATGCGATAAGTCAGCAGAAAGCTGAAAGCCAATATAAATTAGCGTTGAAATAATGACCGTTAAAAACACCGGCATAAAAAATTTCGGTGTAGGTACGTGCACATTCGTCGACTTGACCTGTGTCACGTGCACCTGATCTTGGACGGGAGGAATATTAGAATTCATGCAGACGGCTAAAGAGGATATCAATATCCCCTATTGTTCAATTTAATTGTGACAATTATATGACAAATGCGTGTCACATGAAGCCAATTTTTTCATAATTGGCTTATTTTAGATCAGCAGTAAATCGCTTATAAGCCTTGAACGCACTGTGCTGGCTCAAAATTTAATTTTTCGGTGCGGATTACGCTGAATTATTTTCTTACATTTGGCTGTGCTGTCTGTAACAATCTGCTCCAATCAATATTCTTTCATCTCTACTTATTCTGATCTATTAACATAACGGGTCTATATTTCACTTTCGTGAAAACTAAAGCTAAATCAGCCTTTTTTATTTGCCATATAGCCAATACCACTTGAATTAGGCATCAATCAACCTGCTTTTCTGCTAAAATATTGCACGTTTTGAAAACCTGTTTGTGAGTTTTGAATGTCTACACTTGCCACCTTAAAAGCACTTCTTGCCGAGCGCATCCTTATTATCGATGGTGCAATGGGTACCATGATTCAGCGTCACAAGCTCGAAGAAGAAGATTATCGTGGTGAACGCTTTGTAGATTGGGCTTCTGACCTCAAAGGCAACAACGACCTTTTGGTGCTGACTCAGCCACAAATTATTCAAGGCATTCATGAAGCTTACCTCGATGCAGGTGCAGACATTATTGAAACCAACAGCTTTAACGGCACACGTGTTTCAATGTCTGACTACCACATGGAAGACCTTGTTCCAGAGATCAACCGTGAAGCAGCACGTTTAGCGCGTGCAGCATGCGACAAATATTCAACCCCAGATAAACCACGTTTTGTTGCAGGCGTACTTGGCCCAACCTCACGTACTTGTTCAATTTCACCCAATGTAAATGACCCTGCCTTCCGTAACATTACCTTTGATGAACTGAAAGAAAACTATATTGAAGCAACGCACGCCTTAATCGAAGGTGGTGCAGACATCCTCTTGATCGAAACCGTGTTCGATACCTTAAACTGTAAAGCTGCGATCTTTGCAGTAAAAGAAGTGTTCAAACAACTTGGTCGTGAACTTCCACTCATGATCTCGGGCACCATTACCGATGCATCTGGTCGTACCTTAACAGGTCAAACCGCAGAAGCGTTCTGGAACTCGGTGCGTCATGGTGACTTACTCTCAATTGGTTTTAACTGTGCCTTGGGTGCAGATGCCATGCGTCCACACGTGAAAACCATTGCTGATGTAGCCGATACTTTTGTTTCAGCGCATCCAAATGCAGGCTTGCCAAATGCTTTTGGTGAATATGACGAAACCCCTGAACAAACCGCAGCCTTCATTAAAGAATTTGCAGAAAGTGGTTTGATCAATATTACCGGTGGTTGCTGTGGTACAACGCCTGATCATATCCGTGCCATTTACAATGCGGTTAAAGATATAAAACCACGTCAGATTCCAGAAACCAGACCTGCATGTCGTTTAAGTGGTTTAGAACCCTTTAATATTTATGATGATTCATTATTCGTTAATGTCGGTGAACGTACCAACGTTACAGGTTCAAAAAAGTTCCTACGTCTCATCCGTGAAGAAAAATTTGCTGAAGCCCTAGAGGTTGCACAGCAACAAGTCGTTGCTGGCGCACAAATTATTGATATCAACATGGATGAAGGGATGCTCGATTCGCAAAATGCGATGGTGCATTTCCTCAATCTAGTGGCATCTGAACCTGATATTTCTCGTGTGCCAATCATGATTGACTCATCAAAATGGGAAATCATTGAAGCAGGCTTAAAATGCGTACAAGGTAAACCTGTCGTGAACTCGATTTCCTTAAAAGAAGGTTATGACGAGTTTGTCGAAAAAGCACGTTTATGTCGCCAGTATGGTGCTGCGATTATTGTCATGGCATTTGATGAAACAGGTCAGGCAGATACCGCAGAACGCAAGCGTGAAATCTGTAAACGTTCTTATGATGTTTTAGTCAATGATGTTGGCTTCCCCGCTGAAGATATTATTTTTGACCCGAACGTGTTTGCAGTGGCAACAGGGATTGAAGAACACAACAACTATGGCGTCGATTTTATTGAAGCCACAGGTTGGATCAAACAGAACCTACCGCATGCCATGATCTCGGGTGGTGTCTCTAACGTCTCCTTCTCATTCCGTGGTAATGAACCTGTACGTGAAGCGATTCACTCTGTGTTCCTTTACTATGCCATTAAACAAGGCATGACTATGGGTATCGTGAATGCTGGTCAAATGGCGATTTACGACGATATTCCAAAAGAACTGAAAGATGCGGTTGAAGATGTTGTTCTGAATCAAAACCAAGGTGAATCAGGTCAAAACGCCACAGAAAAATTGCTTGAAGTGGCAGAAAAATTCCGTGGTCATAGTGGCGCGCAGCGTGAAGCTGAAAATCTTGAATGGCGCAATGAGTCTGTAGAAAAACGTCTTGAATATGCCTTAGTTAAAGGCATCACGACGTATATTGATGAAGATACTGAAGAAGCTCGCCTGAAAGCCAAACGTCCTTTAGATGTCATTGAAGGCGCTTTGATGGATGGTATGAACGTGGTCGGTGACTTGTTCGGTTCAGGCAAAATGTTCCTACCTCAAGTGGTCAAATCTGCGCGTGTGATGAAACAAGCTGTAGCTTGGCTGAACCCGTACATCGAAGCCGAAAAAGGCAATGCACAATCTAAAGGCCGTGTTTTGATGGCAACCGTAAAAGGTGACGTACATGATATTGGTAAGAATATCGTGGGCGTGGTCTTGGGTTGTAATGGCTATGACATCGTTGACCTTGGTGTAATGGTACCTGCGGAAAAAATCTTGCAAACCGCGATTGATGAAAAATGTGACATCATCGGTTTATCTGGTTTGATCACCCCATCTTTGGATGAAATGGTGTTTGTTGCCAAAGAAATGCAGCGTAAAGGTTTTACCATTCCTTTACTGATTGGTGGTGCAACCACATCGAAAGCCCATACCGCGGTTAAAATTGACCCACAATATTCAAATGATGCGGTAATTTATGTAGCAGATGCCTCTCGTGCAGTGGGTGTAGCGACTACCCTACTGTCTAAAGAAATGCGTGGTAACTTTATTGCAGAGCATCGTGCTGAATATGCCAAGATTCGTGAACGTTTAGCGAATAAACAGCCGAAAGCAGCGAAGCTCAGCTATGCCGAATCGATTGAAAATGGCTTTAAAGTGGATGCGAATTATGTACCGCCAATTCCAAATACGATGGGTACACATGTCCTCACCAACTACCCACTTGCAACATTGGTGGAATATTTTGACTGGACACCATTCTTTATTTCTTGGAGCTTGGCAGGTAAATTCCCGAAAATCTTAGAAGATGAGATTGTCGGTGAAGCGGCAACGGATTTATATAACCAAGCGCAAGCCATGCTCAAAGATGTGATCGAGAATAATCGTTTCGATGCACGTGCTGTGTTTGGTTTATACCCTGCACAACGTACAGGTGCAGATACCGTCAGCGTATTTGATGAAGCAGGTCAAACTGTAACGCATACTTTTGAGCACCTACGTCAGCAGTCTGACAAAGTCACGGGTAAGCCGAATTTATCTTTAGCCGACTTTATTAGCACTTCTAAAGACAATACCGATTATCTTGGTGGTTTCACTGTTTCAATCTTCGGTGCGGAAGAATTGGCAAATGAATATAAAGCCAAAGGTGATGATTACTCTGCAATCTTGATTCAGTCTTTGGCCGATCGTTTTGCCGAAGCATTTGCAGAACATTTGCATGAGCGTATCCGTAAAGAGTTTTGGGGCTATAAAGCCGATGAGACTTTGGGCAATGAAGAATTGATCAAAGAGAAGTATGTCGGTATTCGTCCTGCGCCAGGTTACCCTGCTTGTCCAGAGCATTCTGAAAAAGCGGTGTTGTTTGACTGGTTAGGTTCTGAAGAAAAAATCGGTACGAAACTGACTGAACACTTTGCGATGATGCCGCCTTCTTCTGTGAGTGGTTTCTATTATTCGCACCCTGAAAGTGAATACTTTAATGTGGGCAAGATTTCTCAAGATCAGCTTGAGGATTATGCAAAGCGTAAGGGTTGGTCACTGGATGAAGCGAAGCGTTGGTTAGCACCGAATTTAGATGATTCGATTGTTTAAATCCCCCTCGATCCCCCTTTAACAAAGGGGGAAGAAAATCAATTCGTATCAAAAAAATCCCCTCAAAGTGAGGGGAACTTTTGCGTATCAAATGAATTAGGTGACAGCTCCTCCCTTTTTCAAAGGGAGGTTGGGAGGGATTAAATCCAATCCGTTGATTCTGTCATTCTTGGATGGGATATATATTCAATCTCAGTAGTAATAACAATTGATTTCACCTGTGAAATACTCAGACCACTCATTGCCGTTGCATTCCATGAAAAATAAATTTTATTATTCCCTGCGAAAAGAGAGCTATCTATACCCTCAGTAGTAACCTCAGGGAATAAGATAATATTATCAGCTGTAGGTAACTGAATAGATTTCAAATAAATCCCATCAATTTGGTTTGAAAACTTTACTCTTAAATACTCAAAAAAATACTGACTTATCAAATAATCAAACTTTCCACTATCAAGTTTTGGTCTAGATACACTTGCTATGAGTTTTTTAAAGAATACGTAAACATCTAGTTTTTCAAGATAGTTTTCTTCTAA
>OERD01000360.1_pt1 | contig 10546 bp, 12 predicted proteins | sample 1539941 | NCBI WGS metagenome assembly OERD01 (sample SAMEA3891242, study PRJEB23780) | metagenome | biome: terrestrial biome; feature: animal house; material: water of meat washing | place: Italy | collected 2015-05-12
AATAGGGCTTTTACTATTTTTTCTTTTGAGTATTTCATTAACTTAATTCTCTTATCTACTCAATAACTATTCATACTATACCGATTTTCTTGGAGGTCGTTTGCTTCCATTTAACATAATGGGCGTTATACGAAACGCATATAAAAATAGTTTTATATTTCAAAAAGTTATGCTATAAAAAATCGGGGACGCAAACCCAAAAAGCTGACTTGGAAACAAGTCGGCTTTTTTATGATCGTTTTTGATAGTTCTTGCCAATAATTTTGACTAAAAATTACGCTTTTCAGCTTGAGTGATACAATTTTGTGATACATTATTGTATATACAAATTTGAATGTTTTTTATGGAACAGTATTTCGAATGGGATGAGGCAAAGAATCGAAAGAATCAGAAAAAACACGATGTCTCTTTCGAAACGGCAAGCCTTGTTTTTGATGATCCATTAAGGATCTCAATCCAAGACAGACATACCGATGGTGAAGAACGTTGGCAAACCATTGGAAAAGTAAAAGGCGTACTAATGCTCTTAGTAGCTCACACCATCTTTGATGAAGATGACTGTGAAATCATACGAATCATTAGTGCAAGGCAAGTCACCAAAGCGGAGCGAGATAGATATGAGCATGGTTAGATACTCACGCAAAGAACTGAATGAAAAATTCAGCGACAAGCAAGATGCTGAAATTCAACGCTTGCTTGCTAAGGGAACGGTTCCTGACGATCAGCTAGATCTCTCAGATATGCCTGAAATTACCGACTGGAGCAATGCTGTACGCCATAATCAATTCTATCGCCCAGTGAAGCAACAGACTTCCATTCGTTTAGATGCTGATGTACTTGCATGGTTTAAAGCTCAAGGCAAAGGCTATCAAACACGAATGAATGAAATTTTGCGGGATGCTATGCTCAAAGAATTAAAAAATCATCAGTAAAAATGGGAGCTTAAGCTCCCATTTTTGACTTCGCATAACGTGTATTATGTTAATTTTAGATAAAGTTAATATTCTTCACTTTTTTCTAAACTTGTACCATCACCACTTTCCATGCCAACTAACTTACATACAATAGAATAATACTTAGGAAATATTCCAGGAACAGTGGCCCCATTTGCATGAGTATTCATAGATCTTATTGTTGGAAATCTATACCACAATCGATTTATAGAAATGAAATTATTAACCTCATAATGCTTACTAAAATTTAAGCGATTATAAATACTAATATATTCCCTAATTTCTTTCTCTTCTTGTGATGTTAAATTATTCAAGAGAATCTCCAATAATAAAGCTTAAATTGTCTTTTCATCACCTTTATAAGCCCATCCTTCTTTTTTGGCTTGCTCAGTTAAAAAATGAATAGCCTCAATATCAGGTATACGAGCTTGTCCCCTAGCTGCTTGTAATTTCCCTTCAGGAGTTCTCCAAATAAATCTAAATCCTTTATCTGTTTTACCATTTTCATAGTCATACAAGCACCATTGAAAACATAAAGTCCATCCTGATGGATAGACTTTCTTTACAGAATCAATAATATGGACTCTAGCCATTAAATTCACCTCATCCTGACTGTACAGTTAAGATCTTAATTGTACAGTCAAATTAGCATTAAGTTTATCTCTTCGCAAGATATTCTATTTAAGATAATAGCGCTTATACGAAATGCAATTTAAAATATTATTGTTTTTCAGATAGTTAAAACTTTTGACTGACCTCAAAAACAGCAAAAAGCCGACTTAAAAACAAGTCGGCTTTTTTATGAGCAGGTTTGATACTTCTTACCAACAAAATAGATCAATATTTAATCAAAATGACGCATTTTTGTGATTTATCAAGCCATACATAGCCTAAACAATCCCCAATTTCTGCGGACAACTCTTGGGATAAAAAGTGGCCAGACTTGTACGTTTTGGCGCACATTCATTCAGGTGCTTTGCGTCTATGCCATTCTTCATCAATTTCCTATCATGGGGACATAGAGAGCAGGATGCTCCAGATAAGAATAAGAAAAGACAGCAACGGAGAATGCAGGTACGACAGGAGTTATACCTAACGCATCAAATACGAAAAAGCCCGACAGGATGTCGGGCTTTTTGTGTTAGCTATTATTTTAAATAGATTTAGCTAATCCCATGGACTTTTCATTAACTTACTTAAGAAATACCCAACCTACAAGGAATGCTACTATCCATGATAAAACGAACAGATACCAATAAAAATACTTAGGTTCACTCCAGTTCAAAAATTTTAAAAAACAAAATCTTATTATATTAAGAATAAATAGAGTAATTAAGAAAACTATTACTACAACAACCATATTATTATCTAGCACTAATAGTTATCTCCAGATTCACAATAATCATCACCAGCCTGATCAAATGTGACTGTAACAGTACCACCTCCACTACTGCTGCCACTACTACCACTATTTAAACCTGATATTCCACCAATAACTGCTCCTGCTGTTGCTGTTGCACCTATTGTATTTATAGCGGCATTAGCTCCCATTGGTCCACCAAAGAAACCTGCAAATGCCCCACCAGCAACAGCTAACATTGTTCCACCTACTCCTGCTGAGTTTCCAGCAGCAGCTTGTCCCGCAATATATGCAGCACCGGCACCAATACCACCAACCACAGCTCCGGGAACAGCAAATCCTGCTGACACAACTTCTAATTCTTCAAGTGATAATTCACGCATAAATTGTTAACTTCCTTTATTGAATATTGAATGATAATGATTTTTGTTACGAATTATATATGAAATTCACATAATTTATACTAGAATTTGTCTCCTCAAAATTTTTCTTTTTGATTGAGTAAACATGCTTGTTAATTTTTCACTTGAAAAACAAATATTTAAAGAGAAGTTCCTATATAAGGCTCCATGTATTTTTAAAAATGCAACGAATACAAATGGATATACATGGAATGATGTGAACGAACTGTACTGTAGAGGTGATATAGCACAGAGAGATTTTAAGCTGATGAATGGCTATGAGGTACCTAAAAAAGAATATGTCGAGTCTTATGACAATTTAGGTGTAACCGAATATAGATGTATCACATCGGTCTTATATAATTATCTTCGAACTGGTGCTACTTTAGTCAGGAATAGAATTAAAAATGAACCTATAGTTGATGCTATCAGTAGGCAAATTGGTCAATATTCAGAGTCACGTACTATTACTGGTAGCTATGCTGCTTTTAGCTCTAGATCTTCTTATAAGAGTCATTGGGATACAAGAGATGTATACGCTGTACAATTATTAGGAAGGAAACGGTGGATTTTAAAAAAGCCAAACTTTGATTTTCCACTCTATATGCAGCAAACAAAGAATTTTCCTAATATAGAAGAACCTAAAGATATCTATATGGATGTAGTTTTAGAAGCTGGAGATATCTTGTATATTCCTAGAGGATGGTGGCATGATCCATTGCCCTTAGATGAAGAAACATTTCACTTAGCTGTAGCTACTTTTCCACCTAATGGATTTGAATATATAAGATGGCTAGAAAATAGCACTCCAAACATATTAGATTTCCGTAAAAATTTTTCGAATTTTGAAGATGATCAAGTATTACTTAATAATATTAGCTCACATATACTTGAAGTTATAAAAGACAAGAAATCTTATGAAAATTTTATGATGAATCATATGTTTAACCATAATGTTTCGTCTAGTTTATCTTTAAATGTTTTGGGGAATGGTAAGGTTAACAAATTACCTGAAGATCAAAAACTTTGTCTAAATGCAAACACTCTATATTTATTCAACGAAAATACCTTAATCATTAATGGTAATAAAGTTAGTGTAGATAACATAAGCTTTGATCTAATCAAGTACATCTATAATAATCCTTTTACACTCGTGAGAAATATAATTTCACATTTCAGTGAACAATCAGAATCTAAAATAAATAAACTATTATTTAGTTTATCTATAGAAAATATTATTGGACTAGTGAAGTAATTTTAAATATGAGTTTAAAGTTATTTCGTCAAGAAGTCCTTGATGCCAAACAGACTAAATGGATGGGAAATATTATTCTATCCCGTCCTTTTAGTTTCACATTTTTGACATTTTTTTCACTTGCTATTGGTTTGATTATATTAATTTTTTCTATATTTGGAAGCTATACAAAGCGTAGTACCGTACAAGGACAATTAGTCCCAGAATCAGGATTAATTCAAGTTTATAGTACTCAACAAGGAATTATTGTTGAGAAAAATGCTTATGAAGGAAAATCTGTTAAAAAAGGCGATATTTTATATGTAGTCTCTACAACAAGTTACGGAGAAAATGGAGATATTTCTGCAGATCTAAAAAAACAAACTAAACTAAAAGAAGATTCAATTAGAGCAGAAAAGAATCGTTTACATCTACTGCATTTAAGTGCAAGAGACTCAATGATTAACCAAATAAAATTATTAGAAGCAAATTTGGGAAAGATAAGTATTTTAATTCAAAATCAAAAAATACGTGTCGATTTAGGGAAAGCCAATCAATTACGCTATGAACGAGCTTTACAAGAAAATGCCGTATCAAGTGAGGATTATGAACAGAGAAAAAATGATCTTCTCAGTGAAATCTCTCAACACAATTCACTTCAAAGAGAAAAAATAACTTTAGAAAAACAGCTTGAAGATCAATTGATAACTTTAGCCAGTTTAGACAACAGTCAACAAAATGAAATTGAGCAACTAGAGCGCTTACTTTCAGAAAATACTCAAGAGCTTTTAGAAATACAATTAAGAGAGAAAATTATTATCAAGGCTAATGCCTCAGGAGTTATCAGTACAGTTAATGCTGAATTAGGCCAATTTATTGATCTATCGAAGCCTTTACTAACTATTTTGCCAAACGATACAAAACTCATAGCTCAACTATATGTTCCTAGTAGAGCAATCGGTTTCATAGAAGAAGGAGATAAAGTTCTATTACGTTATCAAGCATATCCTTACCAAAAGTTTGGACATGCTCAAGCAGAAGTAATATCTGTTGCAAAGACAGCATTAGCTACCCAAGACTTGAAAACCATAGGAACGATTTCCCTTGAACAACAAACAAATAACGAGCCTGTTTACCTAATAAGGGCAAAACTAGAGAAACAGCATATAAAGGCATATGGTAGAGATATGTCCCTTCAGGCGGGTATGAGGCTTGAAGGAGATGCTTTACAAGAAACACGTAGATTATATGAATGGGCTATCGAGCCATTATTTAGTGTTACAGGAAAGTTTTAATTATGGAATATCTTGCCCGTCTTTCTCTACGATTGGGTCGAAAAGTACCTGTAATACTGCAAACGGAATCTGCTGAATGTGGCTTAGCATGCTTAGCTATGGTTGTTGGCTACTATGGATATGACTCTGATCTCTTAACATTGAGACAAAAGTATCCTATATCTCAAAAAGGGGTTACGCTCAATACTCTTATAAAGATATCAAATAAGTTAAACCTTATATCAAGACCGCTAAGACTTGAGCTCGATGAGTTACATAATTTAAAACTACCATGCGTACTTCATTGGGATCTCAATCATTTCGTAGTCTTAAAAAATGTTTCTATGAATAAGGTTACAATCATAGATCCAGCATCAGGAGAAAAAACTTTAAGCGTTGATGAAGCATCCAATCACTTTACTGGAATTGCTTTGGAGTTGTGGCCAAACTCCGACTTTCAAGAAAAAAAAGAGAAAACACGTATTCAAATTTCTAAACTTTTTCAAGAGATTAGAGGTATATGGAAGTCTTTAGGTCAAATCCTTATTTTAGCTTTAGTATTAGAAATTTTTGCTTTAGTCAGTCCATTTTTCATGCAGTGGGTCATCGATCATGCAATAGTTTCAGCTGACTCAAACCTATTAACAACCTTAGCAATTGGCTTTGGAATACTAATGATAATGGGGAGTTTAATAGGTCTTCTACAATCATGGATTGTAATGTATATGGCGACTACTCTTAACATACAGTGGAAAGCCAATATCTTTAATCACCTTATTAACTTACCAACGAGCTATTTTCAAAAACGTCATCTAGGTGACATTATCTCAAGATTTGGTTCGATCGATTCAATTCAGCGAACATTAACAACTTCTTTTCTTACAGCAATTCTAGATGGGATGATGACAGTTTTTACATTAATCCTAATGTTTATCTATAGTCCTAAACTTGCTTGGATTGCAGTCATTACGATGTTTCTATATGCAATTATTCGGTGGATTTGGTATGCACCTTTAAGAAGAGCTACAGAAGATCAAATTGTATATGCAGCAAAACAAAATACCCATTTCATGGAAACCATGCGTGGTATCAAAACAATTAAACAATTCGAGAAGAATGACTTTCGGCAATCAACATGGTTAGCTTTATTTGTAGATCAAATTAATGCAGGACTCACCACACAAAAATTAAATCTTATGTTTGGTTTTGTGAATTCATTACTATTTGGCTTACAAAATATCATTATTATTTGGCTCGGAGCTAGCCTAGTAATTGAAGGGGAATTCACTGTTGGGGTACTGATAGCATTTCTGGCTTATAGAAGTCAGTTTAGTGGAAGAGTAAGTTCTTTAATCGATAAGTATGTTGAGTTAAAAATGCTAAGTTTACATGGAGAACGTCTAGCAGATATTGTTCTTACAGATAAAGAAAATACTATATCTAGTATTTCTGGAAGTGAAATTTATGAAGATATTTCAAATACAAATATTAGTATTAGTAATTTAAAGTTTAAGTACTCAGAAGATGAATCATTAATTATAAACGATATAAGTTTTGATATCCCTACGGGACAATCTATAGCACTGATCGGCCCAACAGGTTGTGGTAAAACAACATTGATGAATATCATATTAGGAAATCTAATTCCTGTTGATGGTGATATTAAGGTTGGTGGAAAAAGTATGAAAAATATTGGCTCCAATAATTTAAGAAAGTTAAGTGGTTACGTCGCGCAGGATGATGTAATGTTCGCTGGATCTATTCAAGAAAATATCACCTTTTTTGAGCAAGATATTAATAGAGAATGGCTCGAAAAATGTGCAAAAATGGCTGCTATTCATGATGAAATCCAAGCAATGCCCATGGGATATCAGACTTTAGTTGGAGATATGGGAAATATACTTTCAGGAGGACAAAAACAAAGAATTCTGATTGCTCGTGCTTTATATCAAAAACCTAAAATTCTATTCTTAGATGAAGCAACAAGCCACTTAGATGTAGCAAAAGAAAAAGAGATTAATGACATGATTAAATCATTAAATATAACTAGAATTATTATTGCACATCGTCCAGAAACAATAGTTTCGGTTAATCGCATTATTAGTTTAAAAGATGGTCGAATTCATAGTGATCAAATGGTTGAAAGTGTATTAAAAGATCAAATTTAGCTACTCAAAAACCAATTGGTTTAGCCAACCAAAGAGAAAAATCTTTGGCTAAGAAGCTTGTTTCAGTGTACTAATCAAAGTCATGAAAAACTGATCAAATATTGTGCGCAAAATGTGAATAATCACAAAGAAACCATGACAGTACGCTGAACCCCATTATTTTTTCAGATAAATTATTGATCATTATATGAAAAATTCAAAAATTTCGTATAACGTGTATTATGTTAATTTTAGAAAATCTATATATTCTTACTAGTATTAACAATCAAAAATAATCTCTGAGGCAATAACGACTAATACCAAATGATGATAATGTAAGTCTGTTATCTCACAGAATGGTTTCTTGTACCTATTCTCATCCTGCATAGGATAGCTATATGGAACTGACCACGGTTTCACGTCTGGATCCATTTCTTTGTAATCATACAAGCCTACAAACTCTTGACTTATTACATTATAGATCTTTAATTTACCCCATTTACTAACACCATATGCCCATAAACTATGTCCATCTGGAGTTTGGGTATTATCGCAAACTAATACTTTGTACTTGTTTGCAATATAAGAATAAACTTTCTTAGTTACCTTAGCACCGCCATAATCATCATCAATACGGGCCGCTTTAATTTGTTTACCAATCAAGTCACCGTTACTATCTTTTATAATAATATCTTTAAATAAATAGATACCTACAAACTCTTCATTTTCGATATCTAAACCGACATCTAATGCCTCTTGAGCAGCCAAAAATGCATCGTTAGTTTGTGTCAGGATATCTTCAGCAACACATTGAGCACTATCTTGAGCCATTTCGTTAAAAAAACAGCATCTTAATTCAATACAACCAGAATATTCCGAACCTGGAAGTGCCTTAAATTCTGTTAATTTATAGATAAAACTATCCGTTCTATTGAAGAAATATTTACTTTCAATAGGTTGGTTCTGATCAAAATAGATAGGTAAAGACTCGAGTTTTTTACCAAACTCTTCAAATGTAATATGGGGCGCCAAAATTATCTCAGTTATAAAGCTCTAACTTTGGAGCAATAATAGCATTAATTTTTTTCTCTAAAACTTTTTCATAATGAGCAAGTTCAGGATATTGATCCGAAATTCTAATATTAAAGCGCACTTTGCTATCTCTTACAGATATTTCAGCAACAACTTTTTCATCATCCCAATCTTCTTTAGATAAAAAGAAATTTTGAAAAATTAGAATGAAATGCTTATTTCTTTTCCTATTCTGTAAAGCTCTTAACTCAAAAGACTCTTGCAATTCAGGCATAGAAATAGACTGAATAAAATCAGTTCTATATTTCAATGTTTGCACTGTTCTAGTAGCAATAGTATTCATTAATAACCTTATAACTAAGAAAAATTTAGTCTTCTATGGAGGATCCTATAAGACAAATTTGTCACTATCAATGACGACAAATTTGTCGTATGATATATATTTATACGAATGTTTAAATTATATAAATAGGATTTTGATTTTTTTTGTTATGAATAAATATCAAATTGATAATAAATGGGGAAAAGAAACCTTAAAATTAGGTTTTGTTCCTATTCCAACTAGCTTGATTTTTGCTCAAAAAGAATTAGCACTATCATCTATTGAAATTAATATTTTATTAAACCTACTTGTTCATTGGTGGGAAAAGGACCAATATCCTTTTCCTTCACAACAGGCTATTGCTTATAGAGTAGGAATATCTACTCGTACAGTACAACGGACTTTGGCTGGTTTGGAATTAAAAGGCCTAATCAAGAGAAAAAGAACATCACGAGAAAATGAAAAATATAAAGGTAGAAATCTTTATGATCTATCACCTTTAGTTACTGTTTTAGAAGAAAAAACTCCTGAATTAAAAATTTATCAAAAAAAAGAGAGATAGACGTAAATTTAGGGAAAAGCATAGATCTTGTGAAAAATATTTAACATAAAATCTCTTATACGCAGCCCAGGTTAATCCTGGGCTTTTTGTTCAATCTGATCATTGGCCTCAAACATGCCAGGATTAGTGATCCGGATGTTTTCCTGACAACTTCCACAAAGCATCAGCCCTGCAAATTTTTGAACATTTTCCTTTGATTCACAGAAGTCACATGGCCGAGGAAATGAAACGATGTTGGCTGAATCGACAATAAAGTTGCTCATAATTAAAAATCCCTATTGAGAACTCACATTTTCAAATAAATTTCAGATACTTAATGTTAAAAATTGGTAATTTTGAGAACTTTTGTCGAAAATAATTTACGAACTCATCTATTTTATTTATTTTTCAATAGTTTGAGTGGTATTTAGCCTCATAGTTGAGAACTATGGTGAGTTCTCACTATAATTTTTTAAAAACATACATTTATAGAAAATATGACCGTTTTTTGAGAACTCATTTCTGGAGAACATAAATTGGCTATTTCTGTGTCCGTTTTATAGCTAAACGACTGGTAAAAGTGACAAAATAGCAATTTACTGACTATAAAGATATATTGCTTGCACCTATGATACTGATAATTAATATTTAATTAGGTATTTATGCTTGCACAAACATTTTATCATTGCTTGCGCGCTAAACTATTGATGTTAAAAGGGAAATATATATTTTAATGCTTGCAATAGTGCTTGCATAAACTATTTATTCAATTTCAAATATTTAAGTATTTTTTACTAAGTTTCTTGCAAGCAATTTCTCGTCTATTCAAACGCCTTTAAAACCCTTTTTACATGCGGGTTTTGGGCTTTTATCTTTAGATGCGTGGTGTGTGAACCAAAAATTGCCGGTATGTACCGGCTCCCAATCCATTTAATTGACTTAACTGACAGTAAAGATAGTGCTTGGCCAAAAGAGATCCTGACTATTGTGTTTCTAAGAGAAAAAATCAATCTGCGAAAACTCTAGCCTACAGATCAAAAATAAAACCCAAGTTAAAACGCTCTCACATGCGATTTCAGCCACATTTTTACTTAAGACATAGAATCCACTATTGAAATGAGTAATCAGGTCAAAAAACGCAAATGAGCGCCAAATAGAGGCTATTTTTATTCTAATCGGGATGAATAGAGCGAGTGTCTACGAGCGAAGCAACAAAATTCGCACCTCGACTCTCTGAAAAACAGCTTTTTAGGCTGTGAAGCCTAAATAAGCGTAAATCACA